>Ga0302322_100006063_pt1 | contig 10673 bp, 9 predicted proteins | sample Fen_T0_2_FD_203757 | JGI IMG/M metagenome (GOLD analysis project Ga0302322, IMG submission 203757) | Peat permafrost microbial communities from Stordalen Mire near Abisko, Sweden - Fen_T0_2 | ecosystem: Environmental > Terrestrial > Soil > Wetlands > Permafrost | place: Sweden: Abisko... | reverse complement strand
TCGACGCAAAGGCGCGAAGGCGCAAAGGAAAACGAAAGGGAAAGAAAGGATAGGAATGGAATACAGAGATAGAGTGGAACTGGCGCGAGAGGGAGGATTCTCCTTTAAGACCTGGGCACCTACGCCGATCGTTCGTGGTGCGCGGACATGAATCGAAGGCACGCTCCAATCTCTCTTTGTCTTCCTTTGCGCCTTCGCGCCTTTGCGTCGAAGGTCTCCTAAGACCATGTACCAAATACTGAAACAAATAGCCAAGACCGGCATCGTCACCGAGCCGCCGCCGGAGACGGACGAAGCGCTCAGGCTTATTTCCGACCGGCTACAGGCTGGAGTGCTGCGCTGGTTTGCCGGTGCGCTCACGATCCGGCACGTGGATGCGGGCTCCTGCAACGGTTGTGAGCTCGAGATCCACGCAGTGAACAACCCCTACTACAACCTCGAAGGCCTGGGCATCCGCTTCGTGGCGAGCCCGCGGCACGCGGACATGCTGCTGGTCACCGGTCCGGTGACGCGCAACATGGAAGTCGCGCTCAAACGCACCTACGACGCCACTCCCGAACCGCGCCTGGTCGTTGCGATGGGCGACTGCGGTTGCACGGGCGGTATCTTCGGCGAGAGCTATGCAAGCTGCGGGCGCGTCTCGAACGTTATTCCGGTGGACGTCGCCATCCCCGGTTGCCCGCCTACGCCTGTTCAGCTGATGCAAGGTATCCTCACGGCGATCGAGCTGCGCAGCGAAGTTTGAACCGCAGTTAATTTTCCTACATGCACCTCGCCAGGATCGTTGAGAAGATCAACATCTACGAGAAGCTGATGCGGCTCGACAAGCCCATCGGCATCTTGCTGTTGCTGTGGCCGACGTTGTGGGCGCTATGGCTGGCCGACCGTGGTGTGCCGGATTGGACGGTGCTGTTGATATTCATCTTGGGCACCGTGCTGATGCGTTCTGCGGGCTGTGTGATCAACGACTACGCCGACCGCGATTTCGACCCGCATGTCGCGCGCACCAAGGAGCGGCCGCTGGCCGCGAAGCGCATCTCGACGACAGAGGCGTTGATCCTGGCGGCGATATTGGCTCTGATCGCATTCGCACTCGTGCTCAAACTGAACCGGTTGACGATCCTGCTATCGTTCGGCGCGTTGTTCGTCGCTGTCAGCTACCCATTCGCCAAGCGTTTCTTCGTACTACCACAGGCCTATCTGGGGATCGCGTTCAGTTTCGGCATCCCCATGGCCTATGCGGCTCAACTCAATGTGGTGCCGTGGTCGGCATGGGTGCTGGTGATTGCGAACATCTTCTGGACCGTCGCCTACGACACGGAGTACGCGATGGTCGATCGGGCCGACGATCAGCGCATCGGCATCCGCACTGCCGCGATTCTGTTCGGCCGATTGGACGTGACGGCCGTCATGGTGTGCCACGCCATTTTCTTGTCGATTCTCGCGGCGCTGGGTTGGTCTCTGCAGTTGCTTTGGCCGTTCTATGTGGGACTGGCGGCCGCCGCCGTGCTGATCGCGCAGCAGTACCGGCTGATTCGAGACCGTGATCCCAACGGCTGTTTTCGCGCGTTTCTGGATAACAATTGGGTCGGCGCGGTGGTCTTTGCTGGAATCGTTTTCGCCCTGCTGCTGGAGCATGGTGGCCTGAAGTAAACGTCTGCCCGATGGACCATCCATCGGCCTGCTATAGTCCCCGCATCGCAGTTCGATTCGCAATCAGTCTCATACCTTACAGGAGCAAGACAAAGTGGACCTCGGTCTAAATGACAAGATCGTCCTCGTTACCGGGGGCAGCAAGGGCATAGGGTTGGCCTGCGCCCGGGCATTCCTGCAGGAGGGTGCACGCGTCGCCATCGTCTCGCGCACTCAGAGCAATCTGGACATTGCGCTCACACAGCTGGCCTCGCCGGAGGATGACCTCATCGCAGTGTCGGCCGACCTTACACGCAGTGAGCCCGCCACGGCCATGGTGAAGGAAGTGGAAGCCAGGCTCGGCCCGATCGATATCCTGGTCAACTCCGCCGGAGCTGCCAAACGCTACCTTCCGGAAGACCTCAATGCCGCCGCGTGGCACGCAGCGATGGACGCGAAATACTTCAGTACGATCCACGCGATCGATGCCGTGCTCCCGGGAATGGTGGCGCGTGGGAAGGGTGTCGTGATCAATATCGTCGGCATGGGTGGTAAGGTGGCCACGCCCATTCATCTTCCGGGAGGTGCGGCAAACTCGGCTTTGATGCTTGCCACAGTCGGCCTCGCCAACGTCTACGGACCGAAAGGTATCCGCGTCAATGCCATCAATCCCGGCGCTACCATGACCGACCGGGTCAAGGAAGCGCTCAAGCTGGAGGCCAAGACGCGCGGTGTGTCTGAAGAGGAAGTGCTGGCGCAGGGTCAGGCGAAAGTACAGCTGCGCAGGTTCGCGCACTCGGAAGACGTGGCGAACCTGACGCTCTTTCTCGCATCCGATCAGGCGAGCTATATCACGGGCGCGGTGGTGCCCATGGATGGCGGCTTGAATCCGGTTCTATAACTCCACCCCATGCGGTATCAAGACCTCCGCGATTTTATCGCCCAGCTCGAAAAGCAGGGCGAGCTGAAACGCATTTCGCTCGAGGTTTCACCTCATCTCGAGATGACGGAGATCTGCGACCGCGTGTTGAAGCAAGGCGGTCCGGCGATCCTGTTCGAGAAACCCACCGGGCACACCATCCCGGTGCTGGGAAATTTGTTCGGTACGCCGAAGCGCGTCGCAATGGGGATGGGTGAGGAATCTGTCGACGCCCTGCGCGAGGTGGGCAAGCTGCTCGCCTACTTGAAAGAGCCTGACCCGCCGCGCGGATTGAAGGATGCCTGGGACAAGCTTCCGGTTCTGAAAAAGGTCCTGGACATGGCGCCGAAGGAGCTGCGCAGTGCGCCGTGTCAGGAGATCGTGTGGGAGGGCGATCAAGTCGATTTGGGCCGGTTGCCGATCCAGACCTGCTGGCCTGGTGATGCGGGACCCTTGATTACCTGGGGACTGACCGTAACGCGCGGACCAAACAAGGCGCGGCAGAATTTGGGTATCTATCGCCAACAGGTCATCGCGCGCGACAAAGTCATCATGCGCTGGCTTCCGCATCGAGGCGGCGCGCTGGACTTCCGCGATCATTGTCTGGTCAAGCCGACCGAGCCGTTCCCCGTCGCCGTTGCGCTAGGCGCCGATCCGGCGACAATACTGGGCGCAGTGACGCCAGTGCCGGACACACCGTCCGAATACCAATTCGCAGGGTTGCTGCGTGGCGCGCGCACGGAGTTGGTGAAGTGCATCGGCTCCGATCTGCAGGTGCCAGCCAGTGCCGAGATCGTCCTCGAAGGTACGATTCAGCCCGGCGAAACCGCGTTGGAGGGGCCTTTCGGCGATCACACCGGTTACTACAATGAGCAGGAGGCTTTTCCGGTTTTCTCAATCGAGCGCATCAGCATGCGCCGCGATCCTATCTACCACAGTACCTACACCGGCAAGCCACCGGACGAGCCTGCGGTACTGGGTGTGGCGCTCAACGAGGTGTTCGTTCCGTTGCTGACCAAGCAATTTCCGGAGATTGTCGATTTCTATCTGCCGCCGGAAGGCTGCAGCTACCGCCTTGCCGTCGTGAGCATGCGCAAGCAGTACCCCGGCCATGCCAAGCGCGTGATGTTCGGCGTGTGGTCGTTTCTGCGTCAGTTCATGTACACGAAATTCATCGTCGTCGTGGACGACGACATAAACATACGCGATTGGAAGGAAGTCATCTGGGCCATCACCACGCGTGTGGATCCGGGGCGCGATACGCTCGTCGTCGAGAATACGCCGATCGACTATCTCGACTTCGCCAGCCCCGTGTCCGGTCTCGGGTCGAAGCTGGGCATCGACGCAACCAACAAGTGGCCGGGCGAAACCACCCGCAATTGGGGCACTCCCATCGCGATGGACGCACAGGTCAAGCAACGCGTGGACGAGTTTTGGACTGAGCTGGGGTTGTGATTCGCCTGCGGCCGCAGGGTCGGAGCTACCTGCCGCTTGCGCTATTGATCACCACGTCGATGTCTTCGCTGGTTAGGCTTCGCAAGAACGCGACCAGAGCTTTCTTCTGTGCGTACGTTAAATTGAGCGGCGCAACGAAACTGTCCGCGTCCGGATCGCGCGATCCGCCCGCGTTGTAGTAGTTCACCACATCCATCAAAGTGCCCAGCGACCCGTCATGCATGTACGGAGCCGTCAGCGCGACGTTGCGTAGCGTTGGCGTCCGAAAAGCACCCAAGTCCAGGCGATGCTGTGTCAGGGCATGGCGTCCTGCGTCGCGCGCCCGTGCCGGCTGCTCCGGAGCGAAGCCGACGCCGATGTTGTGATAGCGATTATCGGTGAATAGTGCATGTTTATTCTGCAGTGTATGACACTCACTGCAGAACGAGCTGCGGAACAGTCGGAAGCCGTCCTGCTCCTGCGCCGATAGCGCAGTGGCGTCGCCCCCAAAATACCAGCGGTCAAAGCGCGAGTTGCCAGCAACGAGACTGCGTTCGTAGCTTGCCAGGGCCTTGGCGACAGCGTCCGGGGTCACCGCGCGGTCTCCGAAAGCGAGCTCGAACAGACCGCGGTAGTCTGACAGCGCTTCGACTCGCCGGACCAATTCCACCACCGAGTCGTTGGCCATCTCGTTGGAATGTAGGAGGGGTCCCCACACTTGCTGCTCGAGGCTGTCGGCACGGCCGTCACGGAACAGCTGCGCAGCATAGGCGACATTCAGCAGAGATGGTGCGTTGCGTGTCAGCGCTGCGCCGCCCAAGCCAATGGCTGTGGGGCTGCCGTTGAGTGCGAAACCCTGTTCGGGAACGTGACAAGTCGAGCAGGACAGTTGCCCGTCTCGCGACAACCGTGGGTCGAGGAACAACTTGCGTCCGAGCGCGATCTTTTCCGCTGTCGGTCGATTGTCGGGGATCGTTGGAATGGGCGGCAGACCAAGCGGCAGGCTGGTCGCAGACAAGACGTCCTCCGCGCGCAACGAGCGACTTCCTAGCGCGAGTACCCACGCCGTCGATAAGCAAATGAATAGTACAACAGCGGCGATTCGAAGCATGCTTTGGAAGGGAATGCCTGGCCACGATCCATATTTGTGGACGCGGTGCAAGAACAAATGCTGCTCGGTAGGCCTATGTTACACTCGGCTGCCTCGCTGCCGCCGTGTATTGTAAATCCGGCACCCTCCCTGTTATTCCGAATCCACCGTCCGCCATGCGCAATCGCCTCGCATACGAAACCAGTCCCTATCTGCAGCAGCACGCAGACAATCCGGTCGACTGGTTTCCATGGGGTGAAGAGGCGCTGCGGCTCGCGCGCGAGCAGAATAAGCCCATCCTGCTTTCGGTCGGCTATTCGGCGTGTCACTGGTGCCACGTCATGGCGCACGAGTCATTCGAGGATCCGGAGATTGCCGCGCTGATGAACCGGTTGTTCGTGAACATCAAGGTAGACCGAGAGGAGCGGCCGGATCTCGATCAAATCTACCAAAGCGCGCATCGCATGCTCACGCAACGCAATGGTGGCTGGCCGCTTACCATGTTCCTTGCACCCGATCAGAAGCCGTTCTTTGGCGGAACATACTTCCCGAAGGCGGCGCGCCACAACCTGCCCGGCTTCGACGACCTGCTCGAACGTATTGCGCGGGCGTATCGGGAGCAGCACGACGCCATCGTCGCGCAGAACGACGAGCTGGTGTCGGTGCTCGGACGCACTCTGCCTTCGAGCTCGGCTTCGGTGCAGTTGGATGCGTCGGTGGTGACCAGTGCATTGGAGGAATTGAAGGATCTCTTCGACCGCGTTCACGGTGGTCTGGGACGCGCACCGAAATTTCCGCATCCTGCCGAACTGGAATTGTGCTTGCGTGAAGGCGCACTGCGCGGCGACGCACAGGCCAGCGAGGTGGCGACCTTCACCTTGCGCAAGATGGCCGAGGGCGGCATCTACGACCAGCTTGGCGGCGGGTTCTGCCGCTACAGCGTGGATGAGTTCTGGACGATCCCGCACTTCGAGAAGATGCTCTACGACAATGGTCCGCTGCTGCGGTTGTACGCCGATGCATGGCTGGTTACCTCGAACCCGCTGTTCAAGACAGTCTGCGAGGAAACGGCCGGCTGGGTGATGCGGGAGATGCAGTCCCCCGAGGGCGGCTACTACTCGAGTTTCGACGCCGATTCCGAGCACGAAGAAGGCAAGTTCTACGTCTGGTCTCGTGAGCATGCGAGCGCTCTGCTCGATGTGGACGAGTACGCTGTAGCTTCGTTGCTCTATGGTCTGGACCAGCCGCCGAACTTCGAAGGTCACGCCTGGCATCTGCGGATCGTGCAGCCACTGACGCAAGTGGCTGCCAAGCTCGGGTTGCCCGAGAACACCGCGCAAGCCTTGCTGGCGAGCGCGCGGCGAAAACTGTTCGAAGCGCGCGAACAGCGCGTGCGGCCGGGACGTGACGACAAGATATTGACCGCATGGAATGCGCTGATGATCTACGGCATGGCGCATGCCAGCCGTGTCCTGGGCGAACCGAGCTGGCTCGAATCGGCCGACCGGGCGTTATCGTTCATGCGCGCGACGCTGTGGAAGGATGGTCGACTGTTAGCGACCTACAAGGACGGGAAGGCGCATCTGAATGCTTATCTGGACGATTACGCCTTCCTGTTGATGGCGCTGCTGGAGTTATTGCAGGCGCGGTTCCGCAAAGAAGACCTGACCTTCGCATCGGAGCTGGCCGATGTTCTCCTCGCGCAATTCGAAGATCAGGAACATGGAGGGTTCTTCTTCACCAGTCACGATCACGAACAGCTGATCTTTCGCCCCAAGCCCGGTCACGACAACGCGACGCCCTCAGGCAATGGTGTGGCCGCATTGGCCCTTCAGCGTCTGGGTCATCTGGCAGGCGACTCCCGTTATCTCGAAGCTGCGCAACGCACGTTGCAACTGTTTCTGCCACAGATGCAAGAGCACCCCGGTGGCTTCTCGACGCTGAGCGTCGCGCTAGCCGAATACCATCAACCGCCCACGACGGTGATCGTGCGGGGTGCGCGCGGTAGCATGGAACCTTGGCGAGAAGCGCTCGCGCAGGGCTATACGCCAGCTAGTCTGGGCCTGCTGATCGACATGGACGAGAAGGGATTGCCCACCACCCTCGACAAGCCTTTACGCGCTGGCGTCAACGCCTGGGTATGCCGGGGCGTTAACTGTCTTGCCCCGATCGACGACCCGTCCGCACTGGCGAGGGAGTTGGGGATGGTCCAGTAGGCTCTTGGTTCCAATAGGGCGGAAAAGCCATTAGAATCGCGGCTGATTTGCGCTCAAACAAACGAAGGAGAGGTTTCCCACATGAAGAAGATCGTGATCGCTGTCGTCGCCATGGCGGGCGCGCTCCTGGGTGGCGCAGCCAGCGCCGCGCCAGATGCGGCTGCTGCCAAGCAACTTGCGCAGAAGTACAACTGTCTTGCTTGCCATGCAATAGACAAAAAGCTCGTGGGCCCGGCTTATGTCGAGGTGGCCAAGAAATACAAAGGCGATGCATCGGCTGAAGCCAAGCTGATCGCCAAGGTGAAAAATGGCGGCAGCGGTGTGTGGGGTACCATCCCGATGCCTCCAAACAATGTCCCGGATGCGGACATCAAGACACTTGTGGAGTGGGTTCTGTCGCTGCAGTGATTTCGATGTCTGGCGACCCGAAAAAGCCGGCTTGATGCCGGCTTTTTTCATGCCCGTGGTTCGGACCGTTTGCCGCTGCGCAAATGCAACCCTCTTCATCTCCGGATCGCCTCACAAGCCAATGAATTCACGAAGTAAATTTGACAATTGATCAGCAGCAGAGAATAATTCGCGCGGTTGGAGGAATCAACCCATCCTACGAGGAACTTCTATGAGAATGATCGACTTGACGGTGAGCGTGAAGGGCGTGGCTGTCGCCGTGGCATTGGCCGCAGTGGTGGTGGGAGTCGCCGGATGCGGAAAGAAGGACGAAGGCGCGATCAAGATCGGTCACGCAGGTCCCCTCACCGGCTCTATCGCCCATCTGGGCAAGGACAACGAAAACGGTGTGCGCCTTGCGCTGGATGAAGCCAACACCGCTGGCGTAGAGATCGGCGGCAAGAAGGTCAAGTTCGAGTTGCTGTCCGAAGACGACCAGGCCGATCCCAAACAAGGCACCATCGTCGCGCAGAAGTTGGTCGATGCGAAAGTCGCTGGAATCGTGGGCCACTTGAACTCCGGCACCACCATCCCGGCTTCGAAACTCTACAACGACGCGGGCATTCCTCAGATCTCGCCTTCAGCGACTGCGGTCACCTATACCAACCAGGGGTACAAGACCGCTTTCCGGGTCATGGCCAACGACGCCCAACAGGGCAAGGTTCTGGGGCAATTTGCCGCGACCAAGTTGGCAGCCAAAAACATAGCCATCATCGACGATCGCTCGGCGTACGGACAGGGTCTGGCCGACGAGTTCGAGAAGGCGGCGAAGGAGTCGGGTGCCACTATTCTCGCACGCGAGTTCACGGATACGACCAAGACCGACTTCACCGCGATCCTGACCAGCATCAAAGGCAAGAAGCCCGATCTGATTTTCTACGGCGGAATGGATGCGCAATCCGGGCCAATGATGAAGCAGCTGAAGAATCTCGGCGTGACTGCGAAATTCCTCTCTGGCGATGGTACGCAGAGTGCGGAATTCCTGAAGCTGGCCGGCGATGCCGCGGACGGCGCCTATGCCTCTTCGCCAGGTGTACCGCTCGATAAGATGCCTGGCGGCAAGGCTTTCGCCGACAAATTCAAAGCGAAGTACAACACGGATATCCAGATCTACGCACCGTACGCATACGATGCGGCGAATATCCTGATCGAGGCGATGAAGAAATCCGGTTCCTCCGACCCAACCAAGTACCTGCCCGCGCTGGCCGGTATCACCTACCAGGGCGTGACCGGTAATGTCGCCTTTGACGAGAAAGGCGATATCAAGGGTGGCAGCATCAGCTTGTACGAGGTCAAGAACGGCAAGTGGGAGCATATCGAGACCATCGGAAATTGATCGCACTGCTTATTCCATTCACGCTCGACCGGTCTCGCGTTACACTGCAGCGGTACGCCTGACTGATGCATCCCGGTGAGCGGTAAGTCTCTTGGAACGGCGCCTCAGGGCGCCGTTTTTTATGGATATCTTTCTCCAGCAAGTTCTTAACGGCTTGGTGTTGGGCAGCGTGTATGCCCTGGTCGCACTCGGCTACACCATGGTGTACGGCATTCTCGGACTGATCAACTTCGCCCACGGCGACGTGGTGATGGTGGGGGCGCTCACCGCCTTGTCCGCCATGACCGTTGTCGCTGCAGCTGGGCTGGGTCTTCCGGGGCCGCTGGTGTTGGTGCTGGCATTGGCGGTGTCGATGGGTGTGTGCATGCTGCTCGGATTTTCCATCGAGCGTATCGCCTATCGCCCGTTGCGCCGCGCGCCTCGCCTCGCTCCGCTCATCACCGCGATCGGCGTGTCGATCTTGATTCAGAACGTCGCGATGCAGATCTGGGGGCGCGGTTACCGTACCTTTCCCGCCTTGCTCACTCCCACGCCTCATGCTGTCTTTGGCGCAACCATTACCGACGTGCAGATTTTCATCATACTGGTGTCTGCGTTGCTGATGTCCGGTCTGCTGCTCCTCGTGCACTTCACACGACTGGGTCGCGCGATGCGGGCCACGTCCGAGAACCAGCTGGTCGCGGGACTCATGGGCGTGAACATCAACAAGATCATCTCGGCCACTTTCGTAATCGGCTCCGCGCTCGCGGCGATCGCGGGTGTGCTGGTCGCCGCCAACTACAGCATTGCCCACTACTACATGGGCTTCATGCTGGGCCTGAAAGCTTTCACGGCGGCGGTGCTGGGCGGTATCGGCAATCTCGGCGGCGCGATGCTTGGCGGTGTGCTGCTGGGCTTGATCGAGAGCATCGGCGCGGGTTACATCGGAGACCTCACCGGCGGATATCTCGGCAGCAACTATCAGGACGTGTTTGCATTCATGGTGTTGATCTGCGTACTGGTGTTCCGCCCGACTGGGCTGCTCGGCGAACGCGTGTCTGAACGTGCTTGATCAGCAGGCGAGAGGCAAGAGGCGAGCGGTGAGAGGCAGGTGGTAATGACTGGTTTCTGGCTCAGAGCGAGACATCACCGGCGCACCGCCTGGATTGGCATGGCACTGATTGGCATCGCGCTCGCAGTATTGCCTTTCGCTGTCGAGGCAACGCTGTCTCGCACCTGGGTTCGTATCATCGACTTCGCGCTGCTCTACACCATGCTGGCACTCGGTCTGAACATCGTGGTCGGCTTCGCCGGTCTCCTCGACCTGGGCTATATCGCCTTCTACGCTGTCGGGGCCTATACCTACGCCTTGCTCGCTTCGCCACACTTTGGCGTGCATCTGCCGTTCTGGGTCCTCATTCCGCTGGGCGCGGCTTTGGCGGCATTCTTCGGTGTGATACTCGGGGCGCCGACACTGCGGCTGCGCGGCGATTACCTCGCAATCGTAACGTTGGGCTTCGGTGAGATCGTGCGCATTTTTCTGAACAATCTGAACGCGCCCATCAACATCACGAATGGACCGCAGGGTGTAAATCACATCGATTCTGTGCAAGTGAGCGG
>Ga0302322_100006061_pt1 | contig 10673 bp, 11 predicted proteins | sample Fen_T0_2_FD_203757 | JGI IMG/M metagenome (GOLD analysis project Ga0302322, IMG submission 203757) | Peat permafrost microbial communities from Stordalen Mire near Abisko, Sweden - Fen_T0_2 | ecosystem: Environmental > Terrestrial > Soil > Wetlands > Permafrost | place: Sweden: Abisko... | reverse complement strand
AGCTTGTCGGTGAGTTCCTCGATGTCGAGCTTCGCGCGCGCGAGCTGCTTGGCGAGGTGCGCGTAGTCGGCCTCGAGGTCGGCCCGCAGCGCACGGTTGTGCTCGGCCAGGAAGTCGGGCGTGATGCTGAAGGTGCCGGCCATTCAGCGCGTGAAGGAAGCGAGGTTGCCGGCGTCGACGTTGAGGATGTTGCCCGTCGATTTGGCCGAGACGTCACTGGCGAAGAAGCAGATCGCCTCGGCGATGTCCTCGGGATAGACGCTGCGCTTCAGGAGGCTGCGCTCGCGGTAGTGCTTCTCGAGCTGCTCCTCGTCGATGCCGTAGGCCGCGGCGCGCTGCGAGCGCCACTCGCCGGACCAGATGCGCGAGCCGCGCAGGACCGCGTCGGGGTTGACCACGTTGCAGCGGATGCCGAGCGGCGCGCCTTCGAGCGCGAGGCAGCGCGCGAGGTGCAGCTCGGCCGCCTTGGCGGTGTTGTAGGCCGAGGCCTGCGTCGAGGCGGCCAGCGCGTTCTTGCTGCCGACGAAGACGATCGAGCCGCCGGTGCCCTGGCGCTTCATGATCCGGAAGCCCTCGCGCGCGACGAGGAAGTAGCCGGTCGCGAGCACGGAGATGTTCTTGTTCCACAGCTCGAGCGTGGTCTCCTCGATCGAGGCCGAGGAGGCGATGCCGGCGTTGCTGACGAGGATGTCGATCCCGCCGAAGGCGCGCGCGGCGGCGGAAAGAGCCGCGACGACCGACTCCTCGCGCGTCACGTCGCACAGCGCGCTCGCGACCACGTCGCGCCCATGCTTCTTCTGCAGCTCGCTCGTCGCCTGCTCGAGCGCCGCACCGTCGATGTCCGCGAGCAGCACGCAGGCGCCGTCGGCGAGCAGCCGCTCGGCGGTCGCGCGGCCGATCCCGCCCGCGGCGCCCGTGACGAGCGCCACGCGGCCGGCGAGGCGCTTGGGTGCCGGCATGCGGCGCAGCTTGGCTTCCTCGAGCGCCCAGTACTCGATGTCGAAGGCCTCCTGCTCGGGCAGGCCGACGTATTCGCTCACGTCGCTGGCGCCGCGCATGACGTGGATCGCGTTGGTGTAGAACTCGGCCGCGATGCGCGCGGTCGCCTTGTCGCGCGCGTAGGTGAACATGCCCAGACCGGGTGCGAGCAGCACGACCGGATCGGCGTCGCGCAGCGCGGGCGAGTCGGGGTGCTTGCAGCGCTCGTAGTAGCCGCTGTACTCGGCGCGATAGGCCGCGAGCCGCTCCGTCAGGCCTGCGAGCAGGCCCTGCGGCGAGTTGGCCGCGGGCAAGAGCATCGGCCGAATCTTGGTGCGCAGGAAGTGGTCGGGGCACGAGGTGCCGAGCGCCGCGAGTTCCGCGGCGCGCCGGCTGCCTGCGAATTCGAGCACGTCGGGGCTGTCGACGAAGTGGCCGAGCTTGTGCACCTTCGACGAGAGCTGCCCGCGCAGATCGGGCATGACGGCCGCGGCGATGTGCTCGCGCTCGCTTGCGGCGAGTGTCGCGGTCGCGACTCCCGCGAAGGCCGGGCTCTTGCGCCGCGCGGCGAGGAAGGCCTCGGCCTTCTGGATGCATTCGATCGTGTTCTCGTAGCAGGCGCGGCTCGTCTCGCCCCAGGTGATCAGCCCGTGGCCGCCGAGCACCGCTCCGCGGCTCTTCGGGAAGTCGCGGCAGTAGCGGCCGAGCTGCAGCCCGAGCTCGAAGCCCGGCCGCTGCCAGGGAATCCAGCCGATCGCGCCGCCGAAGACCTCCGCCGTGAGCTTTTCGCCCGCGCGCGAGCAGGCCAGCGCGATCACGCCATCGGGGTGCATGTGGTCGATGTGCGCGTGCGGCACGAAGGCGTGCAGCGGCGTGTCGATGCTCGCCGCGCGCGCGTTGAGACCGAAGGTGCAGTGCGGCAGCAGGCCGACCATCTCGTCCTCGTGCGCCTTGCCGCGGTAGCGCTTCTCGAGCGCGTGCAGCCGGTCGAGATAGAGCGTCGCGAAGCCGTCGAGCTGCATCGAGCCGACGTCGCCGCCCGAGCCCTTGACCCACAGCACCGTCACCGTTGCGTCGCTGAGCGGGTCGCGTCCTGCGATCTTGGCCGAGGTGTTGCCGCCCGCGAAGTTGGTCACGCGCAGGTCGGAGCCGAGCAGGTGCGAGCGGTAGAGCAGCAGCTGTTCTTCGGGAAAGCCCTTGCAGGCGCGGTCGTCCCAGCGGGACTCGACGAGAGATGCAGTCATGGACGGGAGATGATACGCGGCGAGCCGTGCGGTGCCACTCGCTTCCAGATCCGATCGCCGCGCCGGCGGCCGGCCGAATGTGACGGAAAACTCAGCGCGCGGCTGCCCACGTCTGCGTAGCATGCAGCCTGCGCCGGAAGCGTCCGGCCATCCGCAAACCGAGGTGATCCCATGAATCGAAATCAGGTCCAGCCGCTGCTGCTCCTGCTCGCCGCCGCCGCCCTGACCGGGCCGCTCTCCGCGCAGACACGCAGCCAGGAGCCGCCCAAGGAACCCGCGAAGGTCGAGCGCGTCAAGCAGCCCCCGAAGCAGGCCGCGCCCGCGGGCGAGGTGCGCAAGCCCGAGGCGCCGAAGATGGACGCGCCCAAGGCGGACTCGCCGAATGCCGAGAAGCGCGAGATCGCCAAGAAGGCGGCCCACTTCGAGTCGGTCCATCGCGATCGCATCGCGCGCATCGATCGTCTCATCGCGATCTACACCGCCAAGGGCGACCGCGCGAAGGTCACGGAGCTCGAGGCGCTGCGCGAGAGCCAGATGAAGCGCCACGACAACGCGATGGAAGGCTTCCGCAAGCAGATCGGTTCCGACGACTGGGGACGCTTCGAGAAGGAGATCAAGGGACCCGGCGAGCGCGCGCAGAAGGTGCGCGAGAAGCAGGAGAAGCCGGCACGACCGGCCGGGAAGAATTGACCATGAAGATCCAGCACCTCACCCTCGTCGTCGGCCTCTTCGCGCTCGGCGCCTGCACGGCGCACGAGAGCTCGGCCCCCGCAGCTCCGGCACCCGCTCCGGCACCGTCACAGGAGTCGTCGCTGCTCGCGCCCGCCGACGCGGCCATTCCCACCGAACAAGAGGCCGCGGACGCGGCCGCGAAGACGATCGACGAGAAGAACGCCGACGCGGAATTCGAGAAGCTCAAGCAGGAGATCCAGGGCGGGCACTAGGTTCGCGTGCTCAACCGCGCGCGAGCGCGACAAGTTTCTCGAGTTCGTGCTGCTCTCGGCGGACAAGTCGCCGGCCGAGTTCCAGAAGCACCTGAAGGACAAGCAGATGCAGTGGCTGGCCGTGCCGATCGAGCGCAACAGCCACACCTTCGTGCTCTCCAAGCTCTTTCCCATCCGCCCGACGCCCTGGCTCTACATCGTCGATCGGCAGGGCAATACGGTCGTGGACGGCGACGTAGAAGGCCAGCCCAAGGAGCGCACGCTCGCGGTGCTCGGCAGGATCAAGGACTTCCTGAGGCGCGAATCCGACAAGTCCGCGAAGGAATCGGGCGGGAAGTAGCGCAATTCCCTGTTGGTGTTAGCCTGGGCCCAGGCGTCATCCGACGCGGGAGGGTTCTCGACCATGCTCGCGAAGTCATCGCTCTTCGTCCTTTTCAGCGTTCTCGTCTCGGCCAGCAGCTCGGCGCAGACCACCGCGCGCGGCAGCGTCAACTCGAGCGGACTGCAGTCCGCCGACGGCTCCTGGTGGACTTCGATCTCCTCGGACGGCAAGCGCGTGGCCTTCCAGAGCGGCTCGCCGGACCTCGTCCCTGGGGACACGAACGGCTGGGCGGACATCTTCGTGCACGATTTCCAGAGCGGGCAGACGACGCGCGTCAGCGTCACGACCAGCGGCGCGCAGGCGAACCAGGACTGCTATTACCCGGTGATCTCCCACGACGGGAACAGCGTGGCCTTCGTCAGCCGCGGTTCGTTCGATCCGCTCGACACGAACATCCAGGACGACATCATCGTGCACAACTCGCTCACCGGCCAGACGACGCGCGCCAGCGTCGCTTCGAACGGGGCGAACGCGAACGACTATTCCATGGAGCCCGCGCTCTCCTCGGACGGACGCTTCGTGGCGTTCACGAGCTTCGCCTCGAACCTCGTCCCGGGCGACACGAACGCGACCTTCGACATCTTCGTGCACGACTTGCTGACCGGCACGACGACGCGCGCAAACGTCGATTCGTCGGGCGCGCAGGCGAACGGCGTATCCTGGCAGCCCTCGATCTCGGGCGACGGTCGCTACGTCGCCTTCGAGAGCTTCGCCAGCAATCTCGTCGCGGGCGACACGAACGCGACCTCGGACATCTTCGTGCACGACATGACGACCGGTGCCACCACGCGCGTCAACCTGGGCCTCGGCGGCGCGCAGGCCAATGACGGTTCGCTGCTGCCCGTGTTCTCCGCCGACGGACGCCGGATCGCGTTCTGGAGCTACGCGAGCAACCTCGTGCCCAACGACACGAACGGCCTGACGGACCTGTTCGTGGTCGACCTCGCCACGGGCGAGACCCGGCAGGTCGACGTCGATTCGGCGGGCTTGCCGGCCAACGACGGGCTGCCCTGGCAATACCCGCACGATCCGCCCGCGCTCTCCGACGACGGCCGTTTCATCGCCTTCCACTCCGGCGCGACCAACCTCGTGCCCGGCGACTCGAACCTCAAGGTCGACGTGTTCGTGCACGACATGCTCGGCGGCGCGACCACGCGCGCGAGCGTCAGTGCGAGCGGTCTGCAGGCGACCGACGTGTCCGTCCAGCCGGGGATCTCGGGCGACGGGCGCTACGTCGCGTTCGAGAGCCTCGCCACGAACCTCGTCAGCGGCGACACCAACAACCGCTCCGACATCTTCAGGCGCGATCTTCTCGGGTCGGCCGCGAGCGTCGCGTACTGCGCCGGCGACGGCGTCGCGGCCAGCTGCCCGTGCTCGAATTCGGGCCTCGCCTGGCACGGCTGCGAGAACTCGGCCGCGACCGGCGGCGCGCTGCTGCTCGATTCGGGCGGCACCAGCCCCGACACGCTCGTGCTCGAGGCGAGCGGCGAGCTTCCGACCGCGCTCTCGATCTTCCTGCAGGGCAATGCCGAGCTCAACCCGGCCGTGCTCTTCGGCGACGGGCTGCGTTGCGTCGGCGGCAGCCTGAAGCGCCTCTACGCGAAGAGCGCGATCGGCGGCGCGGTCTCCGCGCCGGGCCCGGGCGACAATCCCGTCGGCATCCAGTCGGCGCTGCTCGGCGATCCGATCGCGCCCGGCACGACGCGCAGCTACCAGGTCTACTATCGCGATCCGAGCGCGAGCTTCTGCGCCGCCCCGAGCGGCAACACCTGGAACGTGAGCAACGCGCTGCGCGTCTACTGGTGAGCGGAGGCGCGTGCCGCCGGATTCAAGCGCCGCACGACGCGCGCCGGAGCACCGGCCACGACCGTCCAGGGCGGCACGTCGTCGAGCACCACGGAGTTCGCGCCGATGACGCTGTCGTGCCCGATGCGCACATCGCCGAGGATCGCGACGCCGCAGCCGATGTCGATGCGCTCCTCGATCGTCGGGATCCCGCGCAGTTCCTCGCGGCGAGCGACGCCGAAGGTCGTGTTGTGGCGGATGTGGCAGTCGTCGCCGATCGAGCGCGCGTGCAGGATCATGCCGCTGTGGTGCCAGATGCGCACGCGCCGGCCGAGGTAGCTGTTGTAGGGGAGCGAGATCCCGCAGGTCCATTCGACCCACTTGGCGAGGCAATTGTAGAGCAGCGTGAAGGGCGGGCGAGCATATCCCGGCAGCCCCATGCGCCAGTTGCCGAAGCGCTGCAGCGCCACGGCCCAGAAGCCCTGCTCGAACAGATTGCCCCCGTGGGTGCGCAGATCCTCGCGCCACAGCGACCACAGCCCGATGCCGGGCGGATTGTCGTTGCGCGCACCGTCGGAGAGCGGCGGCGGAACCGGTCGCAGGTGGGATTGGGCGTAGCTCATCTTCGAACGCACTCGCGAGCGGAGCTCGGATGCGCCTCCATACCTAGCACCGCGCTCCTCGAATCGGGCGCCGATTTGCGCCCCTCCGGCCCGCGAGGGCCCGAATCGCGCCAAGAACGGTGGAAATGGGTAGTGCGCGCCAGGCGCGCTGCCGGGGGCCGGGCTGTTTTGCCAGGTCGCGGATGCGCCGCTAGAATTCGCGAGTGGACAACCAAACCCTCGCCAGCTGCGTCGTCGACTTGCTGAACGGCGGCGGCACGCAAAAGCTGATTGCGCACTGCTCTCCCGACGTGACCGTCTTCGCGCCGGTGACCGAGGAGGGCCTCGATCCGTTTGCCAAGCGCGATCCGTCCCGGCTGGACGAGTTCGTCGCGGCCTTCCGCCGCGCGTTTCCCGACCTGCGCTACTCGCTCGCAGGTGTCGACTCCGGTCCGGACGTGCTGACGGTCAAGTGGAGCGCGCGCGGCACGCATCGGGCCCCGCTCAGCTACATCCAGCCCTGCGGCGAGTCGGTCCCGATCCGCGGCACGTGCGTGCTGAAATCCGAGGGCGGGAAGATCCTCGAGATCCGCCTGGCAGCCGACATCTACGACCTGCTGGTCCAGACCGGCGCGATCTGCGCCGATCCGGCGCAGGTGCGCGGCGAATCCCGCGCGGTCAACGGCTCGGCCATGGACGCCCTGCGCAAGGCGATCGTCGGCAAGCAGAGCGCCGTCGGAGCGCCCTTCGACGAGCGCACGCGGCTGCACGCGACCGTGCGCTTCTACGCCTCGAGCGAGTTCGACACGAAGTCCTTCGAGTTCGGCGGCGCCGGGGAGCTCACGGCGCTGCTCGCGTTCCTGCGCACGGAGTTCACGAGCATCGAACTCGCACTCGACGAGGGCGTCTCGCAGGGCCACACCAGCACCTTCCGCGGCAAGGCGCGCGTCGTGCGCGGCGGCGAGAAGCTCAGCTACATGTTCCGCTGCGGATTCCGCAGCTCAGGCAAGCGCATCGACGAATCCTGGGTCGAAATGCAGGTCCCGCCCACCCTGCGCGAGGCGTTCGAATGAGTGTCAGCGAAGCGATGATGCCCTACAGCCTCGAAGGCTTCCTCTCGGACGCCGAGGTCGAGCAGGTGATCCGTTCGATCGATGCCTACAAGCTCTCGGTCGATCCGAAGAAGCTCGAGGCCGGCGCGACGGGCTACACGATCCACAACTCGGAAAACCTGAGCGTGCGCGAGATCATTTCGGTCTACGAGCCCGCCGGCCGCCTCGACGTCAACTGGCAGCAGATCCCGCGCGACATCGTCGAGATCGTCGAGGCGGCGTTCTTCCGCCGCATCGAGGACGTGCGCCGCGCCTTCCCGACCGCCTACGGTCCGTACGGCTTCACCTACGTCGAATACAAGCCCGGCCAGTTCTTCACGGCGCACATCGACGGTGTCAGCCGCGCGCAGGTCTCCGGCTTCGGTGTGACCTTGTCCAACGACTTCGAAGGCGGCGAGTTCTCGGTCGAGACCTGCGGCTCGGGGAGGTTGTGGGCGCGCGATGGCGAGGGGCGCCTCGTCAACGCGCCGGGCCACGATGCGCAGTCGGACTGGTATCGTGCGGTTCCGCGCACGAAGTGGACCACGCGTCCCGTGAAGGGCAACGCGGTCTTCTACGGCAGCGGCCTGACGCACAGCAGCCAGCCGGTCACGCGCGGGATCCTGAGGAAGGTCCTGGCATTCGTGCGCTCGTATTGAGCGCGGCGCTTGCGGCCATGACGCGAGTGACGCGAGACGATCGCACCCGGCGCGACAAGCACGCGCTCGACGAGCACGGGATGGTGCTCTGCAATCCGCGCGACCGCGAGGCGGCCCACCGCGCCGAGATGGAAGGGATCGCCACGCACGACGCCGCGGCCGTGACCTGCCGCAAGTGCCTGACGCTGCTGCACCGCGGTGAAACTCCCGGTCCCGCGCTCTTCCGTCGCGTGCGGCGCGCGCCGCCCGTCGCGGCCGAGCCGGGTCCCGGCGACGGAGTCGATCCGCGCGAGGAGCGCCGGGCGAAGCTGCGCGAGGACTCGCGCGGAAAGTCGGACCACGCCCGCGAGCGGCTCGCCGCGCAGATCTTCGAGGCGCTGAATCAGAGCGCCGTGCTCGGCGCGGCGGGACTGGACGACTTCCGCTTCGCCGCGGTCAAGCCCTCCGGCGACAGCGGACCCTTCCTGGTGGAGGTCTGCGGTGTGGACCCGTTGGCGCGCTACGAACCCGCGGCGATCGAGGCCGTCCTGCGCGAGCACAAAGGACTCTTGCGCGCCGAGGTGGCGCAGTCCGTGAACCGCCGCCAGGCGCCGGAGCTGCGCTTCCTCGTGCTTCCTCCCGGAGCGCAGCCCTGAGTTCGCCCGCGAACAAGATCCAGGCCTGGCTCAGCGAGCCGCTCGGGGAGCGCCTCGAGCGTCGCATCGGGGAGCTGGCAGATCATCCCGACGTCGTCGGCGTTGCAGTCATGCCCGACGTGCACGAGGGCCGCACGGTGCCCAATGGCGTCGTCGTCGCCACGACGAATCTCGTCTACCCCGATCTCGTCGGCGCGGACATCGGCTGCGGCGCCTCGGCCTTGAGGTTTGCCGGAGCCGCCGAGGATCTGAGCACGGCCGAGCTCGAGGCGATCCTCGCAGCCGTGCATGCATCGGTGCCGACGCTCAAGCACTCGGCCGCGCGGGCGGAGGAGAACGCGAGCGAGGTCGAGGCACTCGGGGAGCTCTCGTGCGCCTCGCTCGCGAACGAAGCCCGGCGCGAAGGCCGCTATCAGCTCGGCACGATCGGTCGCGGCAACCACTTCCTCGAACTCGCGCGCGACGAGGAGGGTGGCGTCTGGGGAGTGGTGCACACCGGATCGCGGGCGATGGGCCATGCCGTGATCGGGCATCATCTGCGCGCGGCGCGCGCCGCGGTGCCTGGCGAGCTGCCCGCGCTCGATGTGCGCGAGCAGGCCGGCAAGGACTACTTCGCCGACATGCAGTGGGCCTGCCGCTACGCCACCGCGAATCGCCTCGCGATCCTCAATGCGCTCGCCGATGCCCTCGAACAGCACGGCGGGATGGCGGCCGAGGAATCGTCCTACCTCGATTGCCTGCACAACTTCGCGCGCATGGAGCAGCACGGCGGACGGATGCTGCTCGTGCACCGCAAGAGCGCCAACGCGGCGGACGTCGGGCAGCGCGGCATCGTGGCCGGCTCGATGAAGTCCGGCAGCCGGATCGTCGTGGGGCTTGGACATGCGGGCTCACTGAGGTCCTCCTCGCACGGAGCCGGCCGCCTGATGAGCCGCACCGAGGCTTCCGAGAAGGTCTCGACCGCCCAGCTCAAGGGCATGATGCGCGGCATCGTCTACCACGAGCAGCAGGTGGCGCGCTTTCGCGACGAGGCGCCGCAGGCCTACCGCGACCTGCGCAACGTGATGCGCGCGCAGTCGGAGCTCGTGCGCGGGGAGCGTGCGCTCGTGCCGCTGCTCAACGACAAGCGCTGGTGAGCGCGCTCACTCCGCGCGATACCCGCGCCAGAGCCACACCAGCGTGTCGGCCAGCGTCGCCTCGAAGACGCAGCCTTCGCAGTGGTGCGTGCCGAGGCTGTAGACGAAGCGGTGCTCGTAGCCCTTGGCCTCCAATGCCGCCGACGTGCGCTTGCCGGCCATGACCCAGTTGTGGTGCGTGTCCTCCGCATCGTTCTCGCGGATGTCGTGCTCGGAGACGTGCGTGAAGATGCGCAGCGGCTTCTTCTCGCTCGTCTCGATCAGCTTCATGCCCGAGTGGTACTCCCACGCGCCGAGCGGGAAGAGCTTCTCCTCCGGCGCGTCGTCGTCCTGCTGGTCCACGAACGTGCCCGAGTAGGCCGCGATGCGGCGGAAGAGGTCGGGCCGGAACCAGCCCATCGAGAGCGCCGCCGCGCCGCCGGAGCTGCAGCCCATGACCGCGTGGCCCCAGGGATCGTCGGTGAAGGCGAAGTGCGGGTATGCCGCCTTGATCTCGGGACGCGCGAGCACGGCCGGCACGACCTCGTCGTGGATGAAGCGCGCGAGGCGGTCCGACATCGTGTCGTACTCCAATCCGCGCTCGCTGTTCTTGGAGTCGTCGCCGCCGTTCTGCACCGCGATCGCGACGAAGGCCGGCAGGCGGCGCTGCTCGTCCTTGGCGATGGTCAAGTTGTCGAGCGCGTTCTTCACCAGGCCGAGCTGCCCCGGCCCGTCGTGGATCACGAGGTAGGGCGCTTTGCTGCCGTCCTTGTACGCGGCTGGCACGTAGACCGTGATCGTGCGCAGCTTGTTGACCGGCTTCTTGTCAGGCTCGAGCGTCTTGTCGTCGCCCTTGAAGATCTTGCTCTGTGCGAGCGGCAGCGTGAACTCGAACTGCTTGCCCTTCGGCTTGCCCTGGTCCGCGAGGTCGGGATCGAGCTTGTATTCGGGCCCGATGGTGAACTCGCCGTTGCCCGACTTGGCCGGATCCTGGGCCAGCGCGCAGAGCAGCAGCAGGCCAGCGACGCTCACTTGAGCCCCGCCTGGATTTCCGGCGCGATGGCCTCGGCCCACTGCGCGTAGCCGGCGGGCGTGAGGTGCAGGAAGTCGGGCATGATCTCCTTCGGGATCGTGCCGTCGTTGTGCACCCAGCGGTCGGAGAATCCGAGCACGTGCGTCTGCGGGCCGCGCTGGTTGCGCAGCACCTGGTTGATCTGCGCGATGTCGCCGCGCATCGC
>Ga0302322_100006059_pt1 | contig 10674 bp, 10 predicted proteins | sample Fen_T0_2_FD_203757 | JGI IMG/M metagenome (GOLD analysis project Ga0302322, IMG submission 203757) | Peat permafrost microbial communities from Stordalen Mire near Abisko, Sweden - Fen_T0_2 | ecosystem: Environmental > Terrestrial > Soil > Wetlands > Permafrost | place: Sweden: Abisko... | reverse complement strand
CCCGCCCGACCCGGACGCCGCCCCCGAACCGCCGCTGACCGTCGAGGAGATCTGACGTGGCCGAACTGTCCCGGGAGCGCTACGCCCAGCTCTTCGGCCCGACCGTCGGCGACCGGATCCGGCTCGCGGACACCGACCTGCTCATCGAGGTGACCGAGGACCGCTGCGGCGGCCCGGGCCGCGCGGGCGAGGAGGCGGTCTTCGGCGGCGGCAAGGTGCTGCGCGAGTCGATGGGGCAGGGCCGCACGACGCGGGCGCAGGGCGCGCCCGACGTCGTCATCACCGGGGCCGTGATCCTCGACCACTGGGGGATCGTCAAGGCGGACGTCGGCATCCGCGGCGGCCGGATCGTCGCGCTGGGCAAGGCCGGCAACCCCGACACGATGGACGGCGTCCACCCCGACCTCGTCGTCGGTCCGGGCACCGAGGTGATCGCGGGCAACGGCAGGATCCTCACCGCAGGGGCCGTCGACTGCCACGTACACCTCATCTGCCCCCAGATCGTGCCCGAAGCGCTGGGCGGCGGCGTCACCACGCTCGTCGGCGGCGGCACCGGGCCCGCCGAGGGCACCAAGGCGACGACGGTCACCCCCGGTGCGTGGAACCTCGCCCGGATGCTGGAGGCGATGGACGGCCTGCCCGTCAACGTCGCGCTGCTGGCCAAGGGCAACACCGTCTCGGCCGACGCGATGTGGCAGGACCTGCGCGCCGGTGCCTCCGGCTTCAAGCTGCACGAGGACTGGGGGACGACGCCCGCCGCGATCGACGCCTGCCTCACCGTGGCCGACGCGTCCGGCGTCCAGGTGGCGATCCACACCGACACGCTCAACGAGGCCGGGTACGTGGAGGCGACCCTTGCAGCCATCCGCGGGCGGGCGATCCACGCTTACCACACCGAGGGTGCGGGCGGCGGTCACGCCCCCGACATCATCACCGTCGCCTCGCAGGGCAACGTGCTGCCGTCGTCCACCAACCCCACGCGCCCGCACACGGTGAACACGCTCGACGAGCACCTCGACATGCTCATGGTGTGCCATCACCTCAACCCGTCGGTGCCGGAGGACCTGGCGTTCGCCGAGTCCCGGATCCGCCCCTCGACGATCGCCGCCGAGGACGTGCTGCACGACCTGGGCGCCATCTCGATGATCGGGTCGGACAGCCAGGCGATGGGCCGCATCGGCGAGGTCGTGCTGCGCACCTGGCAGACCGCGCACGTCATGAAGAAGCGGCGCGGGTTCCTGCCCGGCGACGGCCTCACCCCCGGCGACGGGCGCGGCGGCGGCAACGACAACCTGCGCGCCCGCCGGTACGTCGCCAAGTACACGATCTGCCCGGCCGTCGCGCACGGCCTCGACGGCGAGATCGGGTCCGTCGAGCCGGGCAAGCTGGCCGACCTGGTGCTGTGGGACCCGCGGTTCTTCGGGGTCCGGCCGGCGCTCGTCATCAAGGGCGGCATGATCGCCTGGGCGCAGATGGGCGATGCGAACGCGTCCATCCCGACGCCGCAGCCGGTGCTGCCGCGGCCGATGTTCGGGGCGTTCCCGGCGGCGGCCGCCGCGACGTCCGTGCACTTCGTGGCGCAGGCCGCGATGGAGGCCCACCTGGACCGGCGGCTCGCGCTGAAGCGGCGGCTGGTCCCGGTGCTCGACGTCCGGTCGCGCGGCAAGGCGGACATGCCGGAGAACACGGCCACCCCGCGCATCGAGGTCGACCCGGACACGTTCACGGTCCGCATCGACGGCGAGGTGCACGAGGAGGACCCGGCGGCCGTCCTGCCGATGGCCCAGCGGTACTTCCTGTTCTGACGGGCCCGCCGCCGAACCGCCGACCAGGTCGAACGCCCCGGACCGGCCAGGCGCGGGCACGAGGCGGCATCATGACCTGTGTGACGGAGGACCTCGCCTCGACCCTCGGGAGGGTGGAGGGCTCGACGCTGGAGTTCAAGCGCGAGCCCAAGGACCGCACTGCCCTGCGTGAGGCCATCTGCGCCCTGGCCAACGATCTTGTCGGCCGGGGCGGAGGGGACCTGTTGATCGGGGTGGACCGGAACGGCAACCCCCACCCGGTCGACACCAGCGACGAGGCACTGCTGCTGATCGCGCAGATCCGCGACGAGGGCCGGATCCTGGAGCGCCCCTCCCTCACCGTGGACCGCGCCGTGTACGGCGGTGCGCCGGTGATCCGGGTCCATGTGAACGCGTCGGGGACGCCCCCGGTGCGTCTGGACGGCGTCGCGTGGGTGCGGCCCGGCCCGCTCACCCGGCGGGCCTCGGCGGACGACGAGCGGGTCCTGATCGAACGGCGACGGTCGGCCGAGGTTCCGTTCGACGCCCGCCCCCTTCCCGGCACCGGCGTGGCCGATCTGGACATCGAGGTGCTGCGGTCGACCTACATCGCGTCGGCGGTCGACCCGGAGGTGGTCGAGGAGAACGACCGGCCACCGGCGCAGCAGTTGCGGTCCCTGCGCCTGTTGCATCCCAACGGGTTCGCGACGCCGGTGGGCATCGTGCTCGGTGGCTTCGACCCGACGTCGGTCCTGCCGGGTGCCTATCTCCAGTTCGTCCGCTATGCCGGTGTGGACGTGGACGCGCCCATCCGGGACGAGGACGAGATCCGCGACAACCTCATCACCGCCACCCGGACTCTGACCTCGCTGCTCCAGGGCAACGTCACCCGGGAAGTGAAGGAGGTGGACGCACTCACCGAACGCACCCAGGACGACTACCCGCTGCCTGCCCTGCGGGAAGCCATCTTCAACGCCGTGATGCATCGGACGTACGAGGGTTCCCACGCGCCCGTGCGCATCCTCTGGTTCGACGACCGGATCGAGGTGACGAATCCCGGCGGCCCGTTCGGCGCGGTGAACTCGGAGAACTTCGACCGGGTCAACGACTACCGCAACCCCTCGCTGGCGGCGGCGATGAAGACGCTCGGCTACGTCAACCGGTTCGGCCGCGGCATCGAGAGGATGCGCCTGCAGATGCAGCGGAACGGCAACCCGCCGCCCGAGTTCGAGGTCACCCCGTCATGGTGGCGGGTCACCCTGCCGAGGGCGACATGACCGCGACCGTCGCGCTGTTCAACAACAAGGGCGGCGTCGGGAAGACCACGCTCGCCTATCATCTGGCGCACATGATCTCGCGTCTCGGGCGCCGCGTGCTGGCCGTGGACCTGGACCCCCAGGCGAACCTGACCGCGCACTTCCTCGCCGATGACGAGCTCGAAGGTCTCTGGGAGGGCGACGAGGCGACGAACGACACGGTGGCGGGCGCCGTCCACCCCATCGTCGAAGGGCTCGGCGACTTCCGGCCGATCCTCCCCCGCCCCGTCGCCGAGAACCTCTTCCTGCTGCCCGGCGATCTCGGTCTCAGCCGCTTCGAGGAACGCCTCGCCCAGGAGTGGCCAGCCACGCTCGCAGGCGGAAACAACGCCGCAGCTCGGGTGACGACCGCCTTCCATCGGCTGGTGCGCGATGCCTCGGAACGCACGGGGGCCGAACTGGTGCTCGTGGACGTCGGGCCCAACCTCGGCGCGCTCAACCGGGCGGCCCTGCTGCTCGCCGATCACGTCCTGGTCCCGCTGGGGGCTGACCTGTTCAGCGCTCAGGGCTTGCGCAATCTCGGCCCGGCCCTGAGGAGGTGGCGCAGCGACTGGCAGGACACCGCACTGCCACGCGTCGCGGCGACGATCGACGCGCCGCAGGGCCGGATGAACCCGCTCGGCTACGTCGTGATGCAGCCGAGCATGCGACTGGACCGCCCGGTCAAGGCCTACCAACTTTGGCTCGAACGCATCCCCTCCGTGTATGCCACGGCGGTCCTCGGCACAGCGGTGGGGACGGCCGGCGACCACGAGATCGGTACTGTGCGGAATTTCCGCAGCCTGATGCCGCTGGCTCACGACGCGCGCAAACCGATGTTCGACCTGCGGGCCGCCGACGGCGCCATCGGCAGCACTCAGCGCTACGTGCAGACCTGTCTCACCGAGTTCCGGGCCCTCTCCCGGGACGTCCTCGACCGCGTGGACACTGCGGCGCTCACCCCTGGAGGATGAGCGCAGGACGCCGCGCCCGCTCAGGTGTAGGTGCGCACGGCCAGGACGGCGGCGACGCCCAGCCCGCTGACGGCGATCAGCGGGCGCAGCGCCGCCGCCGGCAGCCGGCGGGAGACGGCCGGGCCGGTCCACCCGCCCGCGAGGAACCCCAGGCCGAGCGGGACGACGACGTCCCAGTGCACCGGCCCGAACAGCACGAACCCGGCCGCCGCGACACCGTTCGCGGCGATGCCGACGGCGTTCTTCAGCGCGTTCAACCGGATCAGCTCGTCGTGGATCGCCCCGCCCAGGGCCGCGAGCATGAGCACGCCACCGGCGGCGCCGAAGTAGCCGATGTAGACCGCCGACCCGCCCACGGCCGACCACCACCAGCGCGACGGCGGGCGGCCCGACGTGCGGGCCCGCAGCGTGAGCCGCGGCTGCAGCAGCACCGCGAGCGCCCCCGTCGCCACGAACACCGGCACCAGGGCGGCGAACGCACCCGGCGGGGTGCACAGCAGGACCGCGGCCCCCGTGGCGCCGCCCGCGGCCGAGATGCCGCCCACGACGAGGAGGCGCCGTCCCTGCCCACGCAGTTCCTCCTGCGACCCGGCGGCCGAACCGATCCCGGTGAACACCAGCGCGACCGTGTTCGACACGTTGGCGGCCACCGGCGGCACGCCCATCGCCAGGAGCGCCGGGTAGGACACCACGGACGCCAGGCTCACCACCGAGCTGACGAGCCCGGCGGCGACGCCGGTCGCGACGAGCAGCAGCACGTGGACCGGATCGACGAGACTCAACGAACCCTCACCCTCGACGCCTGGATCGGTCGTCAGCGGTCTCCGTCGTCCGCGGACCAGTCTCGCAGCCGGGCCCCGCAGCCCCGCGAGCGGGGCCCCGCGGGGCAAGGGGGGCGACGGGGTCTCAGGGGAGGCGGGGTCCTGCCTGTCGATCGATCAGGGCTGGGCCCGGTCGCGCGCGTCGGCGTCATCGGGACGTCACACGCCTCTCGTAGGCTCGGGCCCGTGACCGCCCTCGCCGCCCTGCTCGCGCTGGCCGACCAGCGGCTGCCGAGCGGCGGCCACGTGCACTCCGGGGGCGTCGAGCAGGCCGTCGCCGACGGGCTGGTCCGCGACGTCGCCGGGTTGCGGTGGTTCCTGCGGCGCCGGCTCGCGACGTCGGGCCGGGTCGCGGCGGGCCTCGCGGTCGCCGCCCTCGACCTGGCCGCCGACGGCGTGGCGGCGCTCGACGCCGAGGCCGACGCGCGGATGCCCTCGCCGGCCACCCGGGAGGCGTCGCGGGCGCAGGGCCGCGGCCTGCTGCGGACCGTGCGGGCCGCCTGGGCCGCCCCGCACGACGGGCTGGCCTGGAGCGGGCTCGGCCCCCGGCCGCACCATCCCGTCGTCCTCGGCTGCGCGGGCCGGGCCGCGGGGCTCACCGCCCTGCAGGTCGCCACGGCCGCCGCCTACCTGTCGCTCAGCGGGCCCGCCACCGCGGCCCAGCGGCTGCTCGCCCTCGACCCGGTCGACAGCGCCACCGCCACCGTGGACCTCAGCGACGACGTCGACGCGCTCGCCGCGCAGGTGGCGGCCACGGCCCACGCGTCCGGCCTCGCCGACCTGCCCGACGACGGCGATCCCCTGCTCGACCTGCTCGCCGAACGGCACGCCGGGCGGGCGATGACGCTGTTCGCCTCCTGAGCCCCCGTGCCCGTCCTGAACGTCCCGTCACGCCCGTCGAAGGAGCGCATCCCCCATGAGCGGTGACCACAGCCACGACCCGCACGCCGACGCCGTCCGCCCGGACGGGCCGCTGCGGCTCGGCATCGGCGGGCCGGTCGGTTCCGGGAAGACCGCCCTGGTGGCCGCCCTGTGCCGGGCGCTCGGCGACCGGCTGTCGCTCGCCGTCGTCACCAACGACATCTACACGACCGAGGACGCCGACTTCCTGCGCCGCCACGCCGTCCTGCCCGACGACCGGATCCTCGCCGTCCAGACCGGCTGCTGCCCGCACACCGCGATCCGCGACGACATCACCGCCAACCTGGACGCCGTCGAGGACCTCGTCGCCCGGCACGCCGACCTCGACCTCGTGCTCGTCGAGTCCGGCGGCGACAACCTCACGGCGTCGTTCAGCCGCGGCCTCGTCGACGTGCAGATCTTCGTCGTCGACGTCGCCGGGGGCGACAAGGTGCCCCGCAAGGGCGGGCCGGGCGTGACGGGCGCCGACCTGCTCGTGGTCAACAAGACCGACCTGGCCCCGCTCGTGGGCGCCGACCTGGGGATCATGGAGTCGGACGCGCGGCGCGTGCGTGGCGAGCGGCCGGTGGTCCTCGTCAGCCTGCGGGCCGACGGCGGGGTCGACCCGATCTCCGGCTGGGTGCTGGAGCAGGTGCACGAGCACCAGCACGGGAACCGGGTCGGTGCGTAGCCGGGTCGAGATCGTCGCCGACGTCACGGACGGCGGACGGCCGGTCCTGGTGCGGCTGCGGGGCGAGGGCCAGCTCGCGGTCCGCGCCACCGGTCCGGGGCGGGTGCACCTGGTCGGGACGGCGGCGGGCCCGCTGGGTGGCGACGTCGTCGAGATCTCGGTGCAGGTGCGGGCCGGGGCGCGGCTGGAGGTGCACGGCGTCGCCGCGACGATCGCGCTGCCCGCCCGCACGGGCGGCGAGAGCCTCACCCACCTGGCGCTCGACGTCGCCGACGGCGGGCATCTGGGGTGCGTGCCGCCGCCCCTGGTCGTGTGCCGGGGCGCCCGGGTGCGCGCGCGGACGGCGGTGACGCTCGCCGGGGCCGGCGGGATCGACCTGCTCGAACAGGTGCTGCTCGGCCGCCACGGCGAGCCCGGCGGCGACTGGACGGCGCGGCTGGTCGCCGACCGGGACGGCCTGCCACTGGTGCGCACCACCCAGACGTCGTCCCTGGTCACGTCCGCGCTTCTGCCGCCACCCGCGGGTCCGGGTGGGCGCGCGGAGCCGGACGCACGAGGGGGGCCGGGTGGGCGCGGGGGGCCCGGCGGGCGCGCCGTCCGGGCGATCGTGACCCGGCTGCAGGCCGGTCCGCAGCCGGGCCCTCCCGGTGGCGCGGAGGGCCCGGCGACCCACGGCGGCGCCGTCCGGTGCGCCCTGCCCGGCGGGGCCCGGCTGATGACGGCGCTCGGCCCCGACCTGACCGCGGCGCTGGCCGACGCCGGCGCCGTCACGGCGGTGACCGGTGGGTCGGCCGGGTGGCCGGACCGTAGCCTCGCCCGATGAGCGACTTCTCGATCCTCGACCGGCTCGACCGCGCGTCCGCCGCCGTCGCGGACCAACTCGACGCCGTCGGCCGCCTCGACCCGGGCCTCTGGGCCGCGCCGACCCCGTGCACCGAGTGGACCGTGCGAGACCTCGCTGGTCACCTGGTGGGGATCGACCTGCGGCTCCTCGCGATGTTCGAGGAGGGCCCGCCGCCCGAGCGCGGCGTCGACCGCCTCGGCGATGACCCGGCGGGCGCCTACCGCCGGTCGGCCGCCGCGCTGCGGGCCGCCGCCGTCCCGGGTGCCCTGGAGCGCAGCGGGACGACGCCGATCGGCGTGGCCACGGGGGCCGAGCGACTGCAGTGGCGCGTGGCGGACCTGCTCGTGCACAGCTGGGACCTCGCGCAGGCGACCGGCGTGCGGGCGGACCTGCCGGACGGCCTGGTGGAGCCGGCGCTGGCGTTCGTCGGGAGCGGGCTCGCCGGACAGGACCGCACGGGGCGGTTCGGCGAGCCGCAGCCGATCGGTGACGGCGCGCCCGTCCTCGACCGGCTCGCCGCCTTCACCGGCCGTCCGGTCCCGTGGAGGCCGTGACCGCCGCCCGGACGAGCGCCTCCGCCACGGCCCCGGCCGCGGCGTCGAGCGGCCCGGCGCGGTGGGCGAGCACCATCCGCCGCGTCTCGTGCGGCTCCCCGCGCACGGCCACCGCCCGGATGCCGTCCGGCAGCCGGTGGACGGCGACCGGCGGGATCGTCGTGACGCCCAGCCCCGCCGCCACCAGCTGGAGGCGGGCCCACCAGTCCTGCACCGCGTAGCGGACGTCGGGCCGCTCGGCCAGGCCGGGCCAGACGCCGAGCAGCGACCCGCCGCCCTCCGGCCGTCCCGCCACCCACACCTGGCCCGCCAGCTCCGCCACCTCGACGGCGCCCCGGCCCGCGAACGGGTGCGTCGCGCCCACGCAGAGCAGCAGCTCCCGCTCGGCGAGGACCGTCAGTTCCAGGGCGGGCGCCTCGGCGTCCAGCGGCCGGAACGGCGGCGCCTGGGCGAGGACGGCGAGGTCGAGCGTGCCTGCCCGGACGGCGCGGGTGAGCGCCGGGGTGCTGCCCTCGCGGACCGACACCACCAGGCCGCGGGGCAGTGCCGCCAGCGCCTCCGGGAGCAGCCCGATGACCGCCGTCGGGAAGGCCCCCACCCGCACCGGCCCGGCCGCGACAGGCGCGCCCGCCAGCTCCCGCGCCGCGACGTCCAGCTCGTCGAGCACGCGCACCGCCCGGGGCAGCAGCCGCGCCCCGGCCCCGGTGAGGGTCACGCCGTCCCGGCGGCGCTCGAACAGCGCCCGGCCCGCGACCCGCTCCAGGGCCGCCACCTGCCGGGACACCGCCGACTGGGTGTAGCCGAGCGCCCGGGCCGCCGCGGTGAACGAGCCGCGCTCCGACACCTCGCGCAGCACCCTCAGCCCGGCCGTCGAGAACTCCCCTGCCATGCCCACCTCGCATACTCGGTGTGCTCAACTGTCGCTGCCCGCATGGTAGTCAGGGCCTGCGGCGGGTCCGTAGCGTGCCGGGATGTCCACTGCACGCATCGCCCTCGTCACGGGGGCCAACCAGGGGCTCGGCCGCGCCCTCGTCGAGGGCCTGGCCGCCCGGCTCCACCCGGACGACCGCGTCCTGCTGACCGGCCGCCGCGCCGACGCCGTCGAGGAGGCCGCCGCAGCCGTCACGACGGCGGTCCCGGACGGCGCCCGCGTGGAACCGCGCGTCCTCGACGTCCGCGACGGGCGGGCGATCGCCGACCTCGCCGCCGAGCTGGGCGCGGTCGACGTCGTCCTGTCCAACGCCACCGCCCGGATGAGCCCGGAGGAGGACCCGGCCGACCGGGTCGATGCGGTCGCCGAGACCAACAACCTGGCCACCACGCACGTCCTGCGGGCCTTCGCACCGCGCCTGCGCCCCGGCGGGCGCCTGCTCGTCGTGGCGAGCGCGCTCGGCACGCTCGACAAGCTGGACGCCCGCGTCCGGCCGCGGTTCGACGGCCTGGACGACCTCGACGCCGTCGACGACCTCGTGGCGCGCTGGCGTGCCGCCGTCCGGGCCGGCCGGGCGGTGGCGGAGGGCTACGGCGCCTGGCTCAACATCCCGTCGAAGGTGCTGCAGGTGGCGGCCGTGCGCGCGCTCGCCGTCCGGCGCCGGGACGACGACCTCGCCCACCGCCGGCTCGTCGCGGCCCTCTGCCCGGGTCTGATCGACACCGACGCCTCCCGGCCCTGGTTCGAGGACATGAGCCAGGCGCAGACCCCGGCCCAGGCCGCCGCCTGGCCGGTCGACCTCGCCCTCGGCGACCTCCCGCCGGACACGCTCGCGGCGTACTACGGCGAGCTCGTCCAGTTCGGCCGGGTGATCCCGTGGCGGGCGGGCGTCGCGGTGCCGCACCGGGCGCTGCGCTGAGGCGGCCGGCGGGGTCGCTCCGGCACGGGTGAGCCCCCGGACCGGCGGGTCCGGGGGCTCGACCACGACGGGCGGTTCAGGCGGTCGGAACCGGAACGGCGGGACGGGCGCTCACCGGCTTCGGCGCGACGGTCCGGGGGGCGGGCCGGGCTGCGGGCCGGGCCGGTGCGGTCCGGGCCGCGCTACGGGCCGGTGCGGTCCGGGCCGCGCTACGGGCCGGTGCGGTCCGGGCCGGTGCGGGCCGAGTGGCGGCCGCGGGGCGGACGGTGGCCTTGGCCACCTCGGGCCGGATGACGGGCGCCGTGCGGGTGGCGGGTTCGGCGGCCGCGGTCCGGGTGGCGGGCTTGGCTGCCGCGGTCCGGGTAGCGGGCGCCGTCCGGGCGGTGGGCCTGGCGGCGGTCGGCTTGACGGCCGACGCGGCGCGGGCCGGGGCCCGGTTCCCGGAGGCCGGCGACGCCGTCCGCTGGGCCGGGACGCTCTTGGCGGGCTTGGCAGCAGCGGCCCGGGTCGCGGGCTTGGCGGCGGCCCGGGTGCCCGACCCGGCGGTCGCGGCTCGCGTGGCCTGCCGGGGTGCGACGGCCCGGGTCGCGGGTCGGGCCGCGGGCCGGGCCACAGGGGTCGCGGCCTTCGGCGCCACCGACCGGGTGGCGGCCTTGGCCGCGGAGACACCCGGCGCCGTCCGGGTGGACGCCGCGCGAGGGGCCGCCGACCGGGCGGATGCCGACCGGGCGGATGCCGACCGGGCGGTTGCCGACCGGGCGGACGGCTCGGCCGCACCGGCGCTACGGGCGGCGGGCTTCGCGGACGCCGGGCGGGCGGACGCCGGGCGCCGGGTCGACGTCGAGCGGGCGGCCCGAGGGCGCGCCGCCATCTCGGTGCGGGGCGACGTGGCGTCGTCCAGGGCGGCGACGGCGGCGTTCTTGCGAACGGACGCCAGCCCGTTCAGCGCCGACGCCTTGGT
>Ga0302322_100006057_pt1 | contig 10674 bp, 10 predicted proteins | sample Fen_T0_2_FD_203757 | JGI IMG/M metagenome (GOLD analysis project Ga0302322, IMG submission 203757) | Peat permafrost microbial communities from Stordalen Mire near Abisko, Sweden - Fen_T0_2 | ecosystem: Environmental > Terrestrial > Soil > Wetlands > Permafrost | place: Sweden: Abisko... | reverse complement strand
GTGCGAAGTGGTGTGCCCACGCTCATCAGTGGCTTTAATCAGATTGAACCTCGTCTTGGCACTTACGCCGTCAGCTGCCGCAAGAATTCCGTCACCTCGTGGCGCAGGGTGTCGACCTCGCCCTGCACGCGTTCGGAGGCGCCGTTGACGCGCGTCGCCATCGCTCCGGTCTCGGTGGCCACCTGGGTGATCGCAGTCATGTTGGAAGCCGCTTCGGCGGCCCCACCGGACGCCTGCTGTGCACCGTGCGAGATTTCGCCGGTTGCCGCGCCCTGCTGCTCGATCGCGGCCTTGATCGCTGTGGCAATGTCGTTGATCTCGCCGATTGTGTGCGTAATGGCCTTGACCGCCTGGACCGAAATTCTCGTGCTTTCCTGCATCTCGGCAACCTTGGCGCCGATCTCTTCGGTCGCCTTTGCGGTCTGGGTTGCGAGGCTCTTGACCTCCGAGGCCACCACAGAGAAGCCGCGGCCTGCTTCGCCCGCCCGCGCCGCCTCGATCGTCGCGTTGAGCGCAAGCAGGTTGGTCTGTTCGGCGATTGCGCTGATCAGCTTGACGACGTCGCCAATGCGCATCGCGGCTTCGGCAAGGCCTTGAATCTGTCCGGCGGCGCTGGTCGCATCGACGACCGCCCGGCCGGTCCCTTCCGTCGAGCGGCTCACCAGACCGCCAATCTCGGCAATCGAGGCCGACAACTCCTCGGCGGCCGATGCCACCGTCTGGATGTTGGCCAAGGCCCGATCGGAGGCCGCCATGGCATCTCCGGACCGCTGGCTGGTCCTTTCGGCCGATGCTGCCATCTCGCCGGAGTCGGACTCGAGGCCGGCCGCCGCCGTGGCGAGCCCGCCGGCAATGTCGTCGAGCCGCGTGCCAAAACCTTTGGCAAGGGCCGCGATCTCGGCCACACGCTTTCCCAGGCTTTCGGTTCCCGCATTGTTGATCGTGGCGGCGCGGCGGAACGAGCCCGGCAGGCCGCGCTCCAGGATCTTGCGGAAGGTCTTGCCGCGGCTGACCGCCTCCATCGAGGCCGAGGCCTCGCGCACGAAAGCGTCCGTGACGTCGAGCATGTCGTTGATGGACTTCTGCAACAAGCCGAGCGTACCGGGCTGGCGATCGCCCAACACACGAGCCTCGAGGTCGCCCCGCCAGGCGCGGGCACAGACTTGCGCAGCCTCTTCGATCACGGCGGTGGTGACGCGCAGACTCCATATCGCATAGACGATGAGTACGAGCGCCAGCATCGCCGAGGCGGCGAGAGGCAGACGCGGCAGCGGATCCAAGAGTGCGACGGCGGCAAGCGCGACGACCGCGAGAATACCCGCGCCCGCGGCCGCGAGTTTCGCTCTATAGAGAGAGCACAAATTCATCGTAGCCCACGCCCTGCTGCTTGAGGAAGTCGATCATCATGGCGTAGCCCGCAAGCATGCCTTGCTTGGCATTTGCGTGCCTGGCCTCCTCTTCGCGCAGGAGCACGTAGATGGGCTTGATGCGCTCGATCGCCGCTGGTTCCGGCCTGCGCCGGTTGGAGTGGTAACCGGCGATGTTGTTGCGGCTGTCGAACGTCGGCGTGACATGGGCGAACACCCAGTAATGACTGCCATCGGCCGCCAGGTTCACGACATAGGCGAAAACCTCCCGCCCGCCCTCGATGCTGTCCCACAGGAGCTTGAACACGCAGCGCGGCATCTCGGGATGCCGGATGATGCTGTGCGGCGCGCCGATCAGGTTCCGTGCAGGAATTTTCGCCATCCGGATGAAGATGTCGTTGGCGTAGGTGATACGGCCCTTGCAGTCGGTCTTGGATACGATCAGTTCCTCATCACCCAATGAGTTTTCCACGCCGGATGGTGTTATCGTCCGCATCGTCGCAACTTCCTTGGGCGGGGACGCTTTGTAACTCTGATTGATGACTGCTTACTTGGCGTCGAGCGCGTTAAATTTCGATGATCAAGGGACACCGCAGGACTACAGAGTGTGGAGGGAAGGCCGTATTTACCTCGAGCGGGTGAACGCTTCGCTTGGTGTCGAAGCGAACGGCGGCTCGATGCCCCTCGACAAGGCGATGGGTGGCGCTTATTCGATGCGACATCCGCTAGCGCAGCGTAATCCGCCGCCTCGGAATTCAGATGGAGCATGCGTGAATCCTGACAAAGATGCGGATTGCGCCTTCGGCTCATCTGCCCACGCCCTGATCTCCGGCCCTGATTTCCGCCTTGGGTCAGAACGCATACGATATCGACCGAGCGTCGATGCCGATCTGTCCCGACAAGCAGGCAACTTCAGAGTTTGGCGGCATGTCGCAAAGGTGCCATAAGAAGGCGCAGTCATTTGAAAGAGACGAATCGACGAGGTTTAGGCTACCCAGAAGCGACACCCGCTGCCGCAGGAATGTTTTCATCCATGGATATGACAAGCCCTGTCTCGCTGAATGGCGCGCCCCGATTTCATCGCGGTCTCTTTGCCAGCTGTGTCGCCAATTTGATCCAGGCGGCGAATTTTGTCGGCGATCGATTCCTGAGGAAGACACGTCATTCCTCTTCGGAGATCGATCGGCTGTTCGCGGCCTCGATGAACAGCGCGTTTTCAGCGACGGAGTCTTTTCTCGTCACGGGGGCGCCGCACGCATCGGCCTATTATCCGCGCGACTTTGCCTGGTTCTATCCCGACGTTCTCGATCCCGACACCATCATGGATTCCGAGGATGCGATTCGCAGGGTTCGATTGCTCGAAAGAAGCGTGCGGCTCATGCTGGAGGCGGTTCGCGCCGGTGTCGTCACGACCACCCTCATCCCGGTGGGACGCAAGCGGTATATCGGGATCAACTACTTTTCGCGACCTTCCGATACGCTGCTGGGCATCCTCGCAGGCCTGGAGCAGATCATTTGCGCCGACCACAGGGCGTCAGCGTCGTATCTGGGATTCTCGCAGGGCGCCCATGCGGGCCGCCTGTTGCTGATCGAGTATCGCGAGGATCTGAAGAATGCGATCGTCGAACTCGCAAACTCGCTGGAGCCGATCGATGATGACGGAACCAGCTATCTGCTTTGTGACGCGGCCGCACCGCGCTCCGCGGCGACAGATACCCGCGCCGAACGCAGGCGCTTCGTCACCAATGCATGTGTTTATGCGACGTTCCTGCGCGCCGTAGAACTCGGAATCATCGGCGCCGCCGAACTGGAGCAGCTCCTCGGGCGCGAACTATCGACATATAAGGCGCAGCTTCTCCGCCTGTTCGGCAAGCATGGCTATATCAGTCATTCCCTGGATTGCGATGACGATCCGCCCGCGTCTTCCATCGCCCTGGACTTCGTCAATGTAACGCGGGGATTCTGGGACTTGAAAGACGAGAGCGAACGCGCGTTGTTCGCAGCCACGACAGATCTGATCATCGCAGAGCCGCGGTTTCGCGTGCCGAATACGTGTCACTTCCTGGTGTCCGTGAATAATCCGCGCAGAAAGATGATCCACAAGATCGCCGCCCCAACCTACCAGGGGCGCTCCTCCTGGCCGACGTTCAATGTCGAATTCGCCGACCGCATGCTCGATTACGACGAATTCTCAGGCACCGACACTTACCGATCCTGCGCGCGCGACATCCTGAGCGACATCCGGGCCGCGACCGAACTGCATGGCGGATATCAGGAGCTTCTGACGGATGAAGGCCTCAAATATCGGACGTGGGCCTATCGAGGAGCTGTCGCTCACTCCTGGTTTCCTCGTTTCCTGACGGTCTGGAAAAGGGCATTCGGGACCCCGCTGCTGGACTGGACGTAGCGGTGTGTCGATGCGGTCGGAGATCCGCCGACTCGCAAAGCAATCGGCTTTACGGATTGCGCCTTCGGCTACTCGCTGAGACGCAGAGACGGCCACGCATAATTTGCTTGTTAGGTAGGAGACGCCAGCCGGCGTCAGCGCCCGACCGCTCAACCCGCCAGATCGAGCTTCGACTCTACCGTCGAGTCCGCGTTGAGACGGTAGATGATCGGCACGCCGGTGGCGAGTTCGCGCTTGAGAATGCTGTCGGGCGTCAGCTTCTCCAGCACCATGATCAGCGCACGCAGCGAATTGCCGTGGGCTGCGACCAGCGTGCGCTCGCCGCGCAGCACGGCGGGCAGGATTTCCTGGACGTAATAGGGCAGAGCGCGCGCCAGTGTGTCCTTGAGGCTTTCGCCGCCGGGCGGCGGCACGTCGTAGGAGCGGCGCCAGACATGCACCTGCTCCTCGCCCCATTTCTTGCGGGCATCGTCCTTGTTGAGGCCGGAGAGGTCGCCGTAGTCGCGCTCGTTGAGCGCCTGGTTCTTGTAGGTCTTGAGTCCGGTCTGACCGAGTTCGGTCAGGATCAAATCGAGCGTATGCTGCGCGCGCTGCAGCACCGAGGTGTAGGCGACGTCGAAGGTCAGCCCCTTCGCCTTGAGCTTGCGTCCGGCCTCCTTGGCTTCAGTCGTGCCCTGCTCGGTCAGGTCCGGGTCCTTCCAGCCGGTGAAGAGGTTCTTGAGGTTCCACTCGCTCTGGCCGTGGCGCACCAGCACCAGAAGACGTTCACTCATCGCGCGATTCCATATCGTTGGCTCGGAGACTAGATGTCCTTCAGGCCGAGCACGTCGGCCATCGAATAGTAGCCCGGCGGCTTGCCGTGGGCCCACAAAGCTGCCTTGAGCGCGCCGTTGGCGAACAGCATCCGATCCTCGGCATGGTGCGCGAGCGTCAGGCGTTCGAAGGGACCTGCAAAGATCACGCTGTGATCGCCAGCCGCGGTGCCACCCCGCAGAGAGGCAAAGCCGATGTCGCCCGGGCGGCGCGCGCCGGTCACGCCATCGCGGCCGCGCATCGCATGCTCGTCGAGCGCGACGCCGCGGCCGTCGGCTGCGGCGCGGCCTAGCATCAGCGCGGTGCCGGAAGGCGCATCGACCTTGGCCTTGTGATGCATCTCCACGATCTCGATATCGAAGCTGTCATCCAGCGATTGCGCGACGCGCTTCACCAGAGCCGCCAGCAGGTTGACGCCGAGGCTCATATTGCCGGACTGCACGACGATGGCGCGCTTGGTGACGCTCTTGATCACGGCATCGTCCGACGCCGAAAGACCTGTTGTGCCGATGACGTGGACGAGGCCGCGCTGGGCCGCGATCGCGACATTGGCAATGGTCGCCGCCGGCACGGTGAAATCGAGGATGCCGTCGGCGTGCTCCGACATGGCCCAGAGATCGGCCGACAATTTCACGCCGTTGGCGGGCAGTCCAGCCAGGACGCCGGCGTCTTCGCCGATCTGCTCGGACCCCGGCGCTTCCAGCGCGCCGACCAGCGCCGCGCCCTTGGTTTCGGCAATCGCCCGCGTCAGCGCCCGGCCCATCCGGCCGCCGGCTCCTGCAACGATCAAGCGCATGTCGGACATGTCATCTCCTCGCCTGCACCCGGCTATAGCCGGGGCGGAGCGCCGCGGCAACCGAATGCAACCAGACGTCAGGGCTGCGGACCGTCATAGCCCTCGATGATCACGAGGTCGCCGGTCGAATGCGGCGAGCGGATCGCAACCAGATGCTGGTATTCCGCGGAATTATAGCAGGCGATCGCGGTCTCGTAGTCCTTGAATTCGAGCACGACGTTGCGCGACCGCGAGCTGCCCTCCCTGGTCTCGTAACGACCGCCGCGGATCAGGAACCGGGCGCCATAGTCGTGGAACACTGTGCCGTTCTGCGCCACATACTCCTTGTAGCCGTCCATGTTGTGAACGTCGACGCGTGCGATCCAGTAGCCCTTCGCCATCCCGTGATCCTCCCTTTGCTGTCCACCTGCTCTTGTCAGCCGAGCGCCTGAGCTATTTCGGCGTGGATCGCCTCCGCGGCCGCCTGCGGATCCGGCGCGTCCATCACCGGACGGCCCACCACCAGATAGTCGCTGCCGGCAGCGATCGCACGGGCCGGGGTCATGATCCGCTTCTGATCGCCGGCCGCCGCGCCCGCCGGGCGGATGCCGGGCGTCACCAAACAGAGCTGGTCGGCGACGACCGCGCGCAATCCGCTTGCTTCCTCGCCGGAGCAAACCAGGCCATCGACACCGATCGCCTGGGCCTGTCTGGCCCGGGTATCAACCAGCTCCGCGAGATCGAGCCGGTAGCCGGCGGCAACGAGGTCGTCCTCATCATAGGAGGTCAGCACGGTGACGGCCAGGATCTTCAGGCGCGAGCCCGCACGCCCCTCGATCGCGGCCTTCATCGTTTGCGGGTAGGCATGGACGGTGAGGAATGTCGCGCCGAGCCTGGCGATGCTTTCGACGCCGCGGGCGACCGTGTTGCCGATATCGTGCAGCTTGAGATCGAGGAACACCTTCTTGCCGGCGGCAGCGAGCTGCGGTGCAAGCGACAACCCGCCGGCGAAGGCGAGCTGATAGCCGATCTTGTAGAACGTCACGCTCTCGCCGAGGCGGGTGATCATCGCCTCGGCCTGACCAACGCTGGGCAGGTCGAGCGCCACGATCAGGCGGTCGCGGGGCGCAATCTCCGTCAGCATGTCACCTCTCAGCATCCGTTTGCGAAAACAACATCAATTGCCGCACCAGCGCATCGAGCGCCGCGATATCGCCCGGCTGTTTCAAGCGGTCGATATGGTCATAGGCCTGGTCGGCGAACGACAGGGCGAGTTGGTTCGGGATCACGGTGGCGTGGCAGGCCGACAGGATCAGCCGCAGAGCGGCCAGCGCCCGCGTACCGCCGAGACGGCCCTCGGATGCGGCCGCGATTGCAAAGGGCCGGACGCGAAACACCTGCCCGCGGCTCTCATCCTGATCCTGCACGCGCGTGATCCAGTCGATCGCATTCTTCAGCAGCGCGGGAATCGAGGCATTGTGTTCGGGGGTGACCAGCAGTACGCCCTGATGGGCCCCGATCATACGCTTGAGATTGACCGCGTGCTTGGGCACGCCGGACTTGGCCTGCAGATCGGCGTCATAGATCGGAAGCGGAAAATCGACCAGCGAGATCCGCGTGACGTCGGCACCGGCCTGGACGAACCGGAGGCCGGCTGCGGCCGCAAGTCTGACATTGCGCGAGCCGGTGCGGTTCGAACCCGGGATGATGAGGATTTTCGGTGCCGCCATGTGCAAGGGATGTTGCGACCCGCCACGCCGAGCCGCGGCAGCCGGTCTTCAACCTTTGCGATACACCCAGACGCGGGCCGGCGGAAGATTCATCCAGATCCGCTCGGAGGCTTCGGTGGAGACGCCCGGCAACGATTTTGGGATCGGCGGGACCACGGAATAGGTGAATTGGACGAAGGGCGACCCCGGTGCCAGCGCCGCGAACGCGTCGCGAATCAGTTTGAGGCGGGTCAGCATCGGCTTTGTCACCAGAGGCAGGCCGGAAACGATCGCGGAGGCCGGCGCGCTCAGGACATTCCAGAGCGTGTCGCGTAGCGTATAGGCATCGCCCTGCACCACCTTGGCCTGCGGATAGCGGTCACGCAGCAGCGCGCAGAAGCTCGGATTGTATTCGACGAGCACCAGCCGCTTCTGATCGACGCCATGCTCGACCAGGGCACTGGTGATGGCGCCTGTGCCCGGCCCAAGTTCGACGACCGGACCCGAGGCCTTGGGATCGACATATTGCGCCATGGTCCGGGCCAAGAGGCGGCCCGATGGCATGACGGCACCCATATGGAGCGGCTTCTCGATCCAGGAGCGGATAAAACGAACTTCGTCATCAAGACGAAGTGGCTTTTTCGACGCACGCACGGACGATTGTAAAGGCATCTCACTACCGGACGGACCGTGTCTTCACGGTGATGTCAGAAAAGAGTCACAAAGACGTATAGGTCACAGACGGTACGGTCAAGCTGAACCGTAACGCGCTGCGATAGCTAGGGGCTCCGTGGCATCGAAGCCGAGATCGATATTCCCTGACGCCCTGAATGTTCGGCCGTGCCGTCCACATGACGGTCGAGACCCGGTCAAGTGGCGCGATTGCCGAAGAAATCCTTGACCTTCGCGAAGAACCCGGCGGCCTCGGGCTGGGTATCGCCCGATGACAGTTTTTCGAATTCGGCCAGCAGGTCCTGCTGCTTCTTGGTGAGATTTTGTGGCGTCTCGACCACAACCTGGACATACATGTCACCGGTCTGACGCGAGCGCAGCACCGGCATCCCTTTTGATGCGATGCGGAACCGCTGAGCCGATTGCGTGCCGGCAGGGATCTTCACCTTGGTCTTGCCCTTGTCGATGGTCGGCACTTCGAACTCGCCACCGAGCGCCGCGGTCACCATCGAGATCGGGACCCGGCAGTGCAGGTCGGCGCCGTCGCGCTGAAAGAATTCATGCGTGCTCAGCGAGAGAAAAATATAGAGGTCGCCTGGAGGCCCGCCACGAACGCCGGCCTCGCCTTCACCCGCGAGTCTGATCCTGGTGCCATCCTCAACGCCCTGCGGAATGTTGACCGACAGCGTGCGGTCGCGCGTGACTCGCCCTGATCCGGAGCATGACGGGCAGGGGTCCTCGATCATCTGGCCACGTCCCTGACAACCGGGACAGGTGCGCTCCAGGGTGAAGAAGCCCTGTGCCTGCCGCACGCGGCCTGCACCACCGCACATCGAGCACGTCTTCGGCTTGGTGCCGGCCTTCGCGCCGGTCCCGGAGCAGGATTCGCAGGTCACGGAGACGGGGATCTCGATCTGCGCGGTCTTGCCGTGGAAGGCCTCTTCCAGGGAAATTTCCATGTTGTAGCGCAGGTCCGCGCCGCGCTCGCGGCCCGTGCCCCGGCGCTGCCCGGCCATCCCGAACAGGTCTTCGAAAATGTCAGAGAACGACGAAGCGAATCCCGCGCCGAAGCCGTGGGCGGCGCCGCCAGCGCCCTGCTCGAAGGCGGCGTGGCCGAAGCGGTCATAGGCGGCGCGCTTCTCGCTGTCGCGCAACACCTCATAGGCTTCGTTGATTTCCTTGAACTTGACCTCGCTGGCGGCATCCCCCGGATTTTTGTCCGGATGCCACTTCATCGCAAGCTTGCGGAAAGCCGACTTGAGCTTGCCCTCATCGGCGTCGCGTTCAACTTCCAAAGTTTCGTAGTAGCAGCGCTTGGTGGTGGACATCAATCAACCCGCCCGAACTTGGTCATGCCGAGGACCCGGCGCAACGATGCAGCCTTCGGCTCAACGAAATGACCCCCACCCAACGAGACGCTTCGCGCGCTCTTTGGCATGGGGGTCATGACCATCGCCTCTGCGTCTTAAGCAGATTTCTTCTTGTCGTCGTCGACCTCGGTGAATTCCGCGTCGACGACATCATCCTTTGCGGCATCTTTCGCCGCATCGCTTTCGGCCTGCTGCCGATACATGGCCTCGCCGAGTTTCATCGAAGCCTGCGACAGCGTGTTGGTCTTGGCCTTGATCGACTCGGCATCATCGCCCTTCAGCGCTTCCTTCAAATCGCTGACGGCATCTTCTATCGCACGGCGCTCGTTTTCGGCGACCTTCGAGCCGTGCTCTGCCAGTGCCTTCTCGGTCGAGTGCACCAACGCGTCCGCATGGTTCTTGGCGTCGACCGCCTCACGTCGTTTCTTGTCCGATGCCGCATTGGCCTCGGCGTCCTTGACCATCTTGTCGATGTCGGCTTCCGACAGGCCGCCGGAGGCCTGGATGCGGATCTGCTGTTCCTTTGCCGTCGCCTTGTCCTTGGCCGAGACGTTGACGATGCCGTTGGCATCGATGTCGAACGTAACCTCGATCTGCGGCATGCCGCGCGGAGCCGGCGGAATACCCATCAGGTCGAATTGGCCGAGGATCTTGTTGTCGGCGGCCATTTCGCGTTCACCCTGGAAGACCCGGATAGTGACCGCGTTCTGGTTGTCCTCGGCGGTCGAGAAAACCTGGCTCTTCTTGGTGGGGATCGTGGTGTTGCGATCGATGATCCGGGTGAACACGCCACCCAGCGTCTCGATGCCCAGCGACAGCGGGGTCACGTCGAGCAGCAGCACGTCCTTGACGTCGCCCTGGAGCACACCGGCCTGGATCGCCGCACCGATGGCGACCACCTCGTCGGGGTTGACACCCTTATGCGGCTCCTTGCCGAAGAACTGCTTCACGACTTCCTGGATCTTCGGCATGCGGGTCATGCCGCCGACCAGCACCACTTCGCCGATCTCGCCGGCGGTCAGGCCGGCATCCTTGAGCGCCTTGCGGCAGGGCTCGATGGTCTTGTCGACGAGGTCCTGAACCAGCGCCTCGAACTTGGCACGGGTCAGCTTCATGGTCAGATGCTTCGGACCGGACTGATCCGCGGTGATGAAGGGCAGGTTGATTTCGGTCTGCGTGGTCGAGGACAGCTCGATCTTGGCCTTTTCAGCGGCTTCCTTCAGACGCTGCAAAGCGAGCTTGTCGTTGCGCAGGTTGATGCCCTGCTCTTTCTGGAACTCGTCAGCCAGATAGTTCACCAGCCGCATGTCGAAGTCTTCGCCACCGAGGAAGGTGTCGCCGTTGGTCGACTTCACTTCGAACACGCCGTCGCCGATTTCCAGGATGGAGACGTCGAAGGTACCGCCGCCGAGGTCATAAACCGCGATCGTGCCGGTCTTCGTCTTGTCGAGACCATAGGCGAGAGCAGCCGCGGTCGGCTCGTTGATGATGCGCAGCACTTCGAGGCCCGCGATCTTGCCAGCATCCTTGGTGGCTTGGCGCTGGGCATCGTTGAAATAGG
>Ga0302322_100006056_pt1 | contig 10675 bp, 9 predicted proteins | sample Fen_T0_2_FD_203757 | JGI IMG/M metagenome (GOLD analysis project Ga0302322, IMG submission 203757) | Peat permafrost microbial communities from Stordalen Mire near Abisko, Sweden - Fen_T0_2 | ecosystem: Environmental > Terrestrial > Soil > Wetlands > Permafrost | place: Sweden: Abisko... | reverse complement strand
CAACGGAACCGAGGCGACGCCGCCGGTGCCATGGATGTTGGTGAACGCGATTTTGATTTTCGCTTTCTTAAAAACGGACGGATCGAGCAGCACTTTGTTCGCGACCGCCAGATAAGCGTCGTCAGCCGAGCGACCGAGCGTGATCACCCGAACCAGATCCTTGGTGAGAAATGCAGCGAGCTGATCAAGGGAAACCTTGTTGACCTCGGCGACGATCGACGTGTCGTGCGGTGGCACGACCTGACCGCCATCTTCAAAGTAAGCCTTAAATCCATTGTCGTTGAGCGTGGTCCTTCGAAAATGTAGGCGGTACCGCCTAGTTTTGTCCAAGTCGAGGCGGCGAGTTCGCAGAAATGCCGCGAGAAATGGCGGACGTCGTGCGCAATCACGAGCTTCGGCAGGTCGTTGCGACCAGCCTTCGCGAGGAAGGCGTGGGTGTAGCGGTACAGACCGACCGTCGCACGGATGAGCGTGAAATCGTTAACCACATTACAGCCGACCGCGGCGTGCTCTGGCGTGCCCTTCGGCCCCAACTGGCCAGTCTCGGCCTTCGAGGAAACAACGCCGATCGTGCGCCCGCGCATGCCGCCAGTACCAAATTCCAGATAGCGATAGAATCGGTCGTTCAACTCCGCCCAGGATTGCTGCGCAACGAGCTCGTCGATGCTGGCCAGCGCCCACGCGGGCAGACCGGCCTTCAGCCAAGCCTGCAGATTCTCGGAGGTACTGGGGAGGATCTGTCCGGCTTGAGCGGCCGCTTGAATTTTTTCCAGAGTAGTCATGGTTTTATTCCAGGTAGAGTGAACTTTGGGTGAGCTCTTCGCGTTTGAGTGAACGCCGTTTCATGCTGTCGAGAAACGAATCTTCGTCGTATCCGAAAAGAGGTGACACCTCGAGGTCGTTCTTCGGCAGACCGGTCGCGTCAATCTCAACATCCTTGCCGGCCAGTTTCAGCCAGCGAGCAAACTGCCTCATTTGATCCTCGCGGCTGCTCTTCGGCGAATCGATGCCTTCGGCGTTTTTCACCGGGCTAAAATCGTCTGCGCGTCGCGTCTCGATCACGACCGGGTTGCGCGCATGGGGCAATGCGTCGAAGACGAACATCTCAAACTTAACGCCGTTGGCTTTCTCGGGTTTCACCGCGTTGCCCGCAGCGTCGATCGTCGGGATTTTTTTGTCGGCGCGGTGGAACGGCAACGCCGTGCCCTCGCCGCCCGCAGCCATACGACGGATAAACTCACGATCGAGAGCGTGGATGGCGATACTGCCGGCGAGATAGCGCAACTTGCCGCTGGCATCTGTTTCGCGCTGATACGACATCGGCAGGTCGCTGTATTCGACGACCACCAACTTGCCATTCTGGACGCAGAAATGCCCTACCTTCTCCTCGGGGTAAGCCTTCGGCACCATCTTGCTCGACATTTCCGAACCACGCAGCACATGGAAACCGATGAAGGCGGGATCGATGACACGGATGAGCGGGTTATCGACCTGGAAATAGCTAAGCGTGTCGATGTTCTCACGCTTCATCAGGTCAAGCGCACCGCTGCGTTCGAGCGCGCGCAGGGAGCCGCCGTGCCCATCGGGGCTCATCGCGATCGTGCTTTTGCTCTCGAGGAGGATCTTGCCGTTGAAATCGACTGCCGGCATCCGGCCTTGGCGGAAACAATGCACCCGCGCACGATCCAGCCCGAAGTAGTTATTTTCCTGGAAGAATGCTTCGGTCGCCTCGTGATTCGCGTGGCTGGTCATGACGAACCAGTGAATAGGTTTCCCATAGCGTAGGCCAGCGGCGCGGATTTTTTCGGCGAAGACCTGGAAAAGAGTTTTTTGTTTTAGCGGCGTGACCGGGTAAGTGCCTTTCGGTCCGTTGTACCCAAGACGAGTGCCCTGCCCGCCTGCGACGACAAAAGCCGCGACGCGGCCCGCCCGCAAAGCCGCTTCGCCCGCGCCCTTGGCCCGCGCCCACTCCGCGCCGCTTCCGCCGTTCTCTGGCAGCGACTCGTAAGGCGCTGGAGTCAGTCCGTCGAAGTTCAGTGCAGCAGCGCCTTTGGTCAGGAGCGTGCGGTTCAGTTGCTCCACCTCCGCGAGATCGATTTCGCCGGCTTCGCTTAACAATTGTTCCTGAGCAGCGGTATCAAGCTGATCGTAGAATGCGAAAACCTGACCTTGTCCGGCGCGGCGAAAGACTTCGATGAGTGATGGTGTAGCCATTGAGTTTGAAATAGAGCGTAAATTCAAAAAATAGCCTCCAGCCGGAGCAATGTTAATTCACGTGTTAGTCCCACCATTCACGGTGAACGACGCTCAGGACGCACCGTGTCATCACGCCGTAAGTCGATCTCACCCGCAGACTCAAACCGGAAAATCATCTCATTTGGCTTCGCGTAGCCGAGCCGACGACGGATCGCCATCTCGACATAAGCAGGATCGTTGCGCAGCCGTTCGAGGATGCGTTCCTGCTCGTGGAGCTTAAGCTGCGACTCGGCCAAGTGGCGTTTGCTCTCCGCCTCAGTGCGCAGCAACTGATTGTATTCACGACGAGTTTGCAGAAAGAACACGCCTGCGGCCACTGCGATGCAGAGAAACAACAGTAAAGAAAACGAGATGATCAGAGGGCGCAGGTTCACAAGTCGGCAGTCCGAGATAAACGTCCACCAGCACAGCTTGTAAAGGACGTTTCAAAAGTACGTGTTAAGCGAAGACCTCCATCATTTTAGCGTGCGTTTTTCCGCTATGAGACATACTGCCAACAGCCATGTATAAGAGCTATTACGGATTTTGTGAGATGCCATTCAACATCACGCCCGATCCAAAGTTTCTTTACCTAAGTCCTACCCACCAGGAAGCGCTCCACCACCTCAAATTCGGGGTTGAGCAGCGCAAGGGCTTTATCGTGGTCGTCGGTGAAGTTGGTTGTGGAAAAACAACGCTGTGCCGCCGGTTCCTCAACGAGCTAGATCCTGCCCGCTTTGACACTGCGTTGATCCTTAATCCGCGTATCAACGAAAACCAGATGTTGCGCGCGATCCTGCATGAGCTCGGTGAGGAAACTAACGCCGATAATCCACACGATCTCGTGCTGCAGATGAACCGCGCGTTGCTTAATCGCATCGCCGCCGGCCGCGACATCGTGCTCGTGATCGACGAGGCGCAAAACCTTTCCTTCGAAGTGCTCGAACAAGTCCGCCTGCTCTCCAACCTCGAGACCGACGACCAGAAACTTCTGCAGATCGTCCTCATGGGCCAGCCAGAGTTAAAAGCCGTGCTGCGCCGACCCGAACTACGCCAGCTGCGCCAACGCATCCTCGTTCACTGCGAACTCTCCCGTCTCGATCCCTACGAGCTCGCCCACTACGTGAACCACCGCATGTCTAAAGCCGGTTGGAACGGCCGCCCCGTCTTCACCTCCTCGGCCATGCGCAAGATCCACGGTTACAGCAAAGGAATCCCCCGCGTGGTGAACAATCTCTGCGACAAATCGCTTCTTTCCGCCTACATCCGCGAGTCCGATGAAATCGATTACTGGGACGTAAGGCGTGCCGTGAATGATCTCAAGAGCCTCACCGATTAACCTCACCCCGTCCCCACGATGAGTCTGATCAACGACGCTCTTAAGAAAGCCCAGGCGCAGCGGGCCGATACGCCTGCGAAGCCTCTTCCGTCCATCACGAGCACACCCTACGTCGCCAAGCCGGCGACCAAGCCGAGCCCGCCCTCTTCAGTCCGGTATCAAATAACCGAACCAATCGCTTCTCCAAAACCGCCGGTATCATCCGTAAAATACGGGGCTCACACTCAAAACGACCCCGTCTCGCCCAAGACGCTCTGGCTTTGCCTCGGAGCGATCGCGTTCTTACTGGCCGCGACCGGCGTTACCATGCTGATCATGCGGCCCACCACCGAGACGGCTGCCGTAGCTAAGCCGACTCTACTTGCGCCCCCGACGAGCGCATCCGTACCGACCGCTCCAGCCCCGATCGCTCAAGTCGAGGCACCATCGATCGCGACGAAGCCGATCATCGCACCGATCACTCCACCAGTACCAACGATCGCTCAAACTGCCTCCGCCGAACCTGCGCCTGCACCCATCGTCGCCCTTCCATCCGTGGAGCAGCCGGCCCAGCCCAAGGCCGTCACTCCACCCCCGGTTGAGGCTACGGCGCAACCAGTCAGCAAGCCGGTGCCTCAAGCCGTCGCAGCCGCCCCGGCCGCGGCCGCACTGCCTCCCCTCTATGCCCCACGCCAGCCCGCTCAGGTTAATCCGTCGATCCGCATCCAAAACTTCATCGACCGCCTGAGGGTTTCAGGTATCCGCATGTCTGATACCGGCAGCAAAGTGATCCTTAATGACCGCCTTTTTCTCGCAGGCGAAACCGTTGACGCAAATCTTGAGCTCAAACTCGTCAAGATTGAGCAGGGCGTACTGACCTTCACCGACAATAACGGAAAGAAATACATCAAACTTTTCCAGTAACAATCACCAGCCCTCCAGCTCGTGCTGACTCACTCCCGCTACATTCGCCAGCGTCTTCTACAAATTGGCGACGGCTTCCTCTTTGCCCTGTCGCTTGTTTTAGCGTATTTCCTGCGCTCCACCCTTTCGTTGTTCGAACTGGCGCCGCTCTACGAATTCAAGGAATACCTCTGGCTGTTGCCCGCCATCGGCATCATCGGACCGGTCACACTCGCGCGGCAGGGTTTCTACAATAACCAGCGCGTAGTCTCCCGTTGGAACAACATCTTCCTCGTCATGCGGGCGGTGACCTTTGCAACCATCGCGATGGTTGTGCTGTTATTTTTTGTCCGCGCGCAATATGCCCGTTCCGTAATCGTCCTGGCCTGTGTGTTTGGCGGTTTGTTCGCCTACATCCGGCACGAAGCGTTTCTCCACCTCGCCGCCACCTCGCTCGTCCGCAGCCAGTGGCGTCAGCGCATTCTCTGGGTCGGCGTACCCGAGGAAAACCGCCTGCTGCGCGAATCGCTCACCTCCGACGAACGTGAGCAAGTCGAAAGCATCAGCGAATTCGATCCGCGCACCGAGTCGATCGAACAGCTGATCGCGATCCTGCATGATTTTTCCATCAACGCCGTTGTCTGCAACCTGGCCGGCCTGGATACCTCGCGCTTGTTGCCCGTGCTCACCGCCTGCGAACGCGAAGGCGTGACGGTGATCGTGCGCCCTGGCGTGTTTGCCCGTGGACCGTTCGGCATGAGCGTCGATTGGTTCGCCGGCGAACCCGTCATTCAATACCATGCCCAACCGGCAAAACCTAGCCACCAGTTCGTCAAGCGCGTCATGGATTTCGTTGGCGCAGCCGTCTTACTCGTCTTGCTTTCGCCTGTGCTTTTCGTCATCGGGCTTGCGATCAAGCTAACCTCCTCCGGGCCATTTGTCTTCAACCAGCCGCGAGCCGGACTCAACGGTCTGCCGTTCACGATGTATAAGTTCCGCTCGATGAAGAAAGGCGCGGAAAAAGAACAGGCCAGTCTCGCCACGTTCAACGAGATGACCGGCCCCGTTTTCAAACTCACCAAAGATCCGCGCGTCACCACCCTTGGCCGCTTCCTCCGCCGCTACAGCCTCGACGAACTTCCGCAACTTTGGAACGTGCTGCGCGGTGAAATGAGCCTCGTCGGCCCCCGCCCATTGCCCGTCAGCGAAGTGAAGAATTTCAGCGACGACGCCCACCGCCGCCGCCTCAGTGTGCGCCCAGGCCTGACCTGTCTCTGGCAAGTTCGCGGTCGCAACAACATTACCGACTTCGCTGAATGGGTGCGACTCGACCTCGCCTACATCGACCAATGGTCGCTCTGGCTCGATATCAAAATCATGATCGCCACCCTCCCCGTCGTCCTCTTCGGCCGTGGTGCGCGGTGAAGAAAGCATTGGCAATCTCCTGCGATCTCTCCTCTCATTCCGAGAGAGCGTAACTCCCTTCAACCACCGAACAAACTGGTGCGAGCGCCGGGAGTCGAACCCGGATCGACGGCTTCGGAGACCGCTACACTATCCATTGTGCTACGCCCGCAGAGCGTGGGTCAGACGTTCTAGGTTCGCGCCGCAGGGTTCAAGGTTTTTTCATCAGACAACGCGTGCCTCCTCCGTGATTCCCGGTTAACTCATACGGTAAACCGTTTCTGCTCGTTGCCCCAGTCCAGCTGACCTTGTGTGTTTATTCGCCTCTGACTCCCCACTACGCACGCCCAATGAAGTCATTTGTCTTTGTCCTCATCTGCCTCGCCACTCTCGCAACTGCGCCTGGGGCGAGTTCACCCGCTGGCAAGATCGCACCGAAACCACTCTTCCGCGATCCCGTGTGTGACGGCGCCGCCGATCCGGTCGTCATCTGGAACCCACAGGTGAAACGCTGGTGGATGTTCTACACGAACCGTCGCGCTAACATCCCGGGCCTTTCCGGCGTCGCCTGGGTGCATGGGACGCGGATCGGCATCTCCGAATCAGCCGACAATGGTGCAACGTGGAGCTATGTTGGCACTGCCGACATCGACTTGCCTGCCGAAATCGGCGGCACCGAACCAACCCATTGGGCGCCGGAGGTTTTCACCGCACCCAATGGCGTACACCATATGTTTCTGACCGTCGTACCAGGTGTTTTTGAAGACTGGAAACACCCGCGCACGCTCGTCCACCTGACGAGCACAGATCTGCGCTCGTGGAGCCACGCCGCTCCGCTCAAGCTCGCCTCTGACCGCGTGATCGACGCCTGCATGTTGCACCTGCCCGACGGGAAGTGGCGCCTGTGGTACAACAACGAACGCGACAGGAAATCCATCTACTACGCCGACAGTCCCGATCTGCAAACATGGACCGACAAAGGCAAAGCCGTGCACGACCAACCGGGTGAAGGCCCTAAAACTTTCCGTTGGAAAAACGCGTATTGGATGATCACTGACGTCTGGCGCGGCCTCGCGGTTTACCGTTCAGACGACGCGGTGAACTGGGTTCGCCAGCCCGGCGCCAACCTCGTCCAAGAACCAGGCCAAGGCACCGACGACGGCGTGAAAGGCGGCCATTGCGATGTCGTCGTGAGCAACGACCGCGCGTTTCTTTTCTATTTTACCCATCCCGGCCGCACGCCCGAACGCGAAAAGGACAATACGGCCGAACAGCGCCGCAGTTCCATTCAAGTCGTCGAACTCCACGAACAAGACGGCAAACTCAGCTGCAACCGCGACGAACCTACCTTCATCGACCTGACAATGCCGCCCTTGGCAGCCAAAGCCACGCCGATGCCGTGAAGCGCCGTTTTTTTCTAGGAAGCCGCACCTCGCGATAATGCGCACATTTTTCTGTGCGGTTTGATCATCGGCCGGCCATAACAGGCTGAATCCGATGATCGATGACTCCTCCTTACTCCGCCGTTTTTTCGAGCAACGCTCCGAAGACGCGTTTACCGAACTCGTCCAGCGACACCTCAACCTCGTCTATTTCGCCGCACTGCGGCAGACCTACGGCAACACCCATCGGGCCGAAGACGCCGCGCAGGCCACCTTCATATTGTTGGCGCAAAAGGCTGGTTCCCTCCGCTTTCATCCCAACCTCGCCGGCTGGTTGCACACCGCGGCGTGCCATCAAGCCCAGGGCCTGACACGCACAGAACAACGCCGTCACCAGCGCGAACAAGCCGCCCAAACCATGCACGAGATTACCGGCAGCGACGCCAATGACGAGGCGTGGACTCACGTGCGGCCGATTGTTGACGACGCTCTGCTAGACCTTCCACCGGATGATCGTGAAGCCATCTTGCTACGTTTTTTCGAAAACCGACCATTCTCCGACATTGGTGAATCGCTCCAACTCAGCGAAAACGCGGCCCGTATGCGGGTCACTCGTGCCCTGGAGCAACTAGCTGCCTCGCTCGCCCGCCGTGGCGTGAAATCCACCGCATCGGCTCTGGCCACGGTCTTGACTATTCCAGCAGCCATGGCTGCACCTGCCGGTTTCGCCACCCAATTCGCCACGGCCGCCGTTTCGACGGCCACCGTCGCCGGCACCACAGCCACCATCTTCACCGTTATCAATCTTATGACTTCTGCCAAACTTATCGCCACCGCCACTTGCCTGGTCGTTTTAGTAGTCTTCGGTGCCGCCGTTATCCAGCACAAACGACTCCAGTTCGAACGCACGGAATCGGCGGTCCTGCGTCAGCAACTGGCTGAGTTTAAATTGCAACTTACCGGTCTGCAAACACGTCTCGCGGCCGAGAAAAAACGCGCCGACGACGCCGATGCAGACAACGGTTTGTTACTCGCTCTCACCACCAGCGCCCTTAACGACCAAAATAAATCGGCAGCGCCTCAAGCGCCGATCACCCGCGACACAGTCACGCGGCGCTATAAAAACGCTCAGACTTTGGCCAAGAACGGGAAAAGCGAGGAGGCGCTAAAAGAATTTCTCTGGTGCTACGACACGGGCATGCGCCAGGTTTCGAGTTTCGCTGGAGTGCGCGGTAGCTATCTGCTCGATGCCTTGGTCAAGCTCGGGAAAAACTACCCTCCGGCGCTAGCGGCCGTCTTAGAGCGTCGCGACGTCGCCGAACAACGCCTTAGGGCTAGCGCAACGGACTCAGATGCCGTGAGCGACTACGCCAGCTTCAACCACGCCCTTAAGGAAGACGCGAAGAACCTGATCCTTTTCACCTCCTTGCCCGCGGATGATGAGCGCCGGCAAACCCTTGGGTTCTTCATCGGCGAGCAACTCGTCGAGGCTCAACGCTACACCGAGTTAGTTCAAGCCAAGCCTTTCTCGCGCATGCAGGGCATGCTGGTCATGCAAACCGGATTCATCGGTACTGCAAAAATGAGCCCGGACAAGGTCAAGGCGCGTACAAATGATATCGCCAACTCCACTGCTGGCGACATCGAAGCGCTCGCCGGCGCAGGCGATATCGCCCATGCAAGTGACCTCGTCAGTAAACTGATCGCTTTCGATAACTCAGACGAAACACTCGCCACACTTCAACAACACCTCGCCCGCGCCGGACATCCGGAATTATTGAAGGCGCCGTGAAGAACGGCACCAGCAGGTAGGTCGCTGTGTTTGCGAACGACTGAGGCTGCTACCTGCGCCACACTCAATTTTACGGCGTCCCGCCCAGTGCGCGCCAATATTCGGCAACCACAGATTTCGGCACGAGCAACGCCCAAGCAGAACCGGTACGCCGAAACCGAAAGGACGCGGTCCGCTGTTCTTTCGTATCGGCAATTGTGCGTTGAAGTTGAAATCGCGCACTAACGAGATCGGGCGTCTCGTTGGTTTGCTCGATCAACTGGGCTCGGCTGAGGTCGGCCGACATCCGGCCAGAGATCATCGTCGCTATCAGTTTTTCAACAGTCGGATATTGTGCCCGCGTCTCCTCCGGTAACCACGCACGCAATGCCTCAGCCGTCGCCCGGCTTTCCGGATCAAACACGAGCATCGGCATGAGTGTGTCAATGTCGCCATTCACCGCTGTACAAATCACCGAATGCAACGTATCTGACGGCGTCGCCTGTCCGACATTACGCCAGACTAGTTCGGCTTTTTTTTCAGCGACACCGGGCGGATTTTTCGACACGGCAAGCGTCGCCTCAGCGGCCTCCATCACCTCAAGGCTACTGCGTAAACGACTGGCTTCATTGGCATCGTCGTGAAGTTTTTTGAGTTCCGTTGGCGACGGGGGCGCCCCTCTTTGCTGCGCTTGCGCGGCCCTCAACCGCGCAAGCTCCATTGTCTGCGTTTGCAGTCGAACCCGCTCCTCACGCAAGAGCGTATTGGCCTGCGCCTGCCACCACACGCCCGCGCCTAATCCAATCGCCAGTACCATAAGAACAAGGTTTCCAATTGGACTTTTCATGTTCAAAACCAGTCGTTGTTACCCGCGGTGGCGATGGAAAACACAAAGGGCTGGGCGATGCGGCAGTTGACCGCGGAGCCGCCTTTCTGCGCCGCTTTGAACTTCCATTGCTCAAGCGCTTTCTTCGCCGCTTCACCAAACGCGTTGTTGGTCGCGTCTTCAACTTCCACCTCACGAACCATCCCATCCGCACCCACGACGAAACTCACCAGTGCTTTCCCTTCCATACCGAGCACCTTTAGTTCAGCGGGGTATTTCGGCTGAGACCGATAAACCGCCTTCGGTTTTTCGTCCAGTTCGTTCATTTGATAAACCGGTTGGCCATCGGCCATCGTCGAACGCTGCCCTGCACGACTGGCCATTCGCGCATTTCTAGCCGCCATCTCGCGCGCATTCGCTTCCTTGAGTCGCAGCTCTTCGTTCCGCAGCGTGGACAACGAGCTCGCCTCGCGGCGCAACGCGTCCGCCTTTTGTGCGTCTGCCACGATCTGAGTATTTTCGGCTTTTAGCCGTGATACATCGGCTGTCTGTTCAACCAGAGCAGAATTCGCCGCGCGCAAACTCGATTCAGTCTGACGCTCAGACCAAAGAGTCGACCCACCAGCCACCACTAACGCAGCAGCCATTCCCATTTGTATTTTTGTCATGCCCATAAAGATCAATGTCGCGCCGCCACCGACGCTCGCGCCCGCCAGCGCCACACTCGTCACCGAGGCGGCCAGGGTCGCCGGAGCCGCCGTCGCGACCTGACCAGCCAGCACCGCACCCAGAGCCGTGGCCGTTGAGTTGATCCCTCGGCGAACGAGCAAGCTACG
>Ga0302322_100006055_pt1 | contig 10677 bp, 9 predicted proteins | sample Fen_T0_2_FD_203757 | JGI IMG/M metagenome (GOLD analysis project Ga0302322, IMG submission 203757) | Peat permafrost microbial communities from Stordalen Mire near Abisko, Sweden - Fen_T0_2 | ecosystem: Environmental > Terrestrial > Soil > Wetlands > Permafrost | place: Sweden: Abisko... | reverse complement strand
CGGGCGCGACCGTGACTCGCCGGAACCGCGCGGATGGGCGACACTACGCGGAACGACTCGCGCGCGACCGGAGGTTGGGAACAGTGGCCAAGGTGACGATGCCGCAGCTCGGCGAGAGCGTGGCCGAGGGAACGATCGGCAAGTGGCTCAAGCAACCGGGCGACCACGTCGCCAAGTACGAGCCACTGCTCGAGGTCATCACGGACAAGGTCAACGCCGAGGTCCCGTCGCCCTTCGAGGGCATCCTCCGCGAGATCCTCGCCGAAGAGGGCGCGACCGTCCCCAACGACGCCGAGATCGCCATCATCGAGACCGCCGAAGGCGACGCACCCGCCGCGACCGGCCCGGCCGCGGCATCGGCGGCACCCGCCAAGCCCTCGTTCGAACCCGCCGATGGCCCGGCCGGCTCCGACGAGCGGCCAGTCGCCGCGCCCGCGCCCGCCGCAGCGGTACCGGCCAGCATCCCGGTGGCCGCCGCATCCGCTCCGGCCGCGAACGGCGATCCAGATGCGCGGATGACGCCGGCCGTTCGGCGCCTGCTCCGCGAGCACGACCTGTCGCCCGCCCAGATCACCGGCACCGGTGGTGGTGGTCGGATCACCCGTGAGGATGTCCTCGCCGTCGTGGAGGCGATCCGGACCGGCACCCCGGCCCCCAGCGCCTCGAACGGCGCCGGGCCCACACCGGCAACGACCTCTCGCGAGCCCGTCGCGATCCCGGTCGCCCCGGCCGCCAAGGCTCCGTCCGGCGGCGCGATCGTCTTCCCCGAAGGCGCCGACGAAGTCCTGTTGCCGATGACCCAGATGCGCAAGGGCATCGCCGCGCAGATGACCCGTGCCCTCCTCGTGCCGCACGCGTACGTCCACATGGAAGTCGATGCGAGCGGGCTCGTCCGTGCCCGCGAGGCGGCCAAGCGTGAGTACCAGGCCCGCGAGGGCATCTCGCTCAGCTATGTCCCGTTCGTCATCAAGGCGACGGTCGAGGCGCTCAAGCAATACCCGACGTTCAACGCCCACTGGACGGAGGGCGGCATCCTCGCCAAGCGCCGCGTCCACATGGGCGTCGCGGTCGCCGTGGACGATGGCCTGCTCGTTCCCGCCGTCCGCGACGTCGACCAGCTCTCCATCAGCGGCCTGAACCGCGCCATCGCGGACGTCGCGGCGCGCGCCCGTGCCGGCAAACTCCGCCTCGACGACTACGGCGGGACGACGTTCACCATCGACAACACCGGCTGGTTCGGGTCGAACCTGACCATGCCGATCATCAACATCCCCGAGGTCGCGATCCTCACGATGGAGGCGATCATCAAGCGCCCGGTCGTGCGCGAGACGCCCGACGGCGACGTCATCGCCATCCGGCCGGTCATGAACATGGTCATGGCCATCGACCACCGGGCCAATGACGGCGCACAGGCGGCCGCGTTCCTCCGCGCGGTGAAGGCCGCGCTCGAAGCCGTCGGACCGGACACGCCAGTCTATTGAGCCGCATCGTCGTCACGGGCGGCGGCGGGTTCATCGGCGGTTCGGTCGTCCGGCATCTCGCCGACCGCGGTGACCACGTCGTCGCCCTGGTCCGCGACCCGAAGCGGGCCGCCCACCTCGCCGGACCGAACGTCGAGCTCGTCGCAAGCGACCTCTCCGACACCGCCGCGCTCACGAAGCAGCTGGCCGGCGCCGATGGCCTGATCCACGGGGCGGGCTCCTACAAGGTCGGGATCAAGGCTGCGGAGCGGCCGGCCATGTGGGAGGCGAACGTGCGGACGACCGAGCGCGTCCTGGCCGCCGCGGCAGCCGCCGGTACGCCCCGCATCGCGTATGTCTCGACCGTCGGGATCTTCGGCGACACCCATGGCCGCGAGGTGGATGAGTCCTATCGCCGCGACCCGGCCGAGGGCTTCCTCTCGACATACGACGAGACGAAGTTCCGCGCCCACGAGGTCGCCGAGGCGGCCATCGCGGCCGGGACCCCGGTGGTCATCGCCCAGCCAGGCCAGGTCTACGGACCCGGTGATCACACCCTGGTCGGAGAGGTCCTGGGCGAGGCGTATCGAGGCACTCTTCGCTACATCGCGCTGGGCGAGGTCAGGTTCGAGATGGCGCATGTCGACGACACCGCGGCGGGGATCATCGCGGCCCTCGACCGCGGCCGGATCGGCGAGGCGTACGTCGTCGCGGGCGAACCGTCCACCCTGACCGCCGCCACGGCCCTCGCCGCCCGGCTCGGAGGCCATCGGCCGCCACGCCTGACGATCCCGACGGGGCTCCTGCGTCTGATCGCCCCGCTCAGCGACCGCGTCGGTGGGCTGCCCGGCCTTCCGGCGAACATGCACGAGACGCTCGCGGTCTCGGCGGCGTCCTATCTCGCCTCGCACGACAAGGCCGCCCGCGAACTCGGGTTCGCCCCACGCTCGCTCGAGCAGGGGATCGTCGATACCTTCGGCGTACACTCCTGACGATGGTTCGAGAGCTTCCGATGTTCACCCCAGGCGACGATGCGAGCGCCCACCCGCGCCCGGACCTGTCGATCGCGATGGGTGGCGCCCCGGCCGATCCGGCGGCCGCGCCACGCCGCCATCCCGACTGGATCCGGGCCCGGATGCCGTCGGGCGAGAACTACCACGACCTCAAGAGCCTCGTTCGAGGACTCAACCTGAATACGGTCTGCGAGGAGGCCCACTGCCCCAACATCGGGGAGTGCTGGGACCAGCGCACCGCCACGATCATGATCCTGGGCGATACCTGCACCCGGGCCTGCGGGTTCTGCGCCGTCAAGACCGGGCGTCCGAGCTGGTTCGACGACGACGAGCCTCGTCGGGTCGCCGAAGCCGTCAGCGCGATGGGCCTCGAGCACGTCGTCGTCACGAGCGTGGCCCGCGACGACCTGCCGGACGGCGGCTCGGGGATCTTCGCCGAGACCATCCGCCAGATGCGGGCGCAGTCGCCGGGGATGGGCATCGAGGTCCTGATCCCCGACTTCGATGGTTCCGATGACCGGTTGCGGACGGTCATGGACGCGCGGCCCGACATCCTCAACCACAACCTCGAGACGGTGAAGCGGCTCCAGAAGCCGGTGCGCAAGCGCGCGCGCTGGGATCGCAGCCTGTACGTCCTGCGCCGGGCCAAGGAGATGGCCGGCGAGATCGGCTATGCGGCGCACACGAAGTCCAGCCTCATGGTCGGTCTCGGCGAGACGCGCGAAGAGCTGCATGAAGCCTTCGAGGCGCTGCGCGAGGTGGACGTCGACATCCTCACGGTCGGCCAGTACCTGCGGCCTTCGCTCAAACACCTGCCGCTCGAGCGCTACTACCACCCGGACGAGTTTGTCGAGATGAAGGTCGAGGCGCTCGCGCTCGGGTTCAAGCACGTCGAATCCGCGCCGATGGTCCGCTCCAGCTACCACGCCCGCGACCAGGTCCCCGGCGCCGAACTCAAGCGCCTTCGACGGCCGGCCACGCTGGACGGAGACGGCCGGGTGGTCCCGCTCGCCGGCTGATCGGCGACGACCGGACCCATCCGATCGGACGGGACCGGCGTACCTGTCGATAGCACCGACGAAGCGCGACGCTCGCGCGATGACCGGACGCAAGCCACGATGAGCGGGTGACCACGCTGGATCCTCGTCAGTCCGTCGAATTCGAGCCGGTGGCACTCGGACGCCGACTGCGCCGGGTTGATCCGCTGGCGGTCGTCGTCCTCGTGATCGTCGGCGGGCTCGCGCTATCGGTCGCCAAGCCCTGGGCCGATCCGGACCGGGATCGATCGGCCGGCGGCGCCGCGGAGCCCGGGCCATCCACGGCCCCTGCCGCACCGGCGGCGGTCGCGCACGTCGTCCCACCCGTCCCGGCGAGCGCGATCGTGGCGGTCCCACAGGTCCGCTGGGCCGACCTCGCCCCCGTCGTCCAGCCACACGCCGGCTGGGGAGTCCGGGTCATCGTGCCGGCGGCGAGCCTGACCGCGACCGGTGGTCGCGACAGGTATCAAGAGCGATGGGTCGGTATCGGCGTTACCGGCACGACCCGGCCGAACATCGTCGTCCTGAGCGGCGCTCGATCGGCCGTCGCGTTGGGCCTCACGTTCCCGCCGGGTCGTGTGCCGCTCGACGTCCGGATCTCCACGAGGACTGCACGCGGGACGTGGCGCTGGCTGGATGCCCGCCCGGTCGGGCGGTCGCCGGACGAAGGCGGGCTCATCTTCACGCCACCGGCAGCCGGCCTCGGGTCATCGACGTGGAGCGCGGGCGAGTATCGGATCGACGCCCTGCTCGACGGTGCCACGATCCAGCGGTTCGAGGTGGACATCCCCGATCGCTACGAGAACGTGCGCCCGTCGACCGCCGAGGTCTGGCCTTCGAACGAACTCGTCTCGGCCGACCAGGTCGACTTTTCGAGCCTGCCCCAGGGTCCGTTCGCGGCCATCGATCGGGTGGGGCTCCCGCTGGAGAGCGCTGCGGGTCCGCCGCTCGACGAGGCAACTGCCTGGCTGGACACGGACGCCGGATCCAGCCAGGCGCCGCAGCGCGACGTCGCCATCGCCTATCTCCCCCGGGCGGCGGGCCTCGGCGTCCGTCTGCCGGACGGTTCGACGCTCCGGTCGGCCGTACTGACGCGCCTGGCACCCGACCCGTTCCCGTGCGGACCGGTCCTCATCGGTGGCGGCATCATCGTCGGTCGCTACGCCACGCCCTGGGTCCTCTTCCCTGCCTACTGGGGCGAGGCGGTGGAGCCCGGCGTCTACCGGATCGACGCGACCTGGTCCGACGCCGATGGCCCGCACCGGGCGTCCTGGCACATCGAGCTCCGTCCTGGCGCGGTACGCGGATGAGCTTCGAGGACGGCCACGGCCCCGCCGAGTTCCAGCCGGTCACCGTCGGGTCGCGTGGGCGCCGATTCGACCCGGTCATCCTCGGCGTCGTCGTCGTGGTCGTCGCACTCGTGCTGGCCGTGGTCAAGCCGTGGGACCTCGGCGGTGTGGCCGCGCGTCCCTCGGTCGCGCCGTCGGCCCCGGTGGTCGCCGTCGCTCCGAGCGCTTCCCCGACGGCCGACCCGAGCCCCGCACCGCCCGATCCGCTCACCGTGCCACCGACCTGGTCGGACGTGGTCTCGGTGGTGTCCCGCCGCGTCGATTGGGGCATCCGCACGATCGTCGTCGGCGCGCGAACGCCACCGCCATCGCCCGCCGTCTCGCCCCGTGCGTCGCCTGATGTATCGCCCGGATCGTCTCCCGCAACGGCGTCGCCCTACACGGAGCGCTGGTTCCCGGCCGTCGCGAGGACCGGCGACGACTTCGCGATCGTGGACGAGCCCGAAGGGTCGATCGTCGCCCTCGGGCTGACCTTCCCACCGAACGAGACCCCGCTCGACGCCCGGATATGGCTCGTCCACACTGGTGGCGAACTCGAGTGGCTGGATGTCCGGCCGGTCAACGACGTCCCGGCCCGCGGTCTGTACCTGTTCCTGCGCCGTGGTCCGGGTGGCGCCGCGATGACCCCGTGGGCGCCAGGCCAGTATCGGATCGACGTGCTCGTCGGCGGAGCGGTCCATCGGATCGATGTGTTCCTCGAAGACCGGGCGCACCAGCTTCCGGCTCCGGATCCATGGCTGGTCGTCGCCCCGCCGACCACCCAGTTCGACCCGGGCACGCTCGCCGGGCGCGCGACGGGACTTTTCATCCAGACGGATAGCGCGGTGACCAGCCTGCCGGCCGAGCCCGGCCCGCCGCTCGACGAGGTGGGCGCGTGGCTGGACGTGGACACGTCCTCTCGCGTGGAAGGCCCGCAGTCGTTCGTCGCCCGCACCTACCAACCGGGGATCGTCCAGGTCGGTGTCGTCCTGCCCGCCTATTCGACGGTGACCGAGGCGACCGTCCACCGGCTCGCCCCATTCGACGACACGGCGGGGACCGTCCGATGGACCAGCATCGGGTCCCTCTCGCCGATCTCGTACGTCGCCTTCGGTCCGGGGCCCGGGGAGACCTGGCGGCCCGGCGTGTACGCGATCACGGTCCAGTGGATGGACAGCCTCGGGGCGCACGGATCGACCTGGCACGTCGAGCTTCGGCCGGGGCCGCTGCCGGCGACGCCCCTGCTGCTGGCCGCGACGCGATCTTGGGCGCCCTACGTCGGCTCGACGGGCGTCCTCCTCGGGGTCACGCAGCCGCTCAGCGGCACGGATCCGCTGGGCGTGCAGCTCGTCGACATCTCGCCCCAGACCAAGCCCGGCTATCCGGGTCTGAGCGGCGACGACCTCATCGGCTGCGGCGCGACGCACGTCCAGGGCCGGCCCGAGGTCATCGGCATCGTCGGCGCGACGGACCACCCGCTCACACCGGTCGCGGCGCGGATCCTGTATCCCTTCGACCAGGGTCCACTCGACATCCTGACCGCCTCGGGATCCGTGCCGGGGCTCACCCTCATCGCCCCGAGCGTCACCGCCGAGTTCGGCGGTCCTGCCTCTTACGGATTCCGGGCCGGTACGGGCCGCGACGCGCCCGGCTATACGATCTGCATCGGGTTGCCGGCCGGGGGATAGTCGGCCGGGGGATGGCCGACGTCGGCTAGACTGCGGGGCATGCCGCGCCTCCTCTCGCGCAAGGTCCCGCTCGCCGAGCTGCACTGCCACCTCGGCGGTGCCGTGACCCCGTCGATCATGTGGGGCATCGCCCACTCGCAGGGGATCAAGCTCCCGACCAAGGACTACTGGGAGTTCCGCGACATGATCACCGTGTCGCCCCGCCGGAACCGCTCGTTCGACGGCTACCTCCAGCTCTTCCACTGGACGGAGCTCATCCAGAGCTCACCGCTCGCCGTGGAGCGGGCCGTCTACGAGGTGATCGGCGGCGGGTACCGCAAGAACAACGTCACGACGATGGAACTGCGCTTCAACCCGATGAAGCGAAACCGCGGCGGCGAACAGGACCTCGACCACATCATCGCGGCGGCGGTCCGCGGGATGGACAAGGCGACCCTGGAGTATCCGGTGAAGCCAGGACTCATCTTCTGCCTAGACCGCGCGTTCCCGTTCGAACTCAACGAGATCATCGCGGAGAAGGCGATCAGCTGGCGGGATCGCGGCGTGGTCGGCATCGACATCGCCGGACCCGAGTCCGCCACCTTCCGCGTCGCCGACTACCGCCGCCTCTTTCGCCGGGCGCGCCAGTACGGCCTGGGCCTGACGGTCCACACCGGTGAGTCCGGCCCGGCCGACGAGGTCGCCCGGGTCGTCGAACTGCTCGAACCCGACCGCATCGGCCACGGCGTCAAGGCCGCCTACGACCCACGAGCGATGGAGATGATCCGCGAGCGCGGCATCGTCCTCGAGATCTGCCCCACCTCGAACCTGAACACGCGCGTCGTGACCGGCTGGGAGGAGTTCCGCTGGATCTTCGATACGCTCAGGCGGAACGAGGTCCGGTTCACGATCAACACGGACGGTCCGGAGATGCTCAAGACCTATATCCGCGACGAGATGGCCCAGCTCGGGCGACTCGGGATCCTCTCGGTCGACGACCAGGAGATCGCCGCGGCGACGTCGCTCGCGGCTTCGTTCGTCCCGAACGTCTCCGATGTCCCCGCGCCGCGCCTGGAGCCGGCGGCCCGCACCGCCGTGGAGCGCGAAGAGGCCTAGGCCGGGGGCTGGTCCGCCCGCTCGGAGATGCGGTAGGAGCAGCAGCGATCGCCTGCCGCGATGTGGCTCTCTCGCACGACATCCGCCCCGAGGACATCGCGGAACAGGTCCAGCTCCGCCTGGCACGCGGACGGCGTGCCCTTGGCCACGTGGTAGATGGCGCAGTTGTGCTCGCGCAGCTGGATCGTGCCGTCGGGCTGGACGAGGCTGTCGGCGAGGTAGCCCTGGGCCGCCTGGATCTCCGCCAGGCCGCGGACCCGCTCGTCGATCGAGGCATCCGCCGAGACGCGGTCCGCGAGCTGCTCGCGGACGCGATCACTCAGCTGACGACGGCGGGCGGCGAAGACCTCCTCGATGAGTCGGTCGCCGCCGACGGCCATGATCGCCGAGAGCAGCCCGCTGGCGAGCCCGTCGTAGGTGGACGGGAAGAGGTCCTGGGCGTCCGCCGTGACGTCGTAGAGGTGGCGCGGCCGGCCCACGCCGTGCTTGACGGTCTGGCGGCTGACCAGCTGCGCATCCTCGAGCGCCCGGAGCTGCTGCAGGACACCGGTCCGGCTGGCCCCGAGTCGGGTCGCCAGCTGATCGGGTGAGCTGGGGCCGTCCATCCGGAGCCGGACGAGGAGGTCGCGGCGCAGGCTGGACGGCCCGCCCCACAGGGGATCGTGGGGCGAGTCTGCCTGGACGCGGTCGTGGACGGACGCTGCCGTGGGCTCGGACATGCCCGAAGGCTAGCAAAGGTCGCCGCGATGCGCTGTCGAGGGCCAGGCGCGGGGCTAGACTCCCTCGATGGACCTGGACCTGCCCGAAGAGCACCGCCTGCTCCGCGACACGATCCGCGCGTTCATGCTCGACGAGGTCGCGCCGGTCATCGACGCCCACGAGCGCGAGCGGCGCTTCCCGTCGGAGATCGTCCGGCACATCGGCGAGATGGGCTGGCTGGGCATCCCGATCCCCGAGGACGAGGGCGGCACCGGCCTCGACACCCTCGCGTACGCCGTCGCCATCGAGGAGATCGGCCGGGTGTGGGGGTCGCTCGGATTGATCGTCGCAGCGCACACGAGCCTTGGCTGCGGACCACTCCATCTCGCAGGTTCGGCGGAGCAGAAGGAACGGTTCCTCGTGCCGATGGCACGGGGCGAGGTCATCGGGGCCTATGGGCTCACCGAACCGGGCGCCGGGAGCGACTCCGGCGGCACGCGGACCACGGGCCGGCTCGAGGACGGTGCCGACGGCGGCACGTGGATCCTCGACGGCGCGAAGCGCTTCATCACGAACGCCGGCCAGGCCGGCACGTACATCGTCACGGCGCGGACGGGCACCCGGGACGACGGTGGGCCGGAGATCAGCGCGTTCATCGTGCCGGCCGAGACGCCCGGGTTCTCCGTCGGGCGCCTCGAGGAGAAGCTCGGCCTGCACGCCTCGGCGACGGGCGAGCTGCTGTTCGACGGCGCACGGGTCCCGGCCGCGAACCTGCTCGGCGAGCGCGGCGGCGGCTTCAAGACGTTCCTCAAGATCCTCGACGGCGGCCGCATCAGCATCGGGGCGCTGGCGGTCGGCCTGGCGCAGGCGGCGCTCGATGCGAGCATCCCGTATGCGCAGACGCGCGAGCAGTTCGGGCGCCCGATCGGCTCGTTCCAGGGCGTCGCGTTCATGATCGCCGACATGGCGACCGAGATCGAGGCCGCCCGTTCGATGGTCTGGAAGGCGGCCTGGCTCAAGGACCAGGGGCGCGACTTCGGACTGGTGGCGGCACAGGCGAAGCTGTTCGCCTCCGAGGTCAGTTCACGGGCGACCAACGACGCCATCCAGATCCACGGTGGCTACGGCTACGTGACCGACTTCCCGGTCGAGCGCTACCTGCGCGACGCGAAACTCACCGAGATCGGCGAAGGCACCAGCCAGATCCAGCGACTCGTCATCGCTCGCCGGATCCTGGGGTTGCGCGTCCTCTAGTCGGACTCGACCAGCCGGACGATGAGCCGGTACTGGCTGCTGGCCCCGACGCACGTCTGGAGAGTGAGGCTCGGCTGCGACTGGGCGGCGTAGGCCCAGGCGCCGTCATCGGGCGTCGTGACCTTCCACCAGCGCACGGTGTAGCGATGGACGACCCCGCCGCCGTCGGCGTACCAGACCGCCATGCCCTTGTGCAGTCGGCCCGACACGTACGCGTCGTGCAGTGGTCCGAAGACGCTGCCCGCGTGACCGAAGAGATAGACGTTGTCCGTCCCGGCGCAGCCCCAGCGATAGACCCGGTTGCCGGGGTACGAGCTGTTCGAGCACGAGAAGAACGACACCGACCGATCGACCCCGAGGCTCGGGATCCAGACGTGGTTCCGGCCGTGGAAACCGGCGGGCGGGGCGGACGGGGCTGGCGTTGACGTGGAGGTCGCCGAGACGTGGACGTCGGTCCGCGCGATCGCGACCGGCTTCGCCACGGGCACGCTGGGCGTCGGCGGCCGGACCTCCGGCTGGGCGAGTGTGACCGGTCGAGCAGTCCGCGCGGCCTGCGCTTCGACACGGGTGAGGTGGGGGAGCGTCCGCTGGCCCCCGCCACCCAGGACGGCCCCGACGGCGGGGCTGGTCCGATCCTGGGCGATGGCCGGCACCGCGGACCCGCCGGCAAGGACGAACGCGAGCAGGATCGATGGCACGGCGACGCGGATCGAAGGACGGTGGGAGGCCATGTCGGGAGCATCCCGACCGGGGCGCCGACGCACCGTGGCCCGGTCGTCCCATCGGACCATGGGAAGGAGGGACGGTCATGGTCCGGGCCCGTGACGAAGGTCTGGTCCGGTGCGCCCCGGTGGGCGTCGGTCCGGTGTGGTCCGGCTCAGTCGCCGCCGGGCGCGCCCTTGCCGGTGCCCGCCGCCGCGGCGACGATGGCATCGCGCAATGCGGCTTCGAAGGTCGGGCCCCACGGGCCCTGGCTGGTGAGGACATACGGCGAGTCGTCGATCGATTCGAACGTGGCCGCGTCGGTCACGTACGTCTTCGCGCAGTCGTCGATCGTGCTCCGCAATCGGGAATAGGCTTCGTCGTCCCCGAAGATGTAGATG
>Ga0302322_100006053_pt1 | contig 10678 bp, 8 predicted proteins | sample Fen_T0_2_FD_203757 | JGI IMG/M metagenome (GOLD analysis project Ga0302322, IMG submission 203757) | Peat permafrost microbial communities from Stordalen Mire near Abisko, Sweden - Fen_T0_2 | ecosystem: Environmental > Terrestrial > Soil > Wetlands > Permafrost | place: Sweden: Abisko... | reverse complement strand
TCGGGTACCGGATGGGACCGGGATGAGCGCAGCAGTTCCACGACGTCCGGGGCCCGCCCGCCTGTGGTCGCACGGGTGGTCGCGGCGGTGGTCGAGGTGGCCGGCGGGGATCGGGTTGGCGACGCGACTGTTCCTGGCGGGCCTCCTGATCGTCGCGGCCGGGGCGGTGACGCTGCTGGTGGCCGCCGTCCTGCTGGCGCCGACGATCTTTCACGAGCACCTTCAGGAGGCGCACCTGCCGCCGTTGGACGCCGCCGTGGGCGACCACGTGGATGCCGCCTTCGACCAGGCCGTGCTGATGTCGCTGGCCGCCGCGGTGTCCGCGGCCGTGGTCGCGGCGGCGGCGATCGGATGGCTGGTCTCCCGGCGGTTGGCGGCGCCGGTCCACGAGGTGGCTGCTGCCGCGCAGCGACTGGCGGACGGCCACTACGACGTCCGGGTGCCCGACCCTCGGCTGGGCCCGGAGTTCACCTCCGTGGCGGCCTCGATGACCCGGCTGGCCCACCGGCTGGCCGCCACCGAGGCCGACCGGTACCGGCTCACCGCCGACCTGGCCCACCAGTTGCGCACCCCGCTGGCCGCCGTCCGCGCCACCGTGGAGGCCCTGGCCGACGGCGTCCTTGCACCCGACCCGGCCAGCCTGGCCGTGCTGACCGACCAGACCGAGCGGCTGGGCCGGCTGGTCGTGGACCTGGAGAAGGTGTCCCGCGCCCAGGAACGCCGGATCGTCCTGGACCCGGTGCCCCAGCCGCTGGGCGTGCTCGTCGAACGCGCGGTCGCCGCCGCGGCGCACCGGTACCGGGCCAAGGGCGTCCGGCTCGCGGTCGACGTCGACCCGACGGCGCCGCCGGCCCGCGTCGACGCCGGACGGCTGGGCGAGATCCTCGACAACCTGCTGGACAACGCGCTGCGCCACACCCCGCCCGCCGGCCGCGTCACCGTGATCCTGCGACGACGCGGCACCGGACCGGGACCCGAGGTCGCGGTGACCGACACCGGGGACGGGTTCGACCCGTCCGACGCCGAGCGGATCTTCGAGCGGTTCCACCGCGGCCCCGCCGCCGCGGCGACGCACGGATCGGGGCTCGGGCTGACCATCGCCCGTGCCCTGGCCGAGGCCCACGGCGCCACCCTCACCGCCACCAGCGCCGGACCCGGGCACGGAGCGGTGTTCGTCCTCGCCCTGTGACCGGCCTGCCGGCGTAGCCCGTCGAGCGGATCCTGCGGGATGTGTCGTGTCGGGGGTGGCTCGAGGACGGTCGGGGTGCAGCTCAGGGACGCAGAGCCGCGGTGACGTCATCCGTCGCCGCGTCGGCGTCGTTCGCCGCGTCGGCGCCGTTGGCCGCGTGCTCGGCGTGGAAGAGCGCCTCGGACAGCAGGCGACGCACGTGGACGTCGGCGGCGGTGTAGTAGACGAACGTCCCCTGGCGGCGGCCGTGCACGAGGCCGGCCAGGCGCAGCTTGGCCAGGTGCTGGCTGACGACGGTCGGGGTGGCGCCGACCAGGTCGCCGAGGCAGGCGACGGACTGCTCGCCCTGCAGGAGCGCCCACAGGATCTTGATGCGGGTGGGGTCGGACAGCAGGCGGAAGGAGTCGGCGGCGAGCCGTGCCTCGTCGTCGCCGGGCATCGTGAAGCCGGCGATCCCGTCGTGCATGGGCCGATCCTACGGGCACTCCCCCACTGCCTGTCTGCTCTGCTGCCTGCACAGGTATGAAGGTATGCTGCCGCTGCCTGCCTCCGTGATCCGTGCCCGGGAGGAGGCCCGGCCGGCGAAGGGTCCCTCACATGTCCGCTACCTCACCGCTGCACGCCGCCCGTGACGCCGTTGCAGACGCAACCGGCACCGCGCACGACACCGCGAACAGCACCGCGCGCGGCGCGGACGGCAGCGCGACGGGTGCGCCCGCACGACGAGGTGACTCGGGTGGCCCCGTCCCGTGGTGGCGTCGGGCGTCGCAGCTGGCGGAGGTGCGGTGGGCGCTCGCGGCGACCGGCCTGTTCGCGCTCGGCGGTCTGGCCCAGCTCGCCGGCGTCCCGGCGGCCGTGTGGTGGGCCTGCTACCTGACCTGCTACGCGGCCGGAGGGTGGGAGCCGTGCCTGGCGGGGCTGCGGGCGTTGCGGGAGCGGACCCTCGACGTCGACCTGCTGATGGTGGTCGCCGCGCTGCTGGCCGCCGGGATCGGGCAGGTCCTGGACGGCGCCCTGCTGATCGTCATCTTCGCCACCTCCGGCGCCCTGGAGGCCGTCGCGACCGCCCGGACCCGGGACGCGGTGCGGGCGCTGCTCACCCTGGCGCCGGACACGGCCGTCCGGTTGCTGCCCGACGGGCGGGAGGAGACGGTCCCGGCGGCGGTCGTGGACGTCGACGACGTGATCCTGGTCCGGCCGGGCGAGCGGGTCGGCGCCGACGGGAGGGTCGTGGAGGGCGCCAGCGACGTCGACCAGGCCACGATCACCGGTGAGCCGCTGCCGGTGGCCAAGCACCCGGGCGACGAGGTGTTCGCCGGCACCCTCAACGGCTCGGGGGCCCTGACCGTGCGGGTGAGCCGGCCCGCGGCGCAGTCGGTGGTCGCCAGGATCGTGGCGCTGGTCGAGGAGGCGTCGGCCACCAAGGCCCGCACCCAGCTGTTCATCGAGACGATCGAGCAGCGGTACTCGATCGGCATGGTCACCGTGACCCTGGCCCTCTTCGCCGTCCCCCTGGCCCTGGGCGCGCCGTTCCAGCCGACCCTGCTCCGCGCCATGACCTTCATGATCGTCGCGTCGCCGTGCGCCGTCGTCCTGGCCACCATGCCCCCGCTGCTGGCGGCGATCGCCACCGCCGGCCGCCACGGCGTCCTGGTGAAGTCCGCCGTGGTGATGGAACGGCTGGGCACCGTCACCCTGGCCGCCTTCGACAAGACCGGGACCCTCACCGAGGGCACCCCGCGGCTGGCTGCGGTCCACCGCCTCCCGGACGGCGGTGAGGGGGGCTGGACCGAGGACCGGGTGCTGGCGTGGGCGGCTGCCGCGGAACGGGCGAGCGAGCATCCGCTGGGCCGCGCCGTCGTCGCCGCCGCCGAGCAGGCCCGACTGCCGATCCCCGCGGCCACCGGGTTCGCCGCCACGCCCGGTCGCGGCGTCAGCGCCCGCGTCGAGGACCGCGCCGTCCGTGTCGTCAGCCCCGCCGCACTGTCGGCCAGTGACCTCCGGGCCTGCGGGGGTGGCGTCGAGAGCGCGCTGCAGCGCGCCGCCGCCGTCGAGGGATCCGGACGGACGGCCGCGGTGGTCACCGTGGACGGCGGACCCGTCGCCGTGCTCGAGCTCACCGACCGGCTGCGCGCCCAGGCGGCAGGCACGGTGGCCGCCTTGCGTGCGCTGACCGGTCACGAGCCGGTCCTGCTGACCGGCGACGCCGCCGGCGCCGCACGCGCGATCGCCGCCGAGGCGGGCATCACGCACGTGCGCGCCGGGCTGCTGCCCGGGGACAAGGCCGACCACGTCCGCGCCGAACGCGCCGCCGGGCACCGGGTGCTGCTGGTCGGCGACGGCGTCAACGACGCCCCCGCCCTGGCCGCCGCCGACCTGGGCATGGCGATGGGCCGCCGCGGCTCGGACCTGGCCCTGGAGACCGCCGACGCCGTCGTGGTCCGCGACGACCTGGCGACCGTGCCCGCCGTGATCGCCCTGTCCCGCCGGGCCCGCCGCGTCGTGGTCGCCAACCTCGCCCTGGCGGCCGCGTTCATCGCCGTCCTGTCCGCCTGGGACCTGATCGGCACCCTCCCGCTGCCCCTCGGCGTCGCCGGGCACGAGGGCTCCACCGTCGTCGTCGGGTTGAACGGCCTGCGACTCCTGCGCACGGCGGCCTGGCCGAGGTCATGAATCCCTGCGGCCGGCTCCTGGCGGCGGGACGGCGTCAGCGGCGGCGGGTGCACCGGGCCCGGCTGTGAAGTTTCCCTGAAGATCTTCGTGGATACGGGTTCGCGCGGCAGTCGGGTCGGGCCGCGCGGCTACGCTCGCCCGTGAGCGGAGCGCCACGGGATGGCTGCGCCGCCGCCGGAGCGTCGCCCGGTCGACGCCGGTCCTCCTCGTCCCCACCTGCGGAAAGGTCGAGCCTTGACGTTCGCCCGTCCTGTCACCACGTCCCGTCGCCTCCTGCTCCTCGCCCCGGTGGTGGCGCTCGCGTTGACCGCCGCCGGCTGCGGCAGCGGCTCGGGCTCCGGCCACGACAGCACGATGACCGGCATGGCCGGCAGCCCGACTGCGTCGTCACCGACGACCGCGGCCGCCTCCGGAAGCGCCTCCACCAGTGCCTCCGCCTCGACGAGCGGGTCGATGGGTGGTATGGCAGGGATGGGCACCTACCCGCCGGTCGTGCCGGGGCCGGCGGCGTCCGGCGCCCACAACGACGTCGACGCGATGTTCGCCACCGACATGATCCCCCACCACGGGCAGGCCGTGCAGATGGCCGACATGATCCTGGCCAAGACGTCGAACCAGCAGGTGAGGGCCCTGGCGGAGAAGATCAAGGCGGCTCAGTCGCCGGAGATCGCGACCATGGCGGGGTGGCTCAAGGGCTGGGGCAGGCCGGTGCCCGACCCGTACACGCACATGGCGGGGATGGCGGGGATGTCCCACGGCGGCATGATGAGCGCCGAGCAGATGGCCCAGCTCGACAAGGCCACCGGTACCGCGGCCGACAAGATCTTCCTGACCCAGATGCAGGAGCACCACGCCGGTGCCGTCGACATGGGCAAGGGCCAGCTGGCCAACGGGTCCAACCCGGAGGCCAAGAAGCTCGCCCGGTCCGTCATCACGAGCCAGACCGCCGAGATCGCCCGGATGAAGGCGATGGTCACCGCCCTCGGCTGACCGCGCGCGACCAGCGTTGCGACTCACCGTGAACGGCACAATGGCGAGGTGAGGGACCAGTGAGCGACCCGACGACCGGCCCGACGACCGGCCCCGGTGACCTGGTTCGCGGCCCTGCTCCCACCGCGGGTCGGCGGGTGCTGGTGGTGGACGACGAGCAGCCGCTGGCCCGGCTGGTGCGCAGCTACCTGGAGCGCGGCGGGTTCGAGGTGGTCCTGGCGTTCGACGGGCCGTCGGGCCTGGAGGCGGCCCGGCGGGTGCGCCCGGACGTCGTCGTCCTGGACCTGGGGCTGCCCGGGCTGGACGGGTTGGAGGTGTGCCGGCAGCTGCGGACCTTCTCCGACTGTTACGTGGTCATGCTCACCGCGCGCGGCGAGGAGGTCGACAAGCTCGTCGGCCTGTCCGTGGGCGCGGACGACTACGTCACCAAGCCGTTCAGCCCGCGCGAGCTGGTGGCACGCGTGACCGTCATGCTCCGCCGGCCCCGGGCCGGGTCGGGCGCGCCTGCGGGCGGCCCGGCCGGTCCGCAGGGTGGTGCGCCGACGGGCCGGGTCGTCGTCGGGTCTCTCTGCCTGGACGGCGAGTCACGCGAGGTCCGGGTGCAGGAGCGGCCGGTCGACCTGACGCGGACGGAGTTCGACCTGCTCGCGGTGCTGGCGGGCAGGCCCCGCACGGCCTTCAGCCGTCGGCAGCTCATCGACGCCGTGTGGGGGCGGGACTGGGTGGGCGACGAGCACCTCGTCGACGTCCACGTCGGTCACCTACGGCGCAAGCTCGGTGACGACGCGGGCGCCCCCCGCTTCATCCGCACCGTGCGAGGCGTCGGGTACCGGATGGGCGAGGGGTGAGGGTGGCCCTCGCGCGGACGGGCCTGGCACGGATGGGCCTGGCGGGCCGGGTGCTGACGGCCCTGCTGCTCGTGGTGGGCACCGGCGTGCTGACGGCGTGGTTGGTCGCCTCCGCCGTCGCGCCGGGGCTGTTCCACCGGCACATGCTGCAGGCCGGTGAGCCGGCGGCGCACGCCGAGGCGGTGCAGCACGCCGAGCTGGCGTTCGAGTCGGCGAGCCGGATCTCCCTGGCGGTCGCGATGGGCGCCGCGGTCGTGGCGTCGGTCGCGGTGAGCCTGTACCTGACCCGCCGGCTGGCGCGGTCGCTGCTGCCGCTGACCGCCGCGGCGGCCGACGTCGCGCAGGGGCACTACGCCGTCCGGGTGGGCTCGCCGCGGTTGGGTTCGGAGCTGGACGGCCTGGTCGAGGCGTTCAACAGGATGGCGGGGGAACTGCAACGGGTCGAGCAGACCCGGCGCCGGCTGCTGGACGACGTCGCGCACGAGGTGCGCACGCCGGTCGCGACCCTCGGCGCCTACCTGGAGGCCCTGGAGGACGGCGTCCGCACCCTCGATCCGGAGACCCTGGAGGTGATGCAGGCCCAGACGGTCCGGCTGGCGCGCCTGGCGCGTGACGTGTCAGCCGTGTCCCGGGCCGAGGAGGGGTACCGCACCCTGGACATCCGGCCCGTCGCGCCCGCCGAGCTGCTGGACGGAGCGGTGGCCGCCGCCGCCGACCGCTACCGGGCCGAGGGGGTCGCGCTCGCGGCGGAGGCCGCACCGGCCCTGCCCGCGGTGCCGGTGGACGCCGACCGGGCGGGACAGGTGCTGGGCAACCTGCTCGACAACGCGCTGCGCTACACGCCCCCCGGCGGGCACGTCGTCGTGGCGGCGCGGCGGCACGGCCCGCACGTCCGGTTCACGGTGACCGACGACGGCGAGGGGATCGCCGCGGAGCACCTGCCGCACCTGTTCGAGCGGTTCTACCGGGCCGACACCGCCCGCGACCGCGGCCACGGTGGGTCCGGGATCGGGCTGGCGCTCGTCAAGGCCCTGGTGGAGGCCCACGGAGGCCGCGTCACCGTGGCGAGCGGGGGGCCGGGCCGGGGCACCACCGTGACCGTGGACCTGCCGGCCGCCGAGGTGCCCGCCCGCTGAACGGTTTTCCTCCGCGCTGGTCACGCCGGCGCGGCGCGTCCGGCGTCATGCCTCGTCGTGACGGTTGCCGGCGGTAGCGGGGCCCGCGCCGAGGCGCGACCTGTGAAGGTTCTCTGAAGCTTCGTGCCGACGGGACTCTTGGCGGCCGGTGGGCGCCGATGCGGGGACACAGTGAGCGCGTCGTCCCGTCAGGGACCGTCCTCGAGGAGGATCCGTGCACCGTCCGTCCCGCATCGTCGCCCTGGCCGGCCTGTCCGTGCTGCTGGCCGTTCTCGGCCCAGCCGGCGTTGCCTCGGCGGCCTCCCACGTCACTGCAGCGGGTTCTGCAGCCGGTGTCCTCGCCCAGGACCGCACTCCTGCTCCTGGCCCCAGCTCGATGGCGGGCATGGACGGCATGGCGGGGATGTCCGGCATGGACGACGGGTCGATGCCGGGGATGGACCACGGGTCGGCGGCCACCCCGGGTACGGGAGCGCCGGCGGGATCCGGTGCGGGGCCGGCCGGAGGGCAGGGCGGTCATGACGACATGGCCGGCATGCCGGGTATGTCGAACGGCCACGACGACGCGGCGCCGGTGTCCCGTCCGGTGGGCTGGGTGGTCGGCGCCTTCGTCGTGGTGAACGGGCTGATGATGGCCGCCGCCGCGGTGCTGCGCCGCCGCCGTCCCGCTCGACCGGTGACCCGTCGCCGTCGTCCCGCCACGGTCTGACCCCGTCGCCCACGGCCCCCAGTGCCTTCTCCGACTCCTGTCGACTTTCCGCCTCGACGCCCGGGCGAGCCCGCGGCGCCCTGCTCCAAGGACGTGTGATGACCGCACCCGCGACCGACCGCCCTCGTCCCACCGAAGGGGTCGATCCCGATCTCGACCCCGCCTGGCTCGACGAGCCCGCCCCGCGGGCGGGCCGTGACCTGCTGCGGATGCGGCCCGTGCGGGCGCTGCTGCGCAGCCGCTGGTATCCCGGGATTTTCCAGGTGCCGGTGGCCGCCGTGTTCGGGCTGGTCGCCTACCAGTTGCTGGCCGGCCCGGGGACGGCGCACCGCAACAGCGGGACCGCGCTGATGTGGGTGCTGTGGTGGCCGGTGCTGCCGCTGCTGTTCGTGCTGGCGGGCCGGTTCTGGTGCGCGGTCTGCCCGTTCGGCGTCATCTCCGACCTGGTGCAGAAGGTGGTCGGCGCGAACCGCCCGGTACCGCGGTGGCTGAAGCGCTACGGCATCTGGGTCATCGACGCCCAGTTCCTCGCCATCACCTGGAGCGACCACGTCTGGGGGATCGTGGAGTCCCCGTGGGGGTCGGGCATCCTCCTGTTGCTGCTCACCACCGGCGTCATCGCCTCGGGTGCCTTCTTCCAGCGGCGCACCTTCTGCCGCTACGTCTGCTTCCTCGGCGGCCTGTGCTCCAACTACGGCCGCACCGGCATGGTCGGTCTGAGCGCCGACACCAGCATCTGCGCCACCTGCACCGCGCGGGCCGCCTGCTACAACGGGACCACCGACGCCGACGGCACGGTCCTGACGGCGGCGTGCCCGCTGTTCACCTTCCCCCGCACGATGGACTCCACCGCCAACTGCAACCTGTGCGCCAACTGCGTCAAGTCCTGCCCGAACGACGCCATCCAGATCACCGTGCGCAAGCCCACCAGCGAGCTGTGGTCGGTGCGCACCCCGAGGGCCGCCGAGTCCTTCCTCGCCATGGCCATCATGGGGATCGTCCTCATCCAGAACCTCACCATGCTCAGCATCTGGACCGACGCCCTGACCTGGATCGCCGACACCACCGGCATCACCAACGCGGCCCTGGTCTTCACGATGGCTTTCGCGGTCGCGGTGGCCGCACCGGTCGGCCTGCTCGCCGTCGCCTCCCGGATCGCCGCCGCGCGCAACGTCGAGGACACCTGGACCAACTTCGCCCGCTTCGGGTACGCCCTCATCCCGCTCGACGTCGCCGCCCACCTGGCCCACAACCTGTTCCACCTGCTCGCCGAGGGCGGCAACGTCGTCACCACCCTCGCCGAACTGTTCGGCGCCCACCCCGGCGAGCGCTCCGCCGCGCTGGTCGGCACCGGCACCATCCAGGTTCTGCAGTACGCGCTGCTCGCCCTCGGCGTCGCCCTGTCGGTCTACACCGCACGGCGACTGGCCCACCGCCGCTACCGCACCACCGCCCGTCGCCGCGGGACGCTCGCGCCGTACGTCGTGGTGATCGCACTGCTGGCCGCCGTCAACGTCTACCTCTTCGCGCTGCCCATGGCGCACCGGATGTGAGGGATCGAACGGCCGCGCCCCGTGCCCGGCCGGCCGGTGGCCCCGGTGGGCGCAGGCGCTTGAGCAGCAGGGCGTTGACGGCGACGACGACACTGGACCCGGACATGCTCACCGCTGCGACCTCGGGCGGGAGCACCAGCCCGAGCCAGGGTTCGAAGCCTCCGGCGGCACATCAGGACAATGTCGGCGGTCTCGATCGCGACGTCGGTCCTGGCGCCGATCGCGATGCCGAGCGCCTCCTTGCATAGTGAGATCATCTGAATATGCTGGCGGACCATGGGACGCGGCGAGATGAGGCAGCCCTCCTTCCTGGTGCTGGCGGCGCTGGCCGGGGGGTGCCAGCACGGGTACGGGCTGATGCAGTCCATCCGGGCGGGCGTGGAGGGCGGCGGCGGCATCCAGGCGGGCACCCTGTACGCCGCGCTGGACCGGCTGGCGGACGAGGGGCTGGTGCGGGTCGCGGGCGAGGAGACCGTCGACGGGCGTCCCCGCCGCTACTACGAGCTGACCGACGAAGGGGCGAGTGCCTTGGCCGAGGAGACCGAACGTCTGGACCGGCGGGTGCGGTGGGCCCAGGAAGGTCTGGCAGGCCGCCGCCGGGCGGCCGGAGCGACCGGGCCGACCAGGTCGACCGGGGCGGCCGGGGCGGCCCGGTCGGCCGGTGGCGTCGGCTGGGGAGGGGCGACGACGTGACGACGTCCAAGGGGCCCGAGCCCGGGTATCGCCTGCTGCTGCACGCGTATCCGCGCATCTGGCGCCGCAGCCGTGGCGAGGAACTGCTCGCGGTGCTGCTGGCCGCCGCCGAGGACGCGGGCCGACGCCGCCCTTCGCCCGCCGACGCCGTCGACCTGATCGGCCACGGGCTGGCCGCCCGGGGCCGCGCGCTGATCGGGCCGTTCCCCGCGGTGCTGCGCCACCGGGTGGCGACCCTGTCCCTGGCCGGTGGCGCGGCCATGGCCGCCGTCTGCCTGGCCTGCGGGGAACTGCCGGCCTCCCCGGGCCTCGAACAGCCGCTGCCCTACGCGTCGTTGACGACGTTCGGCCCGTTCCTGACCCTCGGCGCGGTCCTGTACCTGGCCTGGCTGGCGGTGGCGGCGCTGACGGTGGCCGGGACCTTGCGACCCTCGCGCGTCAGCGGCGCCGTCCTGGTGGCGCTGGGCGGCGGCGTCACGGCGAGCAGCCTGGCGGCCCGCCCCCACCCGATCGCGGCACCCCCGGTGTACCTGCCGGCCTTCCTCACCGCGCTGTCCCTGCTGGTCTGCGTCGGGCGGGTCGACCTGTCCCGCGGCGGGCGATGGCTCCTGGCGGCCGGCAGCACCGGTCTGGCCGCCGCATTCGGGGTGGTCGCGATGTTCCGGGGCGGCTCGAACAGGTGGGACGACAGGGTGGATCCCCGATTGATCTTCTACCGGAGCTGGCAGGAAGGCCTCCAGCTGATCTCCCAGATGGCGTGGGTCCTGCCCCTGGTCGCTCTCGTCGTGGCGGCGCTGGTCACCCGGGTCCGTCCGGGATGGTTCACCGCCACGCTGGTCGCGACGTCGCCGTGGCTGCTGTTCACGCTGCTGTTCATCGATGGCGGG
>Ga0302322_100006051_pt1 | contig 10680 bp, 5 predicted proteins | sample Fen_T0_2_FD_203757 | JGI IMG/M metagenome (GOLD analysis project Ga0302322, IMG submission 203757) | Peat permafrost microbial communities from Stordalen Mire near Abisko, Sweden - Fen_T0_2 | ecosystem: Environmental > Terrestrial > Soil > Wetlands > Permafrost | place: Sweden: Abisko... | reverse complement strand
CACCGAGGCCAACGCGACCGCGACCACCCGCAGCGCCCGCCGCCCCCGGCCATCGGCCGGCGCAGGGCGGGGCCGGACGTCGATCGACATGGCGGCATCGTCGCGCGCGGAGCCCGCACCACGCAGCCGGCTGCCCACACCTCCCCGAACTGTCCACCACTCCCGAGCTGATCCTGCACGCTCGAACATTTCCGAACCGGTCCGGGCGCGTTCGAGCGCGCATGATCAACTCAAGTGTGCATGATCACGGGGAGGGGTGGACGGCCAGGACGAGGGCGTTGGCGGCGGCTGCGGCGGGCATGGGGCGGGCGATCCAGTAGCCCTGGCCGTAGGTGCAGCCCAGGTCGCGCAGGCGGTCGCGGTGGTCCTCGGTCTCGATGCCTTCGGCGACCAGTTCCATGCCCAGGCTGGTGCCCATCGCGATGATGGCGCGGGCCAGTTCCTCGCTGCGCTGGTCGGTGCCCAGGCCGGTGACGAACGACCGGTCGATCTTCAGGGCGTCGATCGGGAGGTGGTGCAGGGCCTCCAGGGAGGAGTAGCCGGTCCCGAAGTCGTCGATGTGCAGGCTCGCGCCGAGGTCGTGCAGGGCGTCCAGGACGCTGCGGGCCAGCTTGACGTCGTGCATGATCACACCTTCGGTGATCTCGATGCCGATGTCCTGGGCGGCGATCCCGGCGGCGGTCAGGCACTCGGTGAGGTCCTCGACCAGGTGCCCGTGCCAGAACTGCCGGTTGGAGACGTTGACGCTCATCCGGACGTCGTCCGCGAGGCCGTCGGCGCGCCAGGCACCGAGCTGCCCGCAAGCCTGCTCCAGCACCCAGCGCCCGATCGGGAGCATGAGCCCGCACTCCTCGGCGATGGGCAGGAAGTCGCCCGGCGGGATCAGGCCGCGGTCGGGGTGCCGCCAGCGGATCAGGGCCTCGAACGCCGCGATCCGGCCCGAGTCCAGCGCCACGATCGGCTGGTAGTGCAGCTCCAGCTCCTGATGCTCGATCGCGCGCCGCAGCTCGCCCTCGGTCCGGAGCCTGCTGTGGGCCTGCGCGCCCATCGAGACGTCGAAGACGGCGTGGGTGCCCTTCTCCCGGTTCTTGGCGGAGTACATCGCGATGTCGGCGTCGCGGATGACGTCCTGCGGCTGCTCGTACCGGCCGCTGGACAGCGCCACCCCGATCGAGGCCGTGACCACGATGTCCTGCCCGTCGATCACGCAGGGCTGTCCCAGCACCGCCCGCATCCGCTCGGCGATCTCGGCCGCGCCCTCGTCGTCCGCGAGGTCGTCGAGCAGGACGGCGAACTCGTCGCCGCCCAGCCGCGCCGCGACGTCGTTGACCCGCAGGCTGGACTGGATCCGGCCCGCGACCTCGACCAGCAACTGGTCCCCCGCCAGGTGCCCGAGACTGTCATTCACGATCTTGAAGCCGTCCAGGTCCAGGAGGAACACCCCGAACCGGTAGTCCGGCCGCCGCCGCGCCCGCTCGATCGAGTACTTCAACCGGTCGAAGAACAACGCCCTGTTCGGCAACCCCGTCAACTCGTCGTACAACGCCGCCCGCCGCAGCAACTCCTCCTGCTGCCGCAACGACTCCAGCACCGCCCCGTGGTCCAGCGCGATCGTCAACAACGCCGCCCACTGATTCATGATCTCCCGACCGGTGATCAACCGGGCCTCGATCGGCCCCACCACCGCCAGAAAACCCCAGTCACTTGCATTCACCCGCATCGGCGCCACGAACACCATCTCGTCGCCGGCCAGGTCGGCCAGGTCGACCATCTCGCGCGGCGGGAAGGCCTCGATCGTCGTCGGGCCGCCCGCGAGCGGCTCGTCGGCGGCCAGGGCCCGGAACGTGCCGACGATCGTCAGCCGGCGCTCCTCGCCCGTCCCTGCGTCCTGGTCCCACAGCGCCAGGGAGGCGGCGCGCGCGGGCGTGCGCTGGAGCCAGTCCAGCCGGCGTGGATCCTCCTCGTGGCTGCTGCGCAGCAGGCTCATGCTCACCACGTGCTGGGAGGCGAACGCCTGCTCGAACCGCGCGGTGTCGACCCGGCCGGCCCGCACCTGGGTGAAGGACAGGTCGAGGATGATCTCCTGCAGGGCCTCCTCGAGGCGGGTGCGCGTGGCCTCGTCACCCCTCGCCGTCGCCGCCGCCACCAGGCCACGGCAATACCGGCGCACGCACCGCAGCACGCGGACGACGCCCTCCGCCGCCGGCCGCGCCTGGTGGAGCGCCTCCAGGGCGGCCCGGGTCCGGTCGACGGCGGGCGCCGGCCGGTGCTCGCGGGCGGCGTGCAGCACCTCGACGACGGCGTCGACGCCGCGGCCGATGCCGCTCTGGTCGAGGGAGGTGTGGACGTCGTCGAGGTCCAGCGCCAGGCGCACGGCCGCGGCCAGCTCCTCGGGACTGCCGATATCGACGTCGACGTCGACGTCGGAGCCGGAGCCGGAGCCGGCCGTGGCCGCGGTCCCGACCCGGGCCTCGGCCGTGGGACCGGCGACGGCGGGCCGCCGGCCGCCCAGCCGCAGCGTGCTCGGACAGCCGCACGACTCCCGCGGGACCAGCCGGGTGGGCACGTAGGACGCGTCGTCCGGGACGTCGTCGCCCGCCAGCGCGGACCGCAGCAGCTCGACCGCCCGCCGGCCGATCAGCTCGATGGGCTGGCGGACGCTGGCCATCCCGGGCACGAGGTAGACGCTCGTCTCCAGGTCGTCGAAGCCGATGACCGCCTGGTCCCGCGGCAGCTCGTACCCCGCCTTCTGCAGCGTGCGCATCAGCCCGACGGCGTTGGCGTCGTTGCCGGTGATCACCGCGGTGGAGGGCAGGCCCGCGGCGATCATCGCGGTCGCCGCCACCGTCCCGCCGCTCAGCTGGTTGTTGCCGGTGTCGTAGAACAGGGCCGGGTCCGGCGTGATGCCGTGCCGGCGCAGCGCGTCCTGGTAGGCCTGGTAGCGCTCCACGATGTCGCGGACGAGCGGGAACCCGGCGAAGGCGATCCGGCGGTGGCCGTGCGCCACGAGGTGGTCGACGGCCTGATTGATCCCGCCGCGGTTGTCCGGCAGCACGACCGGGCAGCGGAACCCCGGCGAGCTGTCGCTGACCATGACCATCGGCTTGCCCGCCTGCCGCAGCAGGCGCAGGTACTCCTCGTCCACGCTGTTGAGGACGACCGCGAAGGCGTCGATGTGGTCCCAGCCAAGCCGCGGGCGGAAGGCGGGCGCCGCGGGCAGGTCGCGGTGGTAGGTGCCGGCCTCGAAGGTCTGGATGCAGATCAGGCTCCCGCGGGCCTCGGCGGTCGCGGCGGCCAGGCCGGTGACCATCTCGCCGAAGTACGCCCCGCCGAACGACGTCGACAGCGCGCCGATCACCGGACCCTGCCGGGGGTGCAGACTCACCAGCCGCCCACCTTCCGGGTCCTGCGGCGCGGTGCCGGAGGACCGGGCCGCCCGTCCGCCGGGCCCGTCCGCCGAGCCGCCGACTCTCCTGGGCAGAGGATCGGCACCGGACCGCCCGCCTTGAGCGCCGCGGTGTGGTGTCCGCCATCCGGACGGCCCGTGATCACCCCGGGGCCGTCCGTAAACTGGCGTCGTGATCTCCGAGCCCGGCCGCCGTCCCGTCGTCCTCATCGCCGAGGAACTGTCCCCGGCGACGGTGGAGGCGCTCGGCCCGGACGTCGACGTCCGGCACTGCGACGGAGCCGACCGCGGGCAGCTGCTGGCGGACCTGCCGGCCGCCGACGCGCTGCTGGTGCGCTCGGCCACCCAGGTGGACGCCGAGGCGCTGGGGGTCGCGACCAGGCTGCGGGTGGTGGCCCGCGCGGGCGTCGGGCTCGACAACGTCGACGTCCCGGCGGCCACCCAGGCCGGCGTCATGGTCGTCAACGCGCCGACGTCGAACGTCGTCTCGGCCGCCGAGCTGGCGATCACGCTGCTGCTGTCGGTCGCCCGGAAGGTGCCGCAGGCCAACGCGGTGCTCAAGGCGGGGCAGTGGAAGCGGTCCGCCTTCACCGGCACCGAGCTGTTCGAGAAGACGGTCGGCGTGGTCGGCCTCGGCCGGATCGGCCAGCTCGTGGCCCAGCGGCTCGCCGCTTTCGGGACGGTGATCGTCGCCTACGACCCCTACGTCACCAGCGCCCGCGCCGGCCAGCTCGGCGTGCGGCTCGTCGGCCTGGACGAGCTGCTCGCCACCAGCGACTTCATCACCGTGCACCTCCCCAGGACCCCGGAGACGGTCGGTCTCATCGGCGCCGAGGCGTTGCGGCTGGTCAAGCCGGGGGTGCGGATCGTCAACGCGGCCCGCGGCGGCATCGTCGACGAGGCGGCGCTGTACGACGCGCTGGTCTCCGGCCGGGTCGCTGCCGCCGGGCTCGACGTGTACGCCAAGGAGCCCTGCACCGACTCGCCGCTCTTCGGGCTCGACCAGGTGGTCGCGACCCCGCACCTGGGCGCCTCCACCGACGAGGCACAGGAGCGGGCCGGTGTCTCGGTCGCCCGGTCGGTCCGGCTGGCGCTGGCCGGTGAGCTGGTGCCGGACGCCGTCAACGTGTCCGGCGGGGTCATCGCCGAGGACGTGCGCCCCGGGATCGCCCTGGTCGAGAAGCTCGGGCGGGTGTTCACCGCGCTGGCGGGCGGCGTGCCGGTCCAGTTCGACGTCGAGGTGCGCGGCGAGATCATCCAGTTCGACGTGTCGGTGCTGCGGCTGGCCGCCCTCAAGGGCCTGTTCGCGGACGTCGTCGAGGGCCAGGTCTCGTACGTCAACGCGCCGGTCCTGGCTGCCGACCGCGGGATCGACGTCCGGCTGCTCACGGACGCGACGAGCCCGGAGTTCCGCAACGTCATCACGCTGTCCGGCACGCTCGCCGACGGTGCCCGGGTGTCGGTCGCCGGCACGCTGACCGGGCCCAAGCAGGTCGAGAAGCTCGTCGGGATCGACGGCGTCGACCTCGAGCTGCCGCTGGCCGACCACATGCTCGTGCTGCGCTACACCGACCGGCCCGGCGTGATCGGCGCGGTCGGCGGCCTGGTGGGGTCGGCCGGCGTCAACATCGCCGCGATGCAGGTGGCCCGGGCGGCGGAGGGCGGCGACGCCATCGGCGTCCTCACCCTCGACCAGGCCCTCGGCCACGACGTGCTGGAGGCGCTCGTCGCCGAGATCGGCGCGACGTCCGGGCGCGTCGTGGACCTCGGCGACTGAGCCCGTCCCGCCCGTTCCGGCTTCCCGCCCGTCCCCCTAACTCCTGCGCCGTCCGCGGTGCAGGGCCGCCACCCGCGGGTGACCCCCGCGGGTGAGGGTAGCCACGGCGCCGTCCGCCATCCCGGACGGCGCCGTCCGGCTGTCCCGGCGCCCTCCGGCCGTCCGGTGGTTGAGACGCGCTGCTCGGGATGTGGACGGCACCGGGTCCGGCGGGGCTAGCATCGGACCATGCCTGAGTCCATGCGTCTCGCAGTCGTCGCCGGTGACGGGATCGGTCCGGAGGTCGTCGCCGAGGGCCTCAAGGTCCTCCGGGCGGCGGTGGACGGCGAGCTCACCGTCGACACGACCGACTACGACCTCGGGGCGCGCCGCTGGCACGCCACGGGGGAGACGCTGCCCGACACGGTGCTGGCGGAGATCCGCGCGCACGACGCCATCCTGCTGGGCGCCATCGGCGACCCCGGTGTGCCGAGCGGCGTCCTGGAACGGGGACTGCTGCTGCGCCTGCGGTTCGAGCTGGACCACTACGTCAACCTGCGCCCCGCCCGGATCTACCCCGGCGTCGTCTCGCCGCTGGCGGCCCCCGGCGACGTGGACTTCGTCGTCGTCCGGGAAGGCACCGAGGGTCCGTACGTCGGCAACGGCGGCGCGGTGCGCGTCGGCACCCCGCACGAGATCGCGACCGAGGTCAGCATCAACACCGCATTCGGCGTCGAGCGCGTCGTCCGGGACGCCTTCCGGCGGGCCGCCGACCGTCCCCGCCGCACCCTCACGCTCGTCCACAAGCACAACGTCCTGGTGCACGCCGGACACCTGTGGCGGCGCACGGTCGAGCGGGTGAACGCCGAGTTCCCCGAAGTCACGACGAACTACCTGCACGTGGACGCCGCAACGATCTTCATGGTGAGCGACCCGGCGCGGTTCGACGTCATCGTCACCGACAACCTCTTCGGGGACATCATCACCGACCTCGCGGCGGCCATCGCGGGCGGGATCGGGCTGGCAGCCTCGGGCAACATCAACCCCGACCGGACGGCGCCGAGCATGTTCGAGCCGGTCCACGGCTCCGCGCCCGACATCGCCGGCCAGGGCAAGGCCGACCCGACGGCGACCGTGCTGTCCGTGGCCATGCTGCTGGCGCACCTGGGCCACGACAAGGCGGCCGAGCGGGTCGAGCGGGCCGTCGCCGCCGACCTCGCGGAGCGCGGTACCGCGGCCCGGTCGACGTCCCGGGTGGGCGATGCGATCGCCGCCCGCGTCGCGGGCTGAGGCACGCTGGTACCGTCCCTTTGTCGGTGCGGTCCGTCGGCGGTGACGGTGAGGGAGTGGGTAGCGCGATGAGTGGTCTGGCGTTCAGTGAGCGGCTCAGCGAGAACCCGACACCGGTCGCGCGGCGGGCCGAGATCCTCGCCGCGCCCGGTTTCGGCAGGCACTTCACCGACCACATGGTCACGGCCACCTGGACGCCGGACGCGGGCTGGCACGCCGCCGCCCTGGTGCCCTACGGGCCGTTCCAGCTCGACCCGGCGGCCGCCGTCCTGCACTACGCGCAGGAGATTTTCGAGGGGCTCAAGGCCTACCGGCACCCGGACGGCACGGTCTGGGCCTTCCGCCCCGAGGCCAACGGCGAGCGGCTCGCCCGCTCGGCCCGCCGGCTGGCCCTGCCCGAGCTGGGCGTCGACGACTTCCTCGCCGCGATCGACCTGCTGGTGCGCACGGACGTCGACTGGGTGCCGGGCGGTGAGGAGCAGAGCCTCTACCTGCGGCCCTTCATGTTCGCCAAGGAGGCGTTCCTCGGCGTCCGGCCGGCGAACGAGGTCGTCTTCGCGGTGATCGCCTCGCCGGTGGGCTCGTACTTCAGCGGGGGCATCACACCGGTCTCGATCTGGCTCTCCACGAACTACACCCGGGCGGCCCTCGGCGGCACCGGCGCGGCCAAGTGCGGCGGCAACTACGCGGCGTCCCTGGCGGCCCAGCTCGAGGCGTCGGCCCACGGCTGCGACCAGGTGTGCTTCCTGGACGCCGTGGAGCGCACCTGGGTCGAGGAGCTCGGCGGCATGAACCTCTACTTCGTGCACGCCGACGGGCGCCTGGTCACCCCCGAGCTGACCGGCTCGATCCTGGAGGGTGTGACCCGCTCGTCGATCCTGACCCTCGCCAAGGAGCAGGGCCTGGACGTCGAGGAGCGCAAGGTCAACATCTCCGAGTGGCGGGACGGCGTGGCCTCCGGCGACATCACCGAGGTGTTCGCCTGCGGGACGGCCGCCGTCATCACGCCGGTCGGCCGGCTCGTCTGGGACGGCGGCTCGGTCGACTCCCCGACCGGCGCCGGCACCGGCGAGGTCACCGGCCGGCTCCGGCAGGCGCTCGTCGACATCCACTACGGCCGCGCCACCGACACCCACGGCTGGCTCCGCCGCCTCGCCTGACCCTCCCCAACCCCCTCGCACCCTCCCCAGCGGTGATCATGCACGCTTGAGTTGATCATGCACGGTTGAACACGGCAGGGCGGCGTTCAGCCGTGCATGATCAACCCAACCGTGCATGATCACCGCCAAGGAAGGGGCGGGTCAGGCCGGGACGGGGGAGTGGTGGCGGGCGGCCAGGGCCTGGCCGGTGAGGGAGTGCTCGGCGTGCACCAGGTCGGCCGGCGGGCCGCTGAACACGACCGTGCCGCCCTGCGAACCGGCGCCCGGTCCGAGGTCGAGGACGTGGTCGGCGCGGGAGATCACGTCGAGGTTGTGCTCGATCACGATCACGGTCGAGCCGGCGTCGACGAAGCGGTCGAGGAGCAGGATCAGCCGGTCGACGTCCGACATGTGCAGGCCCGTCGTCGGCTCGTCCAGGACGTAGACCTCGGCCGGGGCGGCCAGCTCGACGGCGAGCTTGAGCCGCTGCCGCTCGCCGCCCGACAGGGTCGACAGGGGCTGGCCGAGGGTGAGGTAGCCGATGCCGACGTCCTCCATGGCGGCGAGCGTCGTCGCGACGGGACGTTCCGCGCGGTCGGTGAAGAAGGCCCGCGCGGCCACCACGGACATCTCCAGCACCTCGGCGATCGACGCCCCGCGCAGCGTGTGGCCGAGCACCTCGTCGGTGTAGCGGCGGCCCCCGCACAGCTCGCAGGTGGAGTGCATCGGCTCGAGGTTGCCCAGGTCGGTGTAGATGATGCCGAGCCCGCCGCACTCCGGGCACGCGCCCTCGGAGTTGGCGCTGAACAGCGCGGGCTTGACGCCGTTCGCCTTCGCGAAGACCTTCCGGATGGTGTCGAGCATCCCGGTGTAGGTGGCCGAGTTCGACCGGCGTGAGCCGCGGGTGGTCGCCTGGTCGACGACAACGGCGTCCGGGAAGTGCCGGGGCAGCACGCCACGGATCAGTGAGGACTTCCCGGAGCCGGCCACCCCGGTGACGACGGTCAGCACGCCGGTCGGGAGGTCGACGTCCACGCCCCGCAGGTTGTGCAGCGAGGCGCCGCGCAGGCTCATCACACCGGTGGGGCGGCGCACGTCCGTCTTGAGTGGTTGGTGCGCGGCGAGGTGGTCGCCGGTGAGCGTGCCCGACGTCCGCAGGCCCGCGACGTCGCCCGCGTAGACGACCGTGCCACCGGCGGCCCCGGCGCCCGGCCCGAGGTCGACGACGTGGTCGGCGATCTCGATCACCTCCGGCTTGTGCTCGACGACGAGCACCGTGTTGCCCTTGTCGCGCAGGGCGAGGAGCAGTTCGTTCATCCGGTGGACGTCGTGCGGGTGGAGGCCGACGGACGGCTCGTCGAAGATGTAGGTGACGTCGGTGAGCGCCGATCCCAGGTGTCGCACCATCTTGACGCGCTGCGACTCCCCGCCGGAGAGGCTGAGGGTCTCGCGGGAGAGCGACATGTAGCCCAGCCCGATCCGCACGAGCGCGTCCAGCCGGTGGGCCAGGTCGTCGATCATCGGCTGGTGGGCGGGGGAGTCGATCCCGCGCACGAACGTCGCCAGGTCGCTGACCTGCATCGCGGCGCACTCGTGGATCCCGCGACCGGCGACGAGGCTCGCCCGCGCGGCGGCGTTGATCCGGGCGCCGTCGCACTCGGGGCACGCACCTCGGGTGGAGATCCGCTCGACGGCCGCGCGCAGGAGCGGCTGGAGCTGCTCGGGGTTCTTGCCGAGCGCCGTCCGGCGCAGCTTGGGGATGAGCCCCTCGTAGCTGAGCGACATGCCCTGGACGTCGACCTTCGCCGCCTTGCCCTTCCGGGCGCCGGCCGGCTCCTCGGGGCCCCAGAACAGCAGTCGGCGCTGCTCCGCCGTCCAGTCCCGCACGGGCAGGTCGACGTCGAACCAGCCGGAATCGGCGTAGATCTTCCAGTACCAGGAGCCCACCTGGTAGTTCGGGAAGTCGATGGCACCGTCGGCGAGCGACCGGTCGGGGTGGACGAGCGCGTCCTCGTCGATCGCGGCCACCGAGCCGATGCCCTCGCACGTCGGGCACATGCCGCGCGGGTCGTTGAACGAGAACGCCACCGGCGTGCCGAGCCGCGGCTCGCCGACGCGGGCCCACAGCCGGCGCAGCCAGGCGTAGGTATCGGTGGCCGTCCCGACGGTCGAGCGGGACGAGCCGCCCATCGGCTGCTGGTCGACGACGATGGACGCGGTCAGGCCGACCAGCTCGTCGGCCTCGGGCTGCGAGGACTGCGGCAGGAAGTTCTGGACGAACGCGGTGTGCGTGGAGTTGAGCAGCCGCTGCGACTCCGCCGCGACGGTGTCGAAGGCGAGGGACGACTTGCCCGACCCCGACACCCCCGTGAACACCGTCAGCTGGTGCTTGGGGATGTCGACGTCGACGTCCCGGAGGTTGTTCTCACGAGCGCCACGGATGCGGATGACGTCATGCTGCACGGGAAGGGTCCTCCACGGATCGGTCGATGCGGGCCGACAGGTACGACCTGCGGCGGGCCACGAAGTCATCGTGCCCTGCCCGGCGGACAGCTTCTGTCCGCATAGGTGGGCCGGGACGGACGGAGGTGGACAGGATGGGCGGGACGGGTGGAATGGGCGGGACGGGCGGTGCCGGGGTGGTCGTCCGCGGGGTGACCCTGGACGACGCGGACCTGCTGGCCGCCGTCCAGGTGCGGGCCTGGCAGGCCGCCTACCCGGGCATCATGCCGCAGCCCTACCTGGACGATCTGGACGTCGCGGACCGGGCGGCGACGTGGCGCGGGATCATCCAGGACCACGACACCCGGTACCACGGTCTCGTCGCCGTGGTCGGAGAGGCCGCCATCGTCGGCGAGGCCGCCGTGGTCGGTGCGGAGCGCGGCGGCCCGGCGGGGTTCGCGATGTTCGGGCCGGCCCGCGAGCTGCCCGACGTCCCGCCTCCTGGGACGGAGCCGGCCGGGGAGCTGTACGCCCTCAACGTGGACCCGCCCCGCTGGCGGTCCGGCGTCGGCTCCGCCCTGCTCGAGCGCGTGCGGGGCGCACTGGTCGCCGACGGGTACGGCGTCGCTGTCCTGTGGGTCGCGACG
>Ga0302322_100006050_pt1 | contig 10682 bp, 7 predicted proteins | sample Fen_T0_2_FD_203757 | JGI IMG/M metagenome (GOLD analysis project Ga0302322, IMG submission 203757) | Peat permafrost microbial communities from Stordalen Mire near Abisko, Sweden - Fen_T0_2 | ecosystem: Environmental > Terrestrial > Soil > Wetlands > Permafrost | place: Sweden: Abisko... | reverse complement strand
CCTGTCAAAAGGAATTAAATTTTGATGCTGTTCCGGTTGATAACGGACAGGCTTTGGGTTCCCTAAAATCTACGGCTGGTAATTGTTTACCCAGCACCATAAACGGCACTTTCACCAGGGACTCAGTTTTAAAGCCATCAAACTTCATACAGGTTCATGCAGATATTACAGCAATAGGTACTTATGTAATTAAAAGCGATACAATTGCAGGTTTTTATTTTATTGGAACAGGATCGGTAACCAGCACGGGCATTAATATAATAAACCTGGCAGGTAATGGTACCCCCACTTCTACCGGTGTAAAAACGTTTACTATAACTTTTGGAACCAGTGTTTGTAAAATAGATGTGAATGTAGGTTCGGGCACTCCTCCGCCTACTGCTTACACATTTACCTGTGCCAGTACTACATTTGGCACCGGTGTATATACAGCAGGCACACAGGTTGGTCCACAGCATACCGTTACATTGAGTGTAGCTGTAACTTCTCCGGGAGCCTGGGCAATTAGCATTGCGGCTGTTAACGGGGTATCGTTTTCAGGCTCGGGTATATTTACCACTACAGGTTTTTCGCAGGTAACTTTAACTGCGAGCGGCACACCAATTTCAGCAAGCCCGCCTGCATATAATTATGCCGTAGCAGGCGGAGGATCAAGCTGTAGCTTTTCAATAACTGTTGCCGCAGCACCAGCTGCCCCTAACTTAGACTATGTACCGCAAACATCTTTTAGTAACTGGAGCTCGAGGCTGGTTGGTGGCACAACTGCCGATACAACTTTTGTGCAGGTAAGCACTAACTCCATGACTTTTGGGACCAACAGCTACAGGATTTTTGAAGTGAAGAACCTGGGTGTGCCAACCGATTCAATTTACAATCGTAAAAACGGTGGCCTTTACTATCAATACATAGACGGTAACCTGGGGGTGCTGACCAATCCTATAAACAAAGAATATCTTGTATTAGATTCCACCAAGCTTGTAAATGATACCTGGACAGCCAGTTTTGGGCCTAATGTAGCCATGGGATTTCCACTTTCAAATATCAGGGTAGATGCACTCATGCTGGGCAAGGGAGAAACACAAACAGTAGCAAGCATTGTTTACAATAATGTTATACGGATGAAATATACTTACACAGCAACTGTAATAGGCCTGGGCGATATACCGGTAGCGGAAGAAGAAAGATGGTTTGCTAAAGGTATCGGTGTTATCCGCTCCAGTATTGTTAACCTGATAAACCCTGCAACAACGGTTAACGAAACTACACGGACGCAGATATTTTAAAGATTTTTTTCAAAACAGTACACAAGCATTTTTTGCAACTACCACCCGTTTGTACTGCATTTTTCCAGCTCCTGTGAAACCAACTGTGAGGCGATGTATTTTTATTTTATGACTGATTTTAATTGCTTTACAGCAGCCAATGCAAATGGAACCAATTCTTCAGTTTCGGTTTTATCATCGGTGGCAACGAATACTTTGCATACAATATTTTTATAAACGAATAAAAAGTAGTGATGGCGTTGCGTTAAGCCAAAACCACTCAGCATTTTTCTTGCGTCAGCTCCTTCCCTGAATACTTTTAATTCCAGGGCATCTTCTATGTTAATAGGTTCCTTTACAGGCTCGCCGGATTCGGAATTTTCTTCCATTTTTTTGCGGTGCCATTCCAGCGCATCTGCTTCGGTTTCAAAAGTCCAGCGAATATCTACTAAACGCTGGTATTTTCCTTCACCCAAATTTTCGCTGTTATAGACATGCAGTAAGTTATTTACTTCGCCGGGTTTTAAACCATAAGTTTTAAAAAAGATAGCAGGTGTAAAAATATTATCCTCATTTTTTTCGCGGTAAGCCGGCACTTTGTTTAATGCGGCAATCAAACGTTTAATAGCATCGCAATCTTTACCCAGCATATTAAAAGCCCTGTTCTCCAGGTCAGTACTTTGTTTTTTATCAGTTATTACTTGCGGAGTTATTAATTGCTTGTTGAGTAAATTGGCCAACGAAATTGATTTGCATAGATTAAAACTCTTTTTAAGTTCTGCCTCAGGTTTATTTAAATTGAGCGTATCCACACAATTGCAGATATAATTGCCAAAAATTTTTACCGTACTATCGCCTACCTGTGCATCCGTATGCGATAATAAAAGCTGGAACAATAATACTATTACTATTTTTTTCATTTTACTACTTGTAATCAAATATATCATTTTGCAGGCAGGTTATTATACCCTGATGATGGTATTTTTTCTCTTAGCTGCTGCCATACCCGTACTTGTAAACCTGCAGTAAATGTGTAAATTGCTTTTATGAAAAAGATCCTGCTTGTTTTATTGCCTGTTTTTTTTTCTGTTGCTTCTACCGCACAGATAAAACCTTTCCGCTTTGCATTTCTTTCCGATACGCATATTGGTTCGCCCGATGGCAAAGCAGAGGAAGATCTGCGGCGATCCGTGCATGATATCAATAGCAGAAATGATATTGATTTTGTAGTTATAACCGGCGATATTACCGAACTGGGTACCAATGAGGAATTGCCCCTCGCAAAAAAACTGCTCGATTCACTGAAACAAAAATATTATATCATCCCCGGCAATCATGATGCAGGCTGGAGTGAAAGTGGTGGTATGGGTTTTGTCTCAACATTTGGTAACGACAGGTTTGCTTTTGATCACAAGGGTATCCGCTTTATTGCCTGTGCATCGGGCCCTTATGTACGTATGAGTGACGGGCATATTCCGCATGATGCCATGAACTGGATGAAGAATATACTGGATACGACCAATGCCAATATGCCGGTAATTTTTTTAAACCACTACCCCATGGATAACCAGATGGATAACTGGTATGAAGTAACAGAACTATTTAAAACACGAAACACTATTTTATTTCTTTGCGGACATGGACATGCAAACAAAGCTTTAAATTTTGAAGACATTCCCGGTATCATGGGCAGGTCGAACCTGCGGGCAATACAAACCGAAGGAGGATATAACCTGGTAGATGTGCGGCCAGACTCTATTTTATTTACCGAAAGAAAACCGCTTAGCGGTGAAATGAAAACCTGGGCGGCTGTAAAAGTTGAACAACATCAATATGAACTAAGTAAAAAATTTACCAGGCCCGATTACAATATAAACATACAATACCTACAGGTAAAAGAAAAATGGAAATTCAGCTCCGATGCCAATGTGATATCTACGCCTGCTGTTATTAACAGCATCGTTGTTTTTGGAAACCAGCAGGGAACAATCAGTGCATTGTCTTTAACAGATGGCAAAAAAATATGGACATTTAAAACAGGCGGTTCCATTTATTCATCGCCGGCGGCGGCAAATAATAAAATAGTTTTGGGCAGCACAGATGGCTATGTGTATTGCCTGAATGAAAAAGGAAAAGAAGTCTGGAAACTAAAGACAGGCGCTGCTGTACTGGGTTGCCCACTGATTGAAAACGGCATCGTTTATATTGGTGCCAGCGATCATAATTTTCGTGCCATTGACCTTGAAACCGGAATAGAGATATGGAGTTTTAACGGACTCAACGGGCCTGTTGTGAGTACACCTGTTGTTAATAAAAAAGATATCATTTTTGGTGCGTGGGATACGTATCTGTATTCACTAAATAAAAACACAGGCAAACTAAACTGGAAATGGAGTAACGGATCATCTGTAAGAAACTATTCTCCGGCAGCTTGCACTCCTGTTGTAAAAGATGATGTTATTTATATTGTTGCACCTGATCGTTATATCACCGCCATTGATGCTATCACCGGGCAAACCATCTGGCGAACAAATGAATCTGCCGTTCGTGAATCAATTGGCATCTCTCAGGATGGGAAATATGTTTTCGGCAAAACCATGAATGATACACTGGTTGCCTTTGCTACCGGAAGGGAGCCTCAAAAAGCGTCCTGGAAGCTGAATGCAGGATTTGGCTACGAACATGCACCATCTATGTTGACTGAAAAGGATGGGGATATTTTTTTTGGTACACGCAATGGTGTTGTATATGCCATTGATGCATTGCAGAAAAAGACTGCCTGGGCGCATAAGATCGATAACTCGATGGTAAATACTGTGAATGTGCTGGATAAGAAAAATCTGATAGTTTCAACTATGGATGGCAAGGTGGTTTTGCTGCAGATTGAAGAATGAAATTTATGGGTATTGCTTACAGGTTATCCCCGGAAGGGAATGCTCAAAAGTACCCCGTTTTGTTATAGCCGAAAGTTCTTTTGAAAAAGCTATACCGTTCAATATAATAATGTATCTTTCTTTTCAAACTACTAAACTTATGCAGAAATTATTATTATCATGCCTTGCGGCAATAACATTTTTTTATGCTTCATCCCAAACCGTAAATGTTGACAGTTTACGTAATGCAAAAAGAGACAGTACGCTGCGTGCCCTGATACATGCTGATTCGGTAAAGGTTGAAAAAGAATATGCCGATAAAGAAAAATCGGATAAACTGGATGCCAGGCTTATTTACCCGCTTTTAAAAGGAGGCAAAGGCAGCGGCGTTATACCGGTGAAAGACCCAGTTGAAATTCCCGATCCCAATATCGATTATAAGATAATGTTTGAACTCACCGGAAACAATCCAGATTCAACTATAAAAGAGATCAACTATGGACTGGATGAAATTGCCAGGGTACTTAACCTGCATGTTGCATCCGGTATACCGGCAAAAAGATTGATACCGGTAATTGTAATACATGCTGGAGGCATCAACGCTTTTAAAAACAATGAAGCCTTTCAGAAAAAATATAAAATAGATAACCCAAACATTCAATTAATAAACGACCTCAAAAAACTGGGCGCCAAATTTGTCGTATGTGGACAGGCTATGACCTGGCTGGAAATAAAAACAGAAGAGTTGCTGCCCGATATGAGACTTTCACTGACGGCCCAAACCGCACTTACCCACTACCAGTTAAAAGGATATGTATTGCGATCGGTTTGGTGATATAAGAATACAAGAACAGGTTTCCATGGGAGGCGGAAACTGAATTTGTGCCAACAATTAGGCCACTCCATAGCAGGGCGGTGCTTTTTAATACTTTTGATACTATACAAGAATTATAGCGTTACTCCCGTTTATTGGTGCTATATTTGATAGTACAAATTGTCACTCATTATTCATTAAAAAATGCAGATTATGCAACAGAAAAATATTGCTTTAATGTACTGCCCTGGTGGTGAAAATGAAGGCGGTGGTACCGACCCTAAAAATGAGGAAGCAAAAGGAACAGATCCGCAACCCGCTGCCGATAAACCTAAAGAAAAAGGATTTATCGATAAGGTAAAAGATGCTTTACGGGATTGGTCGAATGATGACCAGCAGGAGCAGATCGCAGATGATTCTACGCCATAACTGTAATAAAGCGGCATTCATTCATCTAAACTTCTAAAAACTTATCAAACGGCTTTTAGAGGATTTGTATTTTAATTACGAATGGAAACCAAAGTTTTTTTACCGTTTGTTTTGACTCATACCTGTTATTCTTCATCATGTATTGTCTCCTTAACTGTTGTTTTTTTGTAAGCAAATAAAATTGCAACAGTTACTATCCACAGTATCGAGAATGCGATCAAGCCTTTCAGGTTAGATCTGACATCCTCCGGGTCATACCGTCCATGAAATTTAACATGAAATAACTTATTGCAATACGCCTGTGCATGCTCAATGCATATTCCAAATAGGTAGAGGCAACCGAATATCAATAAATGGGTTATAATTTTTTTGTTTGAAAATAACAGGTTTAAAAATGCTGCTGCAAGAAAATAAAATGCAGCATGTAACTCTTTGTCGTAATGCCTGAACGCCGATGGAAGTTTTATCAAAAATCCAACAACAGATATTGCAAAGAATACCGCAACCAAAAATATCTTAGTCCATTTATTTAATAATAATTTCATTTGATGCTTTCAATGGCCATTTTTGTGTTTCATTTAATACTCTTCAAGGCTCAGATCTGAGATACTACCTATTCTTAATGCAGCCATCTTTCAAAGAATTCCCAGGTACGTAACATTTGATCAATACGCTGCCGGTTGTTACCGCTCCTGGTTATTTCATGCGTGGCATTTGGATGACGTACATACTCAACAGGCCTGCCCAATACTTTCAAACTACGGTACAGCATCTCCCCTTCTACAAAACCGGTACGCCGGTCGTTGTCTCCATGAAAAATTATATAGGGGGTGGTAATATTTTCTACATAATTAATAGGCGATTCTCTTTGCAAAACGGCTTTTGCATCGGGCTGCCAGGGGTAACCACCAAAATAATTGGGCACCAGGCGCCAGGCATTGCCTTCTCCAAAAAATGTAAGCAGGTCATACACCCCCCGTTGCGAACAGGCAGCTTTAAACCGATGATCATGCGAAATGATCCACGCAACCAGGTAGCCGGCATAAGAACCACCTGTAACCAGCAGTTTGGATGTATCGGCCCAGCCTTCCGCAACTGTTTTATCCAATGCAGTCAACACATCACTTGTAGGGCCAGTACCCCAATCATTGATATTGCCTCTTAAAAAATCCTGCCCGTAACCGCCGCTGCCACGGGGATTGCAATAAACTATGCCATACCCCTTGCTGCAGAAATATTGATACTCGTGCCACATAGATGGTTCGCCGGGTCCCCACATAGCAGCCGGGCCTCCATGGATCTCCAGTAACAAAGGATATTTCTTTCCGGGTTCAAAACCTGCCGGCTTCATTACCCAGTATTCAACAGTTTGGCCAAGACTATTTTTAAAACTATGTTTCTCTGGTATTGAAATTTGTTTTTGCTGCAACCAGGTTTCATTAAGATTGGTTAGTCGTTTAGCATTAGCCGCATTCGCATCGGCAATATATAATTCAGAGGGATCTGTAATGCCTGTTTGTACAAAAGCGAACTTATCATTCACCATATCAAAACCCAATACACCGGTATTTACATCCGTTAATTGCATTACCTGTTTTGCTTTTACATCCAGCCGGTACAAGGGCGCACCACCATTGCTTTGTGCATTGAAGAAAATGAACTGATCATCTTTACTCCATACCAAATTACCAACACTTCTGTCGAATGGAATGTTGATGATATCTTTTTCCGATCCGTTAACCGGCATCAAAGCCAGGGATGCAACAGATACCGAATTGATCTTACTGTACTGCAAAGCCATCCATTTACCATCGTGCGATAATACTGCGCTGTTATAAGACATCCCTTCCTTACCGATCAACATACGTAGCTGATCTGTATTTGAAATAAATATCTCAGATTCCTGTGAACGGTCGGGATTTTCTAAAGGATCAACATCCCCGGTTATGATGCATTGTTTACCATCAGGCATAAATTCAAGATTACTGAACCGGTAAAAACCATGCGTTACCGGAAGCGGAACAGCACCGGGCTGCACCTGCACAATAAAAAAATGATTAAAGCTGATATCCGAAGAAATATCCGACTCACTCTGAAAATTCAGCTTGTCTAATACGATTGCTTTTTTATCAGTGGCATTCATTTCAAGATAAGCCCTCACTTCATTCATGGAACCATCCGGATTTGGTTTGGCATTGGAAGAAACTAATTGTTCATTTTTTGCAAAGCCCGGTTTTTCAAGCCACCAGTCTGGCACTTTGTTTCCGGGGTTTAATAAAGAATCATTAAGCAGTTCTTTGATCTTTACCGATGCAGCAAAAGCGATCTGTTTTCCATCGGGGCTCCACCTGGGTGAAGATGCGCCGTATTTGAATTTAGTAAGCTGCATGGGTTCACCACCGGCAAGGGATAAAATAAATATCTGTGCTTTACCATCAACAGCTCTTACAAAAGCAAGCTGTTTACCATCCGGGCTCCAGGCGGGTTGAGAAGCTCCATCTTTACTAAATGTTAGCTGCCTGGGTACTGCGCCTGCATCTGTACCGGTCATCCAAACCTGGCTGGTATATTTATATTCCCATTTGGCACTATCCGATTCAGGTTCTATCGCAGTAACCACAAATGCGGCTGCATTACCATCCCTGTTAAGTGTTACAGCACTGGCTGTTTTTATTTTCAGCAGGTCTGTTACCAATATGGGTTGTTTACTGTTTTGAGCAGTACCGCTTATAGTCGTAAAAAAAAGGGTTGCAACAAATAAGTATCGCATGGTTGAAAAATTTATTTTTCAGATAATTGAGTAATCAATATTACTGTTTTACTTTCAAAACTTTTTTCCTTTCATCACAGTAAGGAAAAAATCTTGCAGTTTATCAATATATTTAGGCCCTTAAATAATTGCAATGTCGAGATCAGTCATGTCCCTTTTATTACTAACACTATGCTTGCAGCTTACTGCACAACAAAAGTTAGATAAATTAACCGTTGAAAAGATCATGAGAGATCCTGTGTGGATGGGGACCTCTCCTTCAAACATACAATGGAGCAATGACGGGGCCTATCTGTATTTTAACTGGAACCCGGAAAAGAAACCGGCTGATTCACTTTATTACATCACACTTAATAATAAAGTTCCAACAAAAGCCACGGCTGCTCAGGTACAGGATCAAAACGCAACAGGTAACTTTGTCTATAACCAGTTACGCACCGGGTATTTATATGCAAAGGATGCTGATATCTTCTATACCGAAATAAAAACCGGTAAGACAAAACGCATTACCCAAACAACAGATGCTGAAACCAATCCGCAGTTCTCTTTTGGCGAAACAAAAATAGTTTATAACCGCAGCCAGAATTTATATGCGTGGGACATTGCAACAGGCGAAACCATGCAGCTGACCAACCTGAAAACAGGCGATGCAGCAAAGAATAATAAAGAGGTTAAAAACCAGCAGGAAGACTGGCTGAAGAATGACCAGCTGAAATATTTTGAAGTACTACGTTCAAGAAAAGAAAAAAAAGAACTGGGCGAAACATATACCAAATCGCTGCCAAAACCAAAGGAACTGCGCAGCATTAATATAGAAGATAAATTTTTGCAGGGTCTTAGCGTAAGCCCTGATGGCCGTTTCATCAGCTTTCGGTTATTTAAACCAGGTACGTCAAAAGCAACCATTGTACCTGCTTATGTTACTGAAACAGGATTTACAACAGATATTAACGGCCGCACAAAAGTAGGTTCAGCACAAGGTAGTTCTGAATTTTTTGTGTACGACAGAGAACGTGATACGGTATTATCTATAAAGGCCGATTCAATTCCGGGAATAAGAGACCTGCCCGATTATGTAAACGATTATCCCAAACAACTGGAAGAAAGAAAAAAGAAGAATGCAAACCGTGATGTAAGTTTTGGCGCTGCCCTGTGGTCGCCAGCCGGAACCAATATGGTAATAGATATCCGATCCAACGATAACAAAGACCGCTGGCTGATGTTGCTGGATACAGCAACCGGCAAATTGAAATTATTAGACAGGCAAAGGGATGAAGCCTGGATAGGTGGCCCCGGCATAAGCTTTGGCCGCAACATGGGTTGGATTGATGAGAACAGGTTTTGGTTTCAGTCGGAATCAAGTGGCTATTCTCACCTGTATGTTATTAATGTAAACACTAAACAAAAACAGGCATTAACATCGGGTAAATATGAAGTGCAGCAGGCGCAGCTTTCAATTGATAAAAAATATTTTTACATCAGTACCAACGAAGTGCATCCCGGTGAACAACAGTTCTACCGCCTTACCATTGCTGATGGAAAGAAAGAGCGCATCACCAGCATGACCGGAGCCAACCAGGTAACCGTTTCACCGGATGAAAAATATATTGCGTTCCTCTACTCCTACTCCAACAAACCCTGGGAATTATTTTTACAGGAAAATAAGATTGGCGGAAAGGTTGAACAGATCAGCAATAAAGCACAGAGCGATGAATTCAAAACATATGCATGGCGTGACCCTGAGCTGATAACATTTACCGCCGGTGATGGTGCATTGGTTTATGCAAGGCTATACAAACCTGCCAATCCACATCCCAACAAACCGGCAGTATTGTTTGTGCATGGAGCCGGCTATCTGCAGAATGCACACAAATGGTGGAGCAGCTATTTCAGGGAATATATGTTCAACAACATGTTGGCCGATAATGGTTATTATGTGATGGATGTTGATTACCGTGGCAGTGCTGGTTATGGACGTGACTGGAGAACAGGCATCTACCGTTTTATGGGTGGTAAAGATCTGGATGACAATGCAGATGCCGTGAATTATTTAGTAAAAACTTACGGCGTAAATCCACAGCATGTTGGCTTGTACGGGGGTTCCTACGGAGGTTTCATTACATTGATGGCCATGTTTAACAAATCTGCAGTATTTGCTGCAGGTGCTGCATTACGGCCTGTTACCGATTGGGCAAATTATAATCATGGTTATACTTCCAATATTTTGAACGAACCATTCAATGATAGTCTTGCCTACAGAAGAAGCTCTCCATTTTATTTTGCAGAAGGATTAAGAGGCAATCTGTTGATCTGCCATGGCATGGTAGATGTGAATGTACATTTCCAGGATGCGGTAAAGTTATCGCAGCGCCTAATTGAACTGGGTAAAGACAACTGGGAGCTGGCGGCCTACCCCATGGAAGATCATGGCTTTGTAGAGCCCGGCAGCTGGACGGATGAATACAAACGGATATTCAAATTATTTGAAACAGTACTGAAGAAATAAACAAAATTATATCACTGATTAATCATAT
>Ga0302322_100006049_pt1 | contig 10682 bp, 2 predicted proteins | sample Fen_T0_2_FD_203757 | JGI IMG/M metagenome (GOLD analysis project Ga0302322, IMG submission 203757) | Peat permafrost microbial communities from Stordalen Mire near Abisko, Sweden - Fen_T0_2 | ecosystem: Environmental > Terrestrial > Soil > Wetlands > Permafrost | place: Sweden: Abisko... | reverse complement strand
ACGATGCGCTGGCACGCGCGCTGGAAGCCAGTGGCATGGCCGATCCGGAGGCGCTGGTTGAACATTACCTGGGTGCCGGCGACAGCGAGAGCGCGCAGAAGCACGTGCTCGCTGCGGCACGGGCGGCCGAGGACGGCTTGGCCTTCGTGCGTGCCGCGCGCCTGTATCGAATGGCACTCGAGATTGGCGTCGCACGCCCACGCTACGAATTGCTGACTCGCGTCGCGGACGCGTTGGTCAACGCCGGTCGCAACGCGGAGGCTGCGGATGCCTATCGAGAAGCCGCACGGGCTGCGCCGGTCGAGCGAGCGATCGAGCTTTCACGTCGGGCGGCCGAGCACTACTTGAAAGGGGGGCGCGATCTCGACGGGCTTGCTGAGCTGCGGGCAGTCCTGCGCGAAACGGGAATGGCCTACCCTCAATCGCCCGCCGCCGCTCTCACGTCACTCCTGTATCAGCGGGTCCGGCTGCGGCTGCGGGGCTCGAGCTTCGTCCAGACGCCGGCCGAGAACTGCCGCGAGCGTGACTTGAGCCGAGTCGACGTTGCGTTTTCGGCCACGGCAGGGCTGGTCATGATCGACGTCGTACGGGGCGCAGATTTTGGCGCACGCCAACTTCGTCTCGCGCTCGACGTCGGCGAACCGCTGCGAATTTGCCGCGCCCTAGCCTTCGAAGCAAGCAATGCCGCGGCGGTCGGCGCCGGCTCCCGGGACCGCATCGAGCGATTGGTGCGCACGGCCGAGGCCTTGTCGCTGCGCATGCAAGACCCGCACGGCACGGCCCTCGCCAAGCTCGCAAGCGGCTTGGTGCGCGTTTTCTCCGGAGAGTGGCGCGCCGCGCAGCGCATGCTGGACGAAGCGGAACGCATCTTGCGCGAGCGTTGTCGCGCCGTAACTTGGGAGCTGACCAATGCCCAAGCTTGGTCGCAAAACTCTCTGATCCTATGCGGTGACTTACCCGCCGCCCGCGCACGCATGCCGGGCCTGCTCCGAGAGGCCGTGGAGCGCTCCGACCGCTACGCTTCGATGCACCTGATCTATCCGGCGTGCATTACCGCGCTCGCCGCGGGCGACGTGGACGCCGGCTTTCGCGTTGCCTGCGACGATTCTAGCTTTCGCTCCTGTGAGCCCGGGCGTTTCACGGCGGGTCACTGGGGGCGCTTGATCTCGACGCAATCGGTGTTCCGCTACCGGGGTGAGGGCAAGCGAGCCCGCTCGTTCGTTCGAAAAGAATGGCCTGGGCTCGCTTCATCGCAGTTCTTGCGCGTGCATTTGATGCGCGTGTTCTCCGAGTTCGAGCGGGCGCTGAGTTTGATCGCCGCACTCGACGAAGGTGAGCCGACGCGTCAAGGAGTCAATGAAGCCGAGCGCTCGGTGCAGCGCGTGCTTCGCGACCGTCCCGTGTACGCGGCGCCCATGGGCCAATTCGTTGCGGGTTGTCTTTGGGCCGCACGCGGCCAACCGGAGCGAGCGTTGGCGGCCATGGAGCGTGCCGCGCGCGGGCTCGTGGAAGTCGACATGGGCTACTTGGCGCTGTGCGCGCGAAGACGTCGCGCCGACCTGCTGGGCGGGGATGAGGGCCAGGAGGTAGCCCAGAAATGTCGGCAGGACTTCGCCAAGCTGGGCGTGGTCGATACCGAAGCCTGTCTGACCATGAGCGCTCCGGGCTTTCGCAGACTGCGGGTCTGATGCGAGGATGCCCCGTGCCGGTCGGAGACTGTTTCTTCGTGCCCGGGCTGCGTGCGATAACTCTTCCCGTCGAACCTGGAGCGATCATTGCGGGCGTCACGACAATCGTCGAACCGATACGTGGTGATCACTGGCGCCGCCAGTGGCATCGGTCGAGCCACTGCGCTCGCGTTCGCGGGCGGCGGGTCCGAGCTCTTCGTTTGTGATTTGCCGCACGCCGACCTGTTTGGGCTCGAGGCGGAGCTGCGTGCCGCGGGCGCACCGCGCGTGCACGCCTGTGCCGTGGATGTCGGCTCGCGCGAGCAGATGGCTGATTTCTGCGAGCGAGTATGCCGAACCGGCACGCCCGACGTGCTGGTGAACAACGCGGGCGTTGGCCTCGCAGGTGGCCTCTTGGCAACGAGCTTGGACGACTGGCAGTGGATCATGAACACCAACTTGTGGGGCGTGGTCCACGGCTGTCACTTCTTCGCGCCGGTCATGGCGGCGCGGGGGCGCGGCCAAATCGTCAATATTGCTTCCGCCGCTGGCTACTACAACTCGGAGGCCATGACTGCCTATGGCACCACGAAATTCGCGGTCATCGGCCTTTCGGAAGGGCTCCGGGCCGAGCTCGCGCCGCTCGGAGTCGGCGTTTCGGTGGTGTGCCCGGGATTCATCAACACGCCGATCGTCAGCAACATGCGCCTGCGCGGCGAGGCCTACCCGGAGAGCGAACGCGCGAACGTGCGGCGCTTCTACGAGCAGCGCAACTATCGGCCAGAGCGCGTGGCTCGCGCGGTCCTGTACGCCGTGCGACACAATCCCGCCTTACTGCCGGTAACTCCGGAGGCCTGGGCCCTCTACGTGATGAAGCGCGTCGCCCCCGATCTCGGCCATCGCGTAGTGGAGACGCTGCAGCGTTTGGCGGACCGCCGCAGGAGCTCCAAGCGGTGAGCATCGCGCACCGACGGATTCGGGTCGGCCGGCTGGCAATGCACGTCGCGGAACTCGGCGCTGGCCCCGCGGTGCTGCTGCTGCACGGGTTTCCCGCCCATTGGGCCGACTGGCAGGTGCAAATGCGGGCGCTGGCCAGCGCGGGCTTTCGAGCGATCGCTCCGGATCTGCCTGGCTACGGCCAATCCGAGGTACTGGCGAACGTGCTCGACTACCGAGCCGACTTGCTCGCGGCCGACTTGGCCGGTCTGATTTCGGCACTGGGTCTATCGAAGGTCCACGTCGTTGGTCACGATTGGGGCGGCGTCCTCGGCTTTTGCTTGGCAGCGCGGCACCCAGAACGGGTCGACCGCCTGGTGGTGATCAACGCGCCGCACCCGCTGGTGTTTCAGCGCGCATTGCGGAATTTCGGGCAGCTTCGGCGCTCTTGGTACGTGTTCTTGTTTCAATTGCCCTGGCTTCCCGAATGGTTGGTGCGGCAGCGTCCGGCCATTTGGCTGTCACTCCGTTTCATGGCCGTGCGTGCGGGTGCGTTCTCCGAGGCCGACGTCGAAAGCTATTTGTCCGCGATTCGACTGCCCGGAGTGGCTCACGCGGCCATCAATTACTATCGCGCGGCGATCCGCGCCCCGCTGCGTGGTCCCTGTTTGGTCAGTCAGCCTTGCCTGTTGCTTTGGGGTGAGCAGGACCACGCCTTGTCGAGCCGCCTCTTGCTCCCGGAGCTCGCGCGGCACGTCTCGAACTTGCGAGTGGTACGTTTTGCAAACGCCGGTCACTGGTTGCATCACGACCTGCCAGAGGTGGTGAACCGACACCTGATCGACTTCCTATCAGTCTCAGCAGAGTCTTGAAGCCCACGCGCAAAAGTTCGAGTTCTGACCATCTGATCAGGGCCGCTCGGCCGGTGCGGCCGCTGCCGATGTAGGTGCACGGCGGCAAATTACCTAGCGCGCAACCGGCGGTCAGGTCTGATAGCGTTTCGGGTTCTAACAATGTCAACGATCCCTCCGACTCAGGAAGGCCGTCGTCGACCCGTCAGCGTGCTTGCGTTGAAGCTGTGGGAGGTCGCCGAAGCACTCGAGCAACGGCTAGACAACCCAGCAGAAGTGCTGGAGATGCTGGTAACCGCGGTCGCGAAAGGCGAACAACCCGTCGATGCATGGCTCAAGCTTCACGCTGCGGCTCTGCGACACGACAAAGTGGCCGAGCTGGCATTTGCCTACGAGCAAACGCTGTCCGAGAAACGCGTCAAGTTGCTGCAGCCCGAGCAGCAGGTGTTCGTGTATCTGCGCGCGGCCGAGTTCTTCGCCGATACGCTCGGCGACAGCGACACGGCAATCGCGCACGCGGAGCGCGCCGCGCTCGCGGCGCCGGATAATCCAGAGCTGCTCGGGCTCCAAGAGAGGCTCCTGCGCAGCGCGGGGAAGGCCACGAAATTGGCTGAATTGTACGTCGAGGCCAGCATTCGTGAGACCGAGCCGACGCGCCGCGCTGGCTTGCTGCACGAGGCTTCGGAACTGGTCAAAGCAGCGACCGGCGACGACGAATCGACGATCGAGATCGGCCAGCGCATTTTGCGGGTCGATCCGAGTCGCGAAGACGTACGCTCGGTAGTCGTACAAAGGTTGATTGCGCGTGGCCGACACAAGGACGTCGTCGATCTGCTGGAGCAAGCGCTTCGACGCGAGCCTGCCCCGAGCGTGGAAGAGGCGACGCTCCTGCGGGAGTGGTTGGTCGACTTGTGCTTGTCCGAGCTGAAGGATCCGGTGCGAGCGCTCGGTCACGTGGAGGGCTTGCTCGACGTGCAGCCGACGCACGTGATGGCCTTGAGATCGGCGGAGGCGCTGCTGGAAAATCGCACCGTTTCGCTGCGTGCGGCCGCGGCGCTGTCGGACGCCTACGAGAAGACTGGCCGCATCGATCGCGCCGTGGCCATGCTCGGCGTGGAGCTCAAGCAGGTGCGTGGTCCGCGCCGGGTCGAGGTGCAACGACGACTCGGCATCTTGCGCCAGGATGCGCTGCAAGACCCCGCCGGCGCGCTCGAGCTGCTGGCACCGGTCGTCGCGGGTGATCCCGGTGATGACGACCTGCGTCGCCGCTTCGTGGGCCTCAGCTTGAGCTTGAATCAGCCCGAGCAAGCGGCGCGGCTCCTGGCGCGCGCGCTGCAAACGAGTCGCGTCCTGAGCGTGCGCGCGCGCGTGGGTGTAGACGTGGGTCACGTGTATCTCAAGGTCGGTGATTTGAAGCGGGCGCAAGCCGCGTTTCAGCAGGTGATGGAAGCCGGCAGTGACGACGCGGCAGTACTCGAGGCAGCCAAGCAGCTGTCGGACTTGTACGCCGAGGCCGCCGAGCGAAAGCAGCTGATTTCGGCCCTGGAACGCGTGGTCTCGCTGGAGACCGAGCGCGAACCGCGACAGGCCGCCGCGCGCCGATTGGCTCGCTTGTGCGACGCTGAAGGCGGCGACCCCGCGCGCGCGATCGTCGCCTGGCGGGCGTTGATCGGCTCGCCCTGGACGGACGAGGCCCTGCGGCGACTGGAGGCCCTGTATGGCGAGGCCTCGGACGACGAAGGGTTGTCCGACGTGCTGTTCGTACGCGCCGAGCGAAGTGGCGATCCGGCCGTGATGCGGCAGCTGGCATTTCAGGCCGCGGAGCTCCGCTCGGCGCGCAGCCGCGATCCGGAATCGATCCTCGCCGCATGGCAGCGGCTGTCGGAGATGTGCGGTCCTTCGCGCGAGATCAACGAGCGGATCGTGCCCCTGCTGGAGCAAGCTCAGCGCTACGCGGAGTTGTCGACCGTGCTCGAACGCGAAGCGGAGCTCGTAGAGGCCGCCGAGCGCGTCCCGCTCTTGGTCAAGCTCGGGCAAATGCGTCTCGCTCGCCTCGGTGATCCCGAAGGCGCCTTGAACGCGCTGAAAGGCGCGCTGGCGCTGGATCCGAACGACCGCGCCGCGCGCAGCGCGACCGAAAAACTGCTCGTGACCGGGGATGCACGGCTGGCCGCCGCCGACGTTCTCGAACCGCTCTTTCGGCGTGAGGAGCCGGGGGCCGGGCTGGTGCGAGTATTGGAGACTCGCGCCGAGCTCAGCGCGGACCCACAGGTTCGCTGCTCGGCGCTCGACGAAGCCGGCTGGCTCTGCGAATCCACCCTGAAAGATCCGGCCAAATCCTTGGAGTTTGCGGGGCGCGCACTCGGACTCGCGGTGGACCATGCGCCGACGCAAATCGGCGAACGCCTGGCCAATGTGCGCCGGCTGGCCGCCCTTTCGGGCGACAGCGCGCGCAGCGCGCAACTCTTGCGGGCGGCGCTCGCCGAGCGGCCGCTGGATTCACCGGCGCTGCTCTCGCTGGCGAAGGCGACGGGCGACGCACTGGCCGCCGCCGGTGACATCGCGCACGCGATCGAGACCTATCGGCGCGCGTTGGCCCGAGATCCGTCGTCACGAGAGCTGATGCAGCGGATTGACGAGATGCTGACGGAACAAGGCGCTCCGGCGGAACGCCTGGCGCTCTATTCGTCGATGTTGGAACGTGAGGCAGATCCAGTGCGCCGCCGCGAATTGTTGCAGCGGGTCGCCTTGTTGCATCGTCGGGAGCTCGGTGATCCGGCCGCAGCGATCGCCATCTGGCGCCGTGCGGTAGCGGAAGAACCGCGAGACTTGGTGCTGCACCAATCGCTTGTCGACGCGCTGAGCGAGGCTTCCGACTCGGCTGCGGTGTACGAGGAACTGGCACGTATCCTACCGCACTTGGATCCGGAGCGACGCAACGTGACTTTGCTGCGTTTGGCAGAGGTGGCAACCACGCGCAAAGACGGTGCGCGTGCGCTCGAACACTACCGCGAGCTGGTCCAAGGCAGTGACCTGGCCGATGACGTCCTCGAGACCATCGAACAATTGGCTCGCGAGCAGAACGACGGAAAGACGGTGCAAGCGGTCCTCGAACGGCGGCTGCTGCACACCAGCGATGCCGAATTACGCGCTGGACTCTTGGAACGCCTGGGCAACGCCCTGGCTTGGCAGCTCGAAGATCCCGTCAGCGCGGCACGCGTTTGGCTCGAAGGCGGCCGCTTGAGTGAAACCCTTACTGACCATGGTGCGCGCGCGCAGCGCCTGTTCACGCGCGTGCTCGACGCCGATCCGGACAATCGAGAGGCCGCCGAGCGCCTGGTCGAGTTGGCCGCGCGAGCCGGCGACTTCGACGCGGTGCGCGCCGCGTTCGAGGTGCTGCTGCGGGTAGCGGACGAGCGAGAGCTGGTATCTCTCGTCCTCGGACTGGAGGAGCGAGCCGTACAGACCGGCAATGGCAAGGCCTTCGTGACGCTCGTCGATGCGGCGCTGGCACGTGGCTTACAACCGGGGCGAGCACGTCAGGTGCAGCTGGCCCAGGCCCGCGCGTTGGCTCGAGATCCCGAACGGGCCGACAGCGCGGCGGAGGTCTTTCGCAGCCTGCTCCAGGGAGGTGGTGGCGAAAGCGCAGCCGACGCCGAAGCGTTCGGCACTTTCTTGAGTCACGCCGAGCGAACGCCCAAGCGCGTGGACGACCATCGGTGGCTCTTCCGCCATCGCCTGAAACATGCGGCAGACCCGGCCGGCGTGTTGATCGAGTGGGCGCACGCGGAAGAGACCTTGTTCGACGCTCCGAAGGCTGCGCGCAAGCTGTATCGAGAAGTGCTGGAACGTGATCCAGAACGGATCGATGCGCTGTCCGAACTGGCTCGACTGCAGGCCGCTGCCGGTGACGCCAAAGGCGCGCTCGAATCGCTCGACAGTTTGGTGGCACGGGTAGAACCGGAAGCACGTAGCGCGGTCGAATTGCGTCGAGCCGCGTTGATGATCGGCTCGCTCTCGCGCGCGAGCGAGGCACTCGCCTTGGTCGAGCCGATCTTGGTGAACAATCCCAGCGACGCCGAAGCACTGCGGGTGGTTCACCACGCGCTGGCCGTGCCGGAGTCGCGGGCGAGCGCCGCCGCGATCCTGGAACGAGTGGCAGAAGGCTCTGAAGATCCAGCCGCCCGCGCGGACGTGATCGAAGCCTTGTTAGCGGTTTCGAACGATGCCCCGGAGTTGGCTGCGGCGCGCAGCCGCTGGTTGATGCAGCTCTTGGAAACCAAAACGGACGTCCCCGAAGAGGCGCTCCGCCTCGCTCTGCGCGGGGCCGAGGCGGCGCCCGGCGAGGAGCAGCTCTGGGAGTTTGCGGAGCAAATGGCGCGCCGCTTGGATCGGCCGGCTCCCGTCGCAGAAGCTTACACGCGCGCCATAGAGCGCGATTTGCCGTCGGAAATCGCCGATTCCCTCGGACGCAAGGTGGTAGAGTTCCACGAAGAATGGTTCGATGACGATGAGCGCGTGGTGCACTTGCTGGAGCGCGTCACGCGGCTCTGTCCGGCAGCGGAGTGGGCGTTCGATCGTTTGAAGCTTTCGTTCAATGCCGCAGGACGCTGGTCCGATCTGTTCGCATTGTACGACCGGCGCTTGGCGGAACCGCTCGGCAACTCGGAGCGAATCGAGATCTTGCGCGAGGCAGCCATGGCCGCGCGCGACTTCGCGAGCGACCCGGAGCGCGCGATCGCTTACTTCGAAAAACTCAACACGCTGAGCCCTGGCGACACGCGTGTCGAGTCTTCGCTCGAGCGACTGTACGAACGACACAACCACCGGCGGCCCCTGATCGAACTGTTGAGCTTGCGCCTGAGTGCCAACAAGAGCCCCGATCCTGGTGAGACCATGGGTCGGATCGCGGCCTTATGGCTGGATCTGAACGAGCCGCTGCCCGCGCTCGGTTGGGCCCAAAAAATGCTCGGTCGCGAGGCAGACGTGCGCGAGGCGGTCGCGCTGCTCGAGCGGATCGTGAGCCTGCCGACCTCTGCCGAGGCCCTGCTGGACAGTGGCGAATCGTCGCGCGAGAGCGCGGCGCGGGCACTGGAAACACACTACCGCGCGACGAGCAGCACACTGGACGTCGTGCGTATGCTCGAGGTTCTGGCCCAGAGCGCGCCGCGGGCGTCGCGCCTGCTGCTGCTGGAAGAGGTGGTCAAGCTCAGCTTGGAGGAACTCGGAAATCACGCAGGCGCGTTCGAAACCCTGCTCACGCTCGTGGTCTTGGAACCCAAGCTCGAGTCACGCCGCGTGCGCTTTGCCGAGCTGGCCGCTCGGGTGGGCGGGCAAGGGCGGCGCGCCGACACGCTGGTCTCGGTCGCCGAGCAAGAGACCGAGCCTGCACTTCGGGCGGAGTTGCTCTCGGAGGCCGCCGACGTCTGTCGTGTCGAGCTGCGTAGTGCGGCTCGGGCAATGGAGCTCTATCGGCGTGTGCTCGGGCTTGCCGCGGACGCTCCCGCTACTGCCCTGCACTCGGCACGGGAGCTGAGTCAACTCTTGCGCGACGCGCAGGAGTTGCCCGAGCTCACCCAAGTTCTGGAGCAGCGTGCCGAGCTGGAGACCGGTGAAGCAGAACAGCTGGCGGTGCTCGGCGAGGCCGCCGAACTGGCCCTGACCGTGCTCGGCGACGCCAATCGTTCCGTACGCAATTTCCAGGCGCGCCTTGCCCTCTCGCCCCTGGATCCAACGTCCCTGGACGGGCTCTGCCGCGCGTTGGAAAAAGCCGAGCGCTGGGACGAACTCGTGGCCGCTTTGGCGCAACGCGCTGGTCAGAGCGCCGACCCCGTCGCGGCACGCGCGGACCGCGTTCGAATCGCGCTGCTCCACGAACAGGTAAAGGGCGACCGCACGCAGGCGATCGTGGCTTGGCGGCTGGTACAGACCCAGCACGGGCGCGACTTGGAGACGTTCGAGGCCCTCTCGTCATTACTCGGCGCGGAGTCGCGCTTCGATGAGCTTGCAGAACTCTTGTCCGAAGAGGTCTCGGTCGAGAGCAACCCCGTGCGCGAGCGCCGCTTGTACAGCGAACTCGGGCAGCTTCATCAGACTCGCACGGGCGACATGATCGCCTCGCTCGAGTCGTTCGTTGCCGCTGAAGATTGGGGTAAGGCGATCGAAGTCGCGGGCGCCAACCATGCCGATGGTGAGCTCGGTCGCAAAGTCTGCGAACGCCTGCTCGAACTCTCGGTCAAAGCTTGGCACCAGACGGACAGCGCTGCCGACAGCGCCTCCGCTCGGGCAGCGGATTGGGCAGTAAGCGAGCTTTCCGAGCGCCTCACCGAGGCTGGTCTGTACGGCGATGTGGTGAAGCGTTTGCTGGTTGCTGCGGAGCTGCCGTTCGCCAGCGCACGGCGCCGTGAGTTGCGCCGCGACGCCGCTTGTTTGTGCTCAGATCGCCTCGGCGAGAACGCTCGGGCGATCGAGCTGTTCCAAGCATTACTCGCCGAGGATCCAGGCGACGAGGTCGCCCGCTCGCTCGTGACTCGACTCTCTCTGCTCTTGGAAGAACAGGGAGAGCACGGCGAAATCGTGACGCTTTGGGAAAGGCAGGCGGCGGCCCGTGCCGCCGCCCGCGACAATTCTGGGGCCGCGGCGCTCTGGGCGCGCGCGGGCCAGCTCGCCGAAGAACGCCTGAACGATGTCGATCGCGCCATTGCTTGCCATCGCGCGGGCGCGGCGTTGGGTGGTGAAGATTCACTCGAGGCTCTGTCTCGCATCTACCTCGCCCAGAAACGGTATCCACTCGCGGCGGAGGTGCTCGAGGCGTTGTGCGCGCAGTCTTCACCCGAGGCGTTGGCGGACCGCGCGTTGGAATTGGCGGCGGCCTATCTCGCGACCGACGAAGCCGACAAAGCCAGAGCGAGCTTGGAACGCGCCGTTCCGATCGCGGTCAACGCGCCGGCGCTGCGCGCGCGCTTGGCGACGCTGTATCGCGAGTCAGCCGACTATGGAGCGCTCGCGGCGCTGCTCGCCGAGGAGGCGGAGCGCGCGACCGATCGCAAAGCCACACTCGCGTTGCTGCGCGAAGCGGCCGCGTTGCACCTCGATCAGCGTGCCGACCCGGCGGCTGCCGTGCCGCTCTTGGCGCGTGCGATCGAGCTCGAACCCGACGACCAGAAACAGCGCCTGCAACTGGCAAACGCCTTGTTTCTGGCGCAACGCTACGATGAGGCGACGCTGG
>Ga0302322_100006048_pt1 | contig 10682 bp, 6 predicted proteins | sample Fen_T0_2_FD_203757 | JGI IMG/M metagenome (GOLD analysis project Ga0302322, IMG submission 203757) | Peat permafrost microbial communities from Stordalen Mire near Abisko, Sweden - Fen_T0_2 | ecosystem: Environmental > Terrestrial > Soil > Wetlands > Permafrost | place: Sweden: Abisko... | reverse complement strand
CCGTTCGACAATGTCTCGTCTGGGCCAAAGATGCGGAAATTCTTTTCTTCATCATTCAGCTTAGCGACATCACGCAGAAAACGTCCGAGCACATGCGTATCGCCAATACCGCGTGCGCCCGGAAAAAGCACATCTTCAGCATAGTCGCGAAAATCCGGCAGGCGCAGATCTCGGAGCAACAGTCCACCATTGGCGTGGGGATTTGACCCCATCCGCTTATTGCCCTTGGGTGCTAGTTCGGCTAGTTCCGCCTTCAGGCGACCATGTTGATCGAACAGCTCCTCCGGCCGATAGCTCCTTAACCAGTCCTCCAGCAATTTTAGGTGTTCGGGGTGGGCTGCAGGGTCTGAGAGCGGCACCTGGTGCGCGCGAAACGTGCCCTCGATCTGCACACCGTCCACAACCTGCGGCCCGGTCCAACCCTTAAGCGAATTGAGCACGATCATCGGCCAGCGCGGACGCGTCCGGTTCCCGTAGGCGCGCGCTTCGTGCTGGATACGTTGGATTTCTGCGACCGCGGTATCGAGCGTCGCGGCCATAGCCTCGTGCATGGCCTCGGGCTCCTCGCACTCAACGAAGTACGGAGTCCAGCCGTAACCGTGCAGTAACTGATCTAGCTCCGTGCGGCTGATCCGCGCGAGGACAGTCGGATTGGAAATCTTGTAGCCGTTCAAATGCAGGATCGGTAAGACCGCACCATCGGCCTTTGGATCAAGAAACTTGTTCGAATGCCAGGCGGTAGCCAATGGTCCGGTTTCCGCTTCACCATCGCCTACGACACAGGCCACGACGAGATCCGGATTATCGAACACTGCTCCGAAGGAATGGCTGAGCGAGTAACCAAGCTCACCGCCCTCATGGATCGAGCCTGGCGTTTCCGGAGAAACATGGCTGGGAATTCCTCCAGGAAAAGAAAACTGGAGAAAGAGTTTCCGCAAGCCCGCCTCATCCTGGCTGATGTCAGGGTAAACCTCGCTGTAGGTGCCTTCCAAATACGTGTTACCCACGACAGCCGGGCCGCCGTGTCCGGGGCCCGAAACGTATATCATATCGAGGTCATATTTTTTGATGATGCGGTTTAGATGGGCGTAAATGAAATTTTGCCCTGGCGTGGTGCCCCAGTGGCCCAGAAGCATGTGCTTCACATCTGAAAGTTCCAGCGGCCGCTTCAGTAGCGGATTATCGTAGAGATAAATTTGCCCAACTGAGAGGTAGTTCGCTGCACGCCAATAGGCGTCTATTTTATGATTCTGTTCCAGTGTAAGTGCGTTGGTTTTCATAGTTCTAATACAGGGCCAAAATTCGTGAGGCAACGCGGTGGTTTTCCCGCGCCACTTGGGTTCGTTCCGTCCGGGGTGAACCCCGCGGCCTTACCCGCCATGCCAGCAGCACCCGCATGCCCTCTCGTGAGGCATAATTCCAAAGGCGGCACCGCCAAATAGAGAACGTGATTTTCATAACCAATTCCGACCACCGTCTTTTTTCCGCAGCCACGGTTTGCCTCGCACGCCGGAGATTTTGAATATCGTGGCGGGTATGAGCCAGGTCGGCACACGGGGGAGTGAGCGGGAATTTTACCGGTAGTGAATAATTTCATGGTAGCATTCACGGCGATTGGTTCCGGATAAACCACGATATCGGGCGGCGAAGTGAAACGGGGGGCGGATAGGAGCCGACGTAACCTACACGCAAAATAAACTGGATATTCCCGCCTATCCCGACCGCTGGTTGCAGCGCCGAGCGCGTGGACGGTTCTTCAAGAATTTGCGTCATCGGATGTAGCCCAATGCCCCGCGCCCGTACCTTGAGAAAAAGCCGTTGCATGCGCCGACCAGTTTCGAGCAGCGACGCCACCGAGGCGTTCTCACTCGTGATCAATATCCAACCCGCCGACGCGGATACTTCTTCACGCACTTGATCCAGGCTTCGCTCGCGGAAATTGGATTTCAGCACACTGGATTTGTTGTAACAATTTCGCACGGCCCAACCGGCGATCCCCGCTATTTCCATACTTCCCGTGGTTAAACCATCTCGGTATTTCCGAGCATCGGCACTGGAGAATCTAATCCAGTCGGCCAGTTCTCGCTGCGCCGGATCACGAAGCGTTTGCAGGCGATTGGCCTCAATGGTTTGCACGTTGACAAACGCCGCCTCTTTGCCAGTCGTCGGCAGATAGTAGATAACTTCAGGTTCGCCTTCGAGCAGATGGGCGAGATCCGCCTGGCGCAAAGCTCCACGGGAAAAACCCGTGCGCATCGTGCGACGGCTTTTCATGCTTTCGATATTCGCTGAATTTAGCGATGCGGTTTTGTTTAGTTGTACCCCGATCACATTCTCGTCCTGATTGGACTTAGCGAGCAATGTCCACCGGCAAACGTAGCCGTAGGCTTCGGCGGCGAACTCCAAATTCTGCAGGAAGGCACCGAGTGAGAGCAGTGTTTCTCGCTGGTCCGGATCGACGGCCGGTAGCCATCTGCTGCGATCGTTGCCGATAGTCCAGTGGTAGGGTTCGAGGCGGTAGACAAACCACGGCTGCGTGTTGTGCCCGCTCGGCGCGAGTGAAGCTAGAAAGAGAATCTCCTTTTCGTCCGGCTGAAGGTTTTCGTGGTCTTCAGCTTCCGGCGTTATGTCCGCCCGCAGAAGATTCCGTCGATCGCTGAGCAAATAAGCGGTACCAGCGGTGGCCAAGATCGCCCCACTCGCAATTCCAATAAAATGTCGTCTGTTCATCGTGCGTGTCGTTCGGGTTTCTCAGACTCACGGGTTAGGTGGCGCTCGTTTTTTAAGATCACCGCAGCCTGCGGAAGCGGCAACCCGACTCCTTCCAAGGCAAGACGTTTCACGGCCTGCTCGAGCAAGTCGCATCTGAGTGTGATCGCGGTCAATGCGTCAGCGCACCAAACGTCCAGAGTGAGCACCACGCCTGAAGCGCCCAGCTGGGTCACTGCACAAGCGGACAACTTTCCGGCCTTCGGATGTTTACTCGCGAGTTCGAGTAGAGCACCACGAGCCTTGTCGATGTCCGAATCATAACTGATACCTATCGCCACGGAGCAAACTACGCGAGGGTCATTTCCGGTCAGGTTGATCGTCGTCTGACTGGCCATCAGACTGTTGGGGACAACCACGCGACGATTATCATCCGTCCTCAGGAGCGTGTACCCAAGTGTCAGGTTTTCTACGAAACCCGTTTCCAGTCCGGTCGGTGCGATCACCTGCAACCGGTCGCCAAGCTTAAACGGTCGATAGAGCAGAAGAGAAATTCCAGCGACCAAGTTGCCGAGCGTGTTTTGTGCCGCGAGACCGACGATCACAGTGATGACGCTGATACTGGTTAGGGATGCTGAACCTAAACCCGACAAACCCGGGACGAAATGCGCGTAAGCGACAAAGGCGAAAATATAGACACAGTATCGAAGTAATTTCGCGAGAAACTTAACAGCCATCCGGTCGAAGTGATCATCCTTGTCGCGCACGAGCACACGCTCGACCGTCACGCGCAAGACGTGGCCGAGAAGCCAAGCCAAGAAGGCGAAAACTACCGCAAAAAGAATGGCTCCCTGAGGTGTGCCTGGATCGGCGAAGCCGATCTTTTTTAGTTCGTCCAAGAGGTTCATGGTCTTCGTCGTGAGGTCAGAGATCGTGGATCACTTTGGGCGGAAAAGCGGCGCGTAAGGCATTCAGTACGGCGAGGACATCAATGATTTCTTGTGTGATCGCTCCGCTCACCGGACTGAGATGGCCGCTAGCGGCAAAGATCATACCGATCACGCTCAGCAACATACCGCCGACCGCACTCTGCAGCGCGATGATTCGCATCCGCCGACTGATGTGCATGAATTCATCAACCTTCTCGAGTGAGTTATCCATAACAACTACACCCGCCGCTTCCGCGGTCACATCACTGTTTTGCCCGATGGCCATCCCGACTGTAGCGGCCATCATGGCCGGGGCGTCGTTTATGCCATCGCCGACGTAGAGCGTTTTCGCCTTCGCGGTTTCGGCGCGGACAATGGCGAGCTTTTCCTCGGGACTCTTCTGGGCATAGATATCAGTTATGCCGACCTGTTCGGCTAAGTAGCGTACCTCCGACTCACGATCCCCCGACACAAGCATGACGCGCTGAAACTGGTGCTTTGGCCCGAGATGTTTCACGAAGCTCAGACTCTCTGCTCGCGGTGCATCCCGAAACCGCAACGTCGCCGCATAGTGCTCATCAATCGCCACCACACACTCGAGCCCTCCGGCGACCGGCGGAAGCTGATCGAAGCCTGCGAGCTTTTGCTCTTCAAATTTGTCCCGGCTGGTTACCTGTACCTGGCGACTGGATACAGTTCCGCGCAAGCCGCGACCTGGTTCTTCACTCACCGCAGTGGCATCCTGTAGCGTAAGCCCCTCCCCCTTAGCCGCCTCAAGGATCGCACGTGCTAATGGATGTTTCGAATAGCGCTCCAGACTCGCCACGAGCGTCAGGACTTCCTTCTTAGCGAAGCCCGGCCCAATGAACTGTTCGGTCAACGTCGGCTCGCCATAGGTTAGAGTGCCCGTCTTGTCGAAAATCGCGGTGCGACACTCGGCAATTTGCTCAAGCACGACGGGACTTTTAACGATGATCGCACGACGAGCGCACAGGGAAATAGAGCCAATAATCGCGATCGGAATCGCAATGAGCAACGGGCACGGCGTGGCGATCACCAGCACAGCGAGGAAGCGGAGCGATTCTCCACTGATGACCCACGCTAGAATAGCCACCGCCAGCGCCACTGGAGTATAAAACGCGCCTAGGCGATCGCCCAAACGCTGCAATTGCGGTCGCTTCGCTTCGGATTCACGCATGACCCCCATGATCTTCGCGTAACGTGAATCGGCGGCGACCTTGGTTGTCCGAATGGTGAGGGCCGAATCGCCATTGATCGCGCCCGAGATCACGGTGGAACCAGACGTCTTGGTGGTTTTAAACGGTTCGCCCGTCAAATAGGACTCGTCCATCACGCCGTGCCCCTCGGTCACAACACCATCCACCGGGCAGATATCATGGGGATAAATCACGAGAGCATCTCCGACCGCCACCTCGGGCAGCGCCACATCGACGATCTCTGTTTCGCGTTTTCGGTGCGCGACGGACGGCAAACGCTTGGCCAGCGCGGCCAACACTGAAGATGCGCTGCGCAATGCGTAACTTTCCAACGCCTCACCGCCCGCGAGCATCAACACGATGATCGATCCTGCCAAATATTCGCCCAAAAGGACCGATGTTATGACGGAAATCCCTCCGAGCAAATCAGAGCCGAACTCCCGCTTTACCAACTTGCGGAGCAGATCGTAGAGAAGCGGCAGGCCCCCGATAACGAGCGTGGCGAGCAATGGAATTTTGTAAGCTTCTGGGTCGGCATGAAAACCGAAACGCATAACCAGATTCAAGACGATACCAACAATCGACAACACAGCTATAACCGTGGCCTTGCGGCTTCGGATTGTAGCCAGGAATCTGCCGAACCATTCTCGTAAACCACGCTTTGCCTCGGATTTCTTTTTTAGAATTCCTCTCGGCGACTGAAGCGGAGGTCGTTCCGGTGTGAGTGCATTTGCGTTCATAAGCTACGATGGCTGCGGCGAGCCGCGTTCCAATAGGCGAGCGACGGACCTCGCAATCATGAGTTCCTCGTCGGTGCGGATGACGCGGACCCTGACGCGACCGGTATCCAGAGAAATCACCGCGGCTGCCTCCGCATTTCGCGTGTCGTGCAGATCAATCCCCAGAAAGTCCAGCCCTTCGCAAATGCGGGCGCGGACGGACGCGCAATTTTCTCCGATGCCGCCTGCAAAGACCAACGTATCCAAACCGCCAAGCACAGCGGCAAACGACCCGATCCACTTCTTCGCCTGATAGCAAAATAGCGCCACGGCTTCAGCCGCGCGAACATCAGTAGCTTCCTGCCTTAGCAAATCCCGCATGTCGGAACTGGTCTCCGAAATTCCCAGCAAACCGGATTCGTGGTTAACCATCCTGTAAAATTGTTGCGTAGTGAGATGCTCGGTTCTCTCCAGATAAGGCGCCAGGCCGGGATCAAGATCACCCGAACGCGTGCTCATCACCAAACCTGCGGTCGGGGTGAAGCCCATGCTCGTGTCGAGGCTTTGCCCAGCGCGCACGGCGGCTAGACTTGCGCCATTGCCTAGATGCGCCAGGATCACGCGCCCGTGAGATGCCGCCGGATCGCCGAGGCGCACGAGTTCTTCCATTAAATACGCGTAGGACAGACCGTGGAAGCCATAGCGCTGCACGCCCTTGGCATCGAAACGCCGTGGAATCGGCAGCAACTTTGCCACGCGCGGCATGGTCTGGTGAAACGCCGTGTCGAAACAAGCCACTTGGGCCAAATGCGGGTAACGCTGGCGGAACGCTTCGATCAGCTCGATCTCGCGGGGCAGATGGTCCGGGTCGTAGGGCCTGATCCAGCGTAGTTCATCCAGCAACTTTTGTGTGACGATTTCCGGTTGAAGATGTTTCATCCCGTGGACCACGCGGTGCCCAACGGCCTTGATCGATGTAAACCCCTCTTGCTTTGCGAGCCAGTCAATCAGCGCATTCGCAGCCGACTTATGATCGAGGGCTTTGATGCTCTGACTTGGCTGCTCCTTCCCTGTCGAGTCGCTGAAGGCCAGGCTCGTATCGTCAAGACCAATGCGATCAATCTTTCCGCTAAATCCACGCGTCAGCGTTTTACCCTCGGTGTAGAGCGCGAACTTGATGCTCGACGAACCACCGTTGATCGTCAGGACGGAAGCTGGGACAAGTTTCATGCGTCAGCTTCGGTGATAAAGTCATCGGTCGGCGGCCTCTTTTGGTAATCGGTGGTCACGCCATATTCTGAAGGGGCGACTTCAACCACACAATGGGGTGTTCCACCACTACCGACGATTGCTATGTTCTAAGTCAGGGGCGGACACCGTGCGCTTTGCACTTCGGTCAATCGCTCCGCCGTCCGTCCGGTAGGCCCATACCCCATAGCCAGCGCTAAGCAATGAGCGCATGTTCAGGTTAACAACACCATGCCTCAAGGCGAAAAATCGAGCTATACGGAAAAACAGAAACGATAAGCCGTGCACTTCGAAACCGGCTACGCGCAAAACGGTACCAGCGTAAAAACTGCAAAGCCACAGGCCTGGTCCACCGTAAACAAACTCTCCGGCGGCAGCTAAAAAGCGGCTCCGGCAGGAAGCGTCTTGAACTAAAATAACTCCGTCGATGAAAACCGAATTGAAAACACCGCCAGCCACAAAACCCGAAGCCTGTCCTCCGGCCGAGACCGCAGCCGGAGAATCAGAAGCGCTCCTCCAAGATCTCGCGAAACAAAGGGATTTGCATCTGCGCCTCGCCGCCGATTTCGAAAACTTTAAGCGCCGTAGTCGGCAGGAAGCCGAAACAAGAGCGACCGCCCAAAAGGAATCGTTCATTGTCGAGCTGTTACCCGTCATCGATAACTTGGAACGGGCTTTGGCTTCTGGTGCTTCGCGCGACTCCGCGCAATTCCACCAAGGTGTTGAGATGACATTGAAACAGCTCCAACAGTTGCTCCGCCAGCACGGAATCGAGAGTGACGAAATCGTCGGTAAACCTTTCGACCCGCACCAATACGAAGCACTTTCTCAAGGCCGTGATCTTACCCAACCGGACCACACCGTGCTCGCTGTTCTTCAACGCGGCTACCGGCGTGGCGATAAAGTAGTTCGCCCCGCTAAAGTCGTGGTCAACGACGTGACGGTTTCCCAGCAAGGCGGCGATGGCCGTTGAATTCAAAGACTATTACCGTGTACTTGGCGTGACGCCCAAAGCAACGGACGATGAAATCAAGAAGGCCTTCCGGACACTCGCGCGCAAGTATCACCCCGATGTCGCCAAAGACAAAAAATCGGCGGAGGAGAAATTCAAAGAAATCAACGAGGCCAACGAGGTCCTGAGCAATCCCGAGAGTCGCAAGAAATTTGATGAGCTTGGTGCCGATTGGAAGGCAGGCGCGGAGTCTCAGCCACCGCCGGGTCGAGCTGGAGGCCGCTCCGACGGACGTGGCACGCAGGGCGGAGAAGACGAGTTCGAATTCGAAGGCACGGGGTTCAGTGATTTCTTTGAACAGTTTTTCGGCGGCCGCGCGGGACAACCTCGCGGAGGTTCGCCATTCGGCGCCCAAGCATTTGCTAACCGTCGCCAGGAGCCAGAGGCAGCGCTCCGCGGTCGCGACATTCAAGGCGACATTCTCATCACGCTTGATGAAGTGCTCAGTGGCGCCATGCGCTCCATTTCGGTGCGGCGGACCAATGCCCGCACAGGCCAGGAAGAGACGGAAACCTATCAGGTCCGAATTCCGAAAGGAGTCCAGGCCGGCCAAACCATTCGTGTATCAGGCAAAGGTGGTGAGGGAGCGAATGGCGGCCTGGCAGGCGACATTTATTTACGGGTACGCTACGCTCAGCACCCCGACTGGCAGGTTAGCGGAGCCGATTTGATCGGTCATTTGGAGTTGGCACCCTGGGAAGCGGTATTGGGTGCGACGATTCCCGTGCGGACGTTCGAAGGCAGCCTTTCCGTCAAAGTGCCCGCTGGTTTCCGGCCGGGTCAAAAACTGCGCTTCAAAGGCAAAGGACTGCCAGTGGGCTCGGACAGACGCGGCGATCTTTATGTCGAGGCATCCATTCAAATTCCCCCTCAAATCAATAAAGAGGAAGAGCGTTTGTGGAAGGAGCTGGCGATTGCGTCCGTCTTTAATCCGCGAAAGCCGGTTTAAGGTAAATTTGCCGGGTATTGCAGGACGAACCATTCTCTAGTACCATTTCTATAACGATCGTAGTACTTCACCCCATATTGAATAACCTTTTCAACGCGTATTGTGCGTTCCGAGAAATAGTTAATCGCAACTGGAAATACAAAATAAGTTACCACTTTTATGGCAAAAATACTCGGTATCGATTTAGGCACTACCAACTCCTGCATGGCAGTCATTGAAGGCGGCGAGCCCTTGGTGCTGGAAAACGCGGAAGGTAAACGCACCACGCCTTCGGTCGTGGCTTTCACCAAATCTGGAGAGCGCATCGTCGGTGATGCCGCCAAGCGACAAGCCGTCACCAATTCGCGCAACACGGTTTATTCCATCAAGCGTTTTATGGGTCGCAAGTTTGACGAGGTGCAGGAAGAAATCAAACGCGTGCCGTACAAGGTCGTAAAAGCAGGCAATGGCGACGTTGCCGTGGAGGTTGACGTCGGCGGCAAACCAAAGCGTTTTTCGCCGCAGGAAATTTCCGCGATCATCCTCTCCAAATTGAAGACCGACGCTGAAATGCGTCTGGGCGAAAAAATCACGCAGGCCGTCATCACCGTTCCCGCGTATTTCAATGACTCACAGCGCCAGGCCACGAAAGACGCCGGACGTATCGCTGGCCTGGAAGTTCTCCGCATCATCAACGAACCGACGGCGGCCTCGCTCGCCTATGGTCTCGATAAAAAGAAGGACGAAAAAATCGCGGTCTATGATTTAGGCGGCGGCACCTTTGATATTTCGGTCCTCGAAATCGGCGACGGTGTCTTTCAAGTCAAGGCCACCAACGGCGACACGCATCTTGGCGGTGACGACTGGGACAATATGCTGATGGATTGGATGCTCGATGAATTTAAAAAAGACACCGGCATGGATTTGCGCACGCAGCCAGACGCGCTACAGCGCATTAAAGAAGAAGCCGAGAAAGCCAAGATCGCCCTATCCAGCGCGACGACCTACGACATCAACCTGCCGTTTGTCACGGCAGACGCGAGCGGGCCAAGACATATCCAAAAGACCCTAACCCGCGCCAAGATGGAACAGCTGACGGACAAACTCTTCGAGCGCACCATTGCGCCAGTGAAAGCATGTTTGAAGGACGCCAACATCGAAGCCGCAAAGATCGACGAACTCGTTCTCGTGGGCGGTATGACCCGCATGCCTCGTGTCGTCGAAACAGCTCACGCCCTCGTCAACAAAGCCCCGCACCAAGGCGTAAATCCAGACGAAGTCGTCGCGATTGGCGCGGCTATTCAGGCCGGCGTGCTCAAGGGCGAGGTCAAGGATGTGGTGTTACTCGACGTGACGCCGCTATCGCTCGGCATTGAAACTTTTGGGGGTGTATTTACTAAGGTGATCGAGCGCAACACCACGATACCGACCCGCAAGGCACAGACGTTTTCGACAGCATCGGATAACCAGCCCGGCGTAGAAATCCACGTTTTGCAGGGCGAACGTCAGTTTTCCAAAGACAGCAAAACCATCGGCAAATTTAATCTCGATGACATTCCGCCCGCCCCGCGTGGTGTGCCGCAAATTGAAGTCAGTTTTGACATTGATGCCAACGGCATTCTCCACGTCAGCGCCAAGAATCTCGGCACCGGCAAGGAGCAGAAGATTACCATCACGGCCAGCAGCGGTCTCTCCAAAGACGAGATCGAAAAAATGCGCAAAGATGGCGAACTCCATGCCGAGGAAGACAAGCAGCGCAAGGAAGAGCTTGAAACACGCAACGAGGCTGACAGCGCGGTCTATCGCACGGAAAAACTGCTGAAGGACAACGCGGACAAGATTTCCGCCAACAACAAAGGCAAGCTTGAAACCGCAACTAACGCGGTGAAGGAAGCGCTTAAGGGAACGGACGACGCGGCG
>Ga0302322_100006047_pt1 | contig 10683 bp, 7 predicted proteins | sample Fen_T0_2_FD_203757 | JGI IMG/M metagenome (GOLD analysis project Ga0302322, IMG submission 203757) | Peat permafrost microbial communities from Stordalen Mire near Abisko, Sweden - Fen_T0_2 | ecosystem: Environmental > Terrestrial > Soil > Wetlands > Permafrost | place: Sweden: Abisko... | reverse complement strand
AATATAAATTTTCAGATAAGATTTTGCTTGGGGCATTTTCACTTTCGTGGATGCTCACCTGGTTTTTAGTTTTGCCTGGCCTTTTCTTTTTACCTCTGGCAAAAGTTTTGCTTGCTTTCTTCGTTGTTAGAATGGCTTTGCTCATTCCAATCATGTATGTTGGACCAAAGAAATTGGGTGCTTCGTTTGAGGCTTGGAAGTCACCGCTTTTAGATTTTATGTATGCCTTTTATTATCTTGTAACCGGTGCCAAAGCACTTATTGTTAAAAAAGTAAAATGGAAGATTTAGAGGAAGGCCGGTTCTCGTCAAAGGCCCTGGAGGATTTCAAGTTGATCGACATGGCTGTTGATGGTGATGACAAAGCGTATGGCAAATTATTGCAGCGTTATAAGCGACCGGTTTATCACATGATCTTGAAAATGGTACGCAATGTGGACGACGCCGAAGATCTTACCATGGAGTCGTTCAGCAAAGCCTTTCGCAGCCTTCACAAGTTTAAAAAAGATTTCACCTTCAGTACGTGGTTGTTTCGCATTGCGACCAACAACACGATCGATCACATTCGCAAGAAAAGACTCAATACGTTGAGCATTGAAAATACTTATACCGATGATGACGGTCAGTCGGTAGGCATTGATGTGGAAGATAGTGGTAATCTTGATCCACAGGAGGAAGCTATCAAAGCACAAAAAGAGGAACTCATTCAAGTGTTTGTGAATATGTTGCCCACAAAATATCAGAAGTTGGTGAGGCTACGTTATTTTCATGAATTGAGTTATGAAGAAATCGCAGACGAGTTGGCTGCGCCACTTGGCACCGTTAAGGCACAACTCCACCGCGCCCGCGAATTGCTCTATGATTTAGTGAAGAACAAGAAGGAGCATTTGTGATTCAGTCCGCTGTCGACAGACGACAGACAAGTGTTGCACTTGTAGAATCAATTACTTTATAGCGCTCATCAATTCGTTGGCCCACCACCCAAACAATTTCATTTTCAGATTCTAGAACAGTAATGTTTTCTTTGTCAACTACCGAAATTTTCTGATCAATTAAAAAATCACTCAATTTCTTTTTGTGATTCATACCGAGTGGATGAAAGTAATCTCCAGATTTCCATTTTCGCCACCGAAGGGGAAACTTTAATTTGCTTGCATCTAAATAAGCGACCGATGGATCATCTTTAAAATTAAATTTTTCTTTCTTTTCGATTTTCATCTTAAAGTTCCCAAGTAAAGCTTCCGTCTCATCTGATTCGATTAACGTATCAGTCAGCTCTGTTTGATTTTTTGAAATGATCAAATGATCACGATCAACAACTAATTTAAACTGGAGAGAAGTAAACAGTTTACCGGATTGTCCATGCAAGGCTGTTATGATTTGGCAGCATTGATCGAAATGGAACCCAAAACTTCTGATCAGATTCCACAAAACACTCTCTGGGCTTTCAAATGACTCAAATCCTTTTTTATTTAAATGAATTTGATCGCCTTTTTTCATTTCAAATTTGCCTCTCCATTGTTCAATGCCAGTTTCCATTAACTCAACCGAGCCAGAGATTTTATCGATGCTGTCATTAAAAGTATTCTCCAAAGAAGGATTTAATTCTTTTAGTAAAGGATAAACCTGATGTCGAATAAAATTCCTAGAGTAGTCATCGGTGGTATTGCTGCGATCTTCACGCCACTGAATCTTCTTTTCTTTCGCGTAATTTTCAATCAGCTCTCTTGTAGCAAACAGCATCGGGCGAATTATATTTCCGTTTTTGGAAGCGATTCCATCAAACCCTTCTAAGCCTGAGCCCCGCACTAAGTTGAGCAATATGGTTTCGATCGAGTCATTTAAATGATGCGCTGTCGCCACATGATCAAATCCCAATTCAATCGATAAGTCATTAAACCATTGATAACGCAGCTCACGTGCTGCCATCTGGATCGAGAGATGATTTTCTTTTGCGTAGCTTTCGGTTTCAAATCTTCTGGTGTAAAAAGGAATGAAATTCTTTTTACAAATCTCTTCAACAAACTTTTCATCACCCATCGATTCATCACCGCGTAGTTTAAAATTGGCATGAGCCACACCAATGTTGAATCCGCATTCCTGAAAAAGATGAAGCATCGCCATGGAGTCGATTCCACCGCTCACTGCCAAAAGAATCTTGTTCTTGCTATCGCAAAGTTTCCTTTGTTTGATTTCGGCTAAGAATGATTGCTTCACAAAGAAAAATTAAGAAGCAAGTTAGGACTAAATCAATTATTCGCCATCCTTCGGTTCGCCTCCATGCACCAAAGCAGTTCACTTACAAATCCTTTTGCACGTTTATCTGTTCCTGCCTTATCAGTAGCATTTCCATTTTCATCAAAGGCTTCACCAATTTTGGGAACAGGAAACATGGCCGGCACAGTCCATGCACGAATTTTCCATAGCGTGAATTGAATGGATGTGATCACTTGCGTTCCCCCAAATGATCCATTTGAAACTGTCGAAATAGCAATTGGTTTTCTATGCCATTCATCATATAAAAGATCAACTACATTTTTCAAGCTGGCCGGATAGCCGCCATTGTATTCCGGAGTGACAATGATTACTCCGTCTGCCGACTTTATTTTATTAGCGAAATCCGTCATGGAAGCAGTTGGGTTAGTTTGAAATTTCAATCGCTCATTGAAGACGGGAAACTGATATTCATTCAAGTCAAGGATTTCAACACTGGCCAGATTATTTTCTTCAATATATTTTTTAAAATACAAAGCAACACGATGACTTTGACGACCTGTCCGGACACTCGCTGAAAGGATGGCAATGGTTGGCATATTTGATAAGTTAAGAAACATAAAAATAGAGCTTTAAAGTCAACCGATCATAGAAAATAAAATGACCGTTAAAAAAGAAACATTAATTTGCAATCAAATATTAATTCAATGAGATCATTTGCGGTGGTTCTTTTTATGGTTTTCTTTCTTCAAGCTCTTGCTCAGGAATCAGATTTGCCCGGCGATTTTTTATCAAAGGCTTTTTATAAAGAGCGCAGACAAAAATTACGTGAGAAACTTCCTATAAATTCAGTGGCAGTATTTTTTGCCAACCCAGTTCGCAACCGCGCCAATGATGTTGACTATGTGTACCATCAAGATCCGGACTTCTTTTATTTAATAGGATACAAAGAAGCTAACTCGCTCCTGTTGGTATTTAAAGACCCACAAGTATCAGCCAACGGCACCTCGTACGATGAAATTGTTTTTGTTCAGCCACGAAATGCGCAAGCCGAGATGTGGACGGGTCGAAGGTTGGGTGACAGCGGCGTGAAAGATAAACTTGGATTAGACCAGGCATTCAATAACTCAGAGTTTAAGCGCTACAACATTGATTTCAGCAAGTTCGCATCTGTTTTGTTTTTTGATTTTCAAAATGATGTAAGAAATAATCCTCGTGATTCATCCGATATGTATGACTTGATTGCACAGTTTAAAATTAAAGTACACTATCCGGAGAAAAATAATCAAACATTGGCGGTTGAGCCTCAAAAGAATAACCTTGATATGACTAGTCTTGAGTCAACTATGGACAACCTCCGTGGTATCAAGACAAAAGAAGAGTTGGAAATGATTCGCAAGGCGGTGCGTATTTCCTGTGCAAGCCAGGTGGAGGTAATGAAGGCCATTAAACCTGGCATGAGTGAACGTGAGGTTGAAGGCATTCATGAATATGTTTTCAAAAAATATCAGGCCGAAGATTTAGGTTATCCTTCTATAGTTGGTGCAGGTCATAATGGATGTATTCTTCACTATATCGACAACTATAAACCGAATATCTCGAACAAAGAATTGATCTTGATGGATTTGGGTGCCGAGTTTCATGGATATACAGCTGATATTACTCGGACCATTCCGATCAACGGCAAATTTTCACCTGAGCAAAAACAGATTTATGAATTAGTGCTAAAGGCGCAGGAAGCAGCAATGAAAGTTTGTAAGTCAGGAACCCCTTTCAGGGATTTGTATGTAGCAACTAGCGATGTGATAAATAAAGGCTTGAAAGAATTAGGAATCATTCAAAATGAAACAGACAAAAATCGTTACTATCCACACGGGTGTTGCCATCATATTGGGTTGGATGTGCATGACCGGGGCACTTATGAAAAGCTGGAAGAAAATATGGTGATCACAATTGAGCCAGGCATTTATATTCCGGATAATTCGGCCTGCGATAAAAAGTGGTGGGGCATAGCGGTGCGTATTGAGGACGACTATTTAGTTACTAAGGATGGAAATGAACATCTCTCAGTTTCTGCGCCACGCACCGTAAAAGATATTGAAGCCATGATGAAATTGCCAAGCGCACTGGATGATTTTGTTTTGCCTGATTTGGATAAGAAGAATTAATTCGAACAGGTTGATCATCTTGTGATTTAAACAAGAAACAGAAAGTAAATTGATAAGTCCACGATAAAAGTTTTGCGAATCTTTGACTTTACAATTTGTTAATATCAAGTTCTTTTATAAATATTGGATAGGAAACAATTCCTACAACCATGATCAAAATCATAAAGAGCTTCCGCCTTATCATCAACTACAAAACATTCCTCATCACAGGCCTCTCTGTGTTGTCGAGTTATTTGTGTTTTCATTATGGGCTCACGGCCAAGTTTCCCGACATGCTGGTAGGCGTTGCTATTGTGTTTCCTGTTGTGTTCAGTATCGGATCAGCTTATACGCGTAGAGAGACGGCGCTTCAGCGGTTTTCTGATTTCAAAGGCCATGCCATTGCTTTTTATTATGCTTCCCGTGATTGGACAACGAACAAAGAAAATGATTTACCTGCCCAGGCACGTACAATGGTTTATGAATTGTTATTGACGTTGAAAGTGATGTTGAAAGTGAAAGATCATAATCAATGGGATGAACACGAGAAGAAAATATACGATCTCTTTTCAAAACTGTCGCGCATCACCATGGAGTTTCGAAACTATGGAGTTCAGAGTGGAGAAATATCTCGCGTGAGTCAATACGTTAGCAAAATGATAATTGCGTTTGACAACATGCGTATTGTGCACCGCTACCGCACACCAGTAACCCTTCGGGCATACAGTAAAGTTTTCATATATACTTTCCCTATTATCTACGGGCCGTACTTCGCAAGTACGTTTCATGATTTCTCCGCTCAATTGGAATACGTAATGCCAATCCTCTACAGTTTTATTTTAGTGAGTTTGGATAATATTCAGGACCAACTCGAAGATCCATTTGATGAAGTGGGTGAGGACGATATTGTCATCGAAGCTGAAGAAACGGCCAAACTATTGAATTGAATGGTTAAAAATTGAATATTGCAAATGACTGATGATCATTTGAGGGTACACATTTTCTGGTTATAATCTACTTGGTCTTGGCAATACAGGTTTTTTCCCGTTGACTTCTTATATAAGAACTCCATAGGTTGTGCTTATTAAATATTCACTTAAATTTAAAATGAGGCCAGATGACACTTAATTTTTTTATAAAAAGACAAATATTATTTACGGTATTACTCACTCTTTTAAGTATTAAGTCCTATTCACAAATCGTTTTTGAAAATGGATATTTTATTAATGAGTCTGATCAGAAGATTAATTGTTTGATTAAAAATATTGACTGGGAAGACAACCCAAGTAAGTTTGAATATAAAATATCGCAGGATGAACCTACTCAGAAAGGAGACATTCAAACAATTAAGGAATTTGGAATTAATGGTGTTTCTAAATATATAAGAGCTAAAGTAAAAATAGACATATCAAGTGATGAATTAAATGATTTGAATTCAGAGAAAAATCCAATTTTTCGGGAAGAAGAGTTATTTCTTAAGGTACTTATTGAAGGCAAGGCTTCATTATATCTTTATGAAAATAGAAACCTTACCCGGTATTTCTATAGTGCCAATGGTTCGTTTATAAACCAATTGGTTTATAAACGCTATATGATTAATGAAAGTAACGTTGCCCAGAACAACTTATTCAGACAACAGCTTTTTAATGACTTAAAGTGTCAAGGAATCACTTCGCGTAGTGTTGAGGATATTGAATATGGTAAAAAGGATTTAAAGAAGTTATTTTCGAATTTTAATGAATGCACTAATTCTGCCTATGTGAGTTATGGATTAAAACAAAAGAATGACTTATTTAATCTGTCCTTTAGGCCAGGTTTAAACCTTGGTAATTTAGTAATACAGAATTCTCCGGCTAGTTTCTATAATACTGATTTTGGAAATAAATTAAGTTTCAGATTTGGAATTGAAGCTGAATTTCTTCTGCCATTTAAAAAAAACAAATGGGGAATTATAATCGAACCTACTCTCCAGTCTTTTAAATTAGAAAAAACAATAAAATCAAATTATGACCCTACAATTCCTGTTTTTTGGGGAGGGCTTGTTTCAAATGTAAAATATCAGGCAATCGAATTGCCATTAGGTGTTAGGCACTATTTCTTTTTTAATAATGAATCACAAATCTTCATAAACGTTTCGTACGTATTGGTTTTCAATAATAATTCAACTATTGAATTTAGAACTGGTTCTGGTTCTCTTGTTAGTTCAAAGGACATTAAGTCAGGAAATGCCGTTGCGGTTGGTATGGGTTTCAAATATAAAAACAGATATGGTATAGAAATGCGATATCAAACAGGCCGTGAAATTATAAATGACTATTATTGGAGTTCCGACTATAAAACATTCTCTGTAATATTTGGATACACATTGTTTTAAAGGCCATCGCTAAATTAGAACACTGTTGATTAGAATCATTCCTTAATAAGCTCAAACTCCACTCTACGGTTTAGTTGTTTGTGTTCATCAGTTACCTCCTGAACAATCGGTTTAGCGCTTCCATAACCAATTGCTGTGATGCGCTGGTCATCAATCTTATATTCGGCAATGAGATAGGCTTTGATGGCATCGGCCCTGGCTTGCGAAAGTTGGAGGTTGGATTCTTCGTTGCCGGACGAATCAGTGTGACCTGAGATTTTTAATTTTTCGTCCGGATGATCAATCAAAAAATTCCCCAGCTTGGCAAGGTCACTATGCATATTGGGAAGGATATCCGACTTTCCATTTTCAAATTCCAAGGATTCAAAAGCGATCTTGCTTTCGATGGGATCGGCAACATTGTTTATTTCACGATCTCCTTCCATGAAGAATAATTCTTCTATGCGGAAGAAGTCATCACCCTGGATCACTAACAAATAATTGCGTTTGTTGATTAGACTAAAATCATATGAACCATCATCGCGCAGAAATTTTGGGGCCACCTCCACACCGTGATCCAAATCGATCACTGAAACAATTCCTTTCACTGGTTTTCCTTGGTGGTCTTTTACATGACCTTTTAATTTAGCGATCGCTTCCGGATGGGCTTCCATCGGCACAGGAAAAGAAAATAAATCCAGATTTTTGATATCATCTTCTGACGACCGTGCATAGTACAGTTCATGACTCTTCGAATCGATTGTAAAATAATATTCGCTGCCTGCACCATTTACTAACGGACCGATGTTTTGAGGCTCACTCCAATTGGTCTTTTGACGATATGATTTATAAATATCAAAGTCGCCAAAGTTGAGCGGTTGCCCATCGGAGCTGAAGTAAAGAACGTTAAACTTATGATGAAAGAACGGACTCACTTCACTTTTCACAGTGTTGATTACCGGCCCTGCATTTTGCGCCCGGCCCCAACTTCCTTTTCTGTCTTTCACTGAAAAATAAATATCCGATAACCCGAATCCGCCAAAACGATTGCTTGCAAAGAAAAGTGTGTCTCCACTATGGCTCAAGGAAGGATGTGAATCCCAACCGCTGCTGTTAACGTTGGGTCCTAAATTTTTTATATCGCTCCAAACGCTGTCTTTGTTTAGTTTAGCAACATACAAATCGCAATTGCCTAGTCCTTTGGGTGTATTGCACCGAGAAAAAAACAAAAATCTACCATCGAGGCTTAAACAGGCAGAACCTTCGTTGTAGCGAGTATTGATGGTCTTAAAATCTTCGGCTTTCGTCCATTGCCCATCTACTCTCAGACTAAAAAAAATATCTTCATTATAAGCACGCTCCTGGTGTTCATTTCTTTTCGAAGTGAAGAGTAAAATGTAGTCTACATTTCCAATGGCTGGACCATAATCTTCCTTCTTGGAATTAATTTCTTCACCCATTGATGTGAGCACTGAATGTGGAGGACGAAGTGTATCAATTTCTTTTCGGTAGTTTACCAGTTCGTAGTAATGCTGGAGTGGTACATAATATTCTTTCTTATCAGTCTCCACGCTATCGTATTTCTTGTAAAGTTTGGTGATGTCAATTCCTTGCTGATGGTGCTTGAGTACGAGCTTATAAAGCAAAACCGATTCGCCCTTCGGTCCAAATTTTTCTGACAATTGTGCGAGCTTCCAAATCATGGGCGCGTTCTCGGCAAAATTTTCAGCTCCAAAATTTTCCACATATTCTTTTAAGGCAGTGTACATCTCTTCTTCCTTATTCTCAGTTTGAAGTTGTTGAATGTGCTTTAGCTGTTGAGGATTGGAGTAGAAACGAACTCGGTTAACGTTGGGGAACACAAACATGTCAGACTGGCTGTAAGTAGTGAGAGAATCCTTTAACTGAATAGTTTCAGCCTTTTTGAATTTCTTTTTTTGAGAATAACATTCTTGCCCATTGAGGTAAATAACTCCAACCAAAATGCAAGTCAAAATGGATTTCACAAGGGTAATCGATTACAGCCAATACTTCGTTTAAACGTAAAGTCGCTGAAAAATGTGGGATAAACAAACATTTTCAGGTAAGTGAGGCTATCAAAACTAATTATTGGCATAGCGATTGACCCCTTAGAAGTCTTTGTAAATTTAATTGTAAGCACAACTTTTTTGTGTCAAATTGGCACTCCATTTATGTTTAAAGAAATCAATATTGCACCGATCGAGCAGGAAGAATCTGAAGAGCTGATTCAACTTATCAATCCGGAAAAAGAGATCGATATCCGTCCGGAAGATTTGCCGGAAGAACTTTCTATTTTACCGATAAAAAATACGGTCTTGTTTCCTGGTGTGGTAATTCCAATTACTGTTACGCGTCAAAAATCTATCCGATTAATAAAGAAGGCGTATCAAGGCAATCGCATCATTGGTGTGATCGCACAGAAAAACAAACAGACAGAAGACCCAGCGATTGAAGACATGTACCGCTTTGGAACGATCGCACGGATCATAAAGATGCTAGTGCTGCCGGATGGGAACACCACGATCATCATTCAAGGAAAGAATCGTTTTGCGATTAAGGAATTTGTTGGAGAAGAACCTTTCATTACCGCACGTATCGAACTGCAAATCGAACCCGTCCTGGATTTGAAAAGTAAAGAAGTACAAGCGTTGGTTCAATCTCTGAAAGATGCCGCTTCCAAGATTTTGAAATTGAATCCTGATATTCCACAAGAAGCACAAGTGGCGTTGGATAATATTAATAGCACTGCATTTTTGGTTCATTTTCTTTCTTCCAACCTGAATGTAGATGTAGCCGAAAAGCAAAAGATTTTAGAAGTCAACAACATCATCGACAGAGGCACATTGCTCTTGCAATACATGCTGAAGGAAATCCAGATGCTGGAGATCAAGCATGAGATTCAAAAGAAAGTTCATACAGATATCGATCAACAACAACGCGATTATTTCTTACGTCAACAGATAAAAGTGCTGCAAGATGAGTTAGGCTATGATGGTCCTGATAAAGAAATTGAAAAATTGCGCAAGCGCGGCAAGGATAAAAAGTGGCCTAAAGCAGCAGCCGATCATTTCAATAAAGAGCTTGATAAATTACAGCGCACGAATCCGCAGGCGCCCGACTTCCCGATCATGATGAACAATGTTGAGTTCATGCTTGATTTACCTTGGGAAGAATACACCGTGGACGATTTTGATCTTAAGAAATCAAAAAAGATTTTAGATAAAGATCATTTTGGGTTAGAAAAAGTAAAGACAAGGATCCTTGAGTACCTTGCTGTAATCAAATTGAAGCAGGATATGAAAGGCCCCATACTTTGTTTGTATGGACCGCCAGGAGTGGGTAAGACTTCCTTAGGAAAATCAATTGCCAAGTCGTTAGGAAGGAATTATGTGAGGATGTCACTTGGTGGTGTACATGATGAAGCCGAAATCCGTGGTCACCGCAAGACCTATATCGGTGCGATGCCAGGAAAAATTTTACAGAATATCAAGAAAGCAAAATCATCCAATCCGGTTTTTGTTTTAGATGAAATTGATAAAGTGCATTCTGATTTTAGAGGAGATCCATCATCCGCATTACTGGAGGTATTAGATCCTGAACAGAACAATGCTTTTGCCGATAATTATTTGGAAGTAGAATACGATTTGTCGAAGGTATTATTTATCGCCACAGCCAATTCATTGGATACGATTCAGCCTGCATTGCGCGATCGCATGGAGATTATTGAATTGACGGGTTATACGGTCGAGGAGAAATTGCAAATAGCTATAAAGCATTTAGTTCCGAAACAGATCAAAGAACACGGACTAACAACAAGTGATGTAAAACTGTCGAAAGAAGCCATTCTTAAAGTGATCGAAGCTTACACTCGTGAATCCGGAGTGCGAAGCCTGGAAAGAAAAATAGGTTCGGTAGTGCGCAACATTGCCAAAACGAAAGCGATGGATGA
>Ga0302322_100006046_pt1 | contig 10684 bp, 7 predicted proteins | sample Fen_T0_2_FD_203757 | JGI IMG/M metagenome (GOLD analysis project Ga0302322, IMG submission 203757) | Peat permafrost microbial communities from Stordalen Mire near Abisko, Sweden - Fen_T0_2 | ecosystem: Environmental > Terrestrial > Soil > Wetlands > Permafrost | place: Sweden: Abisko... | reverse complement strand
ACTCGATTGGGCGTACCCGCCGTTTATTCTTGGCAGCGCCGCTGGCGCCATGGGCTGGGAAGTTGGAATTTTCTTTACCTTTTATGGGCTGACCTTGCTCAAGCCTGAACTCAATGCGATGGTCTCACCGCTTGGCAATCCTGCCATGCCAATGAAGATGCCTTTTGGTCCTGAGAGTTTTCAAAATATCAATTGGGCAATGCCTAATTTGCTGATGGCGAATGTGCCTGGTTTTGAAAGCGTAGCGACAACCTTGATGAAGCAGACTTTTCATAACAAAGGTGTTGCCACCATCGAGGAACTGCGCGAAGCATCTTTGGATTTGGGTGTCCGCTTAATCGGATGCCAGATGACGATGGATGTATTTGGCTTCAAAAAGGAAGATTTTATTCCGCAGGCTGAGATTGGTGGCGCGGCGACTTTTCTTGAATACGCCGCCGATGCTGATGTACAATTGTTTATCTAAAAACTTTTAATCACGAAGGCAACGAAGTGCCACAAAGGAAAACCTAAAAAACTTTGTGTACCTTTGTGATACTTTGTGGTAAATAATAAAAACGAAATGAGAGAAAAATAGAATCCATGACAACTCTGAGAATCCCAACCCCCTTGCGCGTCTATACCGGCGGCAAAAGCGAAGTGACCGTCGGCGGCGCAAAAGTTTCAGATGCACTAAATGATCTAACGAATCAATTTCCTGCTATCAAACCGCACTTGTTCAACGAAAGCGGTGATTTGCGTCCGTTTGTGAATCTGTTCATCGGCGAGAATAATATCAAAGACCTGCAAGGTGTGGATACGTCCATCAAGGATGGCGATAGGATCATGTTGATCCCATCCATTGCCGGAGGCACTTCATGATCGAAGAACTTTCCCACAAACAGATCCTGCGTTACTCACGTCACCTGCTTATGCCCGAAGTTGGTTTACAGGGACAGCTCAAGCTTAAGAACTCATCTGTGCTGGTCGTTGGCACCGGCGGACTCGGTTCACCGGTGGCGTTGTATTTAGCCGCGGCTGGCATTGGTCGCATTGGATTGGTGGATTACGATATCGTTGATTCGTCCAACCTGCAACGACAGGTTATTCACGGCACCTCCACGGTTGGCAAACTCAAAGTGGAAAGCGCCCGCGAACGCCTTTTGGATTTGAATCCTGATATTCAAATTGATCTCTTTAACGAACCGTATACTTCCGAGAATGCGCTGCGCATTGCCAAAGATTATGATGTCATCATTGATGGCACCGATAACTTCCCGACGCGTTATCTCACCAACGATGTCAGTGTCTTTCTTGGCAAGCCCAACATCTACGGCTCCATCTTTCGCTTCGATGGGCAGGTGAGTGTCTTTTACGCCAAGGAAGGTCCTTGCTATCGTTGTCTCTTCCCCGAGCCGCCGCCACCCGGACTTGTTCCTTCGTGTGCGGAGGGTGGTGTGTTGGGTGTTCTACCCGGCACAATTGGTACGCTCCAGGCTACCGAAGCCATCAAAGTTTTGCTGGGCATCGGTGAGCCGCTCATCGGCAAGTTGCTGTTGTATAACGCCCTCGATATGAGCTTTGACTTTGTCAAACTCAAGAAGAATCCCAATTGTCGTGTGTGCGGACCGAATGCCGACATCAAAGAATTGATCGACTACGAAGAATTTTGCGGAGTCCCCGGTCATCATGCGGACGATACTTCCGCCGGTGCAGGCTGGGACATCACTGCTCAAGATTTACAAGAACGCCTCGCACGGACCCCAAACCTGTTTCTGCTCGATGTGCGTGAACCTCACGAATTAGAGATTGCTGCCATCAAAGGCGCGAAGAATATTCCGCTCGGTGAAGTTGCCCAACGCATGTCTGAACTGGACTCAGCCGAAGAGATGGTCGTCTTCTGCAAACGTGGATCACGTTCCGCGCGTGCGATCGAGATCCTTGCTAGCGCAGGTTTCAAGAAGATGAAAAATCTCAAAGGCGGAATCAACGCCTGGGCTGAAGAAGTGGATACAAGTTTGCCGTTGTACTAAATGACATTTGCACCTGGCGCAAGTGCAGATGTGAATGCTGAATAATGAATGATGAGAAATCTCCCGCCGAAACTCAGGCGGGAGATTTTTTTGATTGCCGCATTATTTACTCATATGCCAGTGTATCTCTCACCGTTAACCGCGATGCTCTTCTAGCGGGTAGGGCGCTGGCTATGGTAGCAAGAATCAGTATGAAAATCAACCAGGCAATGATTCCGCTTGCGCCATAAACTGAGGGCATGGGAGCGGTGAGGATGGATACACCCACACCATAACAAAGCACATTGGTAATGGGGATAGATAATACGATGCTTGCGAGCCAACTGATCAACCCGATCACCATACCTTCTACAATGACAATGCCTTGAATATCGCCATTGGATGCGCCGATGGCGCGCATGACGCCGATCTCACGCGTGCGTTCGAGCACGTTGATGCCCATCGTGCCCATCAATCCCAAACCGCCCACGATCGCGATCAGCGTTGCCATCACCAGCATAAAGTAGACCAACACATCGGTCTGCGATGTTTGACTCTGGATAAAGTCCGCGCCTAGTTGTGTGGAACCAACTTGAATACCGCGTTCCTTGAATAATGCTTGTAACTGGTCGTTGACCTTTTTTTCTGTGACAATATTTCGTGGATTTGTCGTCGCGCGCAGTGAATATACTTGGCCGGGTGCTCCCAACACTTTGCTCAAGTATTCATAGTTGGCGTACAACAACGGCGGGTTGACGTTGCCTGTGATCGTATAAAAGCCAACTACGTGCCATTTGGTTTCTTTATCGTTAATTTTGATCGTGAGCCAATCACCGATCTTTATATTTGGAAAAATCCTCAACAGGTGGTTGCCGATCACGATGGCATTCTCGTCACCCGTTGTCAGCCAACGACCAGCTGTAATAATGGGAGCAATCATGGTTGAAGTCGAAGGAGGCGCAACGAATAAGATTTGCGTGCCTTCCTTGTCATCATTCATGACCAGCGTGCCCGGGTACTCTGCCCAGCCTTCCACATTTGAAACACCCGGCAGGCTTTTGGCAATATCTGCCACTTCCTCGAAACGATATGAACGATCAAAAGAAATGTTGATATCTGCCATAAAATAGCCCTGCGCATCATGTAATACTTTGTCGAAGGAAGCCCATAAATTGTAAACGCCAATAAAGATCGCGCCCGCCAACACCAGTGTAAAGAGTGTCAACACCAGGCGCGCTTTGCGGCGAACCGTGTTACGCAGGGAAAGACGTATTGGGCGCGGAATCCATAACGCATTTTTGCTCACTGGCTTGACATTCGGATTGCTATTGCCGCCGATACCATAATCGCTCAACGCCTCGCGGACGGTGATCCGCACGCTGTTGTAGATCGGGAAAATCGCGGCAATCAACGGAATCACCAATGCCACAAGGATTTGTTGAACGAGAGTGATTGGATAGCCCTTGTATGGAACCGTATAAAAATTCATCCAGTTTGCCAGTGCGCTGGCAATGGCTTTACCTGCGACGTTTGCCAATGGAATCGCAACCACTAACGCCATTACGCCAAAACTTAAAATCAATACGATATAGATGATGAATATCTGCGAGTTGTCGCCGCCCACAGCTTTCATAATACCGATCTGGCGTGTTTGTTGAGTCATCAACGCGGTGATGGTATTGACGATCAACACGCCGCTCAACAAAGCCGTCATATAACCAAGTATGCCAAGGATAAAAAAGACACCCTGTGTAATGTTCCATGCGAAATGATGACCCGGCTGATAAACCGACACATAATATACGGTTGCGCCTGCGCGTTTAAGATTATCCGAAACGCGTTGTGCTACCTCGGTCACATACTTCTGGTCAGTTTGCTTTTCCGCCACACTTACCTGCAACACACTGTAATCAGTAGAACCGCCCAGCCACTCCAACGTCTTCGGTGTTACAAAAGCATTGATGGTTTGAGTAAAGGTATAAGGAAAGCCTGTCACATCATGAATGTAGCCCGCAAAAACAAGGTCGCGTTTTTTGCCATCACTGAGTTGCACATGAATGATATCGCCGAGCTTATAACCAAGGCTTATAGCAGAAGCATCCACCAGGATTTGTTTTTCACCCGGCAGTGGTATTTTGCTTTCGCCACTAGCCGGCTTGAGCAAATTGACCGTCAACGCAGTTGGGTCTTTCAGCGCAGTGAATTGAATATCAATCGGTTTATCATTGGCGTGGATTACTTTTGCGCTCGTTGTACTGCGCCCTTCCGCGGCATCCACGCCCGGTGTTTTGCGCGCTACTTGCACAAGCTCATCGTCGAATGGGCTAACAGAAATCTGTGCTTCTGAAGGTTTGGCAGAAAGATAATCCGTATCCATGCTCTCATTCATATACAAACCCATGTTGCTATTCAGCCCCACTGCAAACGCACCCACCGCGATCATCATGATGGTCAACGCAGTGCGACCTTTATTACTCCAAAAATCAGCCCAAACTTTTTTCCAACGACTGCTCATGACTTTACTCCACGCTGTGAGAGATGCTCCTCTTCATGCTTATGTGCCATCTGATGCAACGCTTCAACCGTGACCTCGGGCTGATTCAGCGATTCTGCGAGCGCATCCTCGCTGATAGCGATCTCGCCATCCGCGATGAGCGCAGTGCGTTCGGTACGTTTGGCAAGCGCGCTATCGTGCGTCACAACGATGATGGTCTTGCCTTGTGCGACAAGATTCTTGAACAATTCAAAAACACTATCGGCTGTTTTCGAATCGAGGTTACCGGTTGGTTCATCCGCAATCACCACCGGCGGATCATTTGCCAGCGCACGCGCAATTGCCACACGTTGTTGCTGTCCGCCAGAGAGGGCAGTGGGGAGCTTGTAGGCATGATCAGCCAACTCTACCATCTCAAGTAATGCCAAGGCGCGTTGTTCGCGTTCGCGCATCGGATATGTGCGGCAGAAATCCATCGGCAACATGATGTTTTCGATCACTGAGATCGTTGGCAGGAGTTGAAAGAATTGAAAAACAATCCCAAGGTTTTTTCCGCGCCAGCGTGCCATTTGGTTTTCGTTTAGTTCATGTACCGCTGTATTGTTCACATACACTTCGCCGGTTGTTGGGCGGTCAATGCCAGTGATCATGTTTAATAATGTTGATTTGCCGCTACCCGATTTGCCGATCACGCTGACAAATTCACCTGCGTTGATCTGTAGATCCACACTGTTCAACGCATGATAATCACCGATGACGGTCTTGTAATATTTATGAACATCACGCAAATCAATCATGGGATGATTGCCGTTGCCATTGCCGTTCGTTAGTTTTGTAAAAATGGACATCAGACCTCACTCTTATCGTCCCGAAGGTTTGGCTTACTCAAAATCTTTTCAAACAAACTCTTCGGGACATTTATATTGCATTGTTTATTCAAACTTGACTGCGGCAGTCATACCCCAGCGCATGGCGGGATCAATATCCGTCAACAAGACTTTGACTTCATAAACAATATCACCCTGATTTTTTGAATAGTTCTGTCCAATAGAAAGGACTTTGCCTTTCAGTTTTACGTTCGGGAGGGCATCCAATGTCACTGCCACAGACTGACCTTCTTTCAAATTGACGACATCAATCTCAGTTACATCTGTAGTGACTACAAGCCAGCTGGATGTATTCGCGATCGTTACTGCGATCTCGCCTGCATTGATCGAACTGCCAACTTTCGCATTCAACGCAGCTACAACACCATCGAATGGTGCGGTTACTGTGAAAGCCGCGACCTTTGCCTTCGCTGCATCGAGACGCGCTGTCAGCAGAGGCAACTGCTCGGCATCAGGACCATCTTTCAAATTGTCGTAGATGCGTTGGGCTTCATCCAATTTTGCCTTTTTCAAGGCGAGATCATTTTTGGCATCCACGATCCATTCCTTCGGGGCGGGTGCTTTCTTATTTTCTGCTTTGTATTCATATTCCCAGCCATTGCCCGTGCTGATCAGTTTGGCACTGTAGATGGTTTGAGGCACATACTCATCGTGATTCAAATATTTGAGATAGCGATCGGCTTTATCGTAAACCTTGTGCGCTTCCTTTAAATCAATTTCAGCCTGTGCTAATTTGGTGTCTCGCGATTTCACCAACTCATCCAGGTCGTGTTGTGCATTTGCCAGCTCAAGTTGTGCCGCGGCATAGTTCGTATCCGATTCGTTGCCGAGCCGAATTAGCGATTGCCCCGCTTTCACCGCTTCGCCTTCTTTAACTAATACCTCGCTTACCATGCCGCTGGCGCTGAAGGCGATCTCCGCATCATGGATGGGTTCAACCCGTCCCTCAGCGATGATGGTTTTATCCGCAATGACAGTTGGGATTGCTTCTGGCGTTGCGGTCGCCGCTTTGGCTGATGTTGAACAGGCCGTAACGAACAGGCTTAAAGCCGCAAGTAAGACAAACATTATTTTTTTCATGGTTCTACCTCCGTGATAGTACTACTCTGTATGACAGTGGTTTAAGGAAAAAGTTTCCCCATTTGTATGGGAGTTTTACCCAGTCATATAAATGCTTTGTTTATTCTTCTATACTTACGCGCGGTTACGATTTTGGTTGCAAGATGAGATATGTTCCGTAAATTTGTTGACAACTTTTGATGCCCGCCTCATTCTTAGCCGTTCCCTGATTCTGCTTCAATAAATTTCAACTCCCCGAATCAAAAGCGGACACACGTTAGTGTGTCCGCTTTCTAATATCTATTCCTTACAAACTTCTCTTACTTATCTTCAGCGATGCTCTGTCCGCTATATTTCAAGGCAACATGTGCCGCAGCGAGACGTGCGATCGGCACGCGGAACGGGGAGCAGGAAACATAGTTATTACCGATCAGGTGACACCACTCGATGGAGTCGGGGTCGCCGCCGTGTTCACCGCAGATGCCCACTTCAAGGTTCGGGCGGGTCTTGCGACCTTCGGTGATCGCCCATTGCATGAGCTTGCCCACGCCGTCACGATCCAAGGTCTGGAACGGATTCTTTGGCAGGATGCCTTCTGTTACATAGGTGACCAGGAAGTTGCGTTCTGCGTCATCGCGTGAATAACCAAAGGTCATTTGGGTTAAGTCATTGGTACCGAATGAGAAGAACTCGGCGTGCGTGGCAACTTCTTTGGCTGTCACTGCTGCGCGTGGGATCTCAATCATTGTACCGAACTTGTATTCGAACTTGACTTTCTTCTCGCCCATGACTGTTGCGGCGATGCGTTCGAGTCTTGGCTGGATCCATTCCAATTCCTTCACGGTACCGGTGAGCGGGATCATTACTTCGGGCTTCACCACGATGCCGCGCAAAGTACAATCCGCTGCAGCTTCGAAGATCGCGCGGACTTGCATTTCCACGATCTCAGGCATGGAGATGCTCAAGCGCACACCGCGCAAGCCCATCATGGGATTCGATTCGTGCAATCCCTTGATCGAGGCAAGCAAATGCTCTTTCTTGTCCAAACCTTCTGTTTCACCCTTCACGCGCATTGTGATAACTTCTTCGAGAAGTTTTTCTTCATCAGGCATGAATTCATGTAGAGGCGGGTCGATCAAGCGGATGATAACGGGATAGCCATCCATTGCTTCAAAGAGACCGTCGAAGTCTTTGCGCTGATAGGGGAGCAGTTTGTCGAGGGCGGAGGTGCGTCCCTCGCTAGTGCCGGAGAGAATCATATCCTGAACGATGGGCAGGCGCTCGGGTTCAAAGAACATGTGCTCGGTGCGGCAGAGACCGATACCTACAGCGCCGTAAGCGCGAGCGCGTTGAGCATCCTTAGGATAATCCGCATTTGCCCAAACCTGTAGACCGCGTGTGGGCCAACCCTTGGGGGCTTTGCGAATATCCTTGCGAGCGGCAATTTCATCTGCCCACTTGAGCAGGGTCAGCAATTCAGTTTGTTCTTCGAGTGTGGGAGCGGATGTAGCGATCTTGCCAAGGAACACCTTGCCAGTGTTTCCGTCAACAGAAATCCATTCGCCTTCTTTGACGACCACATCACCAACGGTCATGATGCGTTTTTCAAGGTCGATCTTGATCATGGATGCGCCGACCACGCAGGGGATACCGAACTGACGAGCCACGACTGCGGCATGAGATGTTGCGCCGCCTTCGCTGGTGAGAACGCCTTGCGCCGAGATCATCCCGTGAACGTCATCAGGCTTGGTGAACGGGCGCACCATGATGGTCTGTTGCTTTTCTTCCTTTGCCATGCGCTCGGAAGTATCCGCATCGAAATAGACCTGTCCAACTGCCGCGCCGGGGGAAGCGTTCACGCCCTTGCCAAAGAATTTACCTTCGCCTTCAGCCTTCTTCATTTCAGATTCATTGAACTGCGGGTGCAATAACGCATCCACGACTTCAGGGGTCACACGCAGAACAGCATCATCTTTGGTGATCAATTTTTCATTTGCCATGTCCACTGCGATCTTCACGGTGGATTTGGCGGTGCGCTTGCCGTTACGAGTTTGGAGCATCCACAGTTTACCGCGTTCGATCGTGAACTCGACATCCTGCATGTCCTTGTAGTGTTTTTCCAGTTTCTTGGTAATGCCCATGAACTGTTTGTAAACAGCAGGCATGCTGTTGACGAGATGTTCGATCGGGTCAGCGTTGCGGATACCAGCCACTACGTCTTCGCCTTGGGCGTTCAAGAGATATTCGCCCATCATCTTCTGATCGCCAGTGGATGGGTTGCGGGTGAACGCCACGCCTGTGCCTGAGTCATTGCCGGTATTACCGAACACCATGGTCTGGATGTTGACGGCGGTTCCGAGGTCATCAGAGATGTTGGTTGCGCGACGATAATCAATGGCGCGCTTGCCGCTCCATGATTCGAAGACTGCCTGGGTGGCTAGTTCAAGTTGCTTGTAAACATCTTGCGGGAAATCGAAACCAACGTGCTTCTTGAAGACTTCCTTAAAGGTCGCGACCAATGCTTTCCAATCATCACCGGTCATTTCAGTATCAACTTTGTAGCCCTTGCTGGCTTTGTATTCAGCCATCGGGTGTTCAAAGACTTCGTCATCGAGATTGAACACGGTTGTGCCGAACATTTCTACGAGGCGGCGATACAAGTCCCATACGAAACGTGGATTTTTGGTTGATTTGATCATACCTTCCACGACTTCGTCATTGAGACCGATGTTGAGAATGGTGTTCATCATACCGGGCATGGAGAATTTCGCGCCTGAACGGCATGAGACCAGCAATGGGTTGTTCGGATCGCCGAACTTCTTACCGGCGTTCTTCTCAACCGATTTCATTGCGACAACCTGCTGTTCCCATTGTCCTTTGGGGAATTTGCCGGCTTTGCGGAACTCATTACAAGCCTCGGTGGAGACCGTGAATCCGGGTGGAACAGGCACACCAGCGCGGGTCATATCCGCAAGACCTGAACCTTTACCGCCGAGCAGGGAACGTACACCTTCCCAATTGCCCGCATATTTTTCAGCGGCTTTTACTTCCTCGAATAGATAAACCCACTTCTTACCCTGTACGGCTTTTTTAGCAGGTTTAATCTTTGCGCTGTTTTTTGGTTTTACAGCTTTCTTTGATGCTACTTTTGTTGCCATTTGTCCTCCAAGACATGTAAAAATTATTCAGCCACCTTATGAGCTTTGCCATAGAGATCGCAAAATCTTTTAAAGTTTTTTTCTGGCTTCTCTATAAATTCCCTGATATTGCCGTATTTTGTTAGACAAATCAAGCAAATGTGCGGCAGATGTTTTGCCAGCATAAGGTGAGTTATTCACTAAGTGTGAAGTTTACCACAAAGAATTTATGATGAAAGTGATGTTTTTGTCCTACATTTGTCAGTGATTATAAAAAACCTGTTAGCATCTTGCAAAGCACAAAACCAGATAAATAGGTGATAATATTGCAACTTAGGAATTTAACTATGACAACAAAAATACTTGTTATTGATGACGATACAGCAGTAACCGATCTTCTTTCCGTTCTATTACGCTCACAGGGCTTCGATGTAACTGCAACCAACAGCAGTTCTGACGGATTGGGTTTCATTCGCGAAAGTGAACCTGATTTAATCATTCTTGATTTGATGATGCCTGAAATTGACGGTTGGGAAGTCTGCCGTTCGGTTCGCACATTCAGCCAGGTACCGATCATTGTGCTTTCTGCGCTTAATGACCCATCCATGGTTGCCAGTGTGCTTGATGCCGGCGCCGATGATTACCTCACCAAACCCACACCCAGCCGTGTTTTGGTGGCGCACATCAACCGCCTGATCAAACGCAACGAAACCAACAAAAGCGAGATCAGATCTTCAGCCAGCAATATTTTGACAAGTCCGTTCGCTGCATCATAAACGGATATACATCCGGTTCTTTACTAAACCAAAGCTTGGTTCTACAAAATAAAACATCCCGTCACCTCAGCAGTGACGGGATGTTTTATTTAACTTAGTATCTTTAATGCCTGCGCCGTTTCATTCGGCGCTTCGCACATTGGCATATGACCTGCACCTTTTATTTCAATCAAGTCCGCCTTTGGCAATATCGCTTTGACTTCACGCGCCCGCTCAATTGGAATCAACATATCCGCATCGCCATGGACAATGACAACCGGATAGTTGATCTTTGCAAGCAGGGGCGTGGAATCTACTCGCTCTGCCATCGCTTTGAGTGCACCAATGTAAGCCGCAGGTT
>Ga0302322_100006045_pt1 | contig 10684 bp, 7 predicted proteins | sample Fen_T0_2_FD_203757 | JGI IMG/M metagenome (GOLD analysis project Ga0302322, IMG submission 203757) | Peat permafrost microbial communities from Stordalen Mire near Abisko, Sweden - Fen_T0_2 | ecosystem: Environmental > Terrestrial > Soil > Wetlands > Permafrost | place: Sweden: Abisko... | reverse complement strand
CTCGGCCAGCCGCGCCGGTCATTGCTGTGGCAGCTGCGCGAGGTGGCCGCCTCGACCCGCGGCAAGCCGCACGGCCGCGGCGCGGGCAAGCGATCCGCGGTCGCCGGGCGGCCGATGGACCTGCGCTTGCCCGCCACCGACGCACCGGCGTTGCCGCCGCTGACGGAGTCGGAGCGGCTGGGCGACTCGTATGCGGTCATCGGGCTCGATGCGCGACGGCAGGTGGTCGGGCTCTTCCGCGGTGCCCTCGACCAGATGGGGGCAGTCACGAATGCGGCCCTTTCGGAGCGACGGCCCGGGGCCGTGCGGATCGGCGGGCTGGTCGTGACCAGGCAACACCCGATGACGGCGAAGGGGACGGTCTTCCTGGCGCTCGAGGACGAGACCGGGATGGCCAACGTGACGCTCTGGCCGGATGTCTGGGCCAGGCTGCGAGGTGTCGTCCGGCGGAACGCCCTGCTGCTGGTGGACGGCGACCTGCAGCGGGAAGGCTCCGTGGTCAACGTGATCGCCCGCGAGATCCAGCCACTCCCCGATGTGGCCGCCGCGGTCGCCGGGCCGGGCGGCCCCGATGGCGTCCGTCAGCTGGGCCATGCCGGGATGCGACGCCTCGGCTAGGGGAGAACGGGAGACGCCGGCGACGACCTCGCGGCCATCACCGGCGCCCGGGACGCCTCCTCGCCGCGTCGATCCGATCAGCCTTGGCGGCCCGAGCTTCCGCGTCCGGCATCCTCACGACGCGCCATCGGGCACATCCAACCACAGGTTCGGCTGGGCGAGCGTGTCGGATTGCCGGCGGCTCGGGATGGGTCCCCGGCCGCGTCGGTCAGCGGCGGGCGCCGGCCTTCTGGTCCCGCCCGGTCGTCCGCGACTTGCCGTCGTTCGGCTTCTTCTTGGCCTCGGCGCGACGGCCGCGATTCGGGTTGGACAGCTGCAGGAACCGGCGGTACCACGCCGCACCGGACGCGAACAGGATGCCGAAGGCGGGCGACAGCAGGAAGCCCGAAAGCGCGAGATCGCGCACGTTGGCCGGATCGACCGGCGTCGTGCCGCTCGATGGGAACGCGAGGATCAGGAACGCGTAGCAGGCGGCCGCGAACAACCCGACGATCGCGCCGAGGAGCCAGCTCGCCCGCGGCGCCAGGAAGCCCGCGATGAAGACGCCGCCGATCGCCGGCGGCTGGATGAAGTACTGGAACGTGAAGGTGCTGACGCCGGCGACGATCGGGCTCTGGATGCCCATCGACACCGCGACCGCGATCACGATGGTCCCGACGAGCGTGATGAGGATCGGGACCCAGAGCGCCTTGGTGTGGACCGCCAGCCACGGCAGGGCGGCGAAGTCGGCACGGACGTCGACCGGGTGGAACGCCGCACGGAGCGCGGCCATGACCCCCAGCCGGCCTCCGGGCGTGGACATGGCAGCGCTCGAACCGCCCGAGGACGACTTCGACGGACCGGCGCCTGAGGTCGGCGCGGAGGCCTCGGTGTCGACACCGCTGTCGGCTCCGGTGGTCGCGGCTCGGTGGCGGCGGCGCGCTTCGGCGCGATCGGTCCTCTTTGCGCGGGCCAACGGATGTCTCCTGTCGTGTGACGTCGGCGGTGCGGCCGGCTCGGGCGTGGCGGACATCGTAGCGGATGGGCACCGGATGAGCCGCCGTGCAGACCGAGATGACCGAGTGGTGAGCCGGTCGCGCTACAACGGTGCCTCGCGACCCGCCTTCCCGTGTCCCGCCGGGAGGTCAGTCATGGATCGTGCCCGGCAGGCGGGACGTACCGCACTCATCGCCGTTCTCGTGATCGGATGCTTCCTTGCGCCGCTCGGGTCGTCGTTCCGCCCCACGAAGGTCCTCGCGGCGGACGTCGGCTGGCCCGTGGCCACGCTCGTCGTGTCGGAGGTCCAGACCGGTGGCGCGTCGGCGTCGGACGAGTTCGTCGAGATCGCCAATCAGGGAGCCGGCACCGTCGATCTCGCCGGCCTCGAGGTCGTGTATGCGACGTCATCGGGATCGACGGTCACGCGGAAGGCGGCATGGTCGGCCTCGACCGTACTCCCGCCGGGCCACCGCGTCGTCATCGCGAACGCGGCCGGCGCGTATGCGGCCAGTGCGGACCTGACCTACTCCGGCGGCTTCGCGGCGACGGGCGGGGCGGTCGCACTCCGGGTCGTCGGTGGGACGAGCGTCGACGCCGTCGGGTGGGGCGATGCCGTGAACGCGTTCGTCGAAGGGGCCGCCGCGCCGGCCCCGGCGGCCGGTTCCAGCCTCGAGCGGCTTCCGGGCGGCGCCGCAGGGAACGGCATCGATACGAACGTCAACCTCGCCGACTGGTTCGTCCAGGCGGTGCCGAACCCACAGTCGATGGCGGCGCCCGCGGTCCCGGCCGGACCGGCTCCGACGCCGAGTCCGGTCGCGACACCCAGCCCGACTGCCAGCCCGACACCGACCCCGGTCGCGACACCCAGTCCGACCCCGGTGGCGAGCCCGACCCCGACCCCGGTGGCGACGCCGAGCGCAACCGCCACGCCGACCCCGACCGCCACGCCCATCGGTGCGGCGCGCGCGCTCGCGGACGGAATCACGGTGACGATCGAGGGCACCCTCACGAGCGCACTCGGCGCCCTCGAGTCGGGACGGAGCGGCTTCATCCAGGATGGGAGCGGTGGGATCGGCCTCTACCTCGATGCCACGGTCGCCGAAGCCGTTCCCGCGGGGTCCACGATCCGGGTGACGGGCGTGCTGGGGACGCGCTATCAGCAACGCGTCCTGCGCATCGCGCAGGCGGACCTCTCGGTCGAGGGATCGGCCGGCCTCCCCGTCCCGACCGACCACCCCACGGGTCTGCTCGGCGAGGCCCAGGAAGGGGTCCGGGTCACCGCCACGGGTACGGTCTCCGGGCCCGGCGACGCCCTCGCCGACGGCCTTGGGATCGACCTTGACGACGGTACCGGGCCGATCCGCGCGGTCGTCGGGCTGGACGCCCTGGCGGGCCGCACGATCGGGTCGGGCGACCTCGTCGTCGTGACCGGCCCGCTCGGCCAACGCGACAGCGGCGGGACGGGAACGACGGGCTACCGGATCTACGTGCTGCTTGCCGGCGAGCTCGAGATCGTGGCGCCGACCCCGACGCCGGCCCCGACCCCGACGCCGGCTCCGACACCGACGGCCACGCCTAGTCCGACCGCCACTCCCACCCCGACCCCGACCCCGACCCCAGGCGCGACCCCGACCCCCAGCCCGACCCCCAGCCAAACCGCCGATCCGACCGTTCTGACACCGCTCGCGGCCCGGAGCCACGCCATCGGGGAGTGGGTCACGGTCCGTGCCGTCGTCACGGCCGAGGCCGGGCGCCTCGGGTTCCCGCGCCTCTTCGCCATCGGAGACGCGGGCGGCGGCATCGTCGTGCGGCTGCCCCTGGGTGACGTCGGTCCAGCCCGGGGCGCGCAGGTCGTCGTGACCGGCCAGCTCGCGGATCCGTACGGCCAACTCGAGCTGCGGCCGAAGGTCGGTGGCATCCACCTCGAAGGGACCGTCGGACTGCCGGCGCCGTTCGCCCTCGGATCGGCCGGCCCGGACGAGGCGTCGGAAGGACGTCTCGTGTCGATCCTCGGACGGCTGCTCTCGAAGCCGACCCGTTCGGGCACCGGCGTTCTGACCTTCCGATTCGAGCGCGCGGACGGGACCCGATTCACGGTCCAGTCGGATGCGTCCAGCGGCATCACGACCGCCTCGGTCCAGCCCAGGGCGAGGTATCTCGTCGTCGGGATCGGCGGACAACGGGCGACCCGCAAGGGCGCGTCGGACGGCTACCGCCTCTGGGCTCGCGACCGTGGCGATCTCGTCCTGCAGTCGGCCGCCCCGACCCCGACCCCGTCGACGTCGCCCGCCCCGTCCGGCTCGCCGGGGAGTGCCGCGACGATGTCGATCGCCCAGGCGCTCCACACGAACGACCGTGCCCTCGCCATCGTGGCGACCGTGACGGCCGGAACATCGCTCCTCGACGCGTCCGGACGACGGATCGTGGTCCAGGACGCCACCGGGGCGGTCGAGGTCCTCCTGCCCGCCGGTGCCCCGAAGCCCACAGTGGGGAGCCGGCTCCGCATCGGCGGCCGCATCGGGCTGGCGTACGGGGCACCGCGCCTCCACGCGACGGATATCGAACGGGTCTCGGGCGGGGTCGCCATCCTCCCGCTTCGGCTGTTCGCGGCCCCGACCTCGGCGCACCTGTGGCGACTCGTCACCCTGACCGGCCGGATCGCCGACGTCCACAAGCTCGGGGATCGCTGGCGTGCCGACTTGATCGTCGGTGGTGCCCGGATCCCCATCGTGGGACAACCCGGGGCCGGTATCCCGGTCGACCGGATGGTCGAGGGCCACATCGCCACGGTCACCGGGATCGTGCGCGCCGCCTATCCGTCGGCGGCCGACAAGCGGTCGGCGATCCTGCCGCGCTCGGGTGCGGATGTCCATGTCGAACCCGGCGGAGGCGGATCGGCGTCGGGAAGCGGCACGTCCGGTGCGGGTGGCGCCGGGAGTGCGGCGACCGGCTCGGGCGGACCGACGGATCCCGTCGCGTCGCAGGGCACGACGACGGACCCGGCGCCCGACGCCGACCTGGCCGAGCTCGCGGCCTCGAACGGACAGGTCGTCCGTGTCGGTGGCGTCGTCCTCGACATCGCAGGCGACCGGTTCTGGCTCGATGACGGGACGGCCACGGCGGCGGTGATCCTCAAGGGAACCGCCCTCGAGATGCTCGCCCTGCTCGAGCCCGACGACGTCGTCAATGCCGTCGGAACGGTCGTGCCGGACAGTGGCGGTTGGGCCGTCGCTGTGTCGGATCCCGCCGCCCTGGTCCTGACCGGCGATCCGGTCGCGCCGGACGGGTCGTCGTCGATGCCGGACGCCTCCGCAGCCACGTCGCCCACGGCCTCACCGGCCACCGCGGCCCGAGATCTCGCCAGTCTCGGGCTCCCCGGCGCCGGTCCGGGCGGTCTCGCGGGGCTCGGCATGCTGGTCGCCCTGAGCATCGCGTCACTCGTGGTGACCCTGTTCGTCCGGCGCGAGCGGGCGCGGCGAGCGCTCTCGAGCCGGGTCTCGGCCAGACTGGCGGCCTTCGTCGGCGGTGGGGCGAACGGTCCCGCCTCGACACCCGTCGCGGCGCCGGCGACCGGGTCGAGCCGGTTGCCGCTGGGCGTCGCGAGCGTGACGGAGGCCGATCCACGCTCGGCCCACTCGGCTTGACGCTCGTGAGAACGCGGGTCTATCCTCGCCCGAGTTTCGCGCCAGCGAAGCAGCCACGTGAGCGAGGGAGCGGTCTTGCCGAACGCGGATCCCCGCGTCGAACCCCTCCCGGATCGCCGGATCGCGGTCCCGACGGGAGAACGGCAGTACCACATCGGACTCGGCCCAGGTGAACTGGCCGAGTACATCCTCCTCCCCGGTGACCCCGACCGGACCGCCCGGATCGCCTCGCGCTTCGATTCGATCGAGCTCGAGCACCGACACCGGGAGTTCGCCTCCGCGACAGGACGATTTCGAGGCGAGCGGGTGTCGGTCGTGTCGACCGGCATCGGCACGGACAACGTCGAGATCGCCGTAGCCGAGATCCTGGCGATCACGGAACGGCCCACCTTCATCCGGGTGGGGTCGTGCGGCGCACTCCAGCCGGAGATGGAGCTGGGCGACCTCGTCATCACGACCGGCGCGGTCCGCCTCGAATCGACCACGAGTTTCTTCGTCCACGATGGGTTCCCGGCCGTCGCCGACTACGAGGCCGTCAGCGCCCTGGTCGAGGCGTCGGAGCGGCTCGGCCATCGCTATCACGTCGGGATCACCGCGACGGCACCGGGGTTCTTCGGGGCGCAGGGGCGTCCGATCCCCCAGTTGCCCATCCGGTACCCTGACCTCGCCGAGGAGATGGCGCGACAGCGCGTCATGAACTTCGAGATGGAGGCGTCGGCCCTCCTGGTCCTCGCGACCCTCGCTCGCTGCCGCGCCGGCGTCGTCTGCGCGGTCTACGCGAATCGCACGACGGGAGCCTTCGTCGGCGATGACCTGAAGGACGCCGCCGAAGCGGCGTGCGTCGAGACCGGGCTCGAGAGCCTGCTGATCCTGGCCCAGATGGAACGACAGAAGCGTGACGCAGCGACTGAGCGCTGGCGTCCTTCACTCTGGCAGCATACGTAGCACGCAACCGCGAGGCGGATGCGGGACATGGGTTCCCGCGACGCACGGATGGATCGAGGAGGAACCCCATGGCCGAGGCCTATTGCGTCAAGGACAAGAAGAAGGTCGAGATCAAGAACCCCGTCGCCATCACCATGAAGAACGGCAAGCCGGCGACCCAGGGCACGTGCCCGGTCTGCGGCGGCAAGGTCTTCCGGATCGGCGCCAGCAAGTAGCCGACCTTCACGACGCACCTCGAAACCCCCGCTCAGGCGGGGGTTTCGTCGCGTCAAGTGCCATCTGGATCGCGTCCGTTACCCGCTCGCATCCTTCGTCGCCCTCGGCGACGGCGTACGATTGCATGACCGTGACCAAGGCCCCGCCAGTGGGCCAACGCGAGGAGTAATCGCCATGACCACCCGTGTGGGTATCAACGGCTTCGGCCGCATCGGACGCCAGTCGCTCAAGGCCCTCATCGAGCGCGCCCCGGACATCGAAGTCGTCGCCATCAACGACCTCGTCGACGCCGAGATGAACGCGCTCCTGTTCAAGCGCGATTCCACCTACGGGACGTACCCGGGTGAGGTCAGCGCGGGCGACTCGTCGATCATCGTCGACGGGCGAGAGATCAAGATCCTGGCCGAGCGCGACCCGGCCAACCTGCCGTGGGGCGATCTCGGCGTCGACATCGTCCTCGAGAGCACCGGCATCTTCACCGACGCGGACAAGGCCCGTGCCCATATCACGGCAGGGGCCAAGAAGGTCCTCATCAGCGCGCCGGCGAAGCACGAGGACATCACGATCGTCCTCGGCGTCAACGAGGCGAAGTACGACCCCTCGATCCATCACATCATCAGCAACGCGAGCTGCACGACGAACTGCCTCGCACCGGCCGCCAAGGTCGTCCACGACCTCGTGACGATCGAGCTGGGCCTGATGAACACGATCCACAGTTACACGAACGACCAGCGCATCCTGGACGTCGCCCACAAGGACCCGCGGCGCGCCCGCTCGGCCGGCCAGAACATCATCCCGACGACGACCGGCGCGGCCAAGGCGCTCGCCCTGGTCATCCCGGACCTCAAGGGCAAGTTCGACGGGTTCAGCCTGCGCGTGCCGACCCCGACGGTCAGCGTCGTCGACTTCACCGCGACGGTCAGCCGCCCGACGAGCGTCGAGCAACTCAACGACGCGTTCCGTGCCGCCGCGGCCGGCCCGATGAAGGGCATCCTCGGCGTCTCGGACGAGCCGCTCGTCTCGATGGACTTCAAGGGCGACAGTCGTTCCTCGATCGTCGACGGCCTATCGACCATGGTCCTCGGCGGCAAGATGGTCAAGGTCATCGCCTGGTACGACAACGAGTGGGGCTACAGCTGCCGCGTCGCGGACCTGATCAGCTACGTCGCCGCGCGTCTGCCCGTCGCCGCCTGACGCTCGAGGTCCTCACATCATGGATAAGCTGACGATCCGCGACGCGGATGTCGCGGGCAAACGCGTCTTCGTGCGCGTCGATTTCAACGTCCCACTCGCCGACGGCAAGGTCTCGGACGACTCGCGCATCCGCGCCTCGATCCCGACCATCACCGCCCTGCTCAACGCCGGAGCGAGCCTGGTCCTCGCGAGCCACCTTGGCCGCCCGAACGGCAAGGTCTCCGACAGCCTCCGGCTCCGGCCGGTGGGTGAGCGGCTGACCCAGCTCCTGCGCCGCAACGTGCCGGTCACCGGCGACGCACTGGGACTCGGGACCGAGGACGCCGTCAACCGGCTCCGGCCGGGCGAGCTGCTCCTCCTCGAGAACCTGCGGTTCCACGCCGCCGAGGAGGAGAACGACCCGGTGTTCGCGGCCCAGCTGGCCGCCTACGCCGACCTCTACGTCAACGACGCCTTCGGGACCGCCCACCGCGCCCACGCGTCGACGGTCGGCGTGCCGAAGATCATCCCCGGGTACGCCGGCCTCCTGATGGAGCGCGAGCTCGAGATGCTCTCGGTGCTCGTGAAGTCGCCGGCTCGCCCGTTCGCGGCGATCCTCGGCGGGGCCAAGGTCTCGGACAAGATCAAGGTCATCGACAACCTGCTCACCAAGGTGGACCTGCTCATCCTGGGCGGCGGCATGGCCAACACGTTCCTGCTCGCCCAGGGCAAGGCCGTCGGCAAGAGCCTGGCCGAGCCGGATCGCGTCGACGACGCCCGGCGCATCCTTGCCACCGCGGCGGCGAACGGCGTCCGGGTCGTCCTGCCCGTGGATGTCATCGTGGCCAAGGAGGTCACCCGCGGCACCGAATACAAGACCCTCCCGGCCGAGAAGATCCCGGCCTCGTGGCACATCGTCGACCTCGGCAAGGCCAGCCAGGACCTGATCGTCGACGCGCTCTCGGACGTCAAGACCGTGTTCTGGAACGGCCCGATGGGTGTCTTCGAGATCCCGTCGTTCGCCCATGGCACGAAGGCCGTTGCCCGGATCCTCGCGGACCGCGCGGCGAACGGCGCCACGGTCGTCGTCGGCGGAGGCGACTCGGTCGCCGCCGTGACCCAGCAGGGCCTGGCCGACGCGATGACCCACATCTCCACCGGCGGCGGTGCCTCGCTCGAGTTCCTCGAGGGTCGCGAGCTGCCCGGTGTCACCGTCCTGCAGGACCGGCCCGCGCCCGAGCCCAAGTCCCGGACCAGGGCCAAGGCTGGAGCGAAGGCATGAGCACCGCGATCGATTTCATCGACGCCCGCGAGATCCTCGATTCGCGCGGTAATCCGACCGTCGAGGTCGACGTCGTCCTCGACGACGGTTCGGTCGGCCGTGCGGCGGTCCCGTCCGGCGCCTCGACAGGCCTGTTCGAAGCCGTCGAACTGCGCGACGGCGACAAGGAGCGCTTCGGGGGCAAGGGCGTCCTGACGGCCGTCACGAACGTCACCGACATCATCGGCCCGGCGCTGCTGGGGCTCGACGCCTCCGACCAGGCCGGCATCGACGACGCGCTCATCGACATCGACGGGACGCCGAACAAGGGCGCGCTCGGGGCCAATGCGATCCTGGGCGTCTCGCTCGCGTGCGCCCACGCCTCGGCCGCGTCGTACGACCTGCCGCTCTACCGCTACCTGGGCGGTGTCGGCGCGCGGACCCTGCCGGTCCCGTTCTTCAACATCCTCAACGGCGGCAAACACGCCCAGGACTCGACCGACTTCCAGGAATTCATGATCGCGCCCGTCGGGGCGGTGACATTCAGCGAAGCGCTGCGTGCCGGGGCCGAGATCTTCGCCGCCCTCCGGGCGATCCTGCATGAAGGCGGCCACGCGACGGGCCAGGGCGATGAGGGCGGGTTCGCCCCCAGCCTCAAGACGAACGAGGCGGCCGTCGAGGTCATCCTGCAGGCCATCGAGCGAGCCGGTTATCGGCCCGGCGAGGACGTCGCGCTCGCCCTGGACCCGGCGACCAGCTCCATCCTCGTGGAGGGGACCGGCGTCGAGGGCGTCACGGGCCAGTACCGCCTCGAGCGGGAAGGCCGCACCCTGGACTCCGGTGAGCTCATCGACCTGTGGGAGCACTGGGTCGACACGTATCCGATCGTGTCGCTCGAAGACGGACTCGGCGAGGAGGACTGGGCGGGCTGGCGTGAGCTGAATACCCGTCTCGGCTCGAAGGTCCAACTGGTCGGGGACGACATCCTCGTCACCAACCCGGCGTTCATCGCCCGCGGGATCGCCGAGCACGCGATGAATTCGGTGCTCATCAAGCTGAACCAGATCGGCACCTTGACCGAGACGATGGACGCCGTCGCGCTGGCTCGTCAGGCGGGCTGGACGGCGATGGTCAGCCATCGCTCGGGCGAGACCGAGGACACGACCATCGCGGACTTCGTCGTCGCGATGGGGACCGGGCAGATCAAGACCGGGGCGCCGTCCCGATCCGAGCGAGTCGCGAAGTACAACCGCCTGCTCCGCATCGAAGGCGAGCTGGGTGACGGCGCACGGTACGCCGGTCGCGCTGCCCTGGCCGGGGGCGTCTCGCCGTCGTGAGTCGGTTCGTGGACCGGGGGGCGATCATCGCGGCCTACGTCGGGATCGGGATGGCCGTGACCATCGCGGTGAGCTTCCTGCTCATCATCCCGATCGAGTGGGTCGTCTGGGTCCTCACGATCCCGGCCGGCCTGCTCATCGGCTACTACGCGAACCAGCGGTCGGATCGGCGGGCCGGGCCGTGGGGCCGCATCCTGATCAACGGTCTCTTCGCGGCGTTCGTCACGGGCTTGGCGACGGCGGCGATGCTGCTGCTCGTCAAGGGCCTGTTCTTCTTCGCCGACGACGGCTACCGCGACGCCGGCCAGGGCGGGCGCATCGAATGCTCCACCGGTGCGGACTGCGTCTACCAGCGCTATCTCGAAGCCGGACGTGGCCCCGAACTCGAGGCGGCCGGCATCACCGATGCGAACGCCTTCATGCGCTTCTACTGGGGCGAGCAGTTCTCGACGGCCGCCACGATCATCGTCCTGACCACGTTGAGCGGCCTCGGCGGCGCGGCCCTGTACGGC
>Ga0302322_100006044_pt1 | contig 10684 bp, 10 predicted proteins | sample Fen_T0_2_FD_203757 | JGI IMG/M metagenome (GOLD analysis project Ga0302322, IMG submission 203757) | Peat permafrost microbial communities from Stordalen Mire near Abisko, Sweden - Fen_T0_2 | ecosystem: Environmental > Terrestrial > Soil > Wetlands > Permafrost | place: Sweden: Abisko... | reverse complement strand
ACGCGAAAAATCCCTGGTCAGAGGCACTTTCGGCGCATTCGGCGCAGGTCACGGAAACGCTCGTAGACGATTAGGAAACCGATGCTCTATCCCCTGAGCTACGAGGGCGGGGCCGGTCGAATACCCGGTAGAGAACCTCGGATCATCGGCCGGATGGCCAATCGTAGGTGGGGTCGGGCGCCGGTTCTCGGCTGTTGAGCGCCTCGAGCGCCGTCGCGGGCGATGTCGGGGCGCGTCGATGCCGCCCGTGCGGGGCAGCGGGGAAGCGCTGGTCTACGCAGCGAGTTCGCCGGGTGGTGCAGCGACGCGGCGGTGCCGGTGGAGTGCGATGGAGTTCACGGCGATGCCGTAGCCGAAGACGTTGAGGAACTGGCGGTCGCGGCCGGCGGAGTGGGCGCGGCCGAGCCAGCTGCTGTCGTCGAGGGCCCGGTTGATGGACTCGGCGTCGGAGCGCCGCGAGTAAAGCTGCTGTAATTGGGGGTCCGAGGGTGGGATCGCGCGGAGGCGCTCAGCGCCGCGCCGTGCCCGCCTTCTTGGTTGCAGCCTTCTTGGTCGGCGCCTTCTTGGTCGGCGCCTTCTTGGTCGGCGCCTTCTTTGTTGCAGCCTTCTTGGCCGGCGCCTTCTTTGTTGCAGCCTTCTTGGCCGGCGCCTTCTTGGCCGGCGCCTTCTTGGCCGGAGCCTTCTTTGCGCCGCTGGACCTCGCCAAAGCACGCTCGATGTCACGCCGGAGCGTGGTGATCTGGGCGCGTAGCTCGCGATCGAGCGTGCGCACCATGCGCTCGGTGGCGGCTTCGCCCCGATCAACGAGCTCCTTGATGTGCCGATCGAGCTGACGGCTCTGTTCCTCCGCGACCTTTGCCAGCCGCTCGGATGCGGAACTGACGCGGTCGAGCAGCTGCTCAATGGCTTCGGGGGTGGAGTTCGCGTTGCTCATCTCATCTTCTCCGAGATCGTGGCCGCCACGGTTCGACGGCCGATACCCGATGATCCCACGTGGAGTCACGCGCGCCAAGAGGACAACGGCCCGCCGAACGAATCGCCGACAGTCCTGCTGTCACGGCGACGCTGACTTGCGTCGCGTTCGTCGACCCTCGCAGCTCGGAAGTCGACAGTGTCCAAGCCGTGGGGCGGGCGCTCCTTGAGCGCGTCCGCGCCTGGGCGGCGGACTGTGGCCAATCAGTCATCACCCGGTGCGCGCCGAGAGCTCGTCTGGGTAGCTTGACCTGGGGTTTCGCGTTTCGATCGGCTTGGAACATCACGGCCAACCCGGTCGGAGCGTCAGTTCGTGCCGGAAGCGTCAACGCTGGCGGCGATGTCCTTCGTTCGTCGGTAGAGCCGGCGGGGATGGTCGGGCACGTTGATGAAGCCGCGGCGCCGGTAGAAATCGACGGCGGTGTCGTCGATCGCGTCGACGACGAGCCGCGCCGCTGCGGCTTCGCCTGCGGTCACGGCCTTGCGCAGTGCTTCGGTCAGCAGCAGACCACCGAGACCAGAGCCCTGCTCGCGTCGGTCGACCGCGAGTCGGGCGAGGAGGACCATGCGGAGTGGGTAGGCGGGGAGTCCGCGGACCAGTTTCGCGGGTGCGTCAGCGCGCAGCACGGAACCCATGGTGAGACTGAAGTAGCCGATCACGTTCCCGCTGTTTGTGAGCACGAACGTGCGGGCCGAGTCCATCTGCTGGGCGGCGAGCCCGTGGCGTTGCAGCCAGCCATCGAGATCGTCATTGCCGCAGTCGAACGTGCTGAGGTCAAAGGTCCCGCGTTCGAGTCCGAGCAGCTCGACAACGAGGCGAGCTCAGCGAGGACCGCAGTTGACACCGGTCTTCGGCCCTCGGGGGCACTCGAGGTGGCCGATGTGTCGATGGCCGCGGAGCGCGAGATGGGGTCACGGAAGCACCGACGTGAACAGCGCCGCCCATCGCTCGAGGTGGTGGTCGCCGAGCAGCTCCTCGGTGGCACGCCGGTGGGCATGGGCGGCGAGGCGTGCCGCCAGGTGGTGGTCCTCCAGGAGCCGCGTGACCTCGGCGGCGAACGTGCCGAGGTCATGCGGGTCGTCGACGAGGAGCCCATGGACGCCGTGCACGATCTGGTCGGGGATCCCGCCGACTCGGCTGGCCACGACCGGCCGCTGCTTCCACATGGCTTCCGCGACGGTGAGGCCAAAGCCTTCGGCGAGGCTCTTCTGCGTGACGACCGCCGCACTGCGCTGGATCGCATTCGTCATCAACGAGTTCGCGTCGGTGTCGTACATCGGCAGGCAGGCCAGGTGCACTCGGGCGCGGGCGTCGGACGAAAGCATCCTCCACGTGGCGAGGCAGTCGTCGAGGACGGTCACGGCCTCGGAGTCGTCGGCGACGCCGTTGACCTCCGGGCCCACCAGGAGGAGGTGAGCGCTAGTCCGGATGTGGCCGGCAAAGGCGAGCATGACGCCGCGCATGTCCTTCATGGCATCCCACCTCGACACCTGCACCACGAGCGGCGCGTCCGCCGGCGGCGGATCGGTCACGAAGACGTCCAGTGGGTGCTCGATGCGGCCGGGCGAGCCGTCGCGGCGTGTGAACAGCACCGGTTGAGCGCCGGTGAGGCCGCGGAACCCCATGAACTCCAGGAGCGAGCGGATGACGTCCTCGTCCAGGTGCTCGTTCTTGGTGGAGAAGGGGTCGATGCTCGGGGGGATGATGTGCAGCCGCGCAGGGTCGACCCACGCGGGCGCGAACGCGCGCCGGCTGAACACGTACGCGTCCGCATCCTCGAGGTAGGGGCGCAAGAAGCTCCAACCGCGCTCGGTGTACTCGTTTCCATCGTCGCGACCGACGTGGCATCTCCACACCAAGCGCGCCCCGCAAGCTCGCACGGCCTCTCCCAGCGCGGCGGTCTGCGGGTCGTGGAGGATCACGACGTCGTCGGCGCGCACGACTGAGCGAAGACGCTCTCCGTTCGTCCGGAGGATCGCCTCGTAGTGGGCGCGCTCGGCAGACCCGAGCGGTCCGCCATCGCCGGGACCTCCATAGAGGTGGTTGTGGATCCGCTTGGTGATCGTGAAGAACTCGGCATCTCCTTCGATGACGAGCCACCGGGCGTCGATCCCGACCCCGCGTGCGTACGCGAGCGAAGTCTGGAGCATCTCGGCCACGCCGCCGCCCGCGGCAGTGGAGTTGACGTTGATGACCGAGCGGCTCTCGAGGATCTCGCGGGCGGCGACGGCCGCCGCTTCGAACTGCGCCATGCGCGGCGAGCCGATGACTGGGCCGAGCCGCTGCGGGTCGACCGCCTGCACCGCAACCTCGCGCGGACCCATCATTGGCGGCACCGATACCTCGTAGGTCATTCCGACCAGTCTCGCATCAGCCACGCGCGCACTGGGACGCGGCGCTTGGCATGAGGCGACGGGAACTGATCGGACCAGAGCTGCGTCCGGCGTGGGGCCCAAAGGCCCTTGCTGGTCAAGCGCACGACGCTCACACTGACGAAGATCAGGCTGGTTTGACGGTCGAGTACTCCGCTCGGGGGGGTGGGTCGTGTCCGGCGCATGGCTCGAAGAGATCGCCTACGACGAGTGTTTGTCTCTCTTGCGCGGAAGTTCCGTCGGGCGAGTCGCTGTCGTCATCCAAGACATGCCCGTGATGTTCCCTGTGAACTATTGCCTCGTCGAGACCAGTGGCTTGACCTGGGTCGCGGTGCGCACACGGCCCGGCAGCATCATCGACCGTGCACCTATGCAGGTCGCGTTCGAGATCGACAACATCGATTCGCTCCATCACCAGGGCTGGTCAGTACTCGTGCGCGGGACGCTCCACCACGTTGACCCCGACGCCGCCGACTTCCGGGATCGCTTCGATCCCCACCCATGGCTCACCGATGAGCGCGACGCCTGGCTCGTCATCCAACCGTTCACGATCAGCGGTCGGCGTCTCCACGCTACAGAGCGCGAATGGGCCTTCCACCTTCGCGCGTACTTCGTCCCGATGACCGACTGAATGTCGTGATCACCGAGACCAACGACACCCACACGACCCAACCCGGCCATCGGCCAATGCAACAGACCCACGGCGCGTAGATCGGATATCAGAGTGACATGTCCTCGATACCGGGCTGGCCTTGGTTGCTCGGTGTCACTCCGATCGGAGGGCCACCGCGGGTCTCGTGCGAGCGGCTGCACGGGCCGGGAAGAACGCGACGATGTTCACCGCCGCGAGTGCGCAGGGGATGGTGAGGAGCACGGCGAGTAGGGGAACTGCGGCCACGGTCGACACGCCCAGACCAGAGGCGACGCGAATCCAGACGAGGTTGCCGACGATCAAGCCGACCGGGACGCCAATGATGAGGCCGACAACGCCCAGGGTGGTGGCCTGCCACGCGACGACGGCGCGAATTTGGCGCCGGTCGAAGCCGAGGGTCTTGAGGATCGCGAGCTCGTGGCGTCGGCGTCGGACGTTGGTGACGAGCGCATGGCCGACCGAGAGGAGTGCGAGCAGGCCGAGCAGCGCGGCCAAGGTGATAGGGAGCCAGTCGACGTGGCGGAGGCGGTCGATCTCGACTGGGACCGACGAGCCGAAGGGTCGTTCGACCGCGGGCATCACCGCGACACGATGTTCGACAGTCGCGAGTGTGGCACCGGGTTCGACGCGCACCACGAGGTAGCCGGTGCCGTTGGTGGGGTTGTAGTGGTCCAGGATCGCTTCGAGACCGGGGCCGGTGAGCACAGCTCCGTTCGCCAGGGACTGGGGAACGTCGAGCTTCGCGAACGCGGCGCGTCCGACGATCCGGTAGTCGTGGCTGCCGTCGGGCCCTTCGGCGTGCACGGTGTCGCCGATGCGCTTGCCCAGCTCGGAGAGCGTCGCGGCCCCGAGTGCGATCTCGTTGCGGCGGGCTGGCGCACGACCGGCGACGATCTCGGGACCGATCGTGCCGCGCACGGGCCGGTAGCCCCACGCGGTCACGGGCCGTCCGTCGAGCTGCACACTCACGGTCTGGACCTCGCCCGCTGCGGCGATGCCCCGTTCGTGCAACAGCGGTGATTGGGGACCGAAGACGCTGGGATCGTCGGGGAGGGCGGCGAAGTCCCAGGTCCAGCCGTAGCGCCGGGGCGAGGCGACAAGATGGTCGAGGCTCGATGCGAACACCAGGACGGCCACGATCCCGACAAGCCCGAGCACCGCACCGAAGACGGCCGAGCGCACTGGGACGGTGGTGGATCCACGGCCGGGTTCGAGGGCCATCCGAACACCGGTCGTCGCGGCGGGCGTCAGGCCCGCTCCGCCCGCGGCCGCCATGACCGTTGCCGCGCGCCTCGGCGTCGAGCGCTCCATGTGGCTCCTGCGCGTCGTTCGGAGTGCCGCGACGAACGCGATCAGCAGTACTCCCGCGATGATCGCGACCAGCCCGAGGGTGAGGACGTCCCCGTCGATGCGCAGACCCGGGTCGGGTTCGGCGCGTCGCGCGACGCCAACGGGAAAGAGGGGCGATACAAGCGCGGCGGCGACTACGGCGAACGCAGCGCCGCCGAGCGCTACCGGTACCGCTTGGAGACCGCCCACCGCGATTCGCTGGCGTCTCGTCAGGCCCAGCGCGCGCTGGGTCGTCTGGTCGATCGCGGCGAGCGAGATCTCGCGGCTCAACACAATCGTGATGGCGACGAGTCCCGCGAGCGCGGCAACACCCGCGAACACCCACAACGCCACCGAGAGCACATCGATCGCGCTCTGGGCACCCTGCGTGTCGACCGCGAGATCCTGGACTCCGAACTGAGGCGACGCACCGAAGATCCGGCGCGCTGCTGCCCCGACCTGGGCGACATCTGCGCCGCCGTTGCGGGTCCGGACCCGAAGCAGGGCGCCGCCGAAGCTGCCGATGCTCCGCTCGTACTGGTGCGCGAATGCGGGGGTCGTGATCAACACGCCACCGGATGCGCCGCGATCACCGAGGTCGAGTGGCCGCCGTACGATCCCGACGATCCGCAACCGAACCTGTGGACCGTCGGGGGCGCTCGCCTGGCTGCAACCGCCGGCGAGACACACCGCGATCTGCTCGGGGCTGTATCCCCGCCCGTCGAGATGGTCGCCCACGCCGAGGTGCAACTGGGTCGCGAGCGTCTCTCCGATCGTGACCTCGTATGCGGCGGAAGGATCGGCGGCACGACCCACGAGAATTCGCGCCCGATCCACGACCGTACCGAAGCGGGTGTCGAGGGCCTCGGCGACCGCCGCGAGCTGGGGAGCGGCAGGAAAGAAGAGCGGGATCCCACGCAGGCGCGCGAACGACTCGACGCCCGCAACGCGCCGGAATGCGCGGAGCTGCGCCGGTGTCGTGTCGCCGACGGTCACCTCGAGATCGCCCGCTCGGCTGACCGTGTTGAACCGAGCGAGCGCTGATGCCGACCTGCGGGCGCCCGCCACGGTCGAGAGCACGACGGCCCCGACCAAGCCGACCAACAGCGCGAGGAGGACCGTGCGCCACCAGCGCCGTCGGATCTCGAGCCTCGCCAACATCCTGGCCGCACCCACGTCGCGCCCCCCGCCGCCACGGCGCCGGCCATCAGAGGAGCCATCTCCTCGGACGAGCTCGCTCGACCGTGACGGTTACCACCCCATTGGACGCCCCCCGCCTTCCCCGCACAAGGTGGAGAGCACCCGGACTGCGGGGGTGGTACCCCCCGTCTCCATGACCGGGTGACGGTCATGCGGAGCACGGGCGCTCGAATGACGTTTCTCGATACTCGGGTGCAGCGCATCGAAGGCAACACATCCCGGAGAAGCCCCGGAGAAGCGGTGGCCGCCGACCTCTGGAACGAATGCGTGCTCTACTGCCGGGTTGCAGCAAACCTACAAATTTGTTTGACAGTCATCGGCGCACAGAGCTTCATGTATCGGTGTCTGATCATCGAGAGAAGGAGGTTCCCCGATGCTGATGCGTACCGATCCGTTCCGTGATCCCGACCGTCTCGCGCAACAGGTGCTGGGCACCCCCGCCCGACCCGCGGCGATGCCGATCGACGCGTATCGCCACGGCGACGAGTTCGTTGTCGAGTTCGACCTCCCGGGCGTCGACACCGCTTCGATCGAGCTCACGGTCGAGAAGAACGTCCTCACCGTCCTCGCCCAGCGGCGTCGCAACGCGGTCGAAGGCGTCACCGAGAGGGTGCCGACCTCGATCGACGCGACGTCCGAGGACCTCGTCGGCGCCGCGACCTGAAGGTTCGAACGACCATGACCCTGGCCTTCGACGACGAGCACGCTCCCCTCTACACCGTGGGCCAGGTCGCCGGAATGCTCGACGTCCAGCCCGCGTACCTGCGCCGGCTGGACGTCGAGCGAGTCGTTCGACCCGCCCGCTCCGAGGGCGGCCAACGTCGTTACAGCCGCAGTGAGATCACCCTCGTGGAACACGTCACCCAGATGGCCGATGCCGGAATGACCTTGCCCGGTATCCGGCGGATCCTCGTGCTCGAAGCCGAAGTCAGTGCCCTCAAACAGCAGCTCGCCAACCTGCAGGCCGACACCGTCAAGTCAGGCTGACGCACGCTGTGCCACCGTGGCCACACCCATGTCACCGCACGTGTCGGCGCCGGCGTGCCCGCGCTCGAGAGTGCCCGCGCTCGAGAGTGCCCGTGCTCGAGAGTAGGAAGCTCGACGCCGCGTGAAGGCGCTGGTCGTGGGCGCGTCGGGTGTGATCGGGCACGCGGCCGTCAAGCACTTCGCGGCCCTGCCCGACTGGGAAGTGGTGGGCGTGTCGCGGCGACTCCCGATCGACCTCGGGGGCGCGACGCTCGTCTCGCTCGACCTCCTCGACGGGGAGGCGTGTCGGGCGTTCGTGGGCCGGCACCCTGACACCACCCATCTGGTCTATGCCGCGCTCTTCGAGAAGCCCGGGCTGGTCGCAGGCTGGCGCGAACGCGACCAGATGGAGACCAACCTCGCGATGTTCCGCAACGTCCTCGATCCGCTGACGGAGACTGCGCGCGGGCTGCAGCATGTCACCCTGCTCCAGGGCACGAAGGCGTACGGCGGGCACATCGGCCCGATGGAAGTTCCCGGTCGCGAGCGAGCCCCCCGCCACCCGCACGACAACTTCTACTTCCTCCAGGAGGACCACCTGCTCGCCCGGCAGGCGGCCGGGACGGGTGGCTGGGCGTGGACGATCCTCCGCCCCCAGGTGGTGGTCGGCGAGTCGATCGGCAGCAACATGAACGTGATCCCCGCGATCGGGGCGTACGGCGCGGTCCTCCGTGCGGCGGGCGAACCCCTGCACTTCCCGGGCGGCGCCCCGTCGGTGACCGAGATCGTGAGTGCCGACCTCGTCGCCCGTGCCGTGGCGTGGGCCGCGACCGCCTCCGAGGCGCGCGACGAGGTCTTCAACGTCACCAATGGTGACGTCATGGTGTGGCGCAACGTGTGGCCGGCGATCGCCGACGCGCTCGGCATGGTGCCGGGCGAGGACCGGCCGATGCGCCTGGCCGATGAGATGCCCACTCGCTCGGCGGCGTGGGCGGGGATCGTCGAGCGGTATGGACTGCGCTCGCCGCGTGACCTCGCCGATTTCGTGGGGCAGTCGTTCGTGTACGCCGACATCCTCCTCGGGGTCGGCCGTGAGACGGTGCCCCTTCCGCAGCTCGTGAGCACGGTGAAGATCAGGCAGGCGGGCTTCGGCGACTGTCTCGACAGCGAGCACGACCTCCGGGGCTGGTTCCGGCGGCTCCAGGCCCGCAAGCTCCTTCCACCCCGACGTCATGCGCGGAAGGGAACATGACTGCTGTGTCGCTTTCGAGGTTTCGGAGGTTCGCCCTCACTCTGGTCGGCCGCACGCTCGTGGCGGTCGACTCGGTACGCCGGAGGCTCTCGTGGCGCCGCGACCCCGGCCGCGAGGCGGTCGCGGCCTCCGCGGCCGGTCCGAACGGCGTGCTCGTCGCCGTGTCGCACTGGCGCGACGAGGACGAGGCGCCCGACGCGACGGTGCCGACGCCGGATCACGCGGGCACGGACCGGTCTCGGATGATGACCGAGTGTGTCGCGAGCGTGCTCGAACTGGGTGCCGACCGCGTGGTCGTGGCGGTGTTCACGAACGAGCCGTCGCAGACGGCCCGAGCGCTGACGTCTCGATTCGGGCACGCACCGGATCTCGTGTCGGTCGAGATCCTGCGAGGGATCGCGTCACTCGAAGCGACAGACACTGGCGGGCGGCAGATCTTCGTGATCGGTTGGAAGCCGCGAGTGGTCTTCAGGCACGGCTTCAACCTGACTTGGGCACACAAGCGGCTCTTCCGGCGAGCGCTCGACGACCACCGGTTCTCGCACTTCGTCTACCTCGAGGACGACATCAGGTTCACCCGGGAGTCGTTCTCGTACTGGTGCCGGTTTCGGGAGCCACTGGCCGCGTACGGCCTGTTGCCTGGGTACGTGCGGTACGAGTCGACCGACGCTGGGCGCTTCCTCGCCGACCAATCCGGCCGGCAACGCCTCGACGGTCCGAGCGTGCGCGTGCACGCTCCACGCGCGGATGGTGCGACGGCGAGCGATGCGTTGGTCGTCGCGTTCGACAACGCATACCAGGGGATGTACGTCCTCGATCGACCCCTCGCGCGGAAGCACTTCCGGTATTCGCCGAACCGGACGTTGCTGCGCAGCCTTTCGGTCCGGCACTGGGCCCCGAGCGAGTCGGTCGGACACTGGGGATGGCGAGAGCGCGCGGCGGCCGGTCCGATCTTCGACGATGTGCCGTCCGGGTTCACGGCCCGCAACGTCGTCCCGGTGCGCAACGACGAAACCGGAGGCTCAGTCATCGACCCCGCGTGCCTGATCGAGCACCTGTCGGGAACGATCACCGCGTCGGCGGACTCACCGTTCGGACGGGTATCCGTGGACGATCCGTTTCGTCCGTGACTCCAGGCTCTCCGCCCGGTCCGAACGCTCGCGCTCGATCTCCTTGTCCAGCCTCCTCGATCACGTCGGCATCCCGCCTGCTCATTCGGTGTCGCGCGCGGGATTCGTCGTGATGAACCGCTCGTGGAACTGGTCGGGGTCGTCGAGGATCGACTGGAACACCTCCTCGGACAGTCGGTCGGCGGCGGCGGAGAACTCGTCGGTTCGGAGCTTGCGTCGCCGGCGGGCGGCGGCGCGGTAGCGGAATGCTCGTTCTGCTCGGTGGACAACCGGGAGCCAGCTCGGCGAGCGCGTCGACCGTGCGGCGGCGCGCGGATTGATCGTCTTTCGCGTTGCGGCGTCGACGTGTTCGATCCGCTCGCGAAATCCCGCTCCATGGTGATACACGAGGTCGTCGTACACCGCGAACCACAAGGGGTGGAGGTCAACCGTGTTCGATCGGAGCAGAGGTGCCCACGGTTCGTCGCGGTGCTCCAGGATCCGATGGAGCGAACAGCCGGAATCGTTGATCGGGTGACCGAGCGCGTTCAGCACGACCGGACCGGGCTGCCAGGTGCCGTCAATGCGCTTCCAGAACCCGACCGTCGTGAGGCAGAAGCACGGATGCGGGTATCGCTCGCCGAGGTCCTCGTCTCGCCGGACGGCCGCGAGGGCTGTGCCCCTCAAGACGCTCGGCGTGATCAACGCGATCGGGAACGCGTCCCCATCGAGGAAGATGATGAAGTCCTGGTCGTCGGCTTGCTCGAAGACGATCCGAGCCAACGCGTCGAGCTTGTCGGGATGCGAGCCGTCGAGATCTGCGGCGTAGAA
>Ga0302322_100006043_pt1 | contig 10684 bp, 9 predicted proteins | sample Fen_T0_2_FD_203757 | JGI IMG/M metagenome (GOLD analysis project Ga0302322, IMG submission 203757) | Peat permafrost microbial communities from Stordalen Mire near Abisko, Sweden - Fen_T0_2 | ecosystem: Environmental > Terrestrial > Soil > Wetlands > Permafrost | place: Sweden: Abisko... | reverse complement strand
TCTCGGAACGGAAGATGCGATTCTGTTCCTGGTCATGACCTATGCCGGGGCGGTCGGTTGATCCCCGTCATGGTGAGCGCAGGCGCCGTCCAATAGGCGAGGGCCGGCATGCCGCCGGCCCTGCACTCGCGGTCGCGTTGGCGATACGGTCAGTTCGTTATCGGGACCAGCGTCAAGCACATCATCATGCCGCCGCAGTTCATCATCACCGGCATGCCGGCGGCCGTCATGCTCAGGGTGGAACGGTTCTGGCATTATTGCGGACGACTGTCCGTTCTAGGAGAAGAAGCCGGGCTGGCGCAGCGTGCTCTGGACACATCGGCACGGCGGCCGCTCGGCTCACCGCCCGAGCAGGACATAGCTGCGATCGAGGCCGCGCGCGTCGCCGGTATCGTCGGTCCAGCCGATCGCCCGGCGGTAACTGCCGAATGTTCGGTCTCGCTTGAGCTGGGACACGTCGATCGGCTGGGGACCATCGGCATAGGGTGTGACGAACAGCGCGTCTTCAGGGCAATAGAGTTCGCACAGAAAGCAGGTCTGGCAGTCCGTCTGGCGCGCGATCACCGGGATGCCGACGGTGCTGTCGAACACGTTGGTCGGGCACACGGTCACGCAGATATTGCATGCGGTGCAGGTGTCGACGTCGATGACCTGGATCATTCCGCAGCCTCCGCGACGTCCGCGTCGGCCTTTGGCCTTGTTGATGTCCAGACCTCGTCGAGGCCGCCGGTCGTGATGGCGTGACGCTGTGCCTCGTCCTGCCGCGGGAAATCCTCGCGGCGATGCATGCCGCGCGTTTCCGTCCGGGCAAGCGCGCTGCGATACATCCAGCGGGCGGTTGCGAGCATCGCCGCACTCTCCCGGGCGCGTTGGGCATGATCGCTGGTCGTGCCGCCGGCCTCGGACGACTCGTGCCAGAGCCGGTCGAGGCGGTTCAGGGACGCGTCGAGACGACCGGCCTCGCGAAAGTAATTGATGTCGTAGGGAAACACCTCGTCCTGCACGGCCTTTGCCAACGCAGCCGGATCGAATGGACGGGACGAACCGCCACGCAGGCCGACGGTACCGGCCCTCGCAAGGGGAGCGCGTCGCTGCTGTGTCGCGCGCAAGGCATAATCCGCGGCCCCGCCGCCGGCCCAATAGCCCGATGACATCGCCCAGGCGGCGTTGTGGCTGCCGCCGCCGGTGAACCCGCCACAGATCAGCTCGCGCGTGGCGGCGTCGCCGGCCGCGTAGAGTCCGGGCACGCTGGTGGCGCAGTTGTCGTCGGTGATGCGCATGCCGCCGGTGCCGCGAACGGTGCCTTCCAGCCGCAGCGTGATCGGAAATCGCTGCTTGAACGGGTCTATTCCGGTGCGGTCAAGCGGCAGGAAGAAGTTCGGCTGCGACAGCCGCATCGCCGCCTGGATTTCGGCGTCGGCCTTGTCGAGCTGGGCGTAGACTGGCCCTTGCTGAAGCGCGCGGGCGATTTCGGAGCGGCCGCCCTTCGACGCTGCGCCCGGTATGACGCTGCCGTCTTCATAGGTGAAGCTGGCCCAGCTGTAGAACAGCGTTTTCGTCACGGTGCCGAACGCAGGCGCGATGGCGTAAGCGTTGGAGAATTCCATGCCGGTCAGTTCTGCGCCGACTTCGGCGGCCATCAGATAGCCATCGCCGGTCAACACGTTGGAGCCGAGAGTCTTGCTGAGGAAGGCGCAGCCCCCGGTCGCGATCACGACCGATCCGGCGCGGACCAGCCAGTTGTCCTGCTTCTGGCGCCGGATCCCTGTCGCGCCCGCGAGGCGACCGTCATCATGCACCAGAAGTTCGAGCGCGGGGCTGTGGTCGAGGATCGTGACGCCGGCCTGTTTGGTCCGCTTGCGCATCAGGCGCATATATTCGGGCCCCTGCAGCGACGTGTGGTGCGTCTTGCCGTTGGCGTCGGTTGGATAGGGATAGCCCCATTCGGCGAGCCGGTGGCTGTTGTCGTAGGTGCGGTCGAGCACCCGCGCCATCCATCTGCGATCCTGCAGATAGCCGCCCAGGGCCTCGCGATTGGCCATCGCAGCTTCGCGTTTTGCTGGATCGGGGTCGACGTACCAGACGCCGGTGCCGGCGGCGGCCGTGGCGCCGGAGGTACCGCAAAAGCCCTTGTCCGCCAGAACGACGCTCGCCCCGTGCTCCGCGGCCGCGATCGCAGCCCAGGTCCCGGCCGGTCCTCCGCCGAGGACCAGCACGTCGGTTTCCAATTCGACGAAGCCGCTGCCGGAGAGGCGCTCTGCCCGCGCGGGATGGGATGTCATAGGTCCTCCGACCGGTTCGTTTCGGTGTTTTGCGCGGGCGGCAGCGCGGTTCGCGCTAGGCAGCCTTGATGTTTCGTGGCTTGGTGGTCTTGGTTCGGGTCACGCTGGGCCGTCCATCAACGCTGACCGGGACCTCGCCGTCGACCGTGGCGCGATGAACGATGCGGTGCTGGTCGCCATAATCGTTGACTGCGTAATGTTGCGTGGCGCGGTTGTCCCAGATCGCGACGTCGCCCGCCTGCCAGCGCCAGCGTACCGTGTTCTCCGGTGCGGTGATGTGGGACTGGAACAGGTCATAGAGTTTCTGGCCGTCGCTTTTCGAATAGCCGACGAAGCGCTGGACGAAATTGCCAAGGAGCAGGGTGCGTTCGCTGGTTTCGGGATGCACGCGGACCACCGGATGCTCGGTTTCGTAGATCGTGCCGGTGAAGATTTCGTCGTAGTGCTTCCTGTCGGCGTCCGTGGCCTTGGACCTCACCGCCGCGTAGTCATAGGCGTTGCTGTGCACGGCCCAGAGGTCGTCGGCGAGCGTCTTCAATCCGGCCGGCAGGGCCTCATAGGCCGCCGCGGTGTTGGACCAGATGGTGTCGCCGCCGAAGGCCGGGATGACCACCCCGCGCAGCACCGAGAATTTCGGATAGGCATCGACGAAGGTCACGTCGGTATGCCATTGGTCCGCGCGTCCGCCGCCGCGGCTGGAATCCAGTTCGAGGATGGAGGAGGTCCCGCTCAGGGCGCCCACCGTCGGGTGCGGCACCAGATTGCCGAGGCGGATGGCGAAACGCTCCTGCTCGGCATCATCGAGGTGATCCTGCCCGCGAAAGAAGATCACCTTGTGCCGCAGCAGCAGTTGATTGATCGCGGTCACGGTCGCATCCGGCAGCGCGCCGGACAGTTTGACGTTGCGGATTTCGGCGCCAAGCCGGCCCGCGAGCCGGATGACATCGGTGTCGGCGATGCTGAAATTGACGACGTTCGGTGTGGTCATGGCGTAGTCCTCTCCAGGGTGTCAGGCAAAAGTTTGTGCTTGCGGCGTATCCGCCGCTACTCGGCGGCGACGCTTGCCGGATTGCGCCAGACGGATGCGGCGTAGAGATCGGGTCCGAAATCATCAGGGATCGTTCCGTTGATGCGCTGGTCATGGGCGGCGAGGTCAGCGAGGAAGAGATCGCGGCTGATGCGGGCGACGATCGCGGGAATGTCGCGCTTGAAACTGAGGATGTCGCCGATCGGGAGGCCATGGCTGACGAAGCCGCCGGGATTGAAATTGTGAATGTTCTTGAGAAACGGCGCCTTGCCCGGCGTGCGCTCGAGAAATTCGTGGCCCGCGCCGAGATAAGGGTACTCGGCCAGCACCTCGTCTTCCACTGCTGACGGCGGAGTGAAGCGATCGCGCCAACGGGCGATGTGGCCGGCGAAATCCTTGAACTCGGGGCGCGCGGCGGGATCGACATAGTAGCCGGTGCCGGCGATCACGTAGTCGAAGCGGAACGACCCGTCACTCGTCTCGGCCGCGACCTGGTTGCTTTCGATCCGGGCCGAGGTCCAGGCTGACGCCAGATGAAGATGGAAATTTGCAAATCGGATGACCCGTTCGATGGCGTCGACGGGCGGCGTGGAACCGGCGCGGCGGAAGCGCACGGCCTGTTGCCAGCGGACGGCATCGGGCAGGGCGTAGTAGTTGTCATAGGCGCCGGGATAGGTGCGTAGCCGGATGACGGGGAGGGATGCGAGTGCCGGCCGTCGCGCAAACAGATGCACGTTGGCAGCACCCGATTCGAGCGCCACGCCAGCGGCGTCGAAAGCGGACGCGGCGCTGCCGATCACGGCGACGGATTTGCCGCGAAGCGCCGCGAAATCGATCTCCTGCGAGGTATGCGCATAGTAGCGAGGCTCGAGGTGATCGGTCAGCACCGCCGGAATATTGGGGCCGCCACCGCCGCCGACGCCATTGGCCAGGATGATCTTGCGGGTCGTCTCGATCGTTGGCTTGCCGGCAATCTCGAGATGGAGGCGAAGATGGTCGGCTGCGGGCTCGATGCGCAGCAGCCGGGTGCCGTAGCGGACCGGCACGTCGAGCAGGTCTCGAAGCCAGGCCAGATAGGCGGCCCACGCGGTGCGCGGGATGCGATCGATGGCGGCATAGGCGTCGACGCCTTGGGTCGCTTCATACCAGGACTGGAAGCTGAGACCGGGCAGCCCAAGTTCGGGCCCGGGGACCGCCTTCGGAGTCCGAAGCTTGTTCATGCGGGCCCGGGTCAGCCAGACCCCGGCCTTGGTTTCGTCAGCTGCGGCGTCGAGCACCGCGACATCACCGATGCCTGCCCGCCGCAAGGCAAAGGCAAACGCCGTTCCCGACTGCCCGCCCCCGATGATGACGACGTTGTGGTCGATCCCGGGATGTTGGGGCACCCAGTTCTGCGGATCCGGTCCGATCAGACGGAGGGTGCTCTGGGCTTCGGCGATGGGCTGCGTACGAGACATGGTCTGGGCCTGTTGGGTGCGACGAGAAGACGATTGGCTTGATCGGTGCCGGCGGAGAAACGCCGCTGCGGCCCCGCGAACAATTGGAAAACTGCACGCCGTCGATCTGGCAAACGGCGCCAGCGGTGTGGGAGTTTGGCGCCGATCGTCCAAGCAAAGTCCTCGGCGATCGGGTGACTGCATCGTCAAAATCCTAGAGGCAGGTGCTTCATAGTCAATAAAATGGATAGACCAATGTTTTGCGAGACACGTCGCTCCTGTTTCGTGCAAGCGGCCAATGCGGAAAAAAGTCATTCAATCGATGCGTTGAAGAGTGCGGCGGTCGATCGCTTTGGTCGGTCCAGTTGCTCGTGCGCAAATCTCGATTGCGTGATCGTGGGTTTCGTCCGTTGAAGACGCGCGCAGAGAGGCGGCGAGTGAATAACAACTTCAACGGCAACATTTTTCCGAGTTGTGTTCTCGCGATCGGGCTGAGAACGTAATTCTATTTCATCGACTTTCCCGCCTCGCGCTTCGTAAAATGCGGGACGAGATCCGTCGAGCAGCCGGGTTGACGATCAGCCGGATGTCGCGTGGCCGGCCGATCAAGGCAGGCCAGGAAGCCGGAAGCTGCGAGAGCGAAGCTGGAGCAAGAGTTGGCATGCCGAACGCAAACATCGCGATCAGTCATAACAATCAGATCGGTCCCGGAAATCAGATCGGTCCCGGCAGTCAGATCAGTCCCGGCATTCAGATCAGTCTTGGCAATGATACGCCGGACCTTGCCCGGACTTATGAAGAGGCGAGCATCGTTCAGTTCGATCACGGCAAGATCCTGATCGATGCCCTGAACCCGCAGCCCGGCGAGCGCGTGCTCGATATCGGGGCCGGAACCGGGCGGCTCGCCGAGCATGTCGCCCAACTCGTCGCCCCCGACGGAACGGTTGTGGCGATTGACCCGCTGGCCTACCGGATTGCGATCGCCCAATTGCGCGCATCGGACAGGCTGACGTTCTCGGTCGGCCGTGCGGAGGATCTGTCCGAATTCGCTCCGGGCGAATTCGACGTGGTTTATCTCAACAGCGTGTTCCACTGGATCGAGGACAAGCCGCGCGTTCTCCACGAAATCTTTCGCGTGCTGAAGCCGGGTGGACGCCTCGGCTTGAACACGCAGGATCCGACAAGGCCGCATCAGACACGCGCGTTCGTGCGAGCGGCACTGGCCCGAGCGGGACTCGAGGCCAACGCGGCGACGCCCCACCGCGGTATCGAGGGGAGCACGCTCGAAGCGCTCGTGACCGAGGCGGGCTTTGCCGACTATCGCGGCGAATTGCGGACCCTGGTCGACTTTCATAGCGACGCCGAGACGCTGCTGCGCTGGTCGGCGAGCAGCGCATTCGGAAATTTCCTGTCCGGCCTCTCCGCGGCGGAGCACGACCGGGTCAGGGCGGAGCTCGCGGCCTTGATCGAGGTCAACCGGACTTCGAAGGGCATTCGCCTGGAGCGGTATCTGCACTTCGCCACGGCGCGGAAGCCGCGAGGCGGCGCGGCCGTGTTTGATAATTCCGATCAGAGTTCACGAGAACGAGATAGAAAATGACCCGTCGCAAGGACAAATTATCGCTGGGAGCTTTCCTGCTCTTCACCGGCCATCATGTTGCAGCATGGCGTCATCCCGATGCCTCGGACAGCCAGAGCCTGGCCGATTTCGTCAACTTCGCTAGGGCGGCCGAGGCCGCCAAGTTTGATGCGGTGTTTCTCGCCGACGCGGTGGGGTTTCGCAACGACGATGTCGACGGCGCCCAGTACAAGGCGCATAGCGGGGTCTATCCCTTCGAGCCGATCACGCTCTTGTCGGCGCTGGCGGCAGCGACGTCGCGGATCGGGCTGGTCGCGACCGCGTCGACCAGTTTCTCGGAGCCGTTCAATCTCGCCCGTCAGTTCGCTTCGCTCGACAGGTTGAGCGAGGGGCGGGCGGGGTGGAACCTGGTGACGTCGGCCGACCCTGCCGCCGCGTTCAACTTCGGTCACATCGCCCCGATCCCGCATGCCGAGCGCTATTCGCGCGCCGAGGAGTTCGCCGATGTGGTGCGCGGTCTCTGGGATAGCTGGGACGATGATGCCTTCGTTCGCGACCGCGCAGGCGGGCTCTATTTCGATCCGCAAGGCCTTCATGTGCTCGATCACGTCGGCAAGCACTTCCGGGTCAAGGGGCCGCTCAATATTCCCCGCTCGCCGCAGGGACGCCCGGTGCTGGTGCAGGCCGGCTCCAGCGAGCCCGGCAAGGAGTTGGCGGCGCGCACCGCCGAAGCGATCTTCACCGCGCAGCAGACTCTGGCCGAGGCCGTAGCCTTTTACGCCGACGTCAAGGGCAGGCTCGCGAAGTTTGGCCGCGCGCCCGATGATCTGAAGATCCTGCCGGGCGTGTTTCCCGTCGTCGGCCGGACCGAGGCAGAAGCGCAGGACAAGTTCGGGCAACTGCAGGCGCTGATCTCTCCGGAGGTCGGCCTCAATCTGCTCGCCCGATTCCTGGGCGATCCCGACATCCTGAACCATCCGGTCGACGGCCCGATCCCGGCATTGAAGGAGACGGAGGGCGGCAAGAGCCGGCAGGTGTTGCTGATCGAACTGGCGCGCCGCGAAAATCTCACCATTCGCGATCTCTATCTGCGCATCGCGGGTGCGAGGGGGCATTGGCAACTCGTCGGCACGGCGACACAGATCGCCGACCAACTCGAGGAGCGATTCCAGAACTACGGCGCGGATGGTTTCAACATCATGTCGCCGATCCTGCCGACCGGACTGACCGATTTCATCGAACTGGTCCTGCCGGAGTTGCGCCGGCGCAATCTGTTCCGGACCGACTATGAGGGCCGAACCCTGCGCGACCACCTCGGCTTGAAGCGACCGGCGAACGCGTTCCGCCCGGCCACCTCGGTTGCGGCGGAATAGGGAGCATGATGGTGAGCGACATGCGGGCGGCCCCACTGATGACGACAGGCCTATCCGGCGGATTGCGCCTCGCCGCCGCGGTGATCGCGGTTCTGCTGCTGGTCGCAGGAGGCGGCCCCGTGTCGGCGGAGTCGCTCCGGGTAAGGATCGGGTTTGCCTCGGTTGGCGCGGATAACCGGCAGTTTTCGGGGGGATCGTCGGCCGCGATTGCCCACTCCGAACATTATGTCGAGAACGAACTGCGTGATCTGCCCGAGGTCACGGTGGAATGGTCGTTCTTCAAGGGCGCCGGCCCAGCCGTCAACGAGGCGTTCGCGAACAACCAGCTCGATTTTGCGCTTCAGGGAGACCTGCCGCAGATCATCGGGCGGGCGAACGGTCTCAAGACCAAAATCCTGCTCGCCGCAGGCGCGCATGCGCCGACCTATCTCGCTGTTCCGAAGGACTCGGCCGTGAAGCGGATCGAGGACCTCCGCGGCAAGAAGGTGTCGATCTTCCGCGGCACCAACAACCACCTCGCGGCCGTCAAGGCGCTGGCAGGCCATGGGCTGCAGGAAAAGGACCTGCAGGTCATCAACATGGACACCGCGACCACCAACGCCGCGCTGATTTCGCGCGATATCGATGCCGCCTTCGGCAACTTCCCGCTGGCGAGCCTGGCCGACAAGGGGCTGGCCGAGATCATCTATTCGACCAAGGGCGACAGCCCGAGCTATGAGCGTCACTCGACCCTGATCGCGCAGGAGGGGTTTCTGCGCGCCCACCCCGATGTGACACAGAAAATCGTCAATGCCATCGTTCGCGCGGCAAAGTGGTCGTCGGACGAGGCGAACCGGGAGGCGTTCTTCGAGATCTCGGCGCGCACCGGCTTTCCGGTCTCGGGCTTTCGCTTCGATTTCGAGAACCAGGCGCTGAAGTATCGCAACTCGCCACTGATCGACGAGTCGATCGTCGAGCATTACCGCTTCCAGGCCAAGCAGGCCAAGGAGTATGGGCTCGTCCGCCGGGACGTCGACATCAACGGCTGGTTCGATCGCTCGTTTCTGGACCAGGCGTTGGCGAGCCAGGGTTTGACGGATTACTGGCAAGCGTTTGATGCCACGGGAAAGCCCGTGGACCCGAGCCAGTAGGCTTTTCGATCTGTCAATCGATCTTCAAACTCCGTGGTGATAACGCTTGGCCACGGACGGAAGTCAGGGAGTTCATGAGCGGCCATCTCGACATTCGTCATGTGAGCAAGACCTTCAAGGTCAACGGCGCAGCGGTCGAAGCGCTGAGCGACATCTCGCTGTCGATCCGGCCCGGCGAGTTCGTCTCCATTGTTGGTCCGAGCGGTTGCGGCAAGTCGACCTTGCTGCGGATCCTGGCGGGATTGGAGCGCGGCTTCAGGGGCGACATCACGCAGGACGGCCAGCCGATCGTCGGCACCAGCCTCGATCGCGGCATCGTCTTTCAGGAGCCGCGATTGTTCCCGTGGGCGACGGTCTGGCAGAATGTCGCGCTTGGCCTGCAAAATGCGCCGATCAGCGCCGCCCAGAAGAAGCAGACCATCGCCGCGCATATCGAGCTGGTCGGACTTCAGGGTTTCGAACACGCCTATCCCCATCAATTGTCGGGCGGAATGGCACAACGCGCCGCGATTGCGCGGGGCCTCGTCAACCGGCCGAAGACCTTGCTTCTCGATGAGCCGTTCGGGGCGCTCGACGCGCTGACCCGTGGGAAGATGCAGATCGAGTTGCAGCAGATCTGGGCCCATGAACGGATCACCATGGTGCTCGTGACCCACGATGTCGACGAGGCCGTCTTCCTCGGTGATCGGGTCATCGTGCTGGCGCCGCGGCCGGGGCGCATCTCCAGGATCTTCGATGTGACTGTCGGACGCCCGCGGGTGCGGACCGATGATGATCTCGCCCAGATCCGCAACGAGGTGTTGCTCGCGCTCGAAGGTGTCGAGCAGTTGCCATCGGCGACTGATCGCCCGGAGCGAGCGTTTGTCGCCAAGCCGGCGGCCTGACGCGGCGGGCATCCTGCACCGGCCGCCGGGGCGCATTCGGATCGAAGGCGAATGAAGAGGGGACGGAGCAACTGACCCATATGAAGAGCTTGCGAAAGACCAATGGCAACTGGCAATGGCAAGTGATGTGACGATCTCGCGTGTCGCCGGCGATATCGACGTGACGTCCGCCGGTGGAGATACATCTTTAGCCTCGTCCGATCGCGCCTGGCGCGGCATCGCCCGCCTTGGCTGGACGTTGGTATTTCCCGTGGTGGTCCTGTCGGTCTGGATTTCGGGCGCCAGCTCGGGCTGGCTGCCCGAACAAATTCTGCCGAGGCCGACCGACGTATTGAACACCCTGCTCGAGATGCTGCGCAGCGGCGAGTTGAAGACGCATACGGCGGTCAGCCTGCTGCGCGTGATCTATGGCTTTGCCGCCGGCGCGACCGTGGGCTTTGCGCTCGGCGCCGCGATGGGATTGTCGCGCACCGTCGACGACTATGTGCGCCCCCTGTTTACGGCGATCGCGCAGGTGCCGGCCCTGGCCTGGATTCCGCTCGCGATGCTTCTCTTGGGAATCGGCGAGACGCTCAAGATCGTGGTCATTGCCAAGGCGGCATTCGTGCCCGTGGTGATGAACACCAGTGCCGGGATCCGGAACGTATCGCCGCAGTTGCTCGAAGTGGCGGAGACCTTGCAGTTCTCGACCTGGCAAAAGCTGTGTCTCGTCGTGCTGCCGGCGTCGATTCCCTCGGTGTTTACCGGCCTGCGCTACGGGCTCACCCATTCCTGGATCGCCCTCGTCAGCGTCGAACTGGTCGCCTCCTCGGAAGGGCTGGGCTATCTCCTGGTCTGGGGTCGCCAAATGTTCTGGCTCGATACCGTGCTGGTTTCGATGCTGGTGATCGGGCTTGTCGGATTCCTCTCCGACAAGGTGCTCGCAGTGGTCGAGCAGCATCTCCAGCAGTGGAAGGTCGATCATGTCTGACGC
>Ga0302322_100006042_pt1 | contig 10685 bp, 8 predicted proteins | sample Fen_T0_2_FD_203757 | JGI IMG/M metagenome (GOLD analysis project Ga0302322, IMG submission 203757) | Peat permafrost microbial communities from Stordalen Mire near Abisko, Sweden - Fen_T0_2 | ecosystem: Environmental > Terrestrial > Soil > Wetlands > Permafrost | place: Sweden: Abisko... | reverse complement strand
AAGAGCTGAAGCGTTGGGACCAGTTCGCGGGGTTCGGCGGCGGCCCGGTGCGAATGCTGCCGGGCGGCCAGGTTGTCGGCGCGGTCGGAGCCCTGCAGCCACACCAGGAATCGATTGCTGTCGCGCAGTACGACTGGGAGAACAAGCGCGTGTGGCAGTTCGACCACGCGGAACAGGTCAAGACGAAAGACGGCGCCACGATCTGGGCCGCGCGCCAGCATCACGACTGGCAGCGCGCGGATTTTCCGTCGGGCTACTACTCGCCGGAGCTCACGCCGAGCGGCGCGCCGGTGCGCACGCTGATCCTGGCGCACACGAACCGCGGCGTGCCGACGGTGAGCTCGCAGACGCTCGAGGAAGACGTTCTGTACGAGGTGTCGCCGAAAGGCGAGATCGCATGGCAGTGGCACTCGGGCGATCACTACGACGAGTTCGGCTTCTCGGCCGAAGCGCGCGCCGTGATTCAGAAAGGTGGCGCGTTCAGCGCGGGCCGCGGCAGCTTCGACGCGCTGCACGTCAACGCCGCGACGTGGCTTGGGCCCAATCGCTGGTACGACGCAGGCGACCAGCGCTTCAACCCCGACAACGTGATGATCAGCTCGCGCGAAGCGAGCTTCATCGCGATCGTCGCGCGCGACGGTAAAGTCGTCTGGCGGCTTGGGCCGGACTACCGCGAGACGGACGCGACGAAGGCCATCGGTCAGATCATCGGCCAACACCATCCGCACCTGATACCGAAGGGATTGCCCGGCGCCGGGAACCTGCTCGTGTTCGACAACGGCGGCACCTCCGTCTACGGCTTCGCGAACCCGGCCGCACCCGACGGCACGGGCGCGGTGCGCCGCCATTTCTCGCGCGTGCTCGAGTTGAATCCCGTCACGCTCGAGAAGGTCTGGGAATACTCTCTGAAGGGCCAGGAGAGCTATCGGTTTTTCAGCCACTACGTGAGCTCGGCGCAACGATTGCCGAACGGCAACACGCTGATCACCGAAGGCGCGGACGGGAGGCTCTTCGAGGTCAAGAGCAACGGCGACATCGTGTGGGAGTACGTGAGCCCGTATTTCGGCACGGACGCACCGGGCACGAACCGCGTGTACCGCGCGTATCGATTGCCGTACGCCTGGGTGCCGCAGCTACAAAAGCCGGCGGAGCGCCCGGTCGTGCCACCGCCGCGAGGCGAATTCCGGGTCGCGCCGCGCTAGTTCTTCGCCGGCACCGGCTGGCTTCCTTCGACCCTGTCAGACGGGCTACCCTGTCGAGCGAAGCTGGCCAAAGAAGACCGGCACACATTTCGGGGAACCATCGACTTGAACGGCGGGACCGCGTCGCTATCGACGCTGACTCATTTGCAATGCTCGCGGCCAAGCTGCGGGCAACGCCTGGACTACACGCCAGCCAAAAACCTGTGCCCTGCATGCCAGGCGCCGCTGCTCGCGCGCTACGACTTGGCTCGCGCCAAACGCACGTTCAATCTCCCCGCTCTGAAAGACCGCGTGCGCTCGATGTGGCGCTACGCCGAGGTGCTGCCGAAAGCGGCGCCCGTGTCGCTCGGCGAAGGTCTGACACCGCTGCTGCACACGCGCCGCTACGGCGCAGAGCTCGGCCTTGCCAATCTTTACGTCAAGGACGAAGGCCTGAACCCGACCGGCTCCTTCAAAGCGCGCGGACTGTCGGCGGCGGTCAGCATGGCGAAGGAGCTCGGCATAGAAACGATTGCATTGCCGACTGCCGGCAACGCGGGCGGTGCCGCGGCGGCGTATGCCGCGCTCGCGGGCCTCGAGTGCGTCGTTGCGATGCCGGCCGACACGCCGGCCGCGAATATCATCGAGGCGCGCGCGTTCGGCGCGGACGTGCGGCTCGTGCAGGGCTTGATCTCCGACGCGGGCAAGCTGATCGCTGCAAAAGTGGCCGAAGAAGGCTGGTACGAAGTCGCGACTCTGAAGGAGCCGTATCGCATCGAAGGCAAGAAGACGATGGGCTACGAGCTGTGGGAAGAATTCGGCGGCACGCTGCCGGACGTGATCGTGTACCCCACGGGCGGCGGTGTAGGCCTCATCGGCATGTGGAAAGCATTCGAAGAACTCGAAGCGATGGGCCTGATCGGCGGTGAGCGGCCGCGCATGATCGCAGTGCAAGCCGAAGGCTGCGCGCCCATCGTGCGCGCGTTCGCCGCGCATGCCGAAGCGTCGGAGTTCTGGCAGGACGCGGCCACCGTCGCGTCCGGATTGCGCGTGCCGAAAGCGCTCGGCGACTTCATCGTGCTGGCCGACGTCTACGCGAGCCGCGGCGAAGCCGTCGCCGTCAGTGACGTCGAGCTCATGCATGCGTGTCGGCGGCTCGCGAAACTCGAAGGCGTGTTCGCAGCGCCGGAGGGCGGCGCGGGGCTCTTCGCCGTCGAGAAACTAGTGCGCGACCACAAAATCGGGCGCGACGAGAACATCGTCGTGTTCAACACGGGCTCGGGCTACAAATACCTCGAGGCCTGGCAAGCGGCGTTGGTGTAATGATCCATTGGAGAAACAACAATGAAACGACTCGGGGCTGAATTCTTCGGTACCTTCTGGCTCGTGCTCGGCGGCTGCGGCAGCGCGGTGTTGGCCGCGGCATTTCCGAATGTCGGCATCGGCCTGCTCGGCGTGTCGCTGGCGTTCGGTCTGACCGTGATCACCATGGCCTATGCGATCGGGCACATCTCGGGGTGCCATCTGAACCCCGCGGTGTCCATCGGACTCTGGGCCGGCGGCCGTTTCCCCGCGGGCAAGTTGCTGCCATACATCCTGGCGCAGGTGCTGGGCGGCGTGCTCGCGGGCGGCGTGCTGTACGTGATTGCGTCCGGTCACGCGGGCTTCGACGTGACTGCGGGGTTCGCATCGAACGGCTACGGCGTGCATTCGCCGGGCGGCTATTCGCTCACGGCGGCGGCCACCAGCGAAGTCGTAATGACGATGATGTTCCTGCTGATCATCTTGGGCGCCACCGATAGGCGCGCACCGCAGGGATTCGCGCCACTCGCGATCGGCTTCACGCTCACGCTGATCCACCTGATCAGCATTCCGGTGACGAACACGTCCGTGAATCCGGCGCGCAGCACGGCAGTGGCCGTATTCGTGGGCGACTGGGCAGTCTCGCAGCTGTGGCTATTCTGGGTGGCGCCGATCGTCGGCGCGGTCTTGGGTGCCGCAATCTACCGATTCATCGGCTCGGAACGCTGATACAGATCCCGGCGGGCACTGCATCTTTTCTTGTGCGCGGTGCCTGCCGGGACTAGTCTGCCGGAACGCCCGGCGTTTCTTCGACGCCTCGCGGCAACCACCACCGACGCGCGCCGCGAGAGCGCCAAGGAGCCAGCATGCGAACGGCGATTCGACGCACGGGCATCGCCCTCGGGATCGCGGCGGTCGCCGCCGCCACAATCGTGTATGCCGAGAATCTGCGGCTTCGCACCGGAGAATGGGATTTCACGTTGACCGGACTCGACTCGGCGTTCAGCGGCGCCGGCGGGCCTCCGCCCGAGGCCCGCGCCCAACTCGCGAAGCCGATGCGCTACAAGAGCTGCATCACGGACAAAGACCTCGCTAAGCTCAGGCTGGGGCCACCCGATGAGGATGAGGACGAAGATTGCAAGGTGACGTCTACCAAAGCGACCGCCCAGGCTGCGGATATCGCACAAACCTGCACCGGCGAAAAGGCGCGCACCCAGAAGATGCACGTCGACGCACCGTCCCCGGAGAGCATGACGGCGACGATAGACATCACGTCGGCTCGTGGTTCCGCCCACCTGACGATCGTCGGCAAGTGGATCGGCGCCACCTGCACCGACTCGGACTAGTCGCGGACGCACATCGAACAACAAACGCGAACGTCGAACCGCGTCTGGTGTCTCCGAAGGTATAAGCGTGATATTCCGTCAACTGCTCGACTTACGTTCGTCGACGTACACGTATCTGCTCGCAGACGCGCGCACGCACGAGGCCGTCATCATCGATCCCGTCTTCGAGCAGGTGCGCCGCGACGTGGCGCTCGTCCGCGAGCTCGGGCTCACGCTCGTGTACACGCTCGACACGCACGTGCACGCCGATCACATCACGGGTGCGTGGCTACTGAAACGCGCGCTCGGCAGCCGAATTTGCATCGGGCAACGCTCGGGCGCGCGCGAGTTCGATCTTGGCCTTGCACCCGGCGAACGCTTGCGGTTCGGCGCGCGCCATCTCGAAGCACGCCCCACACCCGGGCACACGAACGGCTGCATGACGTATGTGCTCGACGATCGCAGTATGGCCTTCACGGGCGACGCGCTACTGATCCGCGGCGCGGGGCGCACCGACTTTCAAGGTGGCGACGCTCACGCGCTGTACCGTTCGATCACTGGCGAGATCTACACGCTACCGGACCCGTGCCTGATCTATCCCGCGCATGACTACCGCGGCCTGACGTGCAGCAGCGTCGCAGAGGAAAAGAAGCACAATCCGCGCATCGCGGCCGACCGCAGCGAGCGCGATTTCGTCGGCTACATGGAGAACCTGGGCCTGCCGCACCCTAAACAGATCGACGTAGCCGTGCCCGCCAACCTCGAGTGCGGCCACATCGATCTCGCCGACGAGCTGCTCGAGACGACGTGGGCGCCACTGCGCTACACGTATGCGGGCACCAACGAAGTCGAGGTCGACTGGGTCGCCGATCACACCGCGGAGATCACTATCGTCGACGTGCGTGACGCGAACGAGTGGAACGGCGAGCTCGGCCACATTGCGGGCGCCACATTCATCCCGCTCGAGCAGCTGCGCGAGCGCGCCGCAGACTTGAAGCAGGACAAGCCGATCGTCGCCGTGTGCCGCTCCGGAGCACGCTCGGCGCAAGCCGTCGCCATTCTCGAGAAAGCCGGGTTCAAACGCGTCGCCAACCTCGCGGGCGGCATGATCAACTGGAACAACCACCAGCTCCCCACCCGCACCGACGCCTGAGCCCGTCGCCGCGCCACCGCGCGGCTGCTGTCGCACCAACCGTTGCCTGTATTCGCTAAGTGTTGGCGAGTTTCGCCTTGACCCCAATCGCTGCCTGAATCTCCGCACGATCGGACAGGCCTTTTCCTTTCAAGCTGTTACGTTGCCCACGAATCACTGGCACGGAAGATGCTATTCGCGATCCAGTAGCGACCCGCTAGTCGCGCCGTGCATCTAAGACACAGGGGGGATCGTGGATCAAAGATCATCGTTGCTCGATCAACTACGGATCGAGCGATCCGACGAGACTGCGCCGCGCAGTCGTAAAGCAGTTTGGTGGAGCGTCGGCATTGCTACCGTCGCAGCGGTGGGTGTCGCGACCTGGGTGGTTGCGATGCCGCGCGGCGTTCCAATCAAAGCGGCCACGGCAGCGCTCGCACCGGCCGACGTCGTCGCCGCCCCCTCTTCGATCCTCGACGCGTCCGGCTATGTGGTCGCGCGCCGGCAAGCGACGGTGTCTGCGAAGATTACGGGCAAAGTCGTGGCCGTTGCCATCGAGGACGGCCAGCGCGTGGAACGCGGCGAAGTGATGGCGCGGCTCGACGACACCAACGCGCAGGCAGCTGTCGCGCAAGCGCGTGCCGAGCTCGAGCAGAGCAAGGCGAACCTGATCGCCTCCGAGGTGGCTCTGACCAACGCCGGTCCCACGTTTCAGCGCAACGAGATGCAATTCATGCGGGCTGTGATCAGCGCGCAGAGTTTTGACACGGCGAAGACCGCTTTCGACGCCTCACGCACGAGCCGCGACGTGGCTGCGCGCGCGGTCGATGTCGCAGCCGCACGGCTCGGGCTCGCAGAGCGCAATCTCGACGACACCGTGGTGCGCGCGCCGTTCAGCGGCATCGTGACCGTCAAGGCGGCGCAGGAAGGCGAGATGGTGTCGCCTATCTCCGCGGGCGGCGGCTTCACGCGCACGGGAATCGGCACCATCGTCGACATGAGATCGCTCGAAGTCGAGGTCGACGTCAGCGAGAACTTCATCAACCGCGTGCACGCGGAGCAGCCGGCCAGCGTGAAGTTGAACGCGTACCCCGACTGGAGCATTCCGGCGCGCGTAGTCGCCATCATTCCCACAGCCGAGCGCGCGAAGGCCACCGTGAAAGTGCGCGTGGCATTCGACGCCGGCGATCCGCGAGTGCTGCCCGAGATGGGTGCACGCGTGGCGTTCCTGTCCGACGCGAACGGCAGCGCCTCGGCCGCGGGCGGCGGCGCTTCGTCTACGCAACGCGCGTTGCTCGTGCCCGAAGGCGCCGTGCAGCGAAATGGCGACACGGGCGTGGTGTTCGTCGTAGCCGATGGCAGCGTCGAGAAACGCACGGTGCGCCTCGGCGAACGCAGCGCCGCGGGCCAAATCGTGCTCTCGGGGTTGACGCCCGGCACGCGCGTCGCGATCGGCGACTTCGCACGGCTGACCGACGGCACTGCGGTAAAGATCGAAAACTGAAGCGCTTGCTGCGCTTACGCCACTAGGAGTGAGAGTCATGACAGCTCTGGTTTCCATCAAGCAGGTTTACAAGAGTTACGTGCGTGGCAAGCAGCGTGTGGAAGTTCTGCACGGGCTCGATCTCGACGTGGAGAAAGGCGAGTTCCTAGCACTCATGGGGCCGTCAGGCTCCGGCAAGAGCACGCTGCTGAATCTGATCGGCGGCCTCGACCGGCCGGACAAGGGAGAGATCACCGTCGCCGGTCAACGCATCGATCAGCTGTCGTCCGGCCAGCTCGCGAAATGGCGCGCGCGACACGTGGGTTTCATCTTCCAGTTCTACAACCTGCTGCCGGTGCTCACTGCAGAGCGCAATGTCGAAGTGCCGTTGTTGCTGACGAAGCTGTCGAGCCGCGAACGCAAACGCAACGTGCAGGCAGCGCTCGATCTCGTGGGCCTGGCGGACCGTGCGAAGCACAAACCGAGCGAGCTTTCGGGCGGTCAGCAGCAACGTGTGGCGATCGCCCGCGCGCTCGTGGCCGACCCGACACTGCTCGTGTGCGACGAGCCCACGGGCGACCTCGACCGCGAGACTTCCGATTCGGTGCTTCAACTGCTCGAGCTCTTGAACCGCCAGCAAGGCAAGACGATCGTCATGGTCACACATGACCCGCGGGCCGCAGGCCACGCGTCGCGCCGCCTGCACGTCGACAAGGGCTCGTTGGGCGAGGCGCCGGTCGGTGCTGCCGCATGAAGTACTTACCTTTGATCTGGGCCGGCCTCTGGCGCAAACGCGTGCGCACGGTCCTGACGATGTTGTCAGTGGCCGTGGCGTTTGTGCTGTTCGGCGTCATGCACGGCGTGACGGCGGGCATCGATCAGATCATTAATCAGATGAGCGATTCGCGCCTGCGCATCCAAAGCCGCGTCAACATCACGGAAGCGTTACCGATCGCGCATCTTGGCCGCATCGAAAACGTGCCCGGTGTCTTGGGCGTCGGCTACTACAACTTTGTCGGCGCGTATTACCAGGAGCCGCGCAATCAGATCAGCGCAGGCGCGATGGACATGAGCCGCCAGACTGCGCTCTTCCCAGAGATCAAGGTGCCGGACGGCGCACTGGACGCGATGGCTCGCACCCGGGACGGCGCGCTGATCGGCGCGGATCTCGCCAAGGAGCGCGGCTGGAAGGTCGGCGACCGGATCCCATTACGATCTTCGATCTGGATGCGCAAGGACGGGGCGCAGGATTGGACGTTCGAGATCCTGGGTATCTACAGCTGGGCCGACGGAAGAGTGCCGAGCAACGAGTTCTGGATCAACTACCAGTACTTCGACGAAGAGCGCACGTTCGGCAACGGCACCGTGACGATCTACTTCGCACGCATCAACGACCCCGCGCACTCCGCCCAAATCGCCGAGCAGATCGACGGCTTGTTCGCCAACTCGGCGAACGAGACTCAGACACAGAACGAACGTGATTGGCTGCGCGGCCGCATCGCTCAGATCGGCAACATGGCTTTCTTCGTCAACGCCATCATCGGCGCCGTGATGTTCACGCTGCTGTTCCTCACGGGCAACACCATGATGCAGTCAGTGCGCGAGCGGATCCCCGAGCTCGCGGTGCTGAAGACCTATGGCTTCTCGAGCAGCGCCGTGGTGTTGCTCGTGCTCGGCGAGGCACTGCTGCTGTGCGGGGTCGCGGCCGGCATCGGCTTGGGGCTTGCGCGGCTCGCGCAGCCGTCGATCTTCCGTGCGATCGGTGCCGGCGGCCTGGCGCTGCCATGGAGCGTCATCGGCACCGGCCTCGGTGTCGCCGCGGTCGTCGCGATTATCAGCGCCCTGCCGCCGGCGTGGCGCACGCAGCGCATCAGCATCGTCGACGCATTGGCCGGTCGCTGACCGGCGAATTAGCTCGAAAGGACAACCGCAATGAGTGCTTTGAGTCAGATGGGTGCCGTGACCGGGATGAACCTTCGCAGCATTCCACGCCGCCTCGGGAGCTCGAGCGTGATCGTAATCGGCATCGCGGGTGTCGTCGGTGTCATCGTGGCCGTGTTCGGGATGACGCGCAGCCTCTCCCAAGCGCTCGTCGACACCGGTCGTCCGGACCGCGCGATCGTTTTGCGCAGCGGCGCGCAGAACGAGACCTCGAGCACGCTGCTGGTCGACGCGTTCGCAACGATCAAGAACGCGCCCGGCGTCGCGCGTACCAGCGCCGGCGACGCAGCCGGCAGCGCCGAGATGCTCGCGTCCGTGAACCTGATCCGCAGAGAGGACGGCGCACAAGCCGCCGTCGGTGTGCGTGGCGTGGAGCCGACGTCCGCCACGATCCGTCCCGAGGTGAAGCTCATCGATGGCCGAATGTTTCGGCCTGGACTTCGCGAGATGATCGTCGGCCGAGGCGCTCAGCACGAGTTCAAGAACCTCGAGATCGGCGATCACGTGGGCTTACGCGATAGTGTGTGGACGATCGTCGGCATCTTTGAGAGCGGCGGCGATGCTAATGAATCGCGCCTGTTCGCCGATGCCCAGACGCTGATGTCGGCTTACAAGCGGACGGCTGCCAACTCCGTAACCGTGCTTCTCGAGTCAGAGGCCAGCTTCGACGAGTTCAAGACCGCATTGACGACGAACCCTACGTTGTCCGTTTCCGTCGAGCGCGAACGCGACTACTATCAGCGTCAGTCGGAAGACGCGAACACGTTCTTCGATCTCGTGACGACGTTCGTGGGGATCATCATGGCACTCGGGGCGCTGTTCGGCGCGCTGAATACGATGTATTCGGCGGTCAGCGCTCGCACTGTCGAGATCGCGACATTGCGCGCGATCGGCTTCGGAGCGAGCGGTGTCGTGAGCTCGGTGCTCGTGGAAGCTCTGCTGCTGTCGTTCACCGGTGCGGTAGTGGGCGCCGCCATCGCGTGGTTGCTGTTCAACGGCAATACGATCGGCATCGGCAACAACGTCGGCACGCTCGTATTTCAGATGCGCATCACTCCGGCCCTTCTCGGCTCCAGCGTGCTATTGGCCTGCATCGTCGGGCTGCTCGGCGGCCTGCTGCCCGCGCTGCGCGCGGCGCGGATGCCGGTCGCGACTGCACTGCGAGCCACGGCGTGACGCCGAGAATCTCGCGTCAGACCGTCGCGGCCGCGCGCTTGTCTACGATCAACTGAAACTTGCGCGTGCGCGGATTGACGGGCAGATCGTCCGTCGGCACCACTTCGAAGCGCACGTTGTCCATACGCTTGCGCGCGAGAATCTCGCGCAGCCGGTGAGCGACGCCCTCGACGGCCGCGTTGCGCGCCGCCGCGTCCAGCGCGTTGTCGAGACACACCATGAAGCGAAACTCGGCCGCGCCCGTGAGCTGCAACTGAAACCGGGTCACCCCGGCAACGAACACCTCGTTGATCGTATGCGGGCTGATGAAGTCCTCGGCGCCATCGCGATTCCTGAACACGGGTTGCAGCTCCGTACGGCCCACGAGGCTCTCGATCACAAGGTACGGCGCGTGCTGACCGGATTCGATTGGCCGCAAAATGTCGGCCATGCGATATCGAATCAGCGGCAACGTGTAGTTGAACAGGTTCGTGATGACGGAGTGATCTTCGTAGAACTCGAAGATCAGATCGTCGTCGTACAGCACGATGTTCGAGCTTCCCGGCGGCGAGCCACCCATTCCCAAGTGCTCGCTGCAGCCGTAAGTGTTCGTCAGCCCGCAGCCGAACGTTTGCTCGAGAAACGCGCGGTCGGATTCCGTCGTCGCCTCGCCGGCAGTCGCCAGGTAGATCAGATGATCGAGACGCAACGCCCCGGCGCGCTGCTGCTCGCCGAGAATCTTGAGAGCCGTCGTGTAGCCGGCAAGCATGTCGGGTTGGAATTCGTTCAAGGCGGCGATCGTGTCCGTGAGAGGGCTGTTGACCTCGAGTAACTTGAGATCAATGAATAGGCGCGCGATGCCGCTGTTCAACGAACTGACCAAGGTGACACCGGCGTAGTGGCCGTCCGTCGCCGCGAAATACGCGATCCGCATCTTGCCTTTGCGCTTGCGTTGCGGCCTGGCGCCGCGCGGCCGCATGGCGTTACCTCGGGCCCAGTCCTGCGGCGAATACACGAAGTAGCCCACCTCGCCGGAAGATCCGGACGTGTGGATCACGCGGTACTTGCGCAGGTATTGCTCGTTCGGGTCTTTCGATCGCGTCAGGAACTCGGCGATCGCCCGCTTCGTGATGCCGGACACCGTGACGATCTCGTCGAAGTGGCGC
>Ga0302322_100006041_pt1 | contig 10690 bp, 10 predicted proteins | sample Fen_T0_2_FD_203757 | JGI IMG/M metagenome (GOLD analysis project Ga0302322, IMG submission 203757) | Peat permafrost microbial communities from Stordalen Mire near Abisko, Sweden - Fen_T0_2 | ecosystem: Environmental > Terrestrial > Soil > Wetlands > Permafrost | place: Sweden: Abisko... | reverse complement strand
GACGCCGTGGTCGCTGGCCGGTGGTGTGGTCAAGAGGGGTGGCTGCCGAGAGGGATCGGCGATAGGTGCCGACCCTGTAGCTACGCGATCCCCGCCCCCCGCGGATGCAGAAGCCACCGTATTTCTGGTGATCATCTGACGGTAACCCGCCGAACCTGGCAGCATCAGCTATCGATCGGTGGAAACATGCGCGGCAGGGTTATCGATCGGTGGAAACATGCGCGGCACGGTCCGGATGGCCGGGTCCCGGCCCCGCTGGGAGACGCGAGGTCCTGATGTCCGACTGGCCCGCCAGGGTGATCTGGTGGCAGGTCTACCCCTTCGGTTTCCTCGGAGCCGAGCCGACCGCGCTGCCCCCGGATGCGGACGTCCGTCATCGGCTGCGCTCGCTCGAGCCGTGGCTGGACTACCTGATCGAGCTCGGCTGCAACGGGCTGGCGCTCAACCCGATCTTCGCCTCGGAAACACACGGCTACGACGTCGTCGACTACCTGCGTATCGACCCTCGGCTGGGTGATGACGCCGACGTCGACTGGCTGGTGGACGCCTGCCACGGCCGGGGCATCAGGCTGCTGTTCGACGGGGTGTTCAACCACGTGGGACGGTCCTTCCCGGCGTTCCAGGACGTGCTCGCCAACCGGGAGAAATCGCCCTACGTGCCGTGGTTCCACATCGACTGGGACGGCCAAGGCCCCGACGGCTTCGGCTACCGGAATTTCGAGGGGCACGACGCGCTGGTGGTGCTCAATCACGAGTGTCAGGAGGTCATCGACCTCGTCGGGAATGCCATGGGACAGTGGCTCGATCGGGGCGTCGACGGTTGGCGACTGGACGCGGCCTACGCCGTCCCGTTGGACTTCTGGCACACCGTGGTGTCGCGGACCAGGAAATCGCACCCGGATGCCTGGTTCGTCGGTGAGGTCATCCACGGCGACTACCCGGACTGGGTGCATCAGGGCGATCTCGATTCCGTCACCCAATACGAATTGTGGAAGTCCATCTGGAGTTCGCTCAACGACCTGAACCTCCATGAACTGGCGTGGAACCTCAAGCGGCACAACGCCTTCTGCGAGGAATTCAGCCCGCTGACATTCGTCGGTAACCACGACGTCACCCGCATCGCCAGCCGCTTGGACGACGCCGCATTGCTCGGCCACGCGTTGGTGGTGCTGTTCACCGTTCCAGGTGTTCCGAGCGTGTACTACGGCGACGAGCAGGCCTTCCGCGGGGTGAAAGAGGAGCGCGAGGGCGGCGACGACGAGGTGCGGCCCGCCTTCCCGACCGGCCCGGACGGGCTGGATCCCGGCGGGTGGTCAACCTACCGACTGCACCAGGGTCTGATCGGGCTGCGCCGCCGGCTGCCCTGGCTGGTGACGGCGCGCACCGAGGCCATCGAGGTGACGAACGATCAGTTCGCCTACGAGGTCGTCGGTGCCGGTGGTGAGCGGATCCGGGTGCTGCTGAACATGGCCGACGAGGAGTACCGCTTCGAGGTCGATGACGTAGTGGAGGTGCTGGTGGCCAGCGATGACGCCAGCGGCCCCGAGCACGTGGTCGGCCCGAAGGGCTGGGCGATCCTGCAGCCCGCTAGTTGACGGCCGCCCAGACCGGGTCAACATCGATCGGTCCCTGTCAGCCGCTGTCAGTCGCCGAAGGACAATGTCCGGATGCGGTTGCTGATCATCTCCGACACCCACGTCCCGGCGCGGGCCAGGGACCTGCCCGGCCAGGTCTGGGACGAGGTGGGGCGTGCCGACGTCGTGATCCACGCCGGCGATTGGGTGATCCCTGCGCTGCTGGACGAGCTCGAGGACCGTGCCGCCCGGCTGGTCGGGGTCTTCGGCAACAACGACGGCACCGAGCTGCGCCGCCGCCTGCCGGAGGTGGCCCGGGTCACGCTGGACGGCCTGCGCGTGGCGGTGGTGCACGAGACGGGCGGCACAGCGGGTCGGGAGTTGCGGGCGGACCGAGGCTATCCGGATGTCGACCTGTTGATCTTCGGGCACAGCCACATCCCCTGGGACACCGTCAGCCCCGGAGGCATGCGGCTGCTGAACCCCGGCTCCCCCACCGACCGCCGGCGGCAGCCGGCGTGCACCTTCCTGACCGCATCGGTGCGGGCCGGCGTGCTGAGCGACGCCACGCTGCACGACCTGCCCGGGCGTCGTGAGCCGCCGGACTGAGTTCTGGGCGCCGACCCGCATGGCTTGGGCGACACCGCGGTGTCGCCACACGGTGACAAGGGCGAATGGCAGGAATCGCGGCCGCCGTGAGTCCGCGACACTCCGGCGATCAAGAACAATGGGTGCCTGGAATTGCGTTCCGATTGCCCGACCTCACCGAAAATCTGCACCGGGCGGGTGCTGCGGGACGTGGCTGCACACGACAGAGCAGCAACGACCCGCAGAGATCATGGGCCAGCAGGTGTATCGCCGCTGCCTGAACCTGGGGTGGTGGTGCCGATTTGGGGGAATCGTGACGCTCTGCAGCAGCTTGGTTGCTCGCGCGCGTGGCGCCGCGCCGACGAGGGTGTCGTTCCGATGGCGGTTCTCGGATGTGACGCCCCCACCTCCGTTGCTGGTCGACACAAAGCCGTCGTGTCACAACAACGCACGGCCCCCGAGACCCGACCAATCTGCCCGTCGAGGGATCCCCTGCGAAACGATATCGATCATGGACGCGCAGGTGATGGGATACGTCGTCGACGCTCCGATTGCGGTTCGGCTATCGGGACCGCCCAGGCGTGGACGTCGGCTTCGTGGCTGGCGTGGTGGGCGAGTTCGAGCTGGAAGGTTGAGTGCTGGACCGAGACGGGGAAGTGGCCCGCGACGCAGGCCGGCATCCGGGCAGACCAGGGGGTCTCCCTGAGTCGAAGGGACCACGGGCCGGGGGAAGGTGGTGGAGCCGGCAACGACCGGTGCCCAGCATCTCAGGACGAGAGGAACAGTCATGGACCTGAAGCTCGAGGTCGTCATCCTGCCGGTCTCAGACGTCGATCGAGCCAAGCAGTTCTACAGCGGCCTGGGCTGGCGGGAGGATGCCGACATCGTCGCCGGCGACGACCTGCGCATCGTGCAGCTCACGCCGCCCGGGTCGCCGTGCTCGATCACCTTCGGCACGGGTGTCACGACCGTGGCGCCCGGATCTCAGCAGGGCCTGCTGCTCGTCGTCGACGACATCGACAAGGCTCGCGCCGAGCTCGTGGACCGCGGTGCTCCCGTCAGCGAGGTCTTCCACGGCGCGGCTGGGCGGTTCCATCCCGAGGACGCGAGCGTGCGCCAGCCTGGGCGTGACCCGGAGAATCAGAGCTACTCCTCGCACGCGGTGTTCAGCGACCCGGACGGCAACGGCTGGGTGCTCCAGGAGATCACGACCCGCCTGCCCGGGCGCTGAACGTGACCACCATGGACTCCCCAGCCCTGGCCGAGCTCTTACACGAGGCCGAAGAGCACCACGGCCACTACGAGCCGACCGCCCCGAAGCACCATTGGTGGGACTGGTACGCCGCCTATGTCGTCGCTCGTCAGCAGGGCCGGACCCCCGACCAGGCGTACGGCGACGCCTCGGCCGCCTTGGTAGCAGCGCAGCGATGACGTCGAGTGGTTCCGCGGCGTCTGCGGACGCCTTGGGAGGCACCCATGACCGACATCGTTAGCGACGGCCTCGCCGTCACGCGCCCCGCCACCATCGCCGAGGGGTCGTCGGACGGGCCCGGCCCCACATCATCTCAGTCCAACTACACGGCCCCGAACCTCACGATCGAAGGACGCAACGGCACCACGTACGCCTACCGCCGCTTCGGCCGCGCCGGCGCCGTGCCCGTCCTCTTCCTCCAGCACTTCCGGGGCAACCTCGACAACTGGGACGCTGCCCTCGTCGACGACATCGCCGCCGAACGCGAGGTCATCCTGATGGACAGCAGCGGCGTCGGCCTCTCGACCGGCACCACCCCCCACACCGTCATCGAGCTCGCACGTGACGCGCTCGCGTTCATCGATGCGCTGGGCGTGACCCTGATCGACGTCGTCGGCTTCTCGATCGGCGGCTGCATCGCCCAAGAGGTCGTGCTCCTGCGCCCCTACCTGGTACGACGCCTCGTGCTCGCCGGTACCGGCCCGCGCGGAGGTCGGGGGTACCACCCGTGGGCACCTCAGATCCGGGCGATGGCCAACCAGGACGTCCAAGACGCGCGGCACATCCTCTACCTCTTCTTCACCACGAGCCCCGCCAGCCAGGCGAAGGGCCAGGAGTTCGTGGGGCGGATCTTCACCCGCGAGGAGGGACGAGACGTGACCCCGGCGCTGACTGCGCGGGACGCCCAGGGCGAGGCGCTGCTCGAGTGGGCGGTGCCCGACTTCGGGCAGCTCGCACGGCTGGCGGCGATCACGCAGCCCACGCTCGTGGCCAACGGCGACAGCGACCGGATGATCCCCACGCCCAACTCCTACCTGCTCGCGGGGCACATCCCTGACGCTCGGCTCGTCATCTACCCCGACGCCGGGCACGGCTTCCTGTTCCAGTTCCCGCACGAGTTCGCCGCCGAGGTCAACCGCTTCCTGAACGAGGACCCCGCCGCCGGCTGACGGGTGGATCCCCAGCTGCGCGAATCACCCCATGGCCGACGGCGTTCAGCCACCGGCACTCCACCTGACACGGCGACGGAAGGCGTGCCATGTCCACCAAGATCACTGTCATCTACGACAACCCGCTCGATCCAGCAGAGTTCGAGCGCGTCTACGCCAAGGACCAGGTCGGCCTCGCCCGGAGTCTCCCGGGAGTGCTGCGGGTCGAGTCCGCCAAGGTCTGGCCGAAGGAGGACGGCAGCCCCACGCCGGCCTACCGTCTCCTGGATCTGTACTTCGCGGACTACGACGCGGCGAGCGAGGCCGTGTCATCGCCCGCGGCGGCCGCTCTCTTCCCGAGTGTCTTCGAGCTGGCGACCGGCGGCGTCCGGATCGTCTTCGCCAACATCGAGGAATCATGAGCGGGTCCTCGAGCGGCCGTGTCGCGTCCGTCGATCCGGACCGCGACGAGTGGGACGTCGTCGTCGTCGGAGGCGGGGCGGCGGGTGAAAACGCGGCCCAGTACGCCAGCCAGTTCTCCGGGTTGAGCACTGTGATCATCGAGAACGAGCTGCTAGGCGGAGAGTGCTCCTACTGGGCGTGCATGCCGAGCAAGGGCATGCTCCGGCCGGTCGAACTTCTGTCCGCGGCGCGTGCTCTGCCCGGCGTGCGGGAGCTCGTCGGTGACCGGCCCCTCGACGCCGCCGCCGTCCTGGGCCGCCGCGACGTCATCGTCAAGAACCACGACGACGGCTCGCAGGTCGCGTGGGCTGTCGGCGCCGGCATCGACGTCGTCCGTGGCAACGCGCGGCTGACGAGACCCCGCAGCCTCCGGGTGACTCACGCTGACGGGACGGTGCGCGCCATCACGGCGCGCCATGCCGTGGTGCTGGCCACCGGTAGTCGCGCGGCGATCCCGCCGGTGCCGGGGCTCGCGCCCGCACGCCCGTGGACGTCGCGCGACGTGACGAACATGCACGACATCCCCGGCTCCGTTCTGATCATGGGGGGTGGCGTGGTTGCCTGCGAGGCCGCGACGTGGCTGGCCGCTCTCGGCGCCGAGGTGACCGTGGTCGAGATGTCTGATCGGCTCCTCGGTCGGAACGAGCCCTTCGTCGGAGCCTTGCTGGGCGAACGATTCGCGGGCACCGGGGTCACGGTCCACCTCAGCACGACGGTGGCCAGTGTCGAACGGGCCGAGGTGAACGCCGCGGGGACGGGACGGCTTCATGGAGGACCGCTGACGGTGACGCTGGCGTCGGGCGAGACGCTGCGCGTCGACGAACTCGTGGTGGCTGTGGGCCGGCGGGCGAACAGCGATGGTCTGGGTCTGGAGGAGGTCGGCCTGCCCGGTACTGGATTCGTGGGCGTCGACGACCAGTTCGAGGTACTCGGCGTCGCCGGCCGATGGCTCTACGCCGTCGGTGATGTCTGCGGACGGTCCCTCCTCACCCATATGGGGAAGTACCAGGCCCGGATCGCCGGCGAGGTGATCGCGGCCCGCGCGCAGGGTGTTCCGCTCGAGACGGTGCCGTACAACCGGCACACCGATCTGGCCGACCATGGCCTCGTCCCGCAGGTGACGTTCACCGACCCGGAGATCGGCAGCGTCGGACTGACCGAGCAACAGGCCCGGGACGCGGGGCTGGACGTGGAGACCGTGGAGTACGACCTTGCAGGTCTCTCCGGCACCTACGTCCTGCGTGATGACTACCTCGGCCGGGCCAAGCTCGTCCTCGACCGTGCCGCGGATGTCGTCGTCGGTGCCACCTTCATGGGCGCCGGGGTCGCCGAACTCACGCACTCCGCGGCCATGGCGGTCGCCGCGCGAGTGCCGATCTCGGTCCTCTGGCACGTCGTCCCCAGCTATCCGACCGTCAGTGAGGCCTGGCTGCGGCTGCTGGAGGCACTCCACGCCGACCGCACCAAGCGGCGATCGGCGTCACTCGTCGCCGCGAGGTGACATGGACGCCGCGCCGTCGTCACCGCGCTGGGCTGGGACTGCGGGTGCTCGACGTAGGCGTCACGCCCGGTCGAAGGTCTCGTCCAAGCCGGCAAGCAGCCACCGATCGTCAGGGGCGAAGTCGGCGCGCAAGGGAGTCCGGAAGCTGAGACCTTCGATCAGGTCCACCACCCGGCCAGCCAAACGGGCGGCGCCGGGCGGAGGCTCTCCGGGACGGACGACGACACGCGAACCGGCCTCGACGACGAAGCAGCTGTCGGCGTCCGTGGCGAGCAGCCCGAGGCATCCCGCCCGGGTGGCACCACGGGTCGCCCGGAGTGCCGGGCCCAGGGCCGCGACGTACCATAGGCACGCCGTCATCTCGTCGTGCGCCTCGCCGGCCACGAGACCGAGCGGGAGCAGGATGTCGCGCTCGTGGATCCAGCCGTCCCACAGCGCGTGGACGGCCACCAGATGCAGCACGACGCGCCCGAGCGGGGACTCCCCGATCAGGGACCAGCTGTCATCGTCCAGGCCAGTGACCGCCTCCGTGAGTTCCTCGTTCGACTTCACGAGCCGGGCGAGAGTCTCCTCCGGGGTCCACGCCCGGGTCGCCTCGAGCAACCGAGGTGGGGTCGTCACCGGATCGAAGCCCTCGAACAGGCGGGTCGGCGTGCCCTGCAGTGCCCCGACAATCGACATCACCCAGAGCTCGTTCAAGCCAGCGACATGAGCGGCAACCTCCCGCACAGACCAGGCGTCGCACCGGCTCCGCACCGCCCACTGTGCCGGTTCGAGCCCTCGCAGGGCCTCGATCAAGCGCCGCCGCTGAGAGAGGAGCGGGACCGACGGATCAGTGGTGGCGCCCGCGAACTGCAGCACCGGCACGCCGTCGTACCGCGGCGTCACCATCACGATGACCAGCTGGGCTTGATCACTTCAATGATGCCGCCAATGTCCATCCTGGCAATTTTGCCGACGACCGCCGGGATTGCCTAGACTGCTGGTGCCCACTGCCGCTCGGCGAGACGACGGTGCCATGGGAACGGGTAATCCAAGGCTCAACCTGGTCGGCCGTCAGCGCGAGTGCGAGGTGCTGGATCGCCTCCTGGCTGACGTACACGTCGGCCGGAGCCGCGTACTGATCCTGCACGGCGAGGCCGGCGTCGGGAAGTCGGCGCTCCTCGACCACCTCGCGCACTTCGCGGCAGGGGTTTGCGTCGCACGGGTCGTCGGCGTGGAGTCCGAGTTCGAGCTGGCGTTCTCCGGGCTGCACCAGCTCTGTGTGCCGTTCCTCGACCGGCTGGACCGTCTCCCCGCACCCCAACGCCAGGCGCTCAGCACGGCCTTCGGCCTTCAGCAGGGGGAGCCTCCCGACCGCTTCCTCCTGAGCCTGGCCGTGCTCAACCTGCTGTCGGACGTGGCTGAGACGCAGCCATTGCTCTGTGTCGTGGACGACGTGCAGTGGCTCGACCAGGCCTCCGTGCAGACGCTCGCATTCGTCGCGCGCCGGTTGCTGGCCGAGGCCGTGGCGCTGGTCTTCGCCGTGCGCGACCTCGACACGCTGGCCCTGTCCGGTCGCGCCGAGCTTGCGGTTCGTCCCCTGGCGGACCGCGATGCCCGCGCCCTCCTCGAGGCGGCGGTCATCGGCCCGCTCGACCACCGCGTCCGCGACCGCATCGTCGCGGAGACGCGCGGCAACCCCCTCGCGCTGCTGGAGCTGCAGCGTGCTGCGTCGACGGGGCCGGCAGGTGGCCTGGGGTTTCCCGACCGGTTGCCGATAGCGGGCCGGGTCGAGCGCGAGTTCTCGCGGCGGCTCGAATCGCTTCCGGACGACGCCCGGCGTCTCCTGCTGCTTGCTGCCGCAGAGCCGGTCGGTGACGCCGCGCTGCTGTGGGGCGCAGCCGCATGGTTGGGGATGGGTGCGGACGTCGCGGTCGGCGCGGAGGCGGCCGGTCTCATCGAGATCGGCACTGGCGTGCGTTTCCGGCACCCTCTGGCCAGGTCGGCCGTCTATCGCTCAGCAGGGGTGCGCGCGCTGCGCGAGGCTCACCGTGCCCTGGCGGCCGTCACCGATCCGGACCGCGATCCTGACCGGCGGGCGTGGCATCGCGCGCAGGCGTCGTCGGGGCCCGACGAGGAGGTGGCGGCAGAACTCGAGCTATCGGCGGGCCGGGCGCTGGCGCGTGGTGGGATCGCTGCGGCAGCGGCATTCCTCCAGCGCGCCACGGAACTCACCCCCGATCCAGAGCGTCGCGGGGCTCGCGCCCTGGTAGCCGCTCAGGCGAAGTTCGACGCGTCCGCGCCGGACGCGGCGGCCGTACTCGTGGCGACGGCCGAGCTGTGCCCGCTCGACGCACTCCAGCGTGCCCTGCTCGAGCGCCTCCGCGCCCAGCTGGCCTTCATGCCCCGCCCAGGCACCGATGCCCCGTCGTTGTCCCTGCTCCTGGAAGCCGCGCGCCGGCTCGAGCCGCTCGACGTGGCCCTCGCCCGGGAGACCTACCTGGAGGGTCTTCGTGCGGGCATCTTCGCGGGGAGGCTGGCGCCCGCCGCCGAGCTTCTGACCATGGCGGAGGCGGCGCGCGCCGCGCCTAGCCCCGCTGTCCCCCGTGCTGCCGACCTCCTGCTCGACGGTCTGGCGGTGCGGTTCACCGACGGCCCGCTGCCTGCGGTGGCAGGACTGCGGCGAGCGGTCGAGGCATTCGCGCTCGAGCGGGGCCGCGGCGCGGACGACGTCCGCTGGCTCCTGCTGGCCTGGCCGGTCGCCTTCGAGATGTGGGACGACGAGGCGTGGCATCAGCTGACGATCCGGCTCGTCGATGTGGCGCGGGCACTGGGCGCACTGACCGCGCTTCCCCTGGCGCTGATCTACCGCGCGCAGCTTCACGTGCAGGCAGGGCAGCTGGACTCGGTGTCGAACCTGCTGGACGAGGTCGACCTGCTCAAGGAGGCCAGCGGGGACACGCCGATGATGTACACGTCCACGATGACGACCGCACGTCTGGTCCTGGCGGCCTGGCGCGGCCGGGAGTCGCAGACCCTGGAACTCATCGAGACCAGCAGCCGCGAGGGGCAGGCCCGGGGCGACGGCCGTGCGATCTCGGTGTCAGAGCTCGCCAAGGCCGTGCTCTACAACGGGCTCGGCCGCTATGACCGCGCGCTCACCGCCGCCCAGCGCGTCTGCGAGTACGACGACCTGGCGCTCCTTCCCTGGGGGCTGGCGGAAATCGTCGAGGCAGCAGCACGCCAAGGTTCTGGCGATATCGCGCAGGCCGCGATGCGGCGCCTACAGGAGCGGACGCAGGCCACCCCAACCGACTGGGCGTTGGGCACCGAAGCTCGCTGCAGAGCCCTTCTCAGCGACGGTGACGAGGCCGACCGGCTCTTCCGTGAAGCCGTCGAACGCCTCGGCCACACCCGGATCCGCGTTGCCCTGGCACGCACGCACCTGCTCTACGGCGAGTGGCTGCGCCGCGTCGGGCGACGCAGCGAATCGCGCGACAGGCTGCGGACCGCGCACGAAATGCTGACCGAGATCGGGATGGAAGCCTTCGCCGAGCGTGCGCGGCGAGAACTCCTCGCCACCGGTGCGACGGCTCGGAGGCGCCGCCCCGAGACCCGCGACGATCTCACCCCGCAGGAAGCACAGATCGCACGCCTCGTGGCCGAAGGAGCGACCAACCCGGAGATCGCCACCCAACTTTTCCTCAGTGCCCGGACCGTGGAGTGGCACCTGAACAAGATCTTCACCAAGTTGGGTGTCGGCTCACGGCGAGAACTCCGGGCAGCGGCGAGGGTCGCCGCGGGTCGGCCCGCCGCGAGCCAACAAGCTTGGCCCCTTTGACACGAGGGCTCGGGTGCCCGAGTCCGCCCTGTTGGTCTAGGGAGTCGTGGCTGCGGCAGAGCCGCACAGGCGCGGAACGCCCGTCCGACACCGATCACGACGGCGACAAGCACGGTCCCGCCGAGGACGCGCGGAAGAACGAGTTGATTTCATCGGCGAACTCCAGGCAGGCCGACAAGGTGTGGGGCGAGCGTCCCAGTCGCCCATCCCCTGCGAAACAGCAAACGATCAAGGCAGCGACGTCCCAAGAAGAGGCGCCTCCGATGTCCTGTTCGGCGTTCCGACTATGGGACAGAAATGCTGCCCGGAGCCACATGCCCGTCGACGGCAGGGATGTCCTTA
>Ga0302322_100006040_pt1 | contig 10692 bp, 9 predicted proteins | sample Fen_T0_2_FD_203757 | JGI IMG/M metagenome (GOLD analysis project Ga0302322, IMG submission 203757) | Peat permafrost microbial communities from Stordalen Mire near Abisko, Sweden - Fen_T0_2 | ecosystem: Environmental > Terrestrial > Soil > Wetlands > Permafrost | place: Sweden: Abisko... | reverse complement strand
GCGACCTGGTGGTGGGATGGCTGCTGCTACGCCAGGCCGAGATCGCCAAGGCTGCCCTCGACGCCGACACCGCATCAGCCAAGGACCAGAAGTTCTACGAAGGCAAGATCGCCGCGGCGTCCTTCTTCGCCCGCACGGTCCTGCCCAAGATCGCCGCCGAACGCCAGATCGCCGAATCGACGGACAACTCCCTGATGGACGTCCCCGAGGACGCCTTCTAAAGACCCCACCCACCGCATCTCACAGTCTCATTGGGCGCAGTCCCGACCCAGCGCAGGTCCCCGACCTAGCGCAGGTCCCTCACCTAGCGCAGGTCCGTCATTGATAGAGCACGATCGCACGTGCCGATCAGTGACGGACCTGCGCTAGGTGGCGTTTAGGAGGGCAGCGGGAGGCGGCGGTCACGCAGGACTGGGAAGCTGGTGCGGTAGTCGGCTACCACGCTCATGTCCACCTCGACGCTGAGGACCTGCTCTTCGCTGGCGGCCATGGCCAGTACGTCCCCGGTCGGCAGCACGACCTGGCTGTGGCCGCCCATCTCCACGCCGGCGTGGGTGCCCGCGGTGTTGCAGGCCACGACGACACACTGGTTCTCGATCGCGCGGGCGTGGGCGAGCAGGGTCCAGTGCCGCACCCGGGCCGCGGGCCAGGCAGCCGGTATGACGAAAAGCGTGGCCCCGGCGTCAAGCTGGGCCCGGTACAGCTCGGGGAAACGCAGGTCGTAACACGTCGACAGCGCTGCACGGGCGGCTCCGGCCGGCGGCGAGGAGTCGGGCACGTCGACCAGAGCGAGAGCATTCCCGGGCTCCATCAGCAGCGGCTCACCCTGGCCGAAACCGAACCGGTGAATCTTGCGGTAGGTCGCCACCAGGGACCCATCGGCAGCGAAGACCAACGAGGTGTTCCACAGATTTCTACCCTCGGGGCCAGCTGCAGCCCCCGCCGCACCCCGGACTGCACCGCCAGCCGCACCGCCGCCGGGACACTCGACAATCGACCCCGCGTGCAGCATGACACCGGCGTCGCGGGCGGCGGCGGACATCGCCGAGGCGACTGCGCCGTCAACCGGCTCGGCACGCTCATCCCACTTCTTGTAGGAGAACCCACCCGGGGCCCACAGCTCCGGTAGCACAACAAGGTCGTGACCTGCCTGCCCGCGGACGAGGCCGGCCACCCGGGTGACCCTGTCAGCGACAGGCTCCCGGTCGTCATACCCGAGCTGGATCACGGCGATGCGCATGTCAGTCTCCTGGTCTCGTTGAGTGGGGTCTCGTTGAGTGTGATGGTGTCGTTGGGGCTGTCTCGATGCCGTTCGAGCGCCCCGACAGCTTCGCCAGGTGGGCGTTGTAGGCCTTCAGCTCAGCGTCGGCGTCGCGATCGGCCTGACGGTCCAGCCGCTTGGACTCGGCGCCATCGGAGCGCACCCAGGCCATGGTGACCAACAGGGCCAGGACCAGGGTGGGAAGCTCACCGATCCCCCAGGCGACGGCGCCACCGGTGCGTTGGTCGGCGAGCAGGTCCACCGGCCACGGCAGATGCAGACCCTCAAAGAACGTGGGCGCCAACAACGTCGTACCGGTCGTCAGGGCGACACCGAAGAACGCATGGAACGAGATGGTGCCGAAGAGGATGACGAGCAGGAGCGGGGGTGACCACCGCCTCGGCCCCGGGTCGACTCCCACCAGCACCCAGGCGAACAGGTACCCGGCCAGCAGGAAGTGGACGGTCATCAGGACGTGCCCGGTATGCGTACGAAGGGCCAGCTCGAACAGCGGCGAGAAGTAGAACACGATCAGGCTGCCGAAGAAGATCGCGGCTGCGACGATCGGATTGCCGATCACCGTGAGGTATCTGGAGTGCACCAGGGCGAGCAGCAGCTCGCGCGGGCCCAGGGTGTTGTCCGGCCGCGGGGTCAGGGTGCGTAGGGCGAGGGTGATCGGAGCGGCCAGCACCATCAGGATCGGTGCCGCCATCGAGACCGTCATGTGCATGACCATGTGCACCGAGAACAGGAGAGGTCCGTAGACACCCGGCGCCCCGCAGGTGGCCCACGCGAAGATCGCCCAGCCCATGACCCAGCCGGTGGTTCGCAGCACCGGCCAGTGGTCACCTCTATCTCGCATCCGCCAGACGCCTGCGAGATATAGGGCCACGGCGATCACGGACAGGCCGAACCACAGCCAGTCGATACGCCAGACGGTGAACCAGTCGATGCCCGACAGCGGCCCGGCGGGAACCCGGTAGCCGGTCAGGGCGAATGCCGCCTCGGACGTGCCGGGGGGGGTGTCCGGGATCGGTGGTGCGCTGCGTGACAGGGCGGCTCCCAGGGCGAAGGCGGCGCCCATCACGATGAGCTCGAGGATGGCCAGCCGGGCGAAGAGCCGACCCGCCAGCGGATCCAGCGCGATCCGGTTCACCACACGTGAGCGCTGCCGCCAACCCGCCAGGCCGAGTGCCACCAGGGCCAGGACCTTGAGGATCACCAGCACGCCATAGCCCGATGCCAGGTTGTCGATGGAGCCGACCCGGATCCAGGCGTTGACCAGACCGGAGACGGCAACTGCGATGAAGCACCACCCGGCGAGGGTTGAGTACCGCTGGACGCTCACTCCCAGAGCCGTGCCGAGCAGGGGGCGAAGTATCGCCAGCGCCAGCAGGCCACCGACCCACAGGACGGCCGAGACCAGGTGCACGGCAAGGGAGTTGACAGCCGTGTCGTGGCTCGCGGCGCCGGCGGCGTGGCCGGCCAGGGCAAGTGGGAGCATCGCCAGGATGCTGATCGCGGCGAGGGCGACCATCGCACCGCGGCGCCGGACGACCGCGGCGCCGATCGTCACCACCAGGGCCAGCCCAGAGCTGATCACTGCGACACGCAGGAACTCGAGCTGCAGCACGAAGGTCTGGAACTGTGCGCCGAATGACGGGTCGGTGAGTCTGGTGCCGGAGAGGTCCGCGAACGAGAAGACCAGTCCAACAAGTCCGGCCACCACCCAGACGACCCCGCTGGCGCAGGCGTAACGGGCCGCCGTGATCCGCCGGGAGGTGGTCCGCGCCTCGGGGATGATCGTCGCCGCGACCACAAGCAGACCCACAGTGCACGCCGCCGCAAGGTCATGAATGGCCCGAACAATCGGAATCCCCCAGCGCACGAGCGGGCCGACATCCGGCAGTCCGACGACCGGAGCGGCGAAAGCGCCCCCGAGCAGACCTGCCGGGATGACCACTGAGATGACCGCAACGGTTGCCAAGATCATGGGCAGCCTCTCGGTTCGCGCAGCTGCGCCGTGTGCAGTGGTCATGTCCACAGCCTATGGAGGCGTGCGGCAGGTCTCCCGACCTGGCGGCACTTCTGCCTCTGGACCACGGTTCGACTGGTCACGACTTTGGGTCTCCCTCGTCATAGAGGGAGGTTCGAGGGTTTCGGGTGAAGATAAACACTGCCAAGAGCATGAGCAAAAGCGCGCTTCCGGCCCAGACCCACCGCAGGACATGTGATTGGCCGGATACGCCGGCGGGAGTGGGCGGTCGGGAGGTGGTAGAGGTGAGCTGTTGCCCAGGTGAGGGCGAGGTGGCTGTGAAGGAGAACCGGCCGCTGACCGGGTGGCCATCGTTGGACGTCACCCGCCAGATCACGGCGTACCGGCCCGCCGGCGAACCCGGCTGAAGATGTTCGGTGACGATGTTGTCGACCAAGACAGCGGCGCCGCGCTGGACCTGACCGGCCGGGCCAGTGACGAGGATCTCGGTTCCGACAGCCAGGGCTGGCTGGTCGAAGGTCAGCGTGACCCGAGCGGGAACGACCTTCGCGGTCGATCCGTCAACGGGTGAGGTCCCGACCAGGATGTCGTGCGCCTGTGCGGCGGTGGCGCCCGCCACGAGCAGGGCAGCCACCGCCAGGACAACCGCCAGCGCCCTGGGGCGCCAGCGGTTGCCAAACCGGTGTGGGCCGTTCGTCACTTAACCTCTCCCGTTGGGCGGCGCCGGAGCAGGACGAGCCCGCCGGCGATCACGGCTACCAGCAGAGCGGCGCCACCCAGGACGCGCGCCGTGGCATCCGTGGTCTTCGCCGCAGGTGCAGCAGTGCCCGAGGCCTGGTTGGCCTTCGGCGCAGCGCTGACCGCGGTTTCGGTAGCCGCAGTGACAGTGAAAGCAGGAGCGGGGTGCTCCGGCTCCGCCTTGCCTGGAACAGTCGGCTCAGTCCAATGGACCACCGTGCCGTCGGAGTAGAACTGGCCCACCGGCAGAACCAGCTCACCTGCAGCCGGTAGCGCGTCACTGGCGAAGGAGAAGTCCTCATACTCACCCGGCGCGATCTTGCTACCGGATTGGGCGGTCCACATCACCGTACGCGGGGCCTTGGTAATCGTCGCTCCACCCACGGTGACTGGCTTGGGCAGTGCTGCCTCGGTGACAGTCGCGGTCCAACCCACCATCGGCTTGGTGGACAGGTCGGTGAATGGTCGATCTTGCGGGAGGGTGACGACCAGCTTGACGGTGCTGGCGGTCTCGGACTCATCCGGGACCCGGAACGTCAGCTGAGCCTCGTGACCGGAGACGGTGGAGTCGGGCAGGACCCCCACATGGGCTGCGGCGCTGATCGCAGTGCCGCCAACGACGGCGGCGACCACCGCACCGACCACGGCGGCACGACCGACGCGGGAGGAAGCGACCGATGCAGGTCGCGTGAACAGGTGATGGGAGCTGACAGTCATGATGAGGGACTCCTTTGGTGCAGAGCTCAGCGCACACCCCCATCGGGGAAGGGGGTGCCGCATGCCGGGCGAGAAAGCGAGGTTGTCCTGCGGGAGTTGCCATCGGACCGGTGGGCTGCAGGCTGAGGCCTACCTCTCAATCACGGTTCAAACGATGGCGTGCAGACACTGCGACGGCGGGCCGCGCCGGCCCACCCCACCACGCGCGAACCGCACCCGTAGCATCCGTGGTGCGCGAGCCGACTCGACCCGCCTCGCCGGGAGCTCTGGCGGACGCACGGGCAACCACCTGGGCGGACGCACCCAGTCCGCCAGGAACCACAGCGCCTTCTCGCCATACGCCAGCAGCCCCGCCATCACAGCGGTCGCGACGACGTGAGCGACGACCATGGGCATGGCCCCCAGAATGGAGGTGTGGCCCATCCCTGAGCTGGCCATGCCGGACGCGCAGTCGAGTATCGGTCGGCTGTGACCCCTGTGTCCGCCGGCTGGCGCGCTCATGGCTGCCGTCAGGCAGTTGGATGGCGAACCCAGCCACCCAAAGACCTCGTGCAGGACCACCTGCATGACGCCCAAGGAGATACCGACGCGGACCGGGCTCAGTCGAGCCCCGGTGAGCAGCACTGCGGCCAGGCCGATGAGCCCTGCCACCAGAAACAGGACAGCCGGACCTGGCACGGATCCCCCGGCCGCTGCGTGCGCCGTCAGCGCGAGGATGAAACCCACGACCCCCAGCGAGACCGCGCGCAACCCACGCAGCAACCCCAGAGTCGGCGACAACATGCCCGATACTCTAGGCGACAGTGCGGTCATCCTTCGATGAAAGCACCGTCCACGCGCTGGGTAGGCTCGCTGCATGTCTCCAGACCAAGCAGCGCCTCAGCGGCTTCACGACCGTGTCGAAGCCTTCGCCCACACAGCGCAGGCCGTTGTCGATCTCGCCCGCGGCTGCAGCGATGACGACCTCGCGCAGCCGACCGAGTGCCCGGGGTGGACGGTGCACGACCAGATTTCGCACGTTGTCGGCGTTGAGGCGAGGCTGGGAGGACACAAGGACCCCCGGGTCGAGATGCCGCACTACGAGCACATCAGGAATGACCTGGGCAAGAAGGTGGAGTATGCCGTCGAGGTGCGTCGCGGACGCACCGGCGCGGAGGTCGTCGCCGAGCTCCAAGACGTTCTGGCGCAGCGCCTCGCGACACTGCGCAGTCCGGATCTGACGGACACCACCATCATCGCCGGACCGTTCGGTCCGGAGCAGGCCGCGATCGTGCTGCTGCTGCGCACCTTCGACGTCTGGACGCACGAGCAGGACATCCGCAGCGCGCTCGGGCGACCCGGCAACCTCGACTCGCCGGCGGCGGCGGCGGTCGTGGGCTCGGTCATGACGCAGCTGCCCAAGGTGGTGGCCAGGGGCGCTGAGGTCGAGCCGGGGGGCAGCGTGGTCATCGACGTCACCGGCCCGGGCTCGGCTGTGGCTGCCCGAGGAGGAGTCCAGGTCGAGCTGGACGAGCAGGGCCGGGTCCGCGGCCGCGCGATAGCCCCGGCCCTGGTTGACCCTCTGCTGGACCATCCGCGGGATGGTCAGGTAACCATCAGGCTGTCCACCGAAGCGTTCACCCGCCGGGCCGCCGGCCGGCGCTCGGTGATCGAGACGCCATACGAGGTTGTCGGCGACGAGTCGATCGCGCGTCGCGTCCTGGAAGCCCTCGTGATCACCCACTGAGTTACCCCTTGATCACTCATTGAGTCACCCGCTCGTCACCCGCTGGCCAGCCCGCGACTGGAGAGATCTGGACGCTTGCTTGCGTCATACAACTTCTTTGTGATAGTTGTATGACGCAAGCAAGTTCTCGGCGACAGTGGAGGCACGATGGCGATCAGCCTGGAGTCCGCGACCCAGCTCAACATGGATCTGGTCCGCGTGATCAAGCTGTTCCATTCCATGCGCCAGCACGCACCCAAGGTTCACCCGGGAGTTGAGCCGGCGTCCTACCCGATCCTCTTCAACCTCATCGCGGAGCCTCAGCGCCTGTCGGTGCTGGCCGAACACGTCTACTCCGACGTCTCCACGGTGAGTCGCCAGGTAACGACGCTGGTCTCCCATGGGCTGCTGGAGAAGGTGCCCGACCCCGAGGACGGCCGGGCCTGCATGGTGTCGCTCAGCCCGGAGGGCGCAACCCTCGTGCAAGCGCTCAAGGCCATCCGCGGCGAGTGGTTCCGCCAGCTGATGCAGGACTGGGATCCAGCCGACGCAGCAGCATTCAGCCAGTATCTTGAACGGTTCGCCACGTCCGTCGAGGTGTCCAAGGCCACGCTGTTCTCGTTGTCCAAGACCATGCCTGCCGAGGTGACGGCGTAATGGACACCGTCGTTGCCCCAGCGCCCACCACCGGCGGAGGGCTCACCCACAAGCAGATCCTCACCATCATGACCGGGTTGATGATGGGGATGTTCCTGGCCGCACTGGACCAGACCATCGTCTCCTCGGCCATGCGCGTCATCGCCGACGACCTGCACAACCTCTCCGGACAGGCCTGGGTCATCACGGCCTACCTGATCACCTCAACGATCGTGACGCCGCTGTACGGCAAGCTCTCCGACATCTACGGTCGCAAGCCGTTCTTCACCGCAGCAATCGTCATCTTCCTGTTCGGCTCGATCCTGTGCTCGTTCGCCACCTCGATGCCGATGCTGGCAAGCTTCCGCGCGGTCCAGGGCCTCGGCGCCGGTGGCCTCTTCTCGCTGGCCCTGGCCATCATCGGCGACATCGTGCCCCCTCGAGAGCGCGCCAAGTACCAGGGTTACTTCCTCGCGGTCTTCGGCACCTCAAGTGTCCTGGGCCCGGTCGTCGGCGGCTTCTTCGCCGGACAAGCCCAGATTCTGGGCATCACGGGCTGGCGCTGGGTGTTCCTGGTCAACATCCCGATCGGCATCGTTGCCCTCTTTGTGGTCAACCACACGCTGCACCTGCGGCACACCCGACTGGACCACCGCATCGACTTCGGCGGCGCCATCGCGTTGACCGTCGGGCTCGTCCCTCTGCTGCTGGTGGCCGAACAGGGTCGCGAGTGGGGCTGGGGCTCCGGTCAGGCCATGCTCTGTTACGGCATCGGGGCGCTCGGTGCGATCGCCTTCTTCCTGGTCGAGCGTTCAATGGGCCCGGAGGCGCTGCTGCCACTGCGCCTGTTCACCAACAAGACGGTAGGCGTGGCTTCCATCGCCTCGGTCATCCTGGGCATGGGCATGTTCGGTGGACTGGCCTGCCTGCCGCTCTACCTGCAGATCGTCAAGGGCGCGACCCCGACCAGCGCCGGGCTGATGCTGCTGCCGATGACCCTGGGCATGATGAGTGGCTCGATCATCTCGGGCCAGCTCATCTCCAGGACGGGCCAGTACCGGCAGTTCCCGATCATCGGCTGTGGCCTGCTCATCGTCTCCCTCTTCGGCTTCCACTACGTCGGAGCCGAGACCCCGCTCTGGCAGACGATGATCCTGATGCTCTTCTTCGGTCTCGGCCTCGGCGGAAACATGCAGCCACTGACCCTGGCCGTGCAGAACGCCGTCTCCCCGCGCGACATCGGCGTGGCAACCTCGTCGGCGACGTTCACCCGCCAGATCGGCGGCACCCTGGGCACCGCCATCTTCCTGTCGATCCTGTTCACCGCGGTGCCGAACCGTATCCAGACCGCGTTCGCCAAGGTCGCCCCCACCCCCGAGTTCCAGGCTGCGCTGAAGAGTCCCCATTCCCCCACGGGCAACCCCCAGGCCAACACCGACTTCATCCAGAGCCTGCAGCAGGCCAAGACCGGTGGTGGAGGCGGCGGAGCGGTCAACCCGTTGAGCGACTCCTCGTTCATCCAGCAGCTCGACCCACGACTGGCCAAACCGTTCCTGATCGGCTTCTCCCAGGCGATGGACCTCGTGTTCCTGATCGGCTCTGCGGTCATGGTCATCGCGTTCGTCGTCGTGTGGTTCCTGCCGCACGTCGAGCTGCGAAGTGGTTCGTCCTATGAGAGCCGCAGCAATCAGGATGCGGCCAACGCTGCGATGCCCCCCGAGGACGAGACCGCGCAGCCCAGCCCAGCCGCAGAGTCAGTGGTCAGCCCCTAATCTCGCCCACCCAACACCGCCCAATACCCGCAAACCTAGGGGCCCTGCACCCAACCGGTTCGCAACCTAGGGACCCTGTACCCAACTGATCGGCAAACCTAGGGACCCTGTACCCAAGTGGCCCGCAAACCTAGGGATCGTGAAATCCGAAGTCCTGTAACGGAATACACGGTCCTAGGTTTGAGCGGAGTCGGCCAGCACCGTCCCTAGGTTTGGCAGGGATTGACCGGCAGCGTCCCTAGGTTTGGCGGGGGGTCGACCGGCACGGTGCCTTGGTTGGCCGGTTGTACCTGGCTCAGGACCAGACGAGGGCCCGGCCCGGGTCGTGCAAGATCGCCGCGACATCGGCCAGGAAGCGCGAGCCCAGATCGCCGTTGACCAGACGGTGATCGAACGAGAGCCCTAGCTGAGTGACCCAGCGCGGCTTGATCTTGCCCTTGACCACCCACGGCATCTGGCGGATCGCACCGAAGCACAGGATCGCGGCCTCGCCCGAGTTCAGGATCGGCGTGCCGGTATCGACACCGAAGACCCCGACGTTGGTGATCGTGATCGACCCACCGGACATCTCAGCCGGCTGGGTCCTACCCTCACGGGCCGTCGAGATCAGGTTGGTCATGGCGTCGGCCAGCTGCCGCAGCGACATCTGGTCGGCGTCCTTGATGTTCGGCACCATCAGCCCACGCGGAGTCGCCGCCGCGATGCCGAGGTTGACGTAGTTCTTGACAACGATCTCCTGTGCGGCCTCGTCCCAGGTAGCGTTGATCCCGGGGTTTCGACGGCTGGCGATGATGAGCGCCTTGGCCACGACCAGCAACGGGCTGACCTTGACGTCCCGGAACTCGCGGTCTCCCCTGAGCCGGTCCACCAGCTTCATCGTCCGGGTCACGTCGACGGTGATGAACTCCGTGACGTGTGGCGCCGTGAATGCCGAGGCCACCATGGCCTGTGCGGTGACCTTACGGACGCCCTTGATCGGGATGCGCGTCTCACGCTCGCCGATCACGGCAAAGACTGGTGCCACGTACTCAGATGAGCCGGCCGCCGAGGAGCCAGTTTCGTTGCTCACCACGTCGCTGAGGCCGTTCAGGCCGGTCACAGCCGTGCCGCCACCTGCCGCGTACACCTCTACATCGCCGCGGGTGACGATGCCACCCTCACCGGACCCGGTGACCTGCGAGAGGTCGATGCCCAGGTCCTTGGCGAACTTGCGCACCGGCGGCTTGGCCAACGCCTTGCCGCCGGGGTAAGGGAGCGCGACCGGCTGGGCCGCGAGAGACTCGGGCTCGGCGGGGACGGGCGAGAACGCCTGATTGAGCTGGGCGCTCGTGGTGGAAACGGCGCCCTCACTCTTGCGAGCACGACGCTTGCCTGAGGTCACTCGCGGGCCGTACCCGACCAGGTTCGCAACCCGCTCTTCAGGGGCAGCACCGCCGGTCTTGCCGGCCTCGGCATCGCCTGAGGGGGCCGCCGTCGACGTCGTGCCACTCGAGATCCCGGCAACCGTTGTAGTGGGCGGGGCTGTCACGGGGGCGACGTCACCGCCGAGCCCATCGTCGACAGAGATGATCGGGGTGCCGACCTCCACCGTGTCACCCTCCGACGCCAGTAGCGCGGCGATCGTGCCGGCATACGGCACCGGTAGCTCGACCAGGGACTTCGCCGTCTCGATCTCGACGATGATGTCGTTGACCTTGACTACGTCCCCGACCTTGACCTTCCAGGTCACGATCTCGGCCTCGACAAGGCCCTCGCCCGGGTCCGGGAGGTTGAAGTGCTTTACAGCCATAGCTTGTGGTCCCGTTCCGTATCAGTAGGCGAGCGCGCGGTCGACGCCGTCGAGCACGCGGTCGAGGTCGGGCAGGAA
>Ga0302322_100006039_pt1 | contig 10692 bp, 9 predicted proteins | sample Fen_T0_2_FD_203757 | JGI IMG/M metagenome (GOLD analysis project Ga0302322, IMG submission 203757) | Peat permafrost microbial communities from Stordalen Mire near Abisko, Sweden - Fen_T0_2 | ecosystem: Environmental > Terrestrial > Soil > Wetlands > Permafrost | place: Sweden: Abisko... | reverse complement strand
GTAAGCGTCCGGCGGAGGACCCCATAGGCGCGGAGGGAGGAAAATCATAGACTGTTCGTAATGGTGACTACTACGACCGAGTTGATAATAGATACCGGAGAGAAGCGTGACCGCTTGGGCAGACGTGTGACGCCAGCGAAGCGACGAGCGGAGTTGGTGCGCGAGTACCAAGAGAGCGGCTTGACGCAGGCGGAGTTTGCCCGACGGGAAGGCGTGAAGTATCCGACGTTCGCGCATTGGGTGCAGCGAACGCGCAAAAAGGAGGCGCCTGGCAAGCCGTTGGTCCAGTTTGCACAAGTGCGATTGCCGACGGCACCGGCCCAGCCAACGCCGCTGGAAGTGCGCCTGCCTGACGGGACCATCGTGCGGGGGAACCAGGCCAAAGATCTTGCCCAACTTGTCCGCGCCCTGCGCAGCTGAAGCGATGCTGGCGTTTCCGGCAGCGATCAAAATCTTCGTGGCGGTGCAACCGGTGGACATGCGCAAGCAGTTTAACGGACTGTGGACCGCGGCGTCCGAGCAACTCAAAGAAGACCCTAAAAGCGGTGCGGTCTTTGCCTTCATCAACAAGGACCGCACGCGGCTAAAAATGCTCTACTGGGACGGCACAGGCGTGTGGGTCCTGGCCAAGCGCCTGGAAAAAGGACGCTTCAGCTGGCCCAGCGGCACAGACCGCACCAAACTGCCACTCGCACCGGAAGCGCTCGCGCTTTTGATCGGCGGGATCGAGCTAAAGCACGGATCACTCAAGCCCTGGTACGAACGATAAATTATCCAAATAATATTGGAACATAGTCACAGGTTCGTGTTCTGAGGTGGCGCGATGCCGCCCGTGGAAAAAGTTTACGCCGAAAACCTCGAACTCAAAAACGAGAACGTAGCGTTGCGTGCGCAAGTCGACTGGCTCAAGCGCCAGGTCTTCGGCCCAGGCAAAAGCGAAACGCTCGACCGGCTGCAAACGGTGCTCGCGATCGAGGAAGCCGACAAAGCTCAAGCCCCGGCCAAGACCGAGACGATCACCTACGAGCGCAAAGTCGCCGCGAAGGAAAAGCGCCCTCTGCCCGCTGAAACCTTCAAGGACCTGCCCGTCGCCGAAACAATCGAGATCGTCCCCGACGAAGTAAAAGCCCAGCCCGAGCTCTACGAAAAGATTTCCGAAGAAAAGACCTTCGAGGTGGACATCGTTGCGCCGCAGCTGGTCAAGCGTGTGATCATCCGCTCGAAGTACCGCCACAAACTCAACCGCGCCCTTCCTCCCGTCATCGCCCACGCACCGGCCAGGCCGGTGGCAGGTGGTTATGCCTCGGCCGGCCTGCTCGCCTGGATTGCGCTCTCCAAGTACGTCGATCACCTGCCGCTCTATCGACTCGAAAAGATGTCGGCCCGCTGGGGCGCCACGCTCTCGCGCCAAACCATGGCCGACTGGATCGCGATTACTGCCGAGTGGCTGGAACCCATCTACAAAACGATGCTCCGCCGCCTGCTCGCCGGAAATTATCTCCAAGCCGATGAAACCCCGATCCGCTGCAACGACCCCGATGAAAAACGCGGTGGCACGACCGAAGGCTGGCTGTGGGTCATCAGTCGGCCCGGCGACGATGTGGTCTTCGACTGGCGCCTCTCCCGGCGCCACGGCGAACTCACGTCATTGATCAACGGATACACCGGCATCCTCCAGTCGGATGGCTACGGCGCTTACGCCTCGCACGCGAAACAACACCCCGGCATCACCTGGGTCGCCTGCTGGGCCCACGCCCGCCGCCGCTTCTTCGAGTCCCAGTCCGAACATCCCAAAGCCGCGGCACTGATCCTTCGTTTGATCGGAAGACTCTATCAAGAAGAACGCGAGTGGGACGCCGCCGGCGTATCCAAAGATCAACGACGCGAACTGCGTCAGGCTCACTTTGCCCTGCCGCTGCGCTGGCTCAAACGCATCGTGCTTGGCTTGCGCGAACGCGTGCTACCCAAGTCCGGACTCGGCAAAGCCTGCGACTATCTCCTCGGCCACTGGACACCGCTGAGCGCCCATCTCGACCACGGCGAAACCCGTCTCGACAACAACCTCGTCGAAAACGCCATCCGCCCCTCAGCCATTGGGAAGAAAAACTGGTTGTTCATCGGCCACCCTGACGCCGGCCAACGCTCGGCGATCATCTACTCGATCGTCGTCTCCTGCCAGCGCCACGGCAAAGATCCCCACGCCTACATGAAGGACGTGCTCTCACGCCTGCCCAAAATGAGCACCAAAGACGACCTCACACCATTGCTTCCGATTAACTGGCAACCAGCGTAATCCTACGAACCGCTTCGTAGTCACGGTTCATAATGGTCACCATTACGAACCTTCCTGAGCAGAGGTCGCTTCAGATCTGCCGCCTCTACGCTCTGTGTCAATGAGGTCCTCCGCCGGACTCATACGAAAGTCGCTACGCGTTTTTCAGGAGTGGGCGCGGCATCCCAGCGGAGGACGGTATTACGGACCTCGGTGTCGAGGGCTTCCCCGGTACGCAGGTCTTCGATTTTTCGTGGTCCAGGCCGATCGCGACCTTCACTTCAGAGCGTCATCGTAATTTCGGCGAGCTTGAGCATTGTGAGCATGTTATCTCTGGTGCGGGTTTCAAGGCGCAGTCCGCGTCCCTCGGCGTAGACGCGAGCGGCATTGAGCGCGGCGATAACCGGAGGCGGTAAATTGCTTTTTCGGGCTGCTTCAGTTGCCTTTTCGCCAAAGACAAAAGCGGTCAAAAAATATCCTTCGCTAGGAATAAGGTAGACAATGGTTCGTTTCTTGCGAATTAGGCGTAGGAACAAACCGGTCGGACTGGTCTTTGCCGGTTGCCATTGTTGCGTGACGGGAGCGTGGAGCGTTTCAATTATTCGCACTAGTTCGTCCCACAACGCCTTTGTGGTACCGAGTAGACAGGCGAGCTAAGCCTCGTCTGGACCTGATGATTTCGTGGGATTTTTTTTCTCAGCCGTAAAGCTACATCTTCAGTGGCGTCGAGTAATGGCCTTGCAGGACTTTCCATTGGCCATCTTTGCGCTGGAAGATGAGAGAGACGGCAAAATGGTTCGTGATGGTTCGGCCGTCCTGAAGGGTAGCGATGGTATTGCCTTCGCCGGTGAGTACGGCAAGGTCGGGCGAAATGATGGTAATGCGTGGGCTTTCAATCTGGCGCTTGAGCGTAGCGATGCCGACGAAACCGCGTTTCACGGCCTCTAATGCCTCCTGTCGCGTTTTGAAGAGCACACCGTTTTGGATGATCACGCCTTTGTCCGAATCGAGAATGTATTCAAAGAACGCATCGGCATTCAGGCTGTTGGCGGCGTAGGTCATCCGAGCGTTGGCTTCAAGAATGGCCGTTTCAATGGCGGTAGTCGAAGGATCGGTTTTGGAGGCCGGCATCTCGGCGCAAAGTGGAAACACAGCGAGGCCTAGAGCGAAGACGATAGCAGCGATAGAGCGGGAGGAGGGTCGAATTTTCATTGGGTTTGGAGATGCAAGCGTGAGCGTCTTTTTTGGAAACAGATTTCAGGAGGTCGCGTCGGGAGGAAGCGTTTCCCAGGCGATAAATTCATCGAGAGATTTCTTCGTGGGTGGCGCTGGCCATTCGACGGGTACGCCGACGGGCGTGATGCAAACGCGTGTGTAGCGATCTGGGATTTTGAGTACCGACTTCGTGGTTTCTTCGGAAATCGCATCGGTGATGAACACAGTCCCGTAACCGAGAGCGCGGGCGGCGAGCATCAGATTTCCGGCCGCCAGAGGTCCGTCCCAATGGTTATAATCGGGGTAGCGCGAGTGGTTGTCGGTTAACACCACGATATAAACCGGAGCGGAGAAATAGCCACTCACGCGCTGCTCGACCTGTTGGCGCTTCTTCTCGTCGACGTTGTCGCCAGCTCTGCTGAGTGCGTGATCGACGGTCGCCTTGCGCATGGCCTCGATTTTCGCTGGGTCGCGAATCACGAGGAATTTCCAAGGCTGTTGGTTGCCCGAAGTCGCTGCGAGTCGGGCGGCATCGAGTATCTTGCGAATGTCGGACTCGGACACCGGGTTCGATTTGAACTTTCGAACGGAACGGCGGGTACGAAAGATTTCCCAGATGTCGGCGGCGGCCGGCATCATTGGTTCGGCAGCGTTTCCTCGCAACGCGAGTGCGAGGCCGGTGCCGACTATGGCGCAGTTTTTGAGAAACGCGCGACGGGGTGCAGCGCCGCGAGTTTCGATGTTTCGCAGGGAGGAGGTCGGGTTTGTTTTCATAAGGGGAAGAGAATGCGGGGGCTATCGGTTGTGTTCTTGCTAGGAAATTCAACATGCTCGGCCTTGAGTTGGAGGTGGCCATTGGCCTTGCGGAGCTTGCCATCAACCTTGATCGGATTGGGTCCGCTGCAGAAAGTGCCTTGCTTGTTGTCGAGGTCCGGAGATCGGTCGAGGTAGTAAACCTGCACGGCACCTCCGATCCGCGTGCGAACGGCGGCGGAATGTTGGTGGCTCTCGTGCAACACGCAGGCAGGGCAAACAGCCTCGCCTTCGATCGACACGGTTGCGGTTGCCGTTTGTGTGGCGGCGAACCAAAACCCAACCGCTAGCGCGGCGACGAAGACGGCGGTGCAAGCAAGGCATACCGGACGGCGGAACCACGCCAGCAAGCAGACGACGGACGTGGTGGCATGAGAAAAAAGCGATGGCTGCTTGTTAGCCAATTTACTTTCGACTGCGGTGGCAAAACTCGTCGAATCGATTTCAGCTGACTGGCGGGTTTTCCAGGCCGCGACAAAGGCTTCAGCGGAACGTTCCGGGGCGGCGTTTTGCGACCACGTTTCCCAAAATAACAACAGCTGAACGAAGTCGGTTTTTTTGGCGGCGTCTTCGGTGAGCGCTTGGGCTAGTTCCGACGCCTCCGCCTCGGTCAGCTCGCTATCGAGGGCGCGATTCGAGAGATATTCATAACGGGCGTCCGTCATGGGCGAGCCTCTCCGAGTTTACGCTCAACACAGGTTTTTATCGTCGCACGGATGCGAACGAGAGACTGGCGAACCGCTTCCGCGCGTGTACGCAGACGTTCGGCCAACTGGGTAGCGGTTTCTCCGTCGGCGTAGCGGTGATGCAACAACTCACGACTGCGTTGAGGAAGTTGATCGACGCATTCGCGCATGGCAGGCAGTGCATCATTTGGTTCGCGCTCGTACGTCGTGGCTTCAGGCGTTTGGTTGAGCAGTACATCCACCACGACTGCAGGCAACAGGCGTGTGTGTCGCGCGCCTTTTCTGCGTTCGTTCGCGACGAGATTTCTGGCGATGCCGCGCAACCATTTCCCGAAATCGGCTGCGGGGTCGAACTTCGAGTAATTGCGAAAAGCGACAAGGAAAACCTCCTGGGCAATGTCGTCTACCCAAGTTTCCTCGGCTCCCAGCGCCCTGACAAAGGCGCGCAGACTGGCTTGGTGCGTGCGCACTAGATTTGAGAATATCTCAATGTGTTGGTTCCCGTGAGACGACATAGGGCGGAGGTGAGAAGAAGAGGACGGAGGCTGTCCGTTTCCTCATATTGTCACGTGTAGCATGAGTGTGACGAAAAAACCCGAACTATTTGGTGGTAAGCCTCGAACTCCCGGTTGCCCGTGTGGCTGAAGCGTCGAAAAGGCGACGAAGGTAAGAATACCCCCGTCTGGTCGTTCGTCAACGAACTCTGGGTGCAACCGATCGCTTAACGATTTCGAAGCGGAGGACGACGCGGTTTTCGGTAAGCGATTTTAACCACTGAGGCACACTGATGAAGGGGAATGGAGGGAATCACGGTCCGCGATGATGAGCCGCTCAAAAAGGCGGCGAACGGGAGAGAATTTTTTAACCACTGATTATCACTGATGGGCACTGATGGAGAAGAGGTGTTCCCAATATCAGTGTAGATAAGTGTGCCTAAGTGGTTAACCGGTACTCTCCGTGTCCTTCGTGCTCTCCGGGGTTTAACACCCGGAATGATCGCGGCGTAAAGCCGCTCCTACAAAGAAGGCTTTTGTGGTTCAGCCGATTGGTTTGTAGAAAGGGGCGAGCGGAATCATTAGCAATCTCAGGATTTGGGTGTTGAGGCTGGCTGATACTGTACGGATGCACCGGTCAATCGGAAGGCGCGGAAGGAGTGGGGCGGGAGCTTGAAGGTGGCCACGCGTTTTTCAGGAGTAGGCGCGGCATCCCAGCGGAGGACGGTGTTGCGAACCTCGGTGCCGAGGGTTTCTCGGGTACGCAGGTCTTCGATCGTTTCGTAGGCGAGTCCGATCGTGACTTTTACCTCAGTCGGAGTGTCACGGAAGGATTCCACGATGAAGGTGCCGTTGTCGTACAGCATGAGGCTGACCTTGCCGGGCGCTTCGAGTTGCACGGGCAAATGCGCCGTGGTGATCGAGTGAATGACCGAGAGCACAGGTTCCGGGAGTTCCGATAGATCGGAGAAGTTTTCCGGAATGGTGAGCACGAACAGATGGCCACCGGCATAGTCTGCGTCGTGCAGGATCGGCCACCCGTTGTCGCCGTCGATGGCGGAAGCGAGTTCCCAGGAATCGTTCGTGCGATACGTGATTTGGGGGATGAGGATAGGTTTGGAGCCATCGATCAGTTTTCCGCGAATGTGATATTTTTTCACGAGGGCGATGCGGCCGGAGTCTTCCATTTCGACGATGCGGTCGAGACCGCGGCCTTGGAGCGCTTGCAGCAGGCCGGAGGTGATGACGACGCTCTTCTTGGCGCGCAGTTGCGCTTCGATTTTGGAGACGATCTCGGGATCGTCGGCGGCTTGAGCGGTGAGGAGTATGATGCGCTCGTCGGCAGGGAATTCCGGAACCATTTCAATGGGGAAGCCAGCCATGCCGAGGAAGCTCTGGAGGAATGCCTCTTTGGCGGAGTAGTAGGGTTTGTAGCTCTTAAGACCAATTGGGCGGCCTAGTTTGCCGACGAGCGAATCGATCGTGTCCAGAGCGATGGCGGCGGGTCTCGCCCAGGTGCTTGGCTGAACGAGAGAGCCATCGGGCTGTTTGATGGGCGCCATCATCGCTGCGTAGTCGAAGCTGCCGTCCCACGGGGCGCGCAGGGTGGGTTTCAACGGTTCGTTGGCCAGGTGAAAATCGAATAGGGTGATTTCGCGCGCTTTGGCGAAGAGCGTGAGCCAGAGTTGCTCGGCGTAGCGATCGACGTACTTGCTGGCGTAGGTGTCGACCCAACCGCCGCCATTGCGGCCCGGGGCAATGTTTTCGAAATACCGTATGATCGAGTAGCCGTGATAGGGCTGAAGGTGCTGATCGGATGATTCGGCGTCGCGCGTCTCCGTTCCGGTATAAATGCCGTCGAAAATTTTTGGCTCATCCTTCAGGTTGAAGCCAAGCGTCTGGAAATGGTCGTACCAGTTTGGATACTTGATCACGACCTTTACGCGAGGGTTGACCGCTTTGGCCGGGCCGACAATGAGATCGCGAGCTGCTTCGGTCATGAGTTGGAGCCGGTACTCGGTCCAGGAACGGTCTCCTTTTGCTTTCACGCAGAGATCGCATTTACACGAGGTGAAAAAGAAGTCGTCGAGGATGAACTCGTCGAAGTGACGTGCGGCGAGTTCGGCGATACGTTTGGCCTTGGCGCGGTGTTCGGGATTGGAATAGCAGAACGTTTGGAAACGGTTGGACTCGTCGAAGGTGTAGGTGATGCCGCCCGCAACCTGGATTCCGCGATCGAGGAAAAACTTTTTCGCCCGCTCGATCACCGCTTCGTCGACGATCAGGGTGTCGCGGTGTGTCTCCAGGTAGACTTTGTCGACATGGAGTTGTTGGGAAACGGTCTTCCAATTTTGCTCAAGCCAGGCGGGATCGGCCATCTTGGCGGTTTCGGAGGCGCGGCAGTAGACGGCGACTTTGAAGTTCTCGTAGGCTTGGAGCGGAGTAAACGACACTGCACAATGAAGGGCGAACGCGGACACGAGGAAAGGAAATGTTTTCATTAAAAAGAAGGGGCGACGTTTGCGGCCGGTGGGGTTAAGGCCGTGTGACGCTGGAGAATTTTTGCGACGTGCATCCTGTCATACGAGCGAGCAATCCGCCAAACGATGATTTAATCTCTCAGTTGAACGGATTCACGGCCCCGCAACGAGGGAGCCGAATTCGGAGCGTGAACCGCAGAGCGCGCGGAGAGCGCAGAGGGAAGGCGGATGACTCTATGCGAAAGCTAAAGGCTCTTTGCGAACGTGGCGGTAGGGATTCGGATTTATTTGAACACAAAGAGCGCAAAGCGACACAGAGAAGACGATACGGATTGGGGCTCTGCGGCCTCGGCGGTTCAAGTTGAGTCGTTCGGAGTGTTTTTAACCACTCATGAGCACTGATGAAGGGGAATGGCGGGAATTACGATCCACGACGATGAGCAGCTCAAAAAGGCGGCGAACGGGAGGTTTTTTTTAACCACTGATTATCACTGATGGGCACTGATGGAGAAGAGGTGTTCCAATATCAGTGTGGATAAGTAGGCCTAAGTGGTTAACAGGTCTCTCTGTGGTTAACCGATCGGCTGGACCCCATCGAAGCGGAAGACGACGCGGTTCTCCGCGCGCGAGGCGGCGAGGTCGATCGTGAAGGAGCACTCCCAATCGTTTTGGTCGGCGGAGTCGATTAAGACCTGGGCGACGGTGAGTTGGTTCGGTTGATTATCGTCGGACCAATGCGTGTGTTTCGCGGAGCGTCCTTCGGGATCGAGGCGGAATCTGTCGCGAGCGGCGAAGTAAGGAGCGAAGGCACCTTCGAGCTGACGAGTAGCTAACAGTTGGTAGCTAGTAGTGGGTGGTTCGGAAGCGGAAGCGCTGACACTTGGCACCTGGTCAGAGCCATTTGGAATTTGGGCTTTGAGATTTGAGGCTTCGCTCGCCGCCAAGCGAGCACTCGCGTTTTCCCAATCGCGGGCAGCGACGTCTTGGAGGAAGCCGAGGATAGCGGTTCGAGCGAGACGGCGGAAGGCGGCGCTGTCTCGGGTCAGATCGAAGCTCGCTGGCTGCGCCGGTTTGTCGGTGGAATCGGCGGCGACAAATTCCGGGTTGCTCAACCGTTCCCACTCTTCAATCAGGCTAGAATCGATGCCGCGAATAAGTTCGCGGAAATATTCTTCCATCTCGACGATGGGTTCGGTCTTGGCGGTCTCGGGCACGGTTTGCGAAAGTACTTTCCAGGTTTGCGAGAGGTGACGCAGGAGCAGGCCTTCGGAGCGTTCGAGTCCGTATTCGCGGATGTAGTCAGCGAAGGATTGATAGCGCTCAAACATTTCGCGCGCGATGGATTTGGGTCGGACGTTTTCCTGATCCACCCACGGATGTGCGGCGGCGAAGGCGTTGAACGTATCGTAGAGAAATTCTCGAAGCGGTTTCGGATGCTCGACCTCATCGAGTTTGGCGATCCGCTCGTCGTACGGAATATCGGCGGCTTTCATTTCGGCCATTTTTTCCGTCTTCAACTTGTCGACCTGGCGGCGCAAAATCTGGTCGGGGTCCTCTACGATCGCTTCGCAAAGCGTGAGCACGTCGAACGGGTAGTCCGGCGACTCGCGATTGAGCAGCGGGAGCGTGTCGATCAGATAGAGTGAGAGAGCCTGATGAAGGGAGAAATCCTCCTGAAGCTCGACGTTGACGCGGAGCTTGCGGCCGGAGGGCTGTGGCGGAATCCAGTCGATAATCTTGCGATCAAGGAGGGACCGAAACAATTGCCAGGCTCTACGGCGGAGCGCCTTTTTCTTATGCGGCGTTTCGTGACAGTTGGCGATCAACTGGCGCATCACGCGGCAGCCGTCGGCATCGCGACTGAGCACGAGCAGCAGCATGCCGTGATTGACGTTGAAGCGCGAGACGAGGCCCTCGGTCGGCGCGACCATGAGACGTTCGAAGGTTTTGGCGTCCCAGCCGACTTCGCCCTCGGGAGCGCGTTGCTTCACGAGCTTCTTTTGTTTCTTCGGATCGCCGGCGGCGCGTTTGTTTTCGATGACGTGCTCGGGCGCTTGCACGACGATGAAGCCCTTGTCGTCAAAACCTTTTCGACCCGCGCGGCCGGAGATCTGGCGAAAATCGCGGACGTTGAGGATGGCGGCTTTTTGTCCGTCGTATTTCCACAATTGGGTAAAGACGACGGTTCGGATCGGGACGTTGATGCCGACGCCGAGCGTGTCGGTGCCGCAGATGAGTTTGAGCAGACCTTTTTGCGCGAGCTGCTCGACGAGGATGCGGTACTTCGGCAGCAGGCCGGCGTGATGGACGCCGATGCCGTGACGGAGCCATCGCTTGATGTCTTTTCCGTAAGGGCTGTTGAAGCGTACGCCTTCGAGTTCTTTGGCGATGGCGGCTTTCTCGTCTTTCGAGCAGACGTTGAGGCTCATCAAATCCTGCGTGGCCTCGCTCGCGGCGCGTTGGGTGAAATAAACGAGATAGACGGGCGCTTGTTTGGCTTCGAGCAAGGCGGCGATGCGTTCGGCGAGGGGAGTCTCGGAATATTCGAACTCCAGCGGCACGGGCCGGCGGTCGCTGCGCACCGTCACGCTCTCGGCGCCAGTGAGCTTGGTCATTTCCTTTTCGAAAAACTCGGTCGCGCCGAGCGTGGCCGACATGAGGAGGAACCGTGCGTGCGGCATCGTGAGCAGCGGCACCTGCCAGGCGTAACCGCGCTCGACATCGGAGTAGTA
>Ga0302322_100006037_pt1 | contig 10695 bp, 15 predicted proteins | sample Fen_T0_2_FD_203757 | JGI IMG/M metagenome (GOLD analysis project Ga0302322, IMG submission 203757) | Peat permafrost microbial communities from Stordalen Mire near Abisko, Sweden - Fen_T0_2 | ecosystem: Environmental > Terrestrial > Soil > Wetlands > Permafrost | place: Sweden: Abisko... | reverse complement strand
AGCCCGTACACTCCCCGTAGCGGCGCGTCGGGGAAACTCCACTCGCCCGCATTGAAGCAGTATCCAAAATCAATGAACGAAGCGTTGTATTTCCGCTGATGCAGGCTCTTGTGGAATACGACTTGCCGCCCATCGGCGTTGCAGGTCCACTTATCGAAAGCCAGCAGACCGGCGAACTCCCTTAAGTTCCTGACGCGCCCAAGCATTGTCCCTGGTAGCCAGTCCAGGACCTCTCCGATCACTAGGACGGAGCCGAATTGAAGTCCCGGACGCGCTGCAACCGCCCGGCCAGCCAGCGTGAAGGTAATTTGCTGCTCAAGGATTGTCTTTTCGTCCACGAGAATAATGACCGGCTCCGGCACACTGAGCCCGATCATCCGCGCCAGTCTGCAGGCCAAGTAGTCATTGGCCAGCACTCTTGTGCACTGTGGGTTGCCCATGAGTTTGGTCACGTACTTCTTGCCGTCATCGGCCAACATGATGCGCGCTTGCGAGCCACCGCGAACCTGGGAGATGTGTGCGACTGCCGTGACAGACACGTTTCCACCTCCGTGTGTTTGTCTTGGAGTTTTTGGGTATGGACGCCATTTGTGGCTGTGTTCAACGAGCGAAGGGCACACGTATCCCTGTGCCCTCGCATTCGTGGGGGCAGTGGTGGTGATTAAGCTGCGTGGTGTTGGTCGGAACCGGCGAGTTCTTCGAGGCCGAAGACAACGTTTTGCAGGGTTTTGATGTCCGCGATCTCGTTCAGCGGTGGGACTTGCAGCTTATCGAGCAGCCCCTTCACCGTGTTCGGGTCGAGCCGTTGGGTAACAGCTTCCAAACGGTCCAGGCCACGCGTTGCGGACTCCAGCATCTGAAGGACCTTCCCTTTGGTGGCTGCGTCGCGGATTAGCTTAGGCTGGTTGGCGCGCCCGTACTCCCGCAGAATGCCTCTGAATAGCGCCGTACCGACGGCCTTCTCCAATCCCAGAATGCGCGCGTCCAGATCGTCGCCGGAGCCAGGCGCCGCCGACCCGTTAGACTTTGCGGTTTGAGCGTGACCGTTTCCGCCGCCATCGGTTGGCCGAGTTTGGCTTTTCGTCACTTGGCCATGGTTGCCGTTGCTGCCTCCGTTCGAACCGATGCCCTGGTTCGATGCGTTGGCTGTACCGTTCCCATTCTTGCCCGGCGGCCGCATCCCCTTGCGCCAGTTCTCCGGCAGCGCCCAAGCCGATAACACCGGTGTTCTGACAGGCTGGCGGTTCTGGTCCAGATCAACCCAAACGGCTTGGATATCGTAGAAGTAACGGCCCAGACCAAGGCAAGAGCATGCCCGCTTGAACGCCTGGGCGTCGGCCGAGGTCATACCGTTATCGTCATCGGCCCATTCTTCGCCGGTCCCTGAATGCGACCCAATGCCAAGGATCGTGATCGTGCAGGTGACCAGTACCTTACCCGAGAGGATGCTCTCGCCCTTCTTTACGCGGGTGATGTTGCTCATCGTCTCGACCTTGTACTCACGGGTCCAGCCCTGTGGCGTGAATAGCGCATTCAGCCGGTCAGTGTAGGCGCGGGAATCGGCGTACGGCACGATCTGACCGCGTTTCCTGTCGTTGGTCGTGTTGGTAACCCGCCACCGGACTTGGTCCGGTGAAAACGGGACTTCAAGCTCCGAAAAGACCTTGGTCACGTCCGGTCCCGAGGACGATGTTGGTGTTTCTTCAGTTGGCATGGCGAAGCACCCTCCTTCAGGTGCCTGAGGATTTGTTGGACTCGGTTGTGATTTGAGGAATACGAACTATGTGTTGGCGGGGTTTCGGGTCTAAGTCGCGAGGCCCACTGATCGCTTCGGATTACGTCTCACACGACAACCTACAAGCTCTCAACACCTTCGTTGTGCCATTATGGAGGCGGGATCCTCAGAGCGTGGCTTATTGCCGCTGCCTAGACTCGTCCCTCTCTTCGGCGCGCAAAATATCTGACGAGTGAAACAGCGGATACTTCGATTGAAGCGGTAGCAGAACAACAGGAGACGATGATGTATTACAGCAAAGGCAACTACGAAGCATTTGCACGGCCGCGTAAGCCCGCAAATATTGAGACCAAATCCGCTTATCTCGTGGGCGGCGGTCTGGCTTCACTGGCAGCTGCTGCCTTTCTGGTCCGCGATGCCCATATGGCAGGCGATCGCATCACGATTCTAGAGGCGTCGACTATTGGAGGTGGCGCGCTGGACGGCGCCGGGAATGCAGAGACCGGCTGGCTGATCCGCGGTGGCCGCGAGATGGAGGACCACTTCGAGTGCCTCTGGGATCTCTACCGATCGATCCCTTCTCTGGAGATCGAAGGTGCTTCGGTACTCGACGAGTTCTATTGGCTCAATAAAGACGACCCAAACCGTTCGCTGCAGCGAGCCACAATCGAGCGAGGTCGGGATGCCAAGACCGGAATGGACTTCACGCTTACGTCAAAAGCGCGAAGGGAGATTGTCGCCCTGATTCTTGAGCTTCCCGAACAGCTCTACGATAAGCGAATCAATGAAGTCTTCGGGAAAGACGTCTTCGAATCGAACTTCTGGCTCTACTGGCGAACGATGTTTGCCTTCGAGGAATGGCATAGCGCACTGGAGATGAAGCTCTATCTTCAGCGCTTTATTCACCACATTGACGGTCTGCCTGACTTCAGCACACTGAAGTTCACCAAGTACAACCAGTACGAATCTCTGGTGCTTCCCCTGACCACATGGCTGCGTCAACAGGGTGTCAAGGTTCTGTTCGACACACAGGTAATGAATGTCGTCTTTGATATCTCATCAGATCACAAGGTCGCCCGTCGGATCGAATGGATTCAGAACAAACAGCAGGGCGGACTTGATCTTACCGAAGATGATCTCGTATTCGTGACGAACGGCTCGCTGGTCGAGAACTCCGACTGGGGCGATCATCGTACCCCTGCGAAATTTGACCCTATCGTTCATGACGGCGGCAGCTGGCATCTCTGGCGAAATATCGCTGCCCAGGACCCCTCGTTCGGGAGGCCGGACAAGTTCTGTACCAGAACCGAGGAATCCCAGTGGGCTTCCGCCACGATCACGACGCTGGACCCGCGGATACCCGCGTACATTGAGAAAATCGCGAAGCGGCCAACCAGGTCAGGCAAAGTGGTGACCGGAGGCATCGTCACCGTGCGCGATTCTTCATGGCTTCTGAGCTGGACGGTCAACCGTCAGCCACACTTCAAACAGCAGCCCGCCAATCAGACCGTCGTATGGTTCTATGCGCTCTTCACCGACCGGCCCGGGGACTACGTCAAGAAACCGATGCGAAACTGCACTGGCGAGGAAATCACAAAAGAGTGGCTGTACCATCTCGGCGTGCCTCTTGATGAAATCGACCAACTGGCCGCCGAAGGCGCCATCACGCGTCCTTGCATGATGCCCTTCATTACTGCTTTCTTCCTGACGCGCAACGGTACCGACCGGCCAAAGGTCGTGCCCGATGGAGTGAAGAACTTCGCCTTCATCGGCCAGTTCGCAGAGTCGACCCGAGATTGCATCTTTACAACGGAATACTCCGTCCGGACGGCAATGGAAGCGGTATATCAGCTCCTCAACATTGAGCGTGGAGTTCCTGAGGTGTTCGGTTCCATCTACGATGTCCGCGAACTGATTAAATCGACGGTGTTTCTGCGCGATCGGGAGAAGTTGCCAATACCATCGTTTGCCAAACACTGGGTCGAAAAGACGGCCATCGGACGGTTGCTTGAGGAGTACGGACTTATCTAAGTTACTCTACGGGCTCACAAACGATACGGTTTACTTCTGATGTCACTTGATGACACCAGTGCTTAGCACAGGCATCGACATACAGGGACGAGGAATCTACATCGTTCGTCAGAACGGCACCTCTTGGTCTGCCACAGGTGTCTCGTTGTCGGTGCTGCCGGCGGCCTCACGATGGCCGTTTCCGTTGCCCTTGGAATCGAGGAACTCAATCCTGTCGACGTAGACGAGATCCCTGTAGTGCTTGGCACCCGTTTGTTTGTCGTCCCAAGACTCCGTACGCTTCCGGCCTTCGAGATAAACTCGGGAGCCTTTGTGAAGGTGTTCGCCGGCGATCTCTGCCAGGCGATTGAAGGCTTTCACGGCAAACCATTCCGTATGTTCCTGCGGTTCGCCGTCTTTGTCCTTCCATCGTTCCGTAGTGGCGAGCGAGAACTGTGCGATGGCGGTACCCTGTTGGCTGTATTTCACCTCAGGATCACGGCCGAGATTTCCGATCAGTAGAACCTTCTGCATGGCATTTAGCCTCCTTATTGAGAATTGAGATTGATTGCGAAGCTGGTAAAGCGAGGCCTTTTACAACCAAACAGCGGCACTGACCCGAGGCATTTGGCCGTGGGCTTCATAGCTGGCCCGTCATGCGGGCCAAGACAGATCGGGTGCAGGAGTCAAGAAGAGAATCAGGAAGGTTGGATCTGACGGAATTCTAGCTGTCCGTTACGTCCGTAAGCGGGATTTCGTATTCCTCTATTTCTGCCGTTTCGCCAGACAGGGTGATTTCGACGGCGCGATTTACGAGATCGCGATCGCCGATGTAGTCCAACACGGTTTCAAGCAGTGCACGCTGGATTGCCGGAGCAACGCTAGGGACGAAAATCACTAGGCCAGGGTGAATCTGCTCCTTCCGAAACAGCCGCCGGAAATCGATGGCGTTGTTGGTAACGAGAGTGAAATCCTCATCTCGAATTCTGAGCATGAGTTCGTGGTCTTTTAGACCGCTCATGCCCAGATGGGCCACGTGGTAAGCCTCATAAAGCCGGTCGGTTGCTACTTTAACCAGGCTCGTATGCAGGCATTCATCGATCAGTAACTTGAGCCTACGCGACACGCCGCAACTTGCCCTTCTTGCGCCCTACCGGCTTCGTTCCAGACCAGGGCTGTATCGGCGGCCGTCCGCGTCGAGGATGGGTGGTCGCGTAGATGCCCGCATACTCCACCATCTCGCGAGTCAGCGATGGGTACCCCTCCAGGATCTCGTCGATCCGCGTCCCCTGTTCGATCATGTCGGCAATCAGGTAAACGGGGATTCTCGTCCCACGAAACACAGGCGTGCCCGCCATAATTTCTGGGTCAGATTGGACCGTGCCCGAGACCTTTTCCAGGTTCTGAAGCTTGCTGCTCATTTTCCCTCTTGCCCCTCCCACGTCGATGATCAGCGCATCGGTGTACTTAAGTTGCTTCTGCTCTGGCTCGCTCAACACCCGGCGAAACACTTCTCTTCGCATGCGTAAGGGCAGCCGCTTTAGTCCCCCTGCATGAAGCTGCAAACAGAGTAAGCTCGCGTACGGAACATAGCGGCGACGCACTCCACCTGCGCGGACGATTCGAATTGGCACAGCGGCGTCTTCGATCGCTTTATTGACTGCCTTCACGGACAAACCCGTCACCCAGGAGGCTTCCGCCACGGTAAAGTCTGCAGCATGCATGATGCTATTAATATACCCTGTGTAGGGACGAATTACAATTGAGCCACTTAGCTAAGAACACCCGGTCGTGCTCCCACACGTCATGCAGCGGTAGCAGGTTCCGCTACGTACCATGAGCGAACCGCAGATGTTGCATGCGGGCGCATCTCCCATCTGGATCAGTTCTCCGAGCGCTCCAACCGGATCCGTACCATTGACATCCCTAGCTGGCGGAATGGACATCGGAAGGGCCTTGAACAATTCGCCCTGGTCACCGGTGATGAATTTCCGTTCGAGCCACCGGAACACGTAGTCCACAATCGACTTCGCGTAGCCGATCTTGGGATTTCCGGACCAACCGCTGGGCTCGAAGCGCACATGCGTGAATTTGCTGCAAAGCACTTCGAGGGGTACCCCATATTGCAGAGCCAGCGATACCGCAGTTGCAAACGAATCCATGAGCCCCGAGATGGTCGAGCCCTGCTTTGCCATGGTGATGAAGATCTCTCCTGGCAGGCCATCCTCGTAAACTCCGACCGTGAGATATCCCTCCTGCCCGGCTATGGAGAAGTGATGGGTGAGAGCCCGCCGCTCGTCAGGCAAATGCCGACGAACTGCAGGCGACGATTCCAATCCCGCGCTCTCGCTGTGATTCACGGAGCGTTCTGGTGATTCGGCGTCGATGTCTGATTGTGCAGTCGCGCCTTCGTCAATCGGACTTATCTGTCTTGCTGCTGACATAAGCAACCTCGTTACTCGGAGAGTCGGCCCGAACCTCTGGTCCAGATGCCCCGTTGAACCCGCGATGAAAGGCATAAATCACCAGTGGAGTTCCAGTCACTGCGGCAAGGAATGCGCCGCCTGGATTCAGATGGAGGCCACCGCCGATGATTACGAACAGAAACACAAACAGACACAAAATCAGAGAGTAGTTCTTGACCTTGCTATGCATCGCGATTCACTCCTTCCGTTCAGCCATGTCAGGCTGTGAGACGTTTTGCGGCGCAAACCTGTTCCTCTTCCTTCTGCGGCGGCCTGACATAGTGGCAATGGAAACAGCCGTCGCAATGAACCGCCCCGGTTATCGCGCGCACCGATTGGCGAAACCGCTTCGGTATCCTCACTTCCTCCCCGGCGCGCGAATAGAACGTCGGCAGAACCGTGCCAGCTTTGTCCTTGTCCTTTTCGGACAAATCCAGATCTAAGCGACCGTGAAGGCCCCGAAACAGGAGTCTTGTTTCCAGTAGCGGCCGCTTTCCGTCGACGGTCGTACCCGGGCAATGCTGCGTAATCAGCAGTTCGTACGTCCGTCCCTTTCGTAGCATCTCGACTCGCACCAGCACCGGAGCCACGATGACGGCGTGTAATCCATTTACCCCGATGGCCTCTACCGGATGGAGGTACTCGACCGGTTGCCCGTCTACTTGGGTGAAGGTCACGTAGCGACCCGCGTCTCCAGCAGCGCCGCCCGACTCCAACCCGCGCACAACATAGCGTTTCGCCAGGTGCTGGTGTTCTAGGCTTACCGGCGAATGGGCAAGAATGCCTCGTTCTTTCAGCACCCGCAGCGCCTGTCGCGTTAGCCTCAGCCCCAGTGCATCTGAAAATCGCTTCTGCTTCATAACAAGACTCTCCTTGTCTCAGGCTGAATGCCTCACGCGAATCGGGCAGCCGAGGGCGGCCCGAATCATCTCTTTGGTGCAGCCAGCCCAGCATTTGTAAAAGCGGGGATCGTCGATCAGGATGGCCAGGTTGTCGCCGCTCCGGTCGTGTCCACTGTCCGCGCAGGATGGGCAACGCGCGATGTAGTTCCGGCCAACCTTCCGGACCCTCCCTACGTGCTCCAAAATGCGGAATTCTGATCGTCCGTTTCCAGTTATTCGTTGCGTTGAAGTGACCCTCTCCGGACGCGGCGAGAAATCCGGCTCTGGCCTTTCCTTGTCAGCGAGGAACCTCCGCAATTCTTCCTCGGTGACTTTTCGCAGACGGTTGAGGTATGCGATCTGGTCCTCCAGCGTGTAATCCGCGCCGTAAAACCAGAAGCGCCGGTTGGCACCACGGTGGATTCCCATCGGACCACGAATGGCGTTGCCAAACTCTCCGGCGCCGATGGCGTCGTGCTTCGGAAACACCTCGATGCCCTCCGCCAAGCCCGCGCCCTTCACCGGCACTCCCAGCCTCAGAGCAAGATCATGGACGTAGATTCGGCACTCTTTGGCCAGCAAGGGTGTTGCCAGGAAGATCCAAAGGTGGCCGCCACGCTTGCTCATTTCCAGCGCCGGCTCCACCCTGTCCCGGGTCAGGTGGTACTGGAGCTTGAGCAAGTCCTCCATGGAGTTCTTGTAGTCGGCGTCAATGGCGACCCATTTACAGCGCTGGGTCGAGGGATTGATGGCATACAGGCCGACGGTGATTTTGCCTTCCAGGTGTTGGCGGATGGTCGCCTCGGTCAGCACCAGGGGTATGTCTGATCCTCTCTTGCTTGGCCGGAAGTAGTAGTGCCGCCCCGTCTCTGGGTGCGGCCGCAGGGACTGCATCGTGTAGGCGCTCCGGTTCACGAACAGCCTTTGGTAATCCTCGACGACCTGCCGGGTTGCCGTGATTGTCGGTTCCATTAACCCGTCACCTCCTTCTGGCAATTTCGCGAATCCGGGGCTCGTGTTCACCATTTCCCCACACGGTTTTCGGATGTGGGTGTCGTTAGATAACCCGGAATAGTTTTTCTGTCAAACGGCGGTCTCAGGCCGCATTCCGGGCAAAACCACCCACTGCAAACCGGTCCGCCAAAGTCCTGGCCGTTCAACGAGATCGAGGAAGTTACAGTCCTTCAGGAGCGTTTCGAGTTGGCTTACGCTGTACCCGCCGAATTGTTCGTCCTCGAAGTCCACGGCGTACCACGTTCCTTTCTTGCGGTCGAGGACATAGACCGCCCCAGAATCCGGATCTCCGGGCACGAGCAAGAACAGCAGGACCGACGCCGGCAACTCGATCCAGCGGACGATCTCGACGTTTTCGGCAACCTTTATCAGTGTGGCTATCGCTGTCTGCAGATCGACGCCGGGGTCGAGCTGCACAACGGGTTCAACCATCATTTGTCCGAACATCGCAGTGATCCTTTCCGGGCAGTTCGCCCAATTCGTGTTGTGTTGAAAGTCAAGGCAGACCAATGGCGCACACCTCGGCTGACGCAGGAGGCAGCAAGCACGCTAAGGGTCTTGTTTTGTTGGCAGTACTAGGGTTGAGAGTGGGTGACAGCAGAAAGAAAATCGTTAAGCGGGATGATCGCTATATAAAGGATGTAAGTCGCACGCTCAGATTGATCACCACCCGGCGATGGCGCCGAAAGGTAGATGTCTGACCCACCAACTATGCCGCTGGCAACCCGGTTCGGCATCTCCTCCAAGCCGGCATCTCGGGAGTTGACATCAGCAGGCACTTCCGCGCATAGCCGACAAACCGTCAAAGTGACTTCGCCGAAGAAGACTTCGGGACAATCAGCCGGGGGCAGACTCGCCGATCGGTTGTCGTTCAGGATTACGTACGACATGGCGATTTCTCAACAGTTACTTCGATTGACTCGGGTTCGAGAGCTTGGTTCTTGCTCCACCGTAAGGAGCTTCAACAAGATTCTTGGCGGACTCAATGCAGACAACCTGCATTGCGCCGGGCTTTTCTTGGCTCAACGGACAGACCTCGAAATCGGCATAGATTTCATGGTCCATCATTCCGACGGATGACCAGATTTTCTCCGGCATCAATGGATATTCAGGGTTGTCGCCGACCTCCACCTCATGAACTCCTAGCACGCGATTCGTTCCGACAACCCAGACGCGAAACGAAGGCGTGCCGTTGTAATACTTGAGGCGGCCGTGCACGATGCGACAAGAACCCACGAGGTCTCTTCGGGATTTGCAGGCGGTGGTGTCCTTTTGTGCGCACAAGTTGAGCGGAGCAATCGCCGCTAGCAGCCATGCCAAAAGCCTAACCTGCTTCATGGCAAACATCTTACCGTGCAGTAATTGGTGTGAACAGGCCAACTCACACCCTATCCGTCCCGCGCAAATGATCAGGGAATCCCCGCTTGTCTTGATTGTCCTAAAACGGGGTTCGGGAAAGCTTCGCCGGGCCGCTCGTGAAGCCCACTTAGGTCAAGTTGACGGGAAACGCCCAAACCACAGATGTGCATCGTCGGCTGTCCACAAGTCTGGTTGTGGAAGATCTCCCGCTGACAATTCACCGAGTTTCCGACCAACGGACAAACCGGAATCTTTCGTTCGCAGCTCCATCGCCAGCAGTTCAAGAGTCCTAAGAGCACGCCTATCACCCGAGCGTCGCCACAATGCCGTGACTTCCGTTGCAATCAGGACACGGCCGAAGTTTGGATGTTCGCACATCTGCTGCACGCTCTCGTTGCATCCGGGATCGACAGCCGCGTGCATTTGACGCGTATCCTTAAGCAGCACTGTGCGCACGGCGCTGCAGACTGACCACGCAGAGTGGATCTCAAACGACCTGTGCACCTTGCCACGCGTCTTGCACCAGCCCATGCACACGGTTCGGCAACAGCCAGCGCGCAAGTTACAACAATTGGCGACGGATGTGCACACCGATGCTGGGGATCCGCGCACAACACAGCGCCGCTTCGCTCGAACGATAGCCGGGTGCATTTATCGCCCAAACCAAACCACTGCTGTGCGCACAACCCGCGCGTATCGTCGCACCAGATTGTGCAACTCGCGCGCATACAATTTCAGCAATTGCCGGAACACCACACCGGAACGAGCGTACAAGAACTGCGGCACCATGGCAGCACACGACGCATCAAAGGCAGTACGCGCGAGTGTCATAACTGTTCCGTCGTTTCGGAACCAAAACGGTCTGATGTATGGGGTAATCAGACGCCAAGATATTGACAAGAGGGGACTTACGATAGGCTGCAAAACCGCATTGGTAAGCAATAACACTGCAATAACATTGCAACGTGTTTCGGGACAGGCTTCGGCCGAGCCAGATCGCCCTACCGAAGCACATTTCGCAGCGTCGTCATAGCGCCGGGTCTTGCGCCCCGGAGGGGCATATCAAACAGTTTGTCGAGGAAGTCTCTGGCTAGACCAAAGTATATTGGCCGTCTCAGAGTGGCGAAACAGCCAACCAGAAAAGATATGAGGTCATAGTTGGGGACCAGGTAAAGGAACCGATCCACTGCCCTTTCCGCCGCGATGTTGGCACTGATGTCCAAGTACTCTT
>Ga0302322_100006036_pt1 | contig 10695 bp, 5 predicted proteins | sample Fen_T0_2_FD_203757 | JGI IMG/M metagenome (GOLD analysis project Ga0302322, IMG submission 203757) | Peat permafrost microbial communities from Stordalen Mire near Abisko, Sweden - Fen_T0_2 | ecosystem: Environmental > Terrestrial > Soil > Wetlands > Permafrost | place: Sweden: Abisko... | reverse complement strand
GAGCTGCCTGGCCGTGCCCAGCGTGGCAGGCCGCAGCACGAACGGGGCGAATCCGGCGCGACCGTCGTCCGTCGTCAGCCGAGCCGCGTAGAAGCCGGTCGGCCAGTCGCCGGTCTGCACGGTGATCGTCGTCGGCGCCGAGCGCTTGCCCGTCCAGTCCAGCGGCACCGGGTCTCCCTTGATGGCCCCGAGCAGCTCGTCGTTGCGCACGCTCGTCTGCGACGGGTCCTCCGCACCGCACCGGAGGAACTGGAGCGTCAGGAGCGGGGCGTCGGCGAGGATCTGCAGCGCCATCCGCTCGCCCGGCGTGTACGAGCGTCGAAGGAACGCGGCCTCGACCCCGAGCACGCGGACGACCGGCGCCTGCTGGCGGGCGATCGAGCTCGGCCGCCTGCTGCCGAGGACGGTTGTGCCGCCGCCCGGGTGCGTGAGCGTGAGGCGCATGACGTACGACCCGACCGGCGTCGCCGGATCGGGCGTCCACGAGATCTGTTGCGGGCCCGGCCGCATCCGCGCCTCGGTCTTCCACACGACCGTCGTCAGGCGCCGGGCCGCGCGAACCGCCTCGAGCCTGACCTTCGCCGGCCGATTGAGGTTGAACGAGAAGGCTGCGGTGTCCCGGCCGGCCACGCCGGGCGAGACGGTTGCAAAGAGGTTGCGATCGCCGGCATAGCGTCGTCCGGCGTTCCACGCGGTGAGTGCGAGAGCTGCCGCGGCGCGGCCGGCTGTGGCACCCGCCGCCTGCGGGCCGAGGACGAGGGCAACCAGCGTTCCTCCTGCTGAGCGCAGGAACCGGGACCGTGTGAGCACCATCTAAAGGTAGTCGAGGCCCATGATCGAAATGTGATGACCCGGCGCGGTCGGACGTGCCGACGGAGCCTGTGGGCGCCGCCGGCACGGATTGCGACGCGCTCAGTGCGCGTACGAGATCGACGCGAGGGTCGGAGGCGAGCCGGCGAACCGCGCCCAGATGTTCTCGAGCAGCTGGGCGACCGGCTTCTGCCGGATCGACCCTGCCAGCGAGAATGCGCCCGCCGAGAAGACCTGGGCACCACGTGACGTCGAGTAGTACGTCATCTGGCCGGTCATGCCGGGGCCGAGGAGATTGGGGATCTCGCCGATCACCTGCGTGCCGTGGGGCGAGTGCGAGTTCGTGTGATCGATCTCGATACCGGCATTGGAGAACGCCGCGCCTGCTCCGAAGCCCGTCTTCGCGAAGAGCCAGGAGGTCGCGGGGGCCCGACGCAGCTGCCAGGCGCCACGGTGCTCGCCCATGTCGTTCCCGATGTACTGGACGCCGAGGAGCGCGGCCTCGGGGCGATCGAGCTCGCGCCACTTTGCGATGCGGGTCATGACCCCGTGCTTCAGGTCGATGCGCCAGAAGAAGTTGTCCGCGGAGAGCATGACGAGGCTGCCGCCGCGATCGCGGAACCCCTCGACCGCGTCGTACTCGCCGGTGGTCACGTACTCGTGGTGGCCGGGGAAGACGAGCAGGTCGTAGTCATTGCGAAGCACGGCCGGGCTAATGCCGTCGAGCTCGGCCTGCGAGATGAAGTCGACCCGCTTCCCGGTCCGGCTCAGCCAGTGCAGGAAGTAGAGGTCGTAGGCTCGGAAGTGCGGCGGTACGCCGCGATTGAGGAAGGGCCGGTAGAGGCGGGCGGTGACGTGGCCGGGCGTGGCGTACCACGTGTCGCCCGCGCCGTCACGGTCGTCGTCGCGGAAGTTGTAGGCCTGCCAGGTGCGGGTCGGCATCACGACCGCGACCCGGCTCTGGCCGAGCCGCTTCGGGGGGACGACGAACGGTGCATAGCCGATGCGGCCGCCGGCGGCGGTCACCTGTGCGAAGTAGAGGCCGGTGGGCCAGTCGCCGACCCGGATCGAGGCCGTGAGGCCCGGGCCGACGCGCGGGAGCAGGACAGGGCGCGTGACGGAGATGCCGTGCATCTCCATGTTCCCGATCGTCCTCTGCGTCTCGGGGCCGACATGGAAGACCTGGAGCCGGACCCGGGTGAGCGTCGTCACGAACTGGAGTCGGGCGGAGGTGCCGGGCCGGTAGCTCTCGCGCCCGAAGAAGGCCTCGATCGCGAGCGGGTCGTTCTGGCGGGCCTTGAGGCCCGCGGTTGCGGAGCCCTCGCCGAGGCCCCACGGGTCGTCGACGGTGGTGTCGAAGCGGTCGGCGACGGGAGCGGTGGCGGCGAGGAGGAGGAGGACGAGGAGCGGGGCGGCGACGAGCGCCAGGAATGCTGTGAGGTGCCAGATGCTGTTGGTATGTGGGGTCGTCGTTCTCATGGCCCCACCGTCGATCCGGCCTCTAACGCGCCTCCCACGGGGTGCCAACGGGCGGCTCACGGCGACCGGCAGCCGTCGGCAGCCCGGTTTGGGGGCTCAAACGGCGCGGGCATTGGCCCTCCGTTAGCCCCCGGTGGGGCTGTCGTTTGGCGGCGCCCTGACCCTCAGCGTGCGATGTTCACCAGCACCCCCCATGTGAACCGCACCACCTCGTACAGCGCTCTCTTCCTGGTCGTGCTCGTCGTGGCCCTCGTCGTCCCGGTACGTGCGCCGTCGCCCGCGAGGGCAGGACGGACCGGCTACGGCTGGCCGGTCAAGCCGTTCGGGAGCGAGCACCCCGTCCGCGGCCTCCTCGGCGACCCGCGAACGATCTTCTCGGCCCCACCGACCACCGAGGGCGTGCTCTTCGGCGCCGGCAGCTTCCAGTTCCACTTCGGGATCGACATCGCCGCTCCCGGCGGCACGGTCGTCTACTCCGTCGCCTCAGGCACGGTCACGGGCCGCGACGACGCCGACAACATGATCACGGTCGAGTGCGGCGGCGGCCGGTCGTTCGAGTACTGGCACATCACGCCACGGGTTCGCGTCGGCCAGAGCGTGACGGCCTCCGAAACCGTGCTCGGGCGGGTCACGCAGCGGGCGAAGCACGTGCACTTCAGCGAGGCCCGAAACGGCGTCTACGTCAACCCACTACAGCCCGGCCACCTGGCGCCGTACACGGATCACGTCGCGCCCCACATCGCCTCGATCTCGGTGCGGAAGTCCGTCACCGAGCTCGCGCTTCCCAACCTTCTGCGCGGCTCCGTCGACCTCGTCGTCGATGCGTACGACACGACCAACCTCCCCGTCCCCGGCGTCTGGCGCGATATGCCGGTCGCCCCGGCGTTGATCACCTGGCAGATCAGGGACCTGCGCCCCAGGGTCGTCGCCGGCCGCACGGTCGCCGTCGACTTCCGCAGCGCGATGCCGTCCAACTCGACCTTCTGGAACGTCTACGCGAGGGGCAGCTTCCAGAACATGTCCGTCTTCGGGAAGCACTACTCCTACCGCGAGCCGGGCCGCTACCTGTATCGGCTCACGCCGACGCCCTTCGACACCAGGCGGCTGAAGGACGGCGTCTACGACCTCGTCGTCACGGCCAGCGACGTCCGCGGCAACGGGACGACCGCGTCGCTGCGCTTCACGGTGCACAACCACGCCGACTGGAGGGACTCGTGAGCGCCGTGCAGCGTTCGGAACCTCCGCGCGACGATCAGCGTTTCCACTGTTGTCGGCGCCGCGGGCCGGGGCGAAGGTGATGGTGGATGCGTGAGTTCAGGATCCTCGGCCCGCTCGAGGCACTCCTCGACGGCGCCCCGGTCGACCTGGGTGGTCAGCGGCAGCGCGCGCTTCTCGCAGCGCTGCTCGTCTACCACGGCCAGGTCGTCTCCACCGAAAGGCTCGTCGACCTGCTCTGGGGAGAGAGCGCGCCGAGGACCGCGACGACCTCGCTCCAGAACGCCGTCTCGCAGCTGCGACGCGCGCTCGGGGCCGACGTCGTCGAGACCCGGGCGCCGGGCTACGTCTTCGCTGCCGACCCCGCCGCGATCGACGCGGTCCGCTTCGAGGCCCTGCTCGCCGAGGCGCGAGGAGTGCCTGCCGGGGATCGGGCTGCGCTGCTCCGCTCGGCCCTCGGGCTGTGGCGCGGCGCGCCTCTCGCTGACCTCGCGGGCGAGGATTTCACGCAGGGCGAGATCCGCAGGCTCGAGGAGCTGCGACTCGACGCGCTCGAGGAGCGCATTGCAGCCGACATCGAGCTCGGCCTCCATCGCGAGGTCATCGGAGAGCTCGAGACGCTCGCCGCGTCAGCCCCCCTGCGGGAGCGCGTGTGCGCGCTCCGCATGCTGGCCCTGTACCGCGGCGGCCGGCAGGCGGAGGCGCTGCAGGCGTTTCGCGACACGCGCGCGGCCTTCGTCGCGGAGCTCGGGATCGAGCCTGGCGCCGAGCTGCAGGAGCTGCACGCTCGGATCCTGCGCCAGGAGGCAGGCCTCCAGGCATCGGAGAACGGGCGGGCCGCCGTCGAGGTCGAGAGCGAGATCCTGCGGGCGCTCCTCAGCGGCCGCGTCGTGCCCGTACTCGGCCTCAAGGGAGCAGACCTGCTCGAGGACCGGCTCGGAACGGCTTTCGACGTGCCGGGCAGCGCGCGGGGCGGGCTCGGGCGCGTGACCCAGTACGTCGCCGCGATGCAGGGGCTGGGCCCGCTGCACGACGAGCTGCACGCGATGTGCGGTGACGTGCCGGGGCCGGTGCACCACCTGCTGGCACGGCTGCCGGGTCTCCTGCGCGAGCGGGGCGTGCCCTACCAGCTCATCGTCACGATCGCCTACGACAATGCTGTGGAGGAGGCCTTCGCGGACGTCGGTGAGGAGCTCGACATCGTCACCTACCAGGCGGCGGGGCCGATGCGCGGCCGGTTCGTCCACACCCCGCCGGGCGCCGAGGCGCGTGTCGTCGATGTCCCGAACGCCTACGCGGAGCTGTCGCTGGAGCGGCGCACCGTCCTGCTGCGCCTCCGCGGCATCGCCGACCCGAGTGCCGAGCGGGTGTGGGACAGCCTCGTCGTGACCGAGGACGACCACATCGAGTACCCGGGCCCAGGTGAGCTCGAGGGCGCCATTCCCGTCACGCTCTCGGCCAGGCTGCGCCGGAGCCATCTGCTCTTCCTGGGCTACGACCTCGCCGACTGGAACCTGCGGCTCGTCGTCAGCCGGCTGCGCGGCGGTCGCCCTGCGCCGTACGCCTCGTGGGCGGTACGCGCGGCGCCGTCCGCGCTCGAGCTCGCCTTCTGGCGCCGTCTCGACGTGCAGGCGATCGAGCTCGACGAGATCTCCTTCGCACGCCTGCTGGACGCGCGGCTCGACGGGATGGTGACCGCATGAGCGAGCAGCTGCCGCGATCCCCGTACAAGGGCCTGTCGCCGTTCTCCGACACGCCGACCGACGCGATGTTCTTCTTCGGCCGCGCGCGGGATGTCGAGATCGTGTGCGCCAACGTCCTCGCCTCCCGGCTCACCGTCCTCTACGGCCCGAGCGGCGTCGGCAAGTCGTCGCTGCTCGCAGCCGCCGTTGCGCGGGAGCTGCGCGGGTTGCCCGAGCAGCCGGTCGTGGTCGTCTTCTCGACGTGGTCGGAGAGCCCGGCGGCCGTGATCGCACAGGCTGTCTGCCGCGAGGCCGGCGTGGAGCCGTCCGCGTCGCTCGAGACCGCCGTGGAACGCGCGTGTGCCGCCCGCGGCGACGTCTACCTCCTGCTCGACCAGGCCGAGGAGTACTTCCTCTACCACCCGGCGGGCGGGCCGTTCCAGCACGACCTCGCCGCGCTGCTGTCCGGGCCGGCGCGCGTCAACGTGCTGCTCTCCCTGCGTGAGGACGCGCTGGCGAAGCTCGACCGCTTCAAGGCCTCGATCCCCGGGATCCTCGACAACTACCTGCGGCTCGACAGGCTCTCCCGCGAGGCCGGACGGGACGCCGTCGAGCGGCCGCTCGAGCGCTGGCACGAGCTCGGGGGCGAGGAGGTCGAGATCGAGCACGCGCTCACCGAGACGGTGCTCGACCAGGTCGCCGTCGGCCGCATCCGGGAGGGCCTTGGCGGTGCCGGCAGGGTCGCCGCCGAACGGCGCGAGGAGACCGTCGAGGCGCCCTACCTCCAGCTCGTGATGGAGCGGCTATGGGAGGTCGAGCGAGAGCGCGGCTCGTCGATCCTGCTCCTGGCGACCCTCGATGAGCTGGGGGGCGCCGGGCAGATCGTGGCGGCCCACCTCGAGCGCGCCATGGACGCGCTGACGTCCCGGCAGCAGGAGATCGCCTCGGATCTGCTGCGGCAGCTGGTGACGCCGTCCGGTGCGAAGATCGCGCATGCGGCCCCTGACCTTGCGGGCTACGCGAACGTCGCGGAGCCCGAGGCGCGCGAGGTGCTGAACGCCCTGGCGGCGCGGCGCATCCTGCGTCCGGGTGACGACGGGCGCTACGAGATCTACCACGACGTCCTCGCCGCACCCATTCTCTCGTGGCGGGCGCGGTTCGTTCACGCGCGGGAGCTGGTGGAGGCGCACCGCCGCAACCGCCGCCTCGCGATCGTGGCGACGGCGGCGCTCGCCGCGCTGATCGTGACGGCCCTGATCGCCGTCTTCGCCCTCGTCCAGCGGAGCAACGCGCGCTCCGACGCTCGCGCCGCGCACGCCCGCGAGCTCGACGCGGCGGCCGCCTCCGTCGCGCCGACCGATCCCGAGCTTGGCCTAATGCTCGCGAGGCGGTCGGCCGTCCTGTCCCCTACGGCGACCGCCGAGGACGCGCTCCGGCAGGCGCTCCTCGCCTCGCGTCTGCGTGGGACGATCCATTTCGGGAAACCGCTCCTCGCCGCCGCGGACATCGACGGAACCGTCGTCACGGCGGCCTCCGACGGCAGCGTGCTCGTCATGCGTCACGGCTCGAGGCGCGTCGTGAACACGGGGCAGGAGACGAAGAGCGCGTCGATCTCCGCCTCCGGCGACGTGCTCCTCACCGGTCGTGACGGCCGCTTGCGCCTCGTCTCCGGTCACGCCACCCAGCTAGTTCCGGGAGTCGCGGGCGCGAGGGGGGCGGAGATCTCGAAGGGCGGAAGGGTGGCGGCAGTGCGCTTCGAGGGGAGACAAGGGTTGACCTCGTCCAAGGTGCAGCTGGTCGACCTGGCGTCGGGCAGGGTCATCGTGGAGGTCGACAACGGCTCGCCGGCGACGGCCGTCGCCGTCACCGGTGGCGTGACGCTCCTCGCGACAGGCGGCTCCGGGAGCCACGGCGTCCGGCTCTGGACGATCCCCGGTGGGCGGCTGCTGCACACGTTCACCGGGCCCAACGGCACGATCACCGCTATCGCCTTCAGCACGCGAGGGACGTTGCTCGCGACCGGCGCAACGGACGGCGAGGGCCGCGTCTGGCGCCTCTCTGACGGAACGCCCGTGTCGGTGCTCTCCGGGCACACGAACTACCTGACGGACATCGCCTTCAGCCCAGACGGCACGCAGATCGTGACGGCGAGCCTCGACCGGACGGCGAGGACGTGGAAGACCGAGACCGGGGGATCGCTCGCGATCTGCGTCGGCGGCACGGAGGCCGTCAGCTCGGCCCAGTTCACCGGCTCCGGGCAGGAGATCATCGTGGCGAACCTCGACGGCGACGTGCGCACGTTCGACACGGTCGTGCAGCCGGAGCTTCCCCTCGTCGGGAATCTCCGTGCGCCGGTGACGGACGTGGCCTTCGCACGCCACGGCGATGCTCTCCTCGCGGCCGCCGGCGGCCGTTCGTACCGGATCGCGCTGCCGCACGGCCCGGCCGTCGACACGGGCCCCGCGGCGCCGGTGGAGACCGTGATCAAGGGGCCGGTCGGCCAGCGGGCCACGATCCACGGCAAGGAGGCGACGATCATCCACGACGACGGGACGAAGGTCTCGCTCGTCGGTCACAGGGCGAGGATCACCTCGCTGTCGTTCTCCGCCGACGGGAGCAGGGTCGTGACGGCGAGCGCCGACCACGATGGGCGCATCTGGGACGCGCGCACCGGAGCGAGCCTGCGCGTCCTCCGAGGCCACTTCGCGATCGTCTCCGGCGCGCGCTTCAGCAGCGACGGACGCTGGATCGTCACGGCCGGGCCCGGAACGGCCGGCCTCTGGAACGCGGCCACCGGCACGTTGATCTACTACCTCCGGGGTCACGAGGGCAAGCTGCTCTCGGCGGCGTTCTCACCCGACGGCAGCAGGATCGCGACGGGCGGGGTCGACGGCACGGTCAGGGAGTGGGCCTGCACGATCTGCGGTGGCATCGACGAGCTCGTCGCCCTCGCGGACGCGAGGCTCGCCAGCACGGGCCGCACGCCGACCGACGAGGAGCGGCAGCGGTACGGGCTCTGACGCCCGCCGCACAGAACGCGAACAGGCGTTCCGGTCTCCGCTAGTCTGTCGTCGTGCCCGATCTGCGCGTCACGGCCGCCTACACGCCGACGGGCGACCAGCCGAAGGCGATCGCGGAGCTCGCCGCGTCGCTCGAGGCGGGCAACCGCTTTCAGACGCTGCTCGGCGCCACCGGCACCGGCAAGACGGCCACGATGGCGTGGCTGATCGAGACGCTGCAGCGGCCGGCGCTCGTGATCGCGCACAACAAGACGCTCGCCGCGCAGCTCTGCAACGAGTTCCGGGAGTTCTTCCCCGCAAACGCGGTCGAGTACTTCGTCTCCTACTACGACTACTACCAGCCCGAGGCGTACGTCCCCCAGGCGGACCTCTACATCGAGAAGGACTCCTCGCGGAACGACGACATCGATCGGCTCCGCCACGCGGCGACCTCGTCGCTGCTGAGCCGGCGCGACACGGTCATCGTCGCGTCGGTCTCCTGCATCTACGGCCTCGGCTCGCCGGAGGAGTACGAGAAGCGGCTGATAAACCTCGCCGTGGGGGAGGAGCACGACCGCGACGAGCTGCTGCGCAAGCTGATCGACACCCAGTACGTGCGGAACGACACCCTGCTCGGCCGCGGCCGCTTCCGCGTCAAGGGCGACGTGGTCGAGGTGCAGCCGGCCTCGGCGGAGACGGCCTACCGGATCTCGCTCTTCGGCGACGAGGTCGAGCAGATCACGCACTTCGACCCGCTCACGGGCGAGGTCTACGCGAAGCTCGACAACCTCACGATCTTCCCGGCGACGCAGTACGTCACCTCGAAGCCCACGATCGAGGCTGCCATGGACGGGCTCCGCGCCGAGCTCGAGTCGCAGGTGGCGCAGTTCGAGGAGGAGGGGAAGCTGCTCGAGGCGCACCGGATCCGGCAGCGCACCGAGTACGACATGGAGATGATGAAGGAGCTCGGCTTCTGCAACGGGATCGAGAACTACTCTCGCGTGCTCGAGGGCCGGCCCGCCGGGTCGCCGCCGCACACGCTGCTCGACTACTTCCCCTCCGACTTCCTCTGCTTCATCGACGAATCCCACCAGACGGTGCCGCAGATCGGCGGCATGTACGAGGGCGATCGCTCGCGCAAGCAGACCCTCGTGGACTTCGGCTTCCGGCTGCCCTCGGCGCTCGACAACCGGCCGTTGCGCTTCGACGAGTTCCTGCAACGCATCGGGCAGACGATCTTCGTCTCCGCCACGCCGGGCTCGTACGAGCTGCGCAACTCCGCGGTCGTGTCGGAGCAGCTGATCCGGCCGACCGGGATCGTCGACCCCGTGGTGGAGCTGCGCGCGACGAAGAACCAGATCGACGACCTGCTCGGCGAGATCCGGAAGCGCTCCGAGGTGGGGGAGCGCGTCCTCGTCACCACGCTGACCAAGAAGATGTCGGAGGACCTGACCGACTACCTGCTCGAGGCGGGGGTGAAGACGCGGTACCTGCACTCGGAGATCGACACGCTGGAGCGCATCCAGATCATCCGCGAGCTGCGGCTCGGCGACTACGACGTGCTCGTCGGCGTGAACCTGCTGCGGGAGGGGCTCGACCTGCCCGAGGTCTCGCTCGTCGCCGTGCTCGACGCCGACAAGGAGGGGTTCCTCCGCGGCAAGACGGCGCTCGTCCAGACCATCGGCCGTGCCGCCAGGAACGTGAACGGGCGCGTGCTCCTGTACGGCGACAAGCTGACCGAGGCGATCGAGTTCGCCGTCGACGAGACGAACCGGCGCCGCGCCACGCAGCTCGCCTACAACGAGGAGCACGGGATCACGCCCGAGAACATCACGAAGGGCGTCTCGGACATCGCCGAGTTCCTCTCGCTCGAGTCGCCCACCGTGCCCGGCCGGCGGCGCCGGGGGAAGTCGAAGGTCGAGGGACTCGACCGGTCCGAGATGGAGAAGCTCGCGATCACCCTCGAGGAGGAGATGTTCGCCGCAGCCGAGGAGCTCCGGTTCGAGTACGCGGCGAAGCTGCGTGACGAGATCAAGGAGCTGCGGCGGGAGCTGGCCGCGTTGTCCGGGGCTTGACTCTGACATCCTCGGTCCGACAGCCTGCGGTCGATCGACAAGGAGTCCTTTATCCACCCGATCTGCGCTCTCAGCCCCGAGCGCATGGCGAGCGTCTGTCGTGCCCTGAACCACGCCACCGGCTGTCGCTGACGAGAGGAGAGAGCATGTGCCGCAACATCAAGCAGCTCCACAACTTCGACCCGCCCGCGACCGACGACGAGGTCCACGCCGCCGCCCTGCAGTACGTGCGCAAGATCAGCGGCTCGACGAAGCCATCGCAGGCGAACGAGGCGGCGTTCGAGCGGGCGGTGCGCGAAATCGCGCACATCTCGCGCCATCTGCTCGACGATCTCGTCACCACAGCGCCGCCGCGCGACCGTGAGACGGAGGCGGCCCGCGCCAGGGCGCGGGCCGCGAATCGCTTCGGCAGCGCCGCCGCCAGAGGCGGCGGCG
>Ga0302322_100006035_pt1 | contig 10695 bp, 10 predicted proteins | sample Fen_T0_2_FD_203757 | JGI IMG/M metagenome (GOLD analysis project Ga0302322, IMG submission 203757) | Peat permafrost microbial communities from Stordalen Mire near Abisko, Sweden - Fen_T0_2 | ecosystem: Environmental > Terrestrial > Soil > Wetlands > Permafrost | place: Sweden: Abisko... | reverse complement strand
AGTCGGCAGAGCGGCGGCGCCGGCATTGGCGCTATCGAACACAATGAATTGGGTGTCGGTGCCGACCATGACGCCGTAAGGGGCCGAGTAATTTCCGGTGTTGTCGTTGGCGGGGTCGTCACAGGAGGTGGCGGTGGCGTACGCGCGCGTATCGAGAAAGCGGTACCAACCCTGGCCCGCGCGTTGGCACTGCTCGTGATTGCCGCGCACCATGATCCAAGGCGCTGCGGCCAGCAAGGCGGCGCCGGGCTTGAAGAAGTCGGCCTGCCAGGCGTCCCAACCGTAGCCCCACGGCGAATTCTGGCAACCGGCGATATCGGACGGACAGGCGTTCTCGCGATAGTGGGCGTCGCCGATGTGCAAGACCAGATCGGGTTTCATGGCGACCGCCGTGGCGGCGACTACCGGGAATGGCCAAGCGACGGGGTCCGAGCACGCCTGGTAAATATTGTCGGTCTTTTTCATGCGGCAACCCGTGTCGGCCAACACCAACACGCGCTGTGGGTTGACCTTGGGTAGAGGTAGAACAATACCGGCGATAGAGGCGGATTGCGTGGTGGCGGCCAGCGTCAATTCACAAGTAATGTAGGGGAAAACGGATGGTTTGGAATCGGCTGCGGCGCTGGCGGTGGTACGCTGCGGAACCGTGCCGGCGGCAACGCGAATATTCATGCGCGTCAGCGCGCCGTCGGCCTTGAGGAACGGGCAATTGAAGGCGTCGGACGTGACAGCCCGGGCAATAGTCTGGTTGTTGGGACCGATTTCCACCCAGGTTGCCTGGATGAGCTCCGGCGCGGTCGACGGGTCGTCACCAAGACTCGCCGAGGAACCCGAATCGCCGCAGCCCGATACCCAAAAGGTAAATGCGGCCAGCACGGTACAACTCAGCACCATCGTGACCCGCTGCAAGCCTGCAATTTTTCTTTTCATGCGTCCCCCATGTAGTCGAAACATCATGGTAGGGAGGGTAAGTGACCGTCGCGTGACAACTTGCGATCTGTCATCGAGCCGCTGTTTTGACGCATCGTGCCGCCTGCCATGAGGACTGGACCGATTCGGAAGGCGCCTGCAAGCGGATCAAGCAATGGAACCGCCGGATCAGTTGTCCATAAGCCATCGCTGCCTGTTCGCTTCGAACCGATTATCCACTTCGGCATCGGGCAAGCAATTTCGTCAACACCTCCCGCTAGACCATCGACCGAAAACATGCCCTAATCTTGCCGGGGCAATGCGCCCACCCCATGTTGCAGTGCGACGACTAGATCGTATTTGTTTAATCGTTTGTTCAATGATTTCAAGTAATTGCAAAGCCCGAAAAGATGCGCTTTCTTACTTGAAGAACAAAGCCGGCGGCCGCGCGATGCTGCACCCTGGCAACACAATTCGCACCTGCGCGTACCCTGCCCGCTTTGCCATGCCGAAACACTTACGATAAAATCGCCGCAGAACATCTCACTTCGTGAGGCCGAACATGCAACAACCGCACAACACTTTCGCAAACATCGCCCTGCCTGCTGCCGGGGTATGGGTGCGCCTGCGCGGTTGCATGCTGGTCGGCATCGGCCTCTCCCGCCCGCACTCCAGCGTCGGCATCAGCGCGTAGCCCGGTAGGCCAAATGCCCCGCCGGAACACACGGCGGGGTACCGGGATACGAGCAGTAGTCTCCTTAGTTTCCTATCTCCGCCATAACAGCACCAACAAGAGTTGGCATGGGGCCTTCGCTCCATCCGACCAGCGGAATAAAAAATGAAACACGAATCACATAAATTGGACAAGTACCTGGGTAAGCTTTGGCGCCATAGCGACTTTCGCACGCTATGGCTGTCGCTCAGCATTACCCACTTCGGCGGACAGATCACGTTCCTGGCCTTGCCGCTGACCGCTGCCCTGCTGCTGAATGCGGGGCCGGTGGAAATGGGCTACCTGATCGCCTGCGAGGCGCTGCCGTACACAGTGTTCGGTCTGTTCGTCGGCGTGCTGATCGACCGCTCCAAAAAGCTGCCGCTGATCGTGGCGGCCGACCTGGGGCGGGGTGCTATCTTGCTGATGATCCCGGTGGCGGCATGGTTTCACGTCCTCACCATGCCGATCCTGTACTTGGTCGGTTTCCTGGTGGGGCTGGGCGGCATCATCGGCTGGGCCGCCTATCAGGTGTTCATGGCGGAACGCATCGGCCAGGAGAATCTGGTTGAGGCCAACTCGCGCATGGCGCTCTCGGATTCGGCGGCGCAACTGATCGGCCCGGGGCTCGCCGGTGCGATCATCCACTGGCTGACCGCACCCTTTGCGATCCTGCTCGACGCCACCTCGTTCTTCATTTCGGCATGGATGCTGAAAAGCATCCCGCCCAAGGCCAGCGACGCGCCGAAGATTCAGGCGGGCAACGCTTCCTGGGCCAGCATCAAGGCCGATATCAAGGAAGGCATTCACATGATTCGCGATCATGCGGTGCTGCGCTCGATCGCCGTGAGCCTTTTGATCTGGAATTTCCTGAAGCACGCGTACCTCGCCATCGTGTTCCTGTTTGCGGCGCGCGACCTGAACCTGTCGGCGGGCAGCATCGGCGGCTTGTTCACCATGGCGGGGCTGGGCTTCCTGCTGGCCTCGGCCGCCTGCCAGCCGCTGAACCGGCGCTTCGGTGTGGGATGCGTCATGCTGACCGGCATGACCATGAGCGGGGTCTCGTGGCTGGCCATCGCCTTCGTGCAGGCCGGCACCTGGGCTACGCTGCAGATGGGCGCGACGCTGTTCGTTTTCGACCTGGGCACGATGCTGTTTTTCATCAACTACCTGTCGCTGCGGCAGGCGGTGACGCCGGACCATTTGCGCGGCCGAGTGACATCGACGCTGATTTTCGTGGCAGTGTCGATGGCGCCGGTAGGTTCTATTGTCGGCGGGTATCTCGGCGAGTGGATCGGACTGCGCCAAACGGTAGGCGTGTGCGGCGTGGTCGGGGTGGTGCTGGGCGGCTTGCTGCTGCGCTATTCGCCGCTGATGAAAATGCACAAGCTGCCGGAAAACGCGACGGCGGCGCCGCCCACGCCGGAGATGGCAGCGGACTGAAAGGTGTAAGGCGCTACATCCAAACGGGCGGTTGGCAGCGTCATACTTGAAAATCGACAATTCAACCGCCCGCAGGCAGACTGGCCCCGGGCACAGCCGGGAGAAATTTGATGGACTTTTTTACATCGAGCGTGGCCTTGGCGGGAATCGTCTGCGGTGTCGGTGCGCCGCTGGTGGTGATCGGCCTGATCCTGTATTTCAAGCTGAGAAGGCTGCATATCCTGCACGATCTGGCGATCACCATGGCCGAAAAAGGCCAGCCGATGCCGCCGGAACTGTTCATGCCGCCGCGCGACGCTGCACTACGCACCGGACTGATCCTTGTCGGTGTGGGCCTGGGCCTGGGCCTGTTCATGTGGCAAGTGGCAGCGCCCTGGAGTATCGGCCTCATCCCCATGTTCACCGGCTTCGGCTACCTGATTTCCTGGAAGATCGAGACGGCCCGCGCCAAGGACGGGTCGGCAGGCTAGCACATCGAGCTTCGCGCGCATGGTTCGCGCCATTGAGGAAAACGAGAAGCCGGGCTTCGCAGACCGCGACCTGGTCACGCGCGTTTTGTTGCGCGAGGACCGGCACGCGTTCGCAGAGCTGGTACGGCGGCATCAATCCGCCCTGCGCGCGAGCCTGCGTAAAATGACCGCCGGCAACCAAGCCTTGGCCGACGACCTCGCTCAGGAGACGTTCATCCTGGCCTGGCGAAATATCCAGTCGTTTCGATTCGAGTCGCGTTTTTCGACGTGGCTGTACCGCATCGCGTTCAACGTCTGGCAGTCGGAAGTCCGCAAGAAGCACGAGATCGCGATGGACGACGAGTTGCGGCCGGAGCCGGAGCCGACCGAGTCGGAGTCGCGCCATACCGGCATGCGCCTCGATCTGCAAAAGGCGATGTTGCTGTTGAGCGAAGCGGAGCGCAATGCCATTACGCAGTGCTATTACCACGACCTGTCCCACGAGGAGGCCGCCTACGTGTTGGGGCTTCCCCTCGGGACTTTGAAAACCCATATACTGAAGGCGAAGGAAAAGATGCGCGCCGAGCTCGACGCGTATCGTCCGGAAGGAGCTGTCGCATGAACGCACCATTGAACTTACGACGAGACCCCGTCGACGAATGGATCAAGGCCGACGCGGCAATCATTCGCGAGAAATATATCGACGACGCCGGCTTTACGCTGCGCGTGATGGACGCCCTGCCCGCGTCCTCGCTACGCATGAACCGCCTTCGCTTCGTACTGCCGATGGCGGGCGCGGCACTGGCTGCCGTGCTGGTGGGTGCATTTTCGCCGATCGGCAGTTTCATGATCGACGCGACCATGGATATCCTCACCAATACGCCGAGCAACAGTGCTTATGGATTGTTCGCCATCGTCACGGCGATGGCGTGTGCGGCGGTGGTGGCGATGCAGGGGGACCGTTAGTTACGGTCAAAAGCCGAACCACAGAGGCACAGAGAAGATCAAAAGCATTACGGGTTTTCTCTGTGTTCTCTGTGCCTCTGTGGTTCAAAGCATTTGACTCTAGATTTCGCGAATCTATGCAGCCACAGAACAAAAAAAGCCGCCGGGTTCCGGCGGCTTTTTTGTTGGCGGGTCGCTTAGAGCAGGTGCGCGACGCCGGCCCGCTCTTCTTCGAGTTCCTTCAGCGTGGCGTCCATCTTGCCGCGCGAGAATTCGTCGATCTCGAGACCCTTGATCACCGTGATCTTGCCGTTGTCGGTGGTGCAGGGAACGCCATACATGACGCCTTCGGGGATGCCGTAGCTGCCGTCCGAGGGCACGCCCATGGTGACCCACTTGCCGTTGGAACCCAGCACCCAGTCGCGCACGTGGTCGATGGCGGCGTTGGCGGCGGATGCGGCCGACGAGAGTCCGCGCGCTTCGATGATGGCCGCACCTCGCTTACCCACCGTCGGGATGAAGGTATTGCGGTACCACTCCTGGTCGTTGACCGCGGCCGGGGCCGGCTGGCCGGCAATGGTGGCGAAGCGGTAGTCGGGGTACATGGTGGGCGAATGGTTGCCCCAGACGATCATCTTTTCGATCGAATCGACCGGCTTGCCGGTCTTGGCGGCCAGTTGCGACAGCGCACGGTTGTGATCGAGGCGCAGCATGGCGGTGAAGCATTCACGCGCCAGGCTGGGAGCGGACTTCATGGCGATGTAGGCGTTGGTGTTGGCGGGGTTACCGACCACCAGCACCTTCACGTCGCGCGAGGCCACCTTGTCGAGGGCACGGCCCTGCACGGTAAAGATGGCGCCGTTGGCTTCCAGCAGGTCCTTGCGTTCCATGCCGGGGCCACGCGGACGTGCGCCGACCAGCAGGCCTACGTCGATGTCCTTGAAGGCGGTCATGGCATCGGAATGCGCGCTCATGCCGGCCAGCAGCGGGAAGGCGCAGTCGTCGAGTTCCATCATCACGCCCTTCAGCGCCTTCTGGGCCTTCTCATCGGGGATTTCCAGCAATTGCAGGATCACCGGCTGGTCTTTGCCGAGCATTTCGCCGGAGGCGATGCGGAACAGGAGGGAATAACCGATTTGACCGGCGGCACCGGTCACGGCGACGCGCTTGGGTTGTTTCATGGAAGGACTCCGAGGTGGGAACGTGGTGGAATTGTCAGGCAATTATACAAAAACCGATGTTGCGGTGCATCAAGACACCTGCAGTTTTACGTCGAAGTGTGGCTGGCACTGGCCTTGAAGCCTGCCTCCGTCAGCCTGCGGATGATTTCCGCTACGTGGCCGGCATCGCGGGTTTTTAGTACGAAATCGACCTCGGCGGACTGCACCGGCAGGTTGGTGAAGGCGCGCTGGTGGTGGACTTCCTCGATATTGGCGTTGGCCTCGCCGATCACGGTGGTGATGCGGGCCAGTGCGCCGGGGAGGTCGCGCAGCTCCACGCGCAGGCGCGACAGACGGCCGGAGCGCACCATGCCGCGCTGGATGATCTCGGCCAGCGTCAAAGGATCGATATTGCCACCGCACAGCACCAGACCAACCTTTTTGCCGGCAAAGCGCGCGCGGTGTTTCATCAATGCGGCCAGCGATGCGGCGCCGGCGCCCTCCACCACTGTTTTTTCGATTTCCAGCAGCAGGACGATCGCTTCTTCGATGTCGCCTTCGTCGACCAGCAGGATTTCGGACAACAGTTTCTCGATGATGGCGCGGGTCAGCACGCCGGGCTCTTTCACCGCAATGCCCTCGGCGATGGTGCTGGCGCCGAATTGCGCGGGGATGCCGTTGATGGCGGCGTACATGGATGGAAAGCGCTCCGTTTCCACACCGACCATGTCAATGGTGGGCTTGATCGCTCTGGCCGCAGTCGCCATACCGGCAATCAACCCGCCGCCGCCGATTGCGATGCAGAGGCAATCGAGATCCGGATGCGCTTCCAGCATTTCGATTGCAATGGTGCCCTGCCCGGCGATGACGCGCTCGTCATCATAGGGATGTACGAAGGTAAGGCCGCGATTCGCCGCCATTTGCAGGGCCATCGCCTTGGCTTCGTCGAAGGTATCGCCGTGCAGCACCACGTCGGCGCCGTGCTTGCGGGTCATCTCCACCTTGACGTTGGGTGTGTGACGCGGCATCACGATCACGCTGGGAATGCCGAGGCGGGTGGCATGGTGAGCAACGCCCTGCGCGTGGTTGCCGGCGCTCGCGGCGATGACGCCCTTGGCCTGTTGTTGTGCGTCGAGCGAAACGAGCTTGTTGAGCGCGCCGCGCTCCTTGAAGCTTGCCGTGAATTGGTGATTCTCGAACTTGAGGAATACCTCGGCGCCAGTGATCTCGGAGAGCGTGCGCGAATGCAGGCACGGCGTATTGACGACGTGGCCGCGCAATACCTGTTGTGCTGCAAGGATCGACTCAAGGTTGATCATGTCTGGAACGGAAAATCGACTTGCGGCTTTTTGCCCGACATCAAATCCGCCAGCGCTTGCGCCGAACCACAGGCCTGGGTCCAGCCGAGCGTGCCGTGGCCGGTGTTGAGATAGAGGTTGGGGTATTTCACCCGGCCAATCAGCGGCCGGTTGGAAGGGGTTGCGGGGCGCAAGCCTGCCCAGAATTCGGCGTGCTCGTAATCTGCCGCATCGGTGAACAATTGGCGTGCGCGATTTACCAATGCCTGGCAGCGTGTCGAATTGATCGACGTATCGTAGCCGTTCAGTTCGGCAGTGCCGGCCACACGCAGGCGCTCGCCGAAGCGCGAATAGACGATCTTGAATTCCTCGTCGAGCATGCTGATATGCGGGGCGCCCTGGCGGCCTTGCGTGGAGGCGGTGAACGAATAGCCCTTGACCGGATAGACGGGAATGGAAATGCCGGCGCCCTTCAGCAACAAGGGGCTGTAGGAACCGAGCGACACGATGTAAGAATCAGCGCTCACGATTCCGCCAGCGACGCGCACCGAGGCGATCTTGCCGCCCTCCACTTGCAGTGCCTCGATGGGAGTCGAATAGCGGAACACGACGCCGGCGCGGGCACAATGTTCGGCGAGTTGGCGGGTGAATTCGTGGGCGTCGCCCGATTCGTCGGTAGAGCAGTAGGTGGCGCCGACCAGCTTGTCTCGCGATGCCGCGAGGGCGGGTTCGCGCGCAACCGCCTCGGCCACGCTCAGCACCTGCCGCTCCGCGCCGAATTTGCGGATCGCCTCGGCGCCGTGAATGGCCTCGGCAAATTCGACTTCGTTGGTATAAAAATGCAGGATGCCCTGAGTCATCTGGTGATTTTCGATGGCGACCGAGGAACGGAGCGCGCCGAGGCAATGGCGGCTGTATTCGGCGAGCTTGAGGATCTTGTCGGTATTGAAATGGGTGCGCGATGCCGTGCACTCGCGCAGGAACGACAGCGCCCAGCGCCACTGCGCGGGATCGGCGCGCAGGCGGAACAATAGTGGCGCGTCCTCCTGCCCCAGCCATTTCAGCACACGCCACGGCGCTCCGGGATTAGCCCAGGGTTCTCCGTGGGACGCCGAGATCTGCCCGCCGTTGGCGAAACTGGTTTCGAGCCCGGCGCCGGTCTGACGGTCGATCACGGTCACCTCGTGACCGGCGCTTGCCAGATACCAGGCGCTGGTAACGCCGACCACACCTGCCCCCAACACCAAAACTTTCATACTTGCACTTTCTCCACTAGCGACTGCGCCATATCGACAGGAAGCCGACCCCAATTTTAGGCTACCATTGTCTCTCAGCACAAAACCATAAGAACGGAAAATGTCTTCCCGGCTCCTGGAATTCGTTCAGAAAGCGACCGAGTTTGATCCCGCGGGCACCCTGCTGCCCTTCAACATCGGCATGGCGCGGGTAGGCTGGCTGAAGCCGTCGTTTGCCGAAGAACTAAATACCTGGCCGGAATTGTTCTCGGTGCGTCCGCGCGGCGTCGGCGTGACGGGCGAATTCGAAACCGCCGACCAGCGCAGCCTCGCCATCGGCGAGGCGGTGGAAGGACTGGCCAGCGCCGGCTACATCCAGGGCTGGCGCAACGAACAGGTCGATGTGCTGGAATATTTCGGTGCGCTGCCCTCATTTCATATCGAACGCGCCGCGACGCGATATTTCGGTATCACTGTGTACGGCGTGCACCTCAACGGGCTTACCGTGCGCGACAGCCAGCCCTGTATGTGGCTGGCGAGGCGCGCGTCCAGCAAGGCGATCGATCCGGCCAAGCTCGACAATCTGGCCGCGGGCCGCGTTTCACGCGGGCAAACGCCCGCCAGCACCCTGATTAAAGAAGCTTTCGAGGAAGCGGGAATGCCGGAAGCGCTGGCCAAGCAGGCCAAGAGCGCAGGCGCCACGCACACCTGCCACGAAGTACCGGAAGGCTTGCACGACGAAATCGTTTTCGTGCACGACTTGATCCTTGGCGCAGATTTCACGCCGGTCAACCAGGACGGAGAAGTATCCGAATTCGTTTGCCAGCCGATTGCCGGCGTCATGCAAATGCTCGACGATGCGCCGGAGCAATTCACTACGGACGCGGCATTGGTGATCGTCGATTGCCTGATCCGTCGCGGCTATCTTACGCCGGCGCGCAAGGACTTCGTCGAATTGATGCGTGCCTTGCGGGTGCGTTGATGCCGCGCGGGGACTTTTGCGCAGCATGCAGTTGAGCGGTCGTTGAGCGGTTTCGCGCTCCTGCTGGTGCTGGTGGCGGCGGTCAGCCACGCGACCTGGAATTACTTCCTGAAAAAAAGCGGCGGCGGGCTTGGATTGCTGACGCTGTCGGCCGTGCTTGCAGCGCTATGGCTGGCGCCGATAGCACTCTGGATCGCGCTACACGGCAGCGGGTTCCATTGGACCTTTCTCGCCATGATGATCGGCAGCGGCCTGATCCATACCGCGTATTTCCTGCTGCTGGATCGCGCCTACCGCTCCGGCGGCGACTTATCAGTGGTGTACCCCCTGGCGCGCGCGACCGGCCCGCTGCTCACCATCGTCGCGGCAACCTGGCTGCTGCACGAACACATGTCGGTCATCGCGGTCTGTGGCGCGTTGCTGATCGGTATCTCCGCATTCATCCTCACCGGCAATCCGGGCAAACTGAAATCGGCCGAGGCGCGCCGCGGCATCGGCTTTGCCTTGCTGACCGGCATGACCATCGCGGCCTATACGCTGTGGGACAAGCAAGCGGTATCGGCGCTGATGATCGCGCCACTGGTGTTCGATTGGGGTGCAGGATTCTCGCGGGTGCTGATCCTGATTCCGCTCACCCATGTGCGCGAACCCGGCGCCATCGCGCGCGCGTGGCGCGAGCAACGCAAGACCGCCATCGTCATCGGCGTGCTGAGTCCGCTTTCGTACATACTGGTGCTGACCGCGATGGTGACCACACCGGTCAGCTACATCGCACCGGCGCGGGAATTGTCGATCCTGTTCGCGGCGCTGCTCGGCGCGCATGCCTTGAAGGAAGGCGATGCGAGACGCCGCACCATCGCGGCACTCGGCATGATCCTCGGTATCAGCGGGCTGGCGCTGGGTTAGTCCCGCTCGTGCAAGTGCCGATGATGGATATCGGGAAAATGCGCATGACTGTGGCGGATCGAGACGTGCCGATGTGGATGGGAGTGCGGTTCGGCGCCATCCCAGAGTCCGTCATGCTCGTGGCGATGGTGATCGTCGTGCACGTGTTCGTGCGTGTGGGTCAGGTCGCTGTGCAGATGGCCGTGCTCGTGCTTTTCGGTGAGGTGCAACCATACGCCGACGGCCATCAATACTGCCGCCGCCCAAAAAGCAATTGACGGGACCTCGCCGAAGAACAGTATGGCGACCGCCGCACCGACAAACGGCGCCGTCGAAAAATAGGCACCGGTGCGAGCGGTGCCGAGCCCGCGCAACGCCAGAACAAAGAACACCAGGCTAAGCCCGTAACCGGCAAGGCCCACGGCCATGGCCTGCAATACGATGGCCCCCGGCGGCAACGAAGCGCCGAGCAATAATGCCATGGCGGCATTGCATACGCCCGCAACGAGCCCCTTTACGCCGGCGATGAGCAAGGCATCCGCGGCCGACACCCTGCGCGTGAGGTTGTTGTCGACCGCCCAGCACAGGCATGCCAAGGCAATCAACATTGGGCCCGACCAATTGCCAGCCGCATCGGCCTGGTTGCGCCAGGAAAGCAACAGGCTGCTGCCGACGAT
>Ga0302322_100006034_pt1 | contig 10695 bp, 11 predicted proteins | sample Fen_T0_2_FD_203757 | JGI IMG/M metagenome (GOLD analysis project Ga0302322, IMG submission 203757) | Peat permafrost microbial communities from Stordalen Mire near Abisko, Sweden - Fen_T0_2 | ecosystem: Environmental > Terrestrial > Soil > Wetlands > Permafrost | place: Sweden: Abisko... | reverse complement strand
CGGACTTGACGGCGCCGCTCGAGGTGTTATTTGATAATCGTCAAACTATCAAACAATGCGCTACCAGGCGATTTTCCAGGCACTGGCCGACCCGACACGGCGGGAAATCCTGAAGCAGCTCACGGCCGGCTCACTCAGCGCTGGGGAGCTGGCGAAGTCCTTTTCCATCACCAAGGGCTCCATGTCGCACCATTTCAACGTGCTGAAGGCGGCCGAGCTCGTGCGCACGGAGCGGCGCGGGCAGAGCATCGTCTATTCGCTCAACACCAGCGTGTTCGAAGACGTTGCGGCCATGCTGCTCGAACTATTCCAGGTTCGGCTGCCGAAACTCAAACCCGATAAGAAGCTCGAACCGTCACGCCGATGAACGGAGGCCGCGTTGGTCCCAGCCGCGTACTCGTACATCGCTTATCGGCGGTTGGAACATCGACGCGACTGAACGCTCGAACGCCGCCGCATGCGCTCGGGGCGAACGCAGGGGGGCCGCCGAAAAAGCGGCTCTGCTTCGATGTCTCGGAGCAGAGCGCGGCTGATTTCAGTCCTCGGTCGCTACACCGTCAGCCCACGTGTTGCCGGTCACCGAAAGTGTTTCGTCCGAGTTCTCGGCACGCGCCGTGCGCCCTGCGCGCAGCGCGGCCCGCCTGAATGTGACGCCGATTTCAGTTTCGGGTTGGTGACAATCCGCAAAAGTGTTGCTCGTTGCCGTTGGGGGCAACTCTGCGCTTCTGTGTGGTTGCTCACACGGAACTGGCCCGGTACACTAAGTCCCGGAGGTCCCGAGTGATGGTCTCGACTGGGAGAACAAGACTGTTGCTCGTGTCCCCGCGGTTCCCCGAGAACTTCTGGAGCATGACAGCTAGCATGAAGGTCCTCGGTCGGGCGTACTCCGTGGCGCCGAACGGCCTGCCTACCATCGCTGCCCTGACCCCTCGAGATTGGGACGTCGAGATCGTCGACGAGAATGTGCAGGCCATCGATTTCGACGCTTCCGTCGAGATCGTGGGGATCACCGCTTATAGCGTGCAGATGTACCGGCTGCGCGAAATCGCGCGCGAGTTCAAACGTCGCGGAAAGCTCGTCGTGATTGGCGGCCCTGGTTGTACGGATGTTCGAGACCTGCCGTACTCGAGTGCTGATGGTGATGACCCATTTTTTCACGTGCGCTTCCAAGGTGAAGCGGAGCGTACATGGCCCAAGTTCTGCGCTGACTACGAGCGGGGTACTTGGCAGGCGGAGTACATCGAGGCCGAGAAGGTCGATGTCGCGAGCAGTCCCATTCCGCGTTTCGAGTTGCTCAAGCTCGACCAGTATGGCGAAGTCGCCATTCAGACCACGCGAGGCTGTCCGTTTCATTGCGAGTTCTGCGACGTCATCAAGCTATTTGGCCGCGTACCCCGCTATAAAACAGCCGCGCAGATCGTCGCAGAAGTGGAGCGGGTGCTCGCCCTGGGAGCGGATCGCGTGTTTTTTGCGGACGACAACTTCATCGGCAACCGCAAGCACGCCTTGGAAGTGTTGCACGCGCTCGTTCTACTCCAGAACCGCACCGGTCGCCGACTGCGTTTCGGCACGCAGCTCACGATCAACGTCGCTGAGAGCCCCGACGTACTCGATCTGATGCACGAGGCGGGCTTCGTTTACGTCTTCGTCGGGATCGAATCTCCGTCCGGGAGCTCGTTAGCGGGCGCCGGAAAAAAGATCAACATCCGGAAGAATCTGGTCGGGGACGTGCGCAAGATCCTGGCGCGGGGGATTCAGGTGAAGGCCGGGATGATCCTCGGCTTCGACGAGGACCGTGAGAGCGTGTTCGACAATCATCTGGCGTTTCTTCGCGTCTCGGGCATTCCAATCGTCATGGAGGGCGTGCTGATCGCCCAACGAGGAACGCCGCTGTACGAACGGCTGGCGCGGGAGGGGCGCATTCTGCTTACCAGCGAGGGCGAAGAACAGCTGCTACAAGAAAAGGCCAACGCTCGCGGCTCGGTCAACTTTCGACCGTTCGCCTTGAGCTCGCGCCAGCTCGTCGAAGGCTACCGCAGGATCTTGAGTGAACTGTATGATCCAGACCACTTCGCCGAACGCATGAAACGCACCCTTCGGCGCATGCAAAAGCCGCCCAATTTGGGAGCCCTCTCGGGGCGCGAAATCATGGGCGGAATCCGCACTTTTGCGAATTGTCTCTGGCGTCGGCGTTATCGCGGGCTAGCTCTGCAATGCATCATGCTTGCGTTCAACTATTGGCGACGCAAGCATTCTGCTCGCGAGTTTATCAACTATACCTATCAAATCACGTACATGCTCTTGCTGTTCGTTCACATGCGCGAGTTTTGCGACACGATCCTCAGCTCGCCGCTTTCGGAGGACATACAACCCGTCCTGAGCGGTCCGAGACCGACCGTTGCGATCGCGAGTTCAAACCTGGGTGCGGCGGCGCAGCTCGTTCGTCTGCGCAGAGCCGCGACCGGGCCGTCGTGAGTGAGCCTCGCACTCGGCTGCTCCGCCGTTGCGCGCCTCGCTTTCGACGGGCGGGTTCTTGCACTGACTCACATCGTGCTGAGTCCTTGTGCGACGGTGCGTGAGCGTCCGGCGAATGCAACCGCTGCCGCGTGGTCACAATCGGGGATCCCGGGACCTGGCACGATTCGCAGTGTTCTACAGAATTCTACATACGGTCGGCTTCCGCCGCGCGTGCTGAAAGCGGATGAACCCTGTGGCGCAACCACTGACGTGTGTCCCAGTCAGTACATTTGCGCGGCACAAGGTGACGCCTCCCAGGCGCTGCACGAGTCCTGTAAGCCTGTTCGATGAGAGTGTTCGCTGCATGGTCCGATGCGACGTCCCGCGCCTTCGGGTATGCCGCCTTCGGCGCCGTGCTGTCGTGGAGTTTCACCACCATCGCGGTCGCGGCCAAGAACTTGATGAGCTCGGTGCCGGACTACTTGCTGATCGAAACCGGGTACACCGTCGTGCAGTGGCTGATCGTCGGTCCGCTCACGGCACTCTTGCTGCGGCGCTCTGAGCCGGTACGAGCCGTCCACGCCTGAAACGACGGGCGCCTGGATAGGATTGGCCTGCGTCGCGGCCTAGAAGGAAAATTCGTCGGGTTTTCGGAAACCGGAAGAAAGCGTGCCGAGGGGTGTCCAACCGGCCATGCCTCACGCGTCGTATGCTGCCGGCGCAGGGCCAACCCCAACCCCAGGACCCACCATGCCTACCAAGAAGTACATGTGCATTCAGCGAAGCCCGCTCCGAACCGGAGAGCCGCCGACGCCACCATCCCCCGCCCAGATGCAAGAGATGTTCGCCTCGTTCAACGCTTGGAAGGACAAGTACAAGGAAAACATCGTGGATATGGGCGGAAAGCTGATGCCGGGCGGTAAGATCCTGAGTGCCGCTGGTGTCACGGACGGTCCTTTCGTCGAGGTCAAGGAGATCGTTGGCGGGTTCATGATCATCGCCGCCGATAGCTTCGAGCTGGCGCTGGAGGTAGCGCGGCAGAGTCCCGGGCTGATGAGCCCGGGTTCGAGCATCGAGGTTCGGGAGCTGTCGACCTCCTGACAGCCCCGGCTCTCGTCGAACATTCCTTTCGCCACGAGTACGGTCGGTTGGTGACCGTGCTCGTGCGCAGGGTCGGCGTGCGTCATCTCGAGCTCGTCGAGGATGCGGTTCAGGCCGCGCTCATGACCGCGCTCTCGACGTGGACGACTCACGGGCTGCCCGGCGAGCCTGGCGCCTGGCTGTACCAGGTGGCGCGCAATCAGTTGATCGGAGAGCTGCGTCGAGAAGCTGGCCGTCTTCACATTCTCCAAAGCGCGGCCCTCGATCTAGCCGGGGAAGCCGACGCGCCAGCGCCTTCGTTCTTCCCCGGTGAGGTGCGGGACGACCTGCTGAGGATGCTCTTCATCTGCTGCGACGACGGCATTCCCCGAGAATCGCAGCTGGTCCTGGCCCTGAAGACGCTGTGTGGCTTCAGCACCGCCGAGATCGCGCTGCGGCTCTTTACCAGCGAAGGCAATGTGCACAAGCGCTTGGGTCGGGCGCGTGAGCGATTGCGCGAAACCTCACCGACGGTGGAAACACCGCCGCTCGAGGCGCTCCGATCGCGCCTGCCGAGCGTGCACGAAGTGCTCTACCTGCTTTTCAACGAAGGCTACCTGTCAGCACACGCGGAGCTTGCGATACGGCGGGAGCTTTGCGAGGAGGCGATCAGGTTGTGCACGTTACTGGCGGAGCACCCCGTGGGCGAGGTGCCCGAGACCTTCGCCCTGCTGGCGCTCATGCACCTGCACGCGGCTCGACTGGCGGCGCGCCTCGATGGAGAGGGCGGGCTTTTGCTGCTGGAAGAACAGGATCGAACGCTCTGGGAGCGGGACAGGATCGGCGTGGGGGCGGAGTGGTTGGCCCGCGCCGCGAGTGGCGAGGTCTTCTCGCGCTTCCACGCAGAAGCCGGCATCGCCGCCGAGCATTGCTTTGCGGCTTCTTTCGAGCAGACCCGATGGCAGGCGATCGCCGAGCTCTATTCAATCCTCGAGCGCGTCGCCCCCTCACCCCTGCACACGTTGAATCGGGCGGTCGCGATCGCAGAATGGCAAGGGCCTGAAGCCGGGCTCGCCGCCCTCGAGGGACTTGTGCCGCCGTCCTGGCTAGTCGGGTCCTACCTGTGGGACGCCGTCTTGGGCGACCTCCATCGACGCGCCGGAAATCTCCAAGTCGCCCAGCAACATCGAGAGCGAGCCCTTGCCTCGGCACCTACGAAAGCCGTTCGTGAGCTCCTGCAGCGCCGCCTTGCCCCATCACCGGGCTCCTTGCGTGACGCTTAGAGTTATTGCCAACGCCGCTCGAAGGGTTCGAATCCCTCTGTCGCCAGCGGTCAGCTTCCATACGGCCTGCAGTGCTTGATGCGCCGAGCGTCCTGGGCGAAAGCCGTACGAGCAATCCAGAAAGTCTTGCTCGTACACGGCATCCAGCACCATGGCGACTGCGCGCTGAAGCAGCTTGTCCTCGAATGCAGGGATCCCGATGGGGCGGGTCTTTTTGTCGTCACCCTTCGGGATGTACACACGCCGCACCGGCGGCGCGCGGTAGCGGTCACCAGACTTCGCTCGGTCGAGCAGCGAGCGGAGGTTTCCTCCACCCGCGGCCCACTACGGCGCAGTCGTGAAGGCTCGCGGGACGGAGTCGGTGAAGAAACCGCTGTTGGCCCTTGGCCCATCGGCGGCGCGCTCGTCGCGACTGAATTCGTCCAAAAATCCGTCCTTGGACGCGATGGCGTCGACGGAGGCGAATTGCCCGTGCGTGGCCACGGTCCAGAGGTAGCGGCTGCCAGGGTACAGCGAAAACCCGCCGCCAATGATGCTGGGGATGGTGATCTGCTTCTTGGCCGTGACCACGTAGATGGTCTGATAGCCCTTGTCCTCTGCCTGGCTGTAGAACTGGACGACGAACGGACCTGCGTTGCCCGCGGGACTTTGGAACGTAAACTTGGAGGTCGAGGTGATGCCAGTCGCGTCTCCAGCCGGCGTCAGCAGCGAGACCAGCCCCGGGATCTTCAGCGCGGGCTTGGCGGTAGCGGCCAAACCGTCCTCGTGTGCCACGGCCCAGCCTTCGTAACGCCCCCCCGCGCTCGCGGCCACCGTGAGGCTCGAGCCAGCGATGTTGGGAACGAGGTACAAGAAGGTGTCGGGGCCGTTGTCGTTGACGAGCTCGATCCTGGCGTTGCTGTTGAAGGTCAAGAAGACCTGATTGGTCCGGGAGCCGCCGGTTGCGGAAACGGTGCCCTGAAGGTTGCCCGAATCGATCGTCTTTTTGGTCAGGTTCAGCGAGATCTTGGCCGTGCCGGTCTCGCTGAGAGCGACGAGGAGGCTATCGTAGCCGAGGTAGCTCGTCGGCAAATCCTTCGCGTCTTGCTGCCAATACAGGCCGTGCGCGGTCTGCTGCGTGGTGGATGCCCCGTACCAATAAGCGTACGGGCTTTGCCCGCTCGCGGACAGGTCGTCGAAAACGTTGTTTCCGTCCACCCCACCCATGGCCACCCAAATCGTTTGGCCGGTGGCCAACGTGGGGGTGGGTGTGAAGGTGATCTCGGTGCTGCCCGAACGATGCTCGGTGCCGGTATAGATCTGTAGCGTCGGGTCGCGGCGCGAGAGATCTTGGTAGACCCAAGCGTCGGACTGAGCGGTATCCGAGTGGTCGAAGACGAGGCTGACGTCGTAGTGATCCGGGACGTCGTTGAAGACGAACGCGCCCTGTTCGTCGGTGCTGCTGAGGGTGTCGCCAATTTGAACGGGAATATTGGGCACGCTATGGCCCCAAAAGTCGATCACGTGGCCGTGCACGGTTCCACCGCCCGGGTTCGGCGCGCCGGCCGCACCGCCCTCGACGCTGGGCTCACCGCCGGCGCCCGCGTTTGGATTGCCTGCGCCGCCGCTGTGCGCGCCGCCCGTCGCCGTGCTGCCGGCGGTGTTGCTCACGCCGGCGGTGTTGCTCACGCCGGCGGTGTTGCTCACGCCGGCGGTGTTGCTCACGCCGGCGGTGTTGCTCATGCCCGCGTCGTTGCGGGTGCCCGCTCCGTTTCCGTCGCCGCCACCGCCGGGGCGGGGGCCCTCGTGCAGGTCTTCGATGCCGAGCACGCTGGTGCAGGCGCCGAGCGCGAGCACCCCCAGCAACGGGTAGTACCGCGACGATTGCGAAGAGACCCTCGCGCGAGCCAATCTTTTAGCGTCGGCGCTGATCACTGGAAGCTCCCTTGGACGAACGCAGAACTAGGACCGAAGCCGAGCGCCACGGTCTCCTTCTTGACTGGCGCGGTCAGGTACAGCACGAGCCCGGTTGCCAGCAATGCGCCACCCGCGACGAAAGCCACGGTCGAGACGGTGGCACGAGAGTGTGCGCTCGAACGCAGATCCGTAGCGTCAGCGCCGCAGCCATACGGGTAGTCCGTACATTTGCCCTTGGCATCCGACCACTTGCTGGAGGCTTGCAGACCGAAGAATGTCCCCAAGCCGATGCCCACGAGCCCCGCGCCCCCGACGACCAACCCGATCCGCTGTTCGGTCCCGCTGGCTGGTCGGTCCGCAGCGGCTGGCGCGTCTGTGGGCTGGGTCGCCACCGAGGGGCGGTTACTGACTGGCTGAGCTTGCTCGAGTGTGGCTAGTAGCTTCGGGATCTCGACTGAAACTTTGGCGGCGTCTCCGCTGACCTGCACCTTGGCCGACCAGGGTTGTTTGCCCGGGGCCAGCGCTTCGACCACGTGCTCACCAGGGTCGATCGGGATCGGCGACCCGAGCTCGGCTTCTTGCAGCGTCACGCCATCGCGGCGCACCTCCAAGTGCGGGTCGCGGTCGTCTCCGCTCATTGCCCGGATGGTGAGCGTCGACAGACGCTCTTGCAGCGCTTGCGCGCGCTCGGTCGCTAGGTCGAGCCGAACCTTGGAGCCGGCGGCGCGTGCCAGTGGAATGGCCTCGCGGTACTCAGCCCACGCGCTGGCGGTACGCCCCGTCTTTTCGTAGCAGTCAGCCAGGTTCAGCATCGTACCGAGGCCTGGATCGAGCTGCTGGCTCGCTTCGAACTTGGGACAAGCCTCGCTGAATTTGCCAGCCGCCATCAGCTCGCGGCCCTGAGTGAATAGCGCTTCTGCCGCCGGCTGGCTGCTCCCGGACTTCCCCGCAGCGCTCGCGTTGGGCGCGCTCCACATCACCGTAATTCCTAAGAGCAAATGAACCCTCAGCACGCTCCACCGAATAGCGCAGGTTCTACCGCGCCACAAGCTCGCGCCTCGAAAACGAAGCCAGCGCGGCCGAAGCGCGGCAAGCAGAAGCCGAAGCGCGGCAAGCAGAAGCCGAAGCACGCAGGATAGCCGAGGCACGTGTTCGCGAGCTCGAAGCCGAGCTTGCGCAGCGCTCACCGCCAAACACCCGCCGCTGAGCTAGCGGGAACCGCACCAAACAACGCAGCGCGGCCACAGGGCTTGCTCCAAGATTTTGCGCGCTTAACCTCGGCGACGAAATTCGGGAACTACGACGTAGCCGATGTGGCCGCCGACTCTTTCGAGAAAGCCGTTGAGCGTGTGCCGAATCGAGACGCGGCCCACGATCCTCGTCCCCACGAACGCACATAGAAAGGTCGCGGGAACTTGGTCAGGCGACAAGTTGCGGCCCTGCCCCCGGCATTCGCCGGCCGAGCTCAGGGAGCGCCCTACCAGTCGACGAACGCTTCGGCACCACCCATCTTTGCGGGAAGCGTTGCGTAGTGGGGCAGCTCATCGCGAATAGGCAAAACTGCAGATGCGCAATTGATGTGGAAACTGGGCATGAATACGCCGACAGGGAGGAGCGTGGCCGAGACGCCTCTCACCTGTGGATTGGGCTCCGCAAACATTCGCGTCCCGCAACGGGCGCATGTTCGGCGAGGCGTGGTCCGCAATGCCCAGTTCTGGAGCTCACCGCGAACAATGGAGACGAACGGGGCCCGATAGAGTGCTACCGGAACGAAGGCCGCCCCGTGCACAGCCTGGCAGTCAGCGCAATGACAGTAGAACTGAACCAGTGGCGCTCCGGATAGTCCAACAGCTACATCCCCACAATGGCACTCAATCAGCATGGTTGGTGTACCGAAGGCTTTCACATCTTTGTCGCTGCGGCAAAACCGTTCGGGCGACGGCAGGCCAGCGTAATTGGAGATGCAAGAACCCCAGAGCTTGCATGACGCCCTTCGACATGACTCGTGCGCTAGCCCAGCAGGTCGATCGGTACGCCATCGATGCGAGTGTCGCCGTTGGCATTCGTGCTCGAAAACGATCCGCCGGAGCCATCGGACGGCGCAACGACGGCCATCGCGCCCGACTCCGATTCGGCCACTGTCGCTGCTCCGGCCCGCGTCCCACCACCACCGACGCAACCTTCACCGACCCCAGACCTCTTTCCGCGGGTCTCGGGCGCTGGCGACTAGTGCTTGGTCGTGCACGGACCCAGGTACGTATTCGCACCTGTCGGCGTCGGAGCTGCGGTCCAAATCAACGCCGAATATCTCCAGACAGCGCTCGCGAAACGGCTGGCGAAAAGCGACAGCTTCACGGTGGTCGAGATCAGACCAAGCTCTGCCGACGTGCCTGCATTGCGCACCTGGCCGCCCACGGCTTGGCCGCCCGCGGGTTGCGTTGCTGGCCTGAGAGCATGCCTGAGAGCGCCCCCTCTCCCGACACCTGGCAAAGTGGGTCAAGCGACGCCGAACGAGGCGACCAGCTTGCGCAGGCCGGGGGCGGCGAAGCCGGCAGTCTTGCGCGGGGCGAACGCGCCCAGCACCAACGCCCCGATGATGAACGCCAGCACCGAGCCCGCTTGCTCGGTCGATAGACGCCCGCGCGAGCGGCGTTCGATGCTGGAAATTTCCGTATCGAGCAAGTTGCGCATCTGTGCAAACAGCGCGGGGTTTCGCACGGCCTCGGCGAACACGCCGACCCAGCACTTGGCAGCGATCAGATCCGCGCGCTCGTCGAGCTTGAGCGCGCCGTCGACGTAGGCGAGCAGCGGGTCGTCGCTCGCTTCATAGTGGTGCACGCGTTGCCGAAACTTCGAGATCAAGTCGTGGACCAAGCCGCGCAAGAGCTCGGCCTTGTCGTCGAAGTGATGGTGCACGAGGCCGGGGGCGATCCCCGCTTCGACTGCGATGGCGGCGATGGTTGCGCCTGCGTAGCCGTGGTCGGCCAGCACGCGCGCGAAGGCGTGCAGGATTTCCGCTCGTTTCTGCTCGCGATTGCTCGGTCGACCCATACTTTGGTTGGATAACCAATTTACTCGACGCAGGCTAGCGGGCATGCACGAAACCAGCACCGATCCACTGCTGATCGCGGTTTGGGTCAAGATGGCCGACCACTTTTTGGACACCGAAACGCGCCACGACCTGCCGCTCACCGCGCTCAGTTGCGTCCAAGCTGGGCTATCGCCCAGCCGGGCGCGCGACGTGTGGCAGCACGAGGTAAGCCCTGCGGTCGGCTTCAATCTGTACAGCGTGGCTGGTGAATGGGCGTATTGGGATCGCGCTTGGCTGATCGAGCGCATTCAACGGTCCCGCGGCAGCTGGTGGAACCGCCCCGGACGCTGGCGCTGGCCACGCTGGCCGATGCTGCCGCTGATGGGAGGCCAATGGCTCGCCATCGAGCGCTGCATCGAATTCCTGCAAGCGATTCCACAGCCTGCTGAACGTGACCGCGCGGCACGCGATCTGGCTCGCTTGGCCCGACACCTGTACGACTTCTGCCCTGAGAACCTGTCGCTCCTGAACGACGAAGAGCGACAACGCCTGGGCCGACTCTACCCGGCCCCGTTCAGCTCACTGATGACATCCGCACTGCTCCACTCCGAACGCGCGGCAGCCGAACGCCGAGTTCGAGGCGCGCTCGCGGGAGTCGCAGCGTGAATACGAACGACCTCGAGCAGCGCTTCATGCGCGCGCTCGGCGAAGCCGGCGCAGAGCGCTCTGGCGAGGCACTCTTCGACGAGTTACTCGCACGCTAGGGCGAAGCTCATCGCCGATACCACACCATCCTGCACGTGGAAGCGTGCTTGGGCTACCTCGATTGGTACCGCGGCTCAGCCCGACACCCAGAACGAGTCGAGCTCGCGCTATGGTTTCACGACGCCCTGTACGACCCACGAGCGAGCGACAACGAACGACAAAGCGCTCAACTGGCGCGCGCGA
>Ga0302322_100006033_pt1 | contig 10697 bp, 11 predicted proteins | sample Fen_T0_2_FD_203757 | JGI IMG/M metagenome (GOLD analysis project Ga0302322, IMG submission 203757) | Peat permafrost microbial communities from Stordalen Mire near Abisko, Sweden - Fen_T0_2 | ecosystem: Environmental > Terrestrial > Soil > Wetlands > Permafrost | place: Sweden: Abisko... | reverse complement strand
GGGTCAATGAAATAAAGCCAAGCACCAATGAAGCAAATGCAATTACACCAAGAATAAAAAAAAGCGTTTCGACAGTTGATCCATTAAGCTCGCTTGAATTGTTTTTAGGCAGATATAAATTTGGATTAGATAAAGAATGTTGATCTGAATCAGTTTTGAGGTGCAGAGCGGCGGCGGGAGTAAATCTGTTTTTGAGCTTGCTGATCCATTCGCGCCAGGAATTATTTTTCATTCGGTTATTGCCTTTCTTTTTTTCATTCATAAAACTGACCATTAGAAATCCAGCCAAAGCGCCTGCAAGCAGTGCCATAGTGAGTGGGTTGCGGAGACGCTGGAGGATTGATCCGCCGCTTGGAATATGGATCCATTGCTTTCCGATTAATTCATCAAATGATGGCTGATATGTATCGATCCAGGAATTGTTATCGCCCTTGAAAACAAAGTGACTACTTTGTGTGTTGATGATTCTATGAATAACGTTGCTTTTTAACTCGGCATTTTTATAAGCAACAACATCTCCAATAGTATAGTGAGTATCACGTTGAACGATCACGAGATCGCCGCGATGAAATTTTGGCTCCATGCTATTGCCTATAACTACAATATAAGCGGCCTGACCTCCAGCCTGCATCGGCGCGAAGACGACCCAAATAACCGCCATGAGGACAAGCATAAATGCTGATGGAATTGCCTGTGAATAGTTTCGAGATTTGATCATTGATTAATAAAATTATAATGACAAAATAATTGAGCCTGCATTTCAGATAGCTCTCGGAATTTTCCGTGGCGAAATGAATGCAGGCTCATGTGTTGATTCCAGGTACCTGCCTGGTGGTTTTGTTTTGGCTTAGTGGTCGCGTGCGATGATGTCTAAATTGGCGGCGGCAGAAACGGTAGCCTGCGGGGAGGTGGTGTTACAAGACCAGTTGTTGCCGGAACTGTTTGTGCAGGTGTAGAAGGTGCCTGACACGAGGCTTGCCTTCACGGTTGTGGCAGCGGCGCTCAATGTGAACGTGACGCTGTCAATATTGGATGGAGTTGTCGCGTTGAGGTTGTACACGAGGTTGGTAACTGTGTAACCACTAATGGCACTGGAACCTTCACCGGCATAGCTGGTGGGGACGGTGTTGGTTGCGGCAAATGCATAAGCCGCACTGGCAAAGACGAGCACTGCAATTACAACGACGAACAACTTGATGGAACGAAACTTAAACATGGTTTTATTAACTCCTTGTGTAATAAAAGATTTTCTCAACTATATCAATGATATATTCCAATGACATTTACATAAACGCAAGAACCGATTGCAAGGTTGGAAAGCCCGCGGCAATGCTCCTGAAATGATTCTCCATTGACTCAATTTGAATTTTGGCAGTGGGGTTTTCCCTACTCTTTTAAAAAATTTCACCTAGACAAACTAGGAATAGAGTAAAGCCCTAATATCACCCATGAATTTATATCTATCCTATGTTACAATACCGCCCCGAAGCGTAGTACCCTTCGCTTTTGAGGCTATCGCAACGCGAAGCCGAAATGCCGCAGATTTTGCGGCATACCATTACTAGCCAGAAAGGGCTTAAAAAATGAAAGTATTACTTACCAAAGACGTTTACAAACTCGGTCGTGCCGGCGATATCAAAAAAGTCGCTGATGGTTATGGTCGCAATTTCCTGCTTCCACAGGGATTGGCTGTGCTTGCAACTGCTGGGGCGCTCAAGCAGGTGGACAAGATCAAGTCTCAGGCTGATGTCCGCCGCACTGAACAGAATTCGGAGTTGAAAGACCTCGCCTCTCATATCAATGGTGTTGTCTTGGTGTTCTCTGCCAAGGCTGGCGATACCGGCAAACTCTATGGCTCCATCACCACTCAAGACGTGGCGACTGCTATTCAAGAAAAGACCCGTTTCGAAGTCAAGAAACAACAGATCGAAATGCAACCCATCCGCACACTTGGTGATTTTGTTGCACACGTCCGCCTTACTATGGACCTCGTTCCTGAAGTCAAGATCATCGTGCATCGCGAAGGCGAAGCCCTCGAAGAAGAAGCGCCAGCTGAAGCACCCGCTCCCGCCGCTGAAACTGCTGCTGCTTAATTACAATCCAATTGGTCATGACATCACCAGTTCATTCCCGCGCGATGGGGTGCTGGTGATGTTTCGTTTACCCGTATGACACAAACCATCGGTCAGAAACTCAAACAGGCACGTGAGGCGCAACACCTCACAATTGATAAAGCCTCAGAAGCCACGCGTATTCGCATGCCATATTTGCAAGCGTTGGAGGCGGATGATCTATCTGTTTTGCCGTCGCCAGTGCAAGCGCGTGGTTTTTTGCGTAACTATGCCGAGTACCTTGGACTTAACTTTGAGCAACTTCTCGATGAATTACGCGCTGAACCAAAGCCTGCGGATGAAATTATTGGTCCCGCGGATTTAAATGAACAACAAGCAGCGCCTCTTTCTGCAACTGAACCTGATTCAACACCCCAAACCGAATTCCAATCTGAAGCGACTCTCGAAAAAAACAAACGCCGTGGTGGACGCAAGAAAGCTGAATCAGAATTTGCCGTTGCATCGCAACCTGAAATTATTGAGCAGCCAGTTGTCCAAGTTGAGCCAGAAGCTATCGTTGAAACGTCAGTTACATCTGAGCAACAACCAATAGAACATCCCCAACCTGATGTCAATGAAAGTCTTTGGCAAACATGGTTGAATAGGTTAAGCCTTAAAAAAACTCTGGAACCTAATGGCGCTATAGTGGTGCCGTTGTCTGAATCTGAAACTACAGAAATACAAATTCAAGAGCCAGACCCCGCATTTCAGAATTTAGAATCGACACAAATCTTCCTGGAAATTGGTGCTGAGCTTCGCAAACGGCGCGAACTCCTGAGTCTGCATTTGGATGAAGTGGAACGCAACACCCATGTCAAAGCGCATTATTTGGAAGCGCTCGAAAAAGGCGCTATGAATGATTTGCCCTCGACTGTCCAAACACGTGGCATGTTATCCAACTATGCCACCTTTCTTGACTTGGATGTGGATGCGATCCTCCTTCGTTATGCCGATGCATTACAAGCGCGGCATCGTGAGAAGAATCCACAAAGATCCACTCGCCAACCAGGTGAACCGATCGTAAGCAATCTTCCATCCATTCGTAATTTCATTGCAGGTGATATGATCTTCGGCGTGGGCATGGCGGTATTGCTGATCGGTTTCTCCATTTGGGGCATCAATCGTGTGGTAATGCTTCAGAGTTTGCGGGCAGTTCAGCCGACTGCGAAATCTATTTCGCAAGTTCTGTTGGCGTCACCAGATCCATCCCTAATCACACCGACTGCAACCTTAGCGCCAGTCCAAGCGATTGTAGAAGCGACAGAGACGATTCTCATTCCAACTCAGAATTTAAATGTCAGTGTGCAATTGAATCTAGTTGCAGTCGAACGTACATTTATGCGTGTGGTAGTGGATGGAAAAGAAGTTTTCAATGGTCGCGTCGTGCCTGGGACTGCGTACCCGTTCGAAGCGGAGAAGCAGATCGAAGTCCTCGTAGGAAGCGGCGCAGCCATCCGCATCGTCTATAATGGACAAGATCTTGGCCTGCTCGGCGGACTTGGTCAGGTTGTCAATAATATCTATTTGGCAGATGCAGTGATTACGCCTACAGCGCAACCAACACCCACTGCGACAAAAACCCTTCCAGCAACTTCTACGTTGTTACCTACTTTGACTCCTGTACCTTCAAGTACCCCAACAGCAAGTAAATAGAAATTTATAGGAAAATTTATTCGTGTCAAAAAATACTTTTCATCTCGTTTCACTCGGATGTGCCAAAAATACAGTTGATTCAGATTCAATGGCACAACTTTTACTGCGCGATGGTTATCATTCGGTAGATGACCCGGCGCGTGCGAATGTGCTTATCGTTAATACCTGTGGTTTTATCGGACCCGCTAAACAAGAATCTATTAATGTCCTGCGAGAACTTGCCGAAGGCAAACGCAGTAATCAACTATTGATTGCTGCAGGCTGTTTGACTCAACGTTATGGTTCAGAAGTTGCAGAGAAAGTCCCCGGCGTTGATGGTGTATTAGGCACACGGCGTTGGATGGATATTGTGCAAGTGGTCCGCGAACTTCGCAAGGGTCCGCATCCTGAGCCTTTATATCATTTGCCTGAAGCAAAAACCGTTGGCATAGATGAGCATGAAGCTTTGCGTGCCTCGGTTGCTGGTGCAAGTGCCTATCTCAAAGTAGCTGACGGATGTCGTCGCCCGTGTGCATTTTGCGCCATTCCACTCATCAAAGGAACAGCTGTCTCGCGTCCGATTGATGTAATTGTTGACGAAGCGCGTCGTGTGCGTGATGCCGGTGTGCGTGAATTGATTTTGATCGCACAGGACACAACCGATTATGGTCACGATCTGGGTATGAAAGACGGCTTGGCAATTTTGCTCGAGCAGATCACCACATCCGTCCCTGATATGGATTGGATCCGCGTGATGTATGCCTACCCGGGTTATGTCACTGATCGTTTGATCGATGTGATGGCTTCAAGTAAACAGGTTTTGCCTTATCTCGATATGCCACTTCAACATGCGCATCCCAAAACTTTGTATCGTATGCGACGTCCGTCGAATATAGATTGGGTGCATAAGACACTGGGTAAGATGCGCTCAAAGATTTCTGATCTCGCCATTCGCACAACATTCATCGTTGGTTATCCTGGGGAGACAGATGAAGAATATCAAGCTTTAGTGGATTTTGTGCAAGAGATCCGCTTTGACCGGGTGGGCACGTTTCAATTCTCCTTTGAGCCTGGTACTACAAGTGAGCCTTTAGGCGACCCTGTCCCTGCGGAAGTGAAACAGGCACGCTTTGAACAATTGATGGAATTGCAACAAGGTATCTCGATGCAAGTGAATCAATCCTACGTTGGCAAAACATTGGATGTGCTGATCGAAGGCAAGGATAAGGGTATTACGATTGGGCGTTCTTATCGTGATGCGCCTGAAATCGATGGCATGGTGTTTATTGAAGGTGATGCAAAGATCGGTGATATTGTGCCGGTGCGCATCACAGGTGCGATGGCATATGACCTTACGGGTACACTTACTCCGAATTTGATTACGTTGTAACTTTTTAATCTGCAACCATGCAGACTTGTTTGCTTCACGATATAGTATATGAATTACACTGAACGTACCTTAAGAAAGGATAACGTTCATGTCAAAAAGATTTTTTTCAATCCTAGGTTTGGTGGCTTTAATGGTATTGCTGACAAGTGTTTTAACTGCCGCAACGCCCATGCCGGTAACAACGTTCACGCTTCTGCAGGGTTTGCCTACGGTGATGAATGTTGGTGATACATATACAGCGGTGGTCCAGGTTGCGAGTGAACAGCAATTCACGTCTGCGCAAGCCATGCCTGATTTTCAATATGCAGGTAAGGGCGTTGTGGCTGTTCAGGGCGGCGATCGTGTAGGATAGAACACCACTGCAACTTTAAACGTGACCTTTAAAGCAAAAGGTCTGACTGCAAAGATGCCTGGCGGTGTTGTGCCGGTAGCAGTCATGGTGGGTGTTCGCTATGGTGGTGGCTATGTAGCGACTCAGCAATATGACTTTACAGTGCAGGTGCCATAAAACTATCCACATGGAAAAGATAAGTTAAACAGAAACAACCGCCTTATAAAAAGAGGCGGCTGTTTTGATTCAATTAATATTTATGAAGCGCGCGCGAAGGCTGTTGCTGCAAGAATCAGTACAGAGAGTCCAAAATTGATTCGTAAGAGCGTGATCTCGCGGTGTCGGAGAGCATCCAGTTCTTCAGCGTTATCATGTTTTTTTGAAATTAAAATAGCCCGACGAATGGCCGGAATTACTTCCCAGGTTTGGATGGCACTGACGACAACCATAATGATGCCCAAAATATGTTTGGTAAGAATCGCCAATGACCATTGCGTGCTGGTGGAAAGAAAGCCGTCATAATGCGGATTAAGACTCATCTGAAACAAGCCTGTGAGAACTAATAAGCTAATGCTGAACCAGGCGATCGGCTCAAGCCGCTTTTGCATGGCTTCAATGAAGATAAGTTGTGTTTCAGGGTCAAGCGTACGTTTCATGGCAGGCAATATGAGGAACGAGATCGCAGCAAGGCTGCCAACCCATATCACAGTGGCAAGCATATGAAACAAATAGATAAGCGCTAATACCCAAGTAGGCGGAGGCGTCATGGATAGGATGTTGGAGGCACTACAGTATCTAGAATTGTTGCAGGAGTTGGTGTAAAAGGTACTGGAGTTTCCGTAGCTGGGGTGCAGGTTATTACTGCTGAATCATAATTGTTTTGAGCGATCTTATCTAATGGACCGATGGTTTGTGCGTTTTGATATTGGGCAAGCGCCTCGCCTCCGCCACATAGGTTACCTTTTGCAAACAGTTCGTCACCGTAACGCATGGAGGCGATCTTATAGCGTTCTGAGGATGTCATTGTGCCATCCCATAGGTTGCCCCAATTGCGCGCCTGATCGAAATAGAATAAAGCCTGCTTCCAATCCAACTGCCAGAACGAGGCGCCGACGATATAAACTCGCGCCCCTTCACGAATGCCATTTGCGTCACGGTCTAGTTGCCCGAACCGTTCTGCCAGAGTTAGTTGATATATGCCACCTTCGAGATTACCCTGTTTGGTGATTAGATCGTAGCCGTAATTTCGCAAAGCGAAGTAATACATGCCATCTACTTGTGATTGTTGGAAACTCGCATCGAGTTTACGCATTTGATCGAGCGCACCTAAAGCGCCGGGCCAATCTTGTGCGGCAATCAGCTGCTGGGCTTTTGAGTAGGCATCTTTCACACCACTGAAATCCGGCGTGGGTGTGAGCGAAGGCGTAATCGTGAGCGTGGGGGCGTTCATTAACACCAATATCTGGGTCAATTTATCCTGCACGCCTGGGAAGGTCGGATCATTCTCGAGAATGAATTGCAAACGTTGTTTGGCATTCTCGTAGCGACCAGCTTGCATATCATCATCTGCAAATTTAAATTGTTCAGTGAGTTGTTGTGAAACCACCGTGGATTGGTTTTGCTTGCGGATTGAAATACCTTGTTGATAGCCAATCAGCACCATAATTACCAGAATGATCAGAACGATCAATGCATTGAATAGGAATATGCGTCCGCGTCTTTTAGGTACAATGGGATTATTTGGTTGTGTACTTCCAGGATTTTGAATCATAGATTTATTATATCAGCCTTGTTTTTTATAAGTTTAAGAACAATTTAATCTCGGACCAAATGATGGGGAGACAGATGAGTCCGCCGACGAACATGCCCAGCAACGCGGTCAACACTGCAGACCCAGGCACGATCACTGCCAAGCTGTATGCTGTTACGCCTCCGACCAGGGCTGCGATTACGCCTTTGCCAACGGCGCTCCACGCGACGATGGGCTCATGCATTTTATTGCTTAACCAATAGAAAAGAATGATCGATTCGACTAGCAATGCAATTTCTGCAAAGGCAATGACTGGTGCACCAATGGCCTTGAAGAAGGTAATGCCCAAATAACCAATGCCTAGGAACATTGCGAGCCTCAGAATGACAGCATAAAGCGGATACATGGGTTCCTTACGGGCATAGAAAGCGCGCGCGGCAACTTCCTGAATCGAAAAACCAGTCAACGTGAGGAGGTAAGCGCGGGTTGTCCATGTGATGAGTGAGGATGTTTCTGCATTGAACCCAAAGATCACTCGCACCAGCGGATTGATCCCGGCTGCCATTACTGCTGCAATAGGAATGGTGAGTGCAATCAAGACACGGAGTCCGCGTTCGATCGTGATGCGGAACTCAGCCCAATCTTCGCGTGCTGCGAGTTCGGCAAGCGTTGGCAACATTGCGGTGGCGATCGCCGTGCCAAGCATCGTCTCAGGCACTTGCATGATCATATAGCCAAATGCCAGTGATGTTACCGCGCCGGTCTGTCCGAGATGTGACGCGAGAAAATCGCGCGCGATGACGATCAATTGAATGCCGCCCATCGTCAACAAACGCGGACCTAACAACTTAAGTGCTTCAAGCAATCCTGTGTTCTTTAAGTCGAGTGATGAAGTCCATTTGAAGCCATACTTGAATAAAGCTGGGATTTGAATCGCCAAATGCAAAACCGCTCCCAGAATAACGCCATAGACCAAACCGTGAATTCCAAAACGCGGCACGAAGATCAACGCCCCAAAGATCTGACCGACGTTATACATGATCGGCGCGATTGCAGGCAAAAGAAAATGTTGATTGGCTTGCAGGCTTGCCATCACCAGTCCGCTAATCGAGAAGATGATGGTGCTGACGAGATTGAGTCGCATCAACTCGGCAACCAACAGTCTTTGCTCGGCAGTGAAACCGGGGACAATGACATTATCCACAAGTTGTTGGGCGAAGATGGCAATCACGATTCCGGCCAGGCCTGTGACGATGAACGCGAGGTTGGCAACGCGCGAGAACAAGTCCCAGGCGGCTTCACGTCCCTTGGTGGTGAGATAATCGCTCATCAGTGGGATGAACGCCATCGCCAGTGCGCCGCCTGAGATCAACGCGAACAACACATCTGGCACGTTGTTCGCAGAGTTGAATACATCCAGCAAACCGATCTTATCCGTGTAGATGCGTGAAACGATGCCCACGCGCACGAACGCGAGAACTTTATCTACTGTGAAAAAGAACGCGACTAATATGGAGGTGCGTGCAAGAAAGGAAAGTTTTTCTGTTTTTGAGTTAAGGGACATAAGGGGGGAGTTCCATCACCAGGAATTTTCCATTGGTGTTCCTTGTTACATGATATTCATATTGTGAAACTGGCGGCATCTCCGTTGCATCCGAACCGCAGCACGGACCCAGCACAAAGAGACTGCCATCGGGGTTGCTGAATTCTACCTGAAAGACATACGTATCGCCTTGTTGATTTTTCAGCGTAGCAGTGCGAACTTTTAGGCATTGTAATCCGGCTAATTGACAGGCATCAGCCCACAGTTTAGCATGACCCGAAGGGGCTGGGTTTGTATCCGAGCTGAAGATTTTCAGTTGTTCGTAATCGCCGCCGTACAATATATCCGCATCTGCGTATTGTTTTGCATTCAACAGATCAAAGAACTTGATCAATGTTCCCTGGGCATCACTTGCCATAGATGTCACGGCAGTTGCTGTCGAATATTGCGTTTGCGGCGCGCAACCCACAAGCAGATTGAATACCAATAACCAAGCAACGATCTTCTTCAAAGTGTACTTTTCACTGCGCCGCCATCGACAGACAGCATAACACCTGTGATGTAAGAGGCCGCTGATGAGACGAGGAACACGGCGGTATTGGCAAACTCTGCGGGTTGCCCAATGCGCCCCAACGGAATGTCGCTGGCGAGCTTGGAGAATTCTTCCGTCACAGTGGTGTTGTTATTCTTGGCGCGAAATGCCATCAAATCTTGCACGCGTTCCGTTTCCGTCCAGCCGGGCAGAATGGAGTTAAAACGAATCTCATCCCTGCCAAGTTCCAGCGCGAGCGATTTGGTCAAGCCGATGGTTGCCAGGCGCACACTGTTCGATAACACGAGATTTGCCAATGGTTGTTTCACCGTGAATGATGTGACCGTCAACACGCTCGGCGCAGATGATTTTCTTAAATGCGGCAATGCCGCGCGGATCAAGCGCACATGACTCATAAACGATACATCCACAGCTTTTTGCCAGGCCACTTCATCGAAGGATTCGAAGGCTCCTGCCGGTGGTCCGCCTGCGTTGGTGATGAGAATATCGAGTCCGCCCAATGCTTCGACAGTTGACTTGATCAACGCTTCAGCTTTGGACGCATCGCCAACGTCTCCAGCCAACCCGTGCGCCTGTGTGCCGGTTTCGTTGACTATTTTCTCCGCCGCAGCTTTGACCTTGCCCTCGTCGCGTCCATTGATCGCGACCTTGCAGCCTTCCCGCGCGAGTTGTAGCGCCGTTGCATAACCCAGTCCGCGTGATGAGCCGGTGACGAGTGCGCGTTTGTCTTTTAGTTTTAGATCCATATATGCCTCCGTGTTTGCATTTACAAGTTAGCAGGTTTGAACATTCGAACGTTTAAACCTGTCAACCTTCAAACGATCTCAATCCTTTGTTCAATTACATCCCCATCTGACCAATTGCCTTCGACCCATTTTGCCACATTTTGTAATGCCGATTGTAAAAACGCATGGTCATTCCCGATCATCGCACAACCAATGACCGCCTCCTGCCATTTATCTTGCAAGTCAATTTCAGCGACAGAGATGTTGAACTCGCGATGCAGCCGTGAGATCAACGGCTTAATGCGTCCGCGCTTTTCTTTGAGCGAGGCGCAAGTGGGGAGGTGGAGATGAATGGTGAGGACGGCTATCATAAATTATCAACGAAAAATTGTTGCTAAAGTCCCTAAAATTCCCGCACCCCAAAATACTAGCATGATAAGAATACCGAATGGCTTTGCCGGAAAGCCACGCAATAAATTCCCGTATCTGTCTATATACTCATTTCGCTTTATTATTTGATACCCAGATAAACCCATCAAGAATAATAGTATTAGGAATTTACCTATTACTTTAGAGTCGCCTGAAAATAGAATCAACAACGCGAGTCCGCCCCAAAGTGCCCCCAAAAATTCTGGCAAACGTGTAGGGTGCAAGAATTTTCG
>Ga0302322_100006030_pt1 | contig 10701 bp, 6 predicted proteins | sample Fen_T0_2_FD_203757 | JGI IMG/M metagenome (GOLD analysis project Ga0302322, IMG submission 203757) | Peat permafrost microbial communities from Stordalen Mire near Abisko, Sweden - Fen_T0_2 | ecosystem: Environmental > Terrestrial > Soil > Wetlands > Permafrost | place: Sweden: Abisko... | reverse complement strand
TACTCATTCAGCAATTTGCCGAGCGCCACCAGATTTATTTTGCGAGCATCATCTTCATCCGCGTCTGGACATCGCACTGACGCTTTTTCGACCGAGCCATTCCGAGTTATACCGATATTCCAAGTGGAGCCGTCTAAATAGAGCTGCTGCTTCATATGGGTCATGCTCGGTACGTCTGACCTCTCCACCAGATCGATGATCCTCTTCCATTGTTGGTCGCTGAGACTTCGCGTGAAGTAACAGAAAGTAAAAAAATAGGGATCGGGTCGGACGCAGGCTTCGAGCGTGGTTGCCGATTTCGTTCGAATTATCGTATAAGATAACGGAGATAAAAAACTTCGATCGATTGTTAGTCGAACCACCGTTTCAGCGGATGGAGAGTACAGCGGTGAGTCGAGATCGCAAAATCGACGAAAGAACCAAAAACAAGTCGTCGTGCTGACGGTAACGAAAACAACAAACAATACCGCCAATAATTTTAAGATCTTTTTCAGGAGTTTCATGGGGCAGTAATGTCAGGCGATTGCGTGTAAGCGAATGGCCAGGGCGGTAACGTTGGGACGAATTCATAGGTGGCTTGTGGTTCGGTCTGTGGCGATTTGAAAATGGATGGGGTGAGTTTTTCCGGGTGGGAATAGATCCGCGTAAATCTCACTTGTTTGTCATCCCGAGGGTGGCGGAGGGATCCAGTGGGGGCCGGGCAAGCTGGTGGCTGGGTTCTCGCTGGATCCTTTACTTCGTTCAGGATGACAGCGAGGGCTCGGAGGTGGCGTGGTGGACGGCGCTTTCGGCGGGGTTGGTCGTGCAGTTGGCTGGCAAAAGGGGGCGTGGACTGACTGTTGAGGGGCGAAAATAGGTAAAGTGTTGCAAAAAAGAGTCTTGGAACGGCAAAAATGCGCTGGCGTAAGACCGAAAAGTCTTAGCTCCGAAGCGAAAAGTGTTAGCTCCGGACCGAAAACCTTCAGCTCCGAACCGAAAAGTGTTGGCGCACGTCCGAAATAGGGCGGCGCAGAACCGAAAAGTCTTGGTGCACGTCCGAAGACCGTCGTTGCACGGGCAAAATGGGGCAGCTCCGAACCAAACACCTCTGGCTCCGTTCCGAAAAGGGTCAGCGCCGAGGCAAAAAGTGTTAGCTCCGAACCGAAATGTCCTGGCGCACGTCCGAAATGGTTCGGTGCACGGGCAAAACCCTTCGTCGCACGGGCGAAAAGTCTCGGTGATGAAGACGCGGAAGCTGGAGACGACAGGAAAGACTCGGACGACGGGCGAAAAACAAACTCAGCAAATACATTTTAACCACGGATTACACGGATGAACACGGATAAGACCGGGCGGAATGAGGGAACCAAACAGGGTCTTCGCTCGACCAGTCTTTTGTTTTTTTATCCGTGTTGATCCGTGTAATCTGTGGTTAATCCGGATTGCCGAAATGAACCAACGAGAAAGAAGAAAGAGGTAGGTGGCTCAATCCGCGCCGAAGCTCATGCCGAGCGCGCGGGCGGTGCGGACGATGTCGCCGTCGGGGGGAACTGTTCTCAAGCGGCCAATCGCTTCCGTGATCGGCACCGCCACCGTGTCGGGCGGGCGCGAGGCGACCATTTGGCCGAAATTTCCTTCTTGGATGAGTTGCACGGCTTTGACGCCGAAGCGGGTGCAGAGCAGGCGGTCGAAGGTCGTCGGGCCGCCACCGCGTTGGAGGTGGCCGAGCACGACGATGCGCGTTTCTTTGCCGGTGCGTTTTTCAACTTCGCGGGCAACGACCGCACCGATACCGCCAAGGCGTACTTCGTGGTCTTTGGCGGCGGCTTCCTGGGCGACGAATTCGCCGCCTTGGGCGCGTGCGCCTTCCGCAACCACGATCAAGGTGAAGAGTCGGCCCGAGGCTTCGCGTTCGGCGATTTTGCGGCAGATCGAATCGTAGTTGAAGGGGATTTCCGGGATCAAAATAATGTCACCGCCTCCGGCGATGCCGGCGTGGGCGGCGATCCAGCCGGCGTAGCGGCCCATGACTTCGAGGACCATGACGCGGTTGTGACTGGCGGCAGTGGTGTGCAGGCGGTCGAGGGCGTCGGTCGCGCAGGCCACGGCGGAATCGAAACCGAAGGTGATGGTGGTGGCCTCTAGGTCGTTATCAATGGTTTTGGGCACACCGATAACGGGGATTCCATTTTCGTACAAAGCTTGAGCAATGGTTAAGGAACCGTCGCCGCCGACGCAGATGAGGCCGCGCAGGTTGAGGGCGTCGAAGTTGCGTTTCGCTTCGTCGAGGATCTCGCGGGGGATGACCGCTTTTTCGCCGTGGCCGGCTTTGGCGGTGAAGCGTCCGCGGTTGCTCGTGCCGAGCACGGTGCCGCCCGAGGTGAGGAGCGCGCCCATTTCGCGGCTGTCGAGCGGGTGGTAGGCGACGGGAGCGAGCAGGCCTTCATAGCCGCCGTGAAACCCGAGAGTTTCCCAGCCGAGGCGCGAGGCCGCTTTGACGACGGCGCGGATGACTGCATTGAGGCCGGGGCAATCGCCGCCGCCCGTGAGGATTCCGATGCGTTCTGGCTTCATAGGGTGTGAAATAGCTGAGGTTTGGTTAGGCGACAAGCTTTGCCGGGGGAGGATTGCTCGTGGGGGTAGAGTGCGGGAGGATGACGTTACGGGGAAAGGGGGACGGAATTTTTACCACGGATGGCACGGATGAACACGGATTAAGGCAGGGCAGCGGAAGGGATTTCTTGGAATTGGGCTCACTGGCGAGTTCGAGCGCACACTGGATCCTTCACTTCGTTCAGGATGACAGAGGGTGTGGTTAATCATGCGGCATCGGGTTGGTCGAAATGCTCCGTGTTGCAACGCGGAGCGGGTTTGCTTTTGCTCTGCGCATGGCCGTCAAGAAACACTCCTCGCTTGATCGCGTGCTCGGTCGTCTCGACACGTTGGACACGGTGAATTTGACCAACCTGGTGCAACGTCTCGCACGAGAACGCGGGCTGTTCGAAAATATTTTCAACACGCTCCAAGAGGGCGTGCTGGTCATCAGCGCGAGTGGGGAAATCGAATATGCGAATCATGCTGCTCATCGTATTATCGGCTTGCGGGAGGACGAATTAAGCGGCGCGACGCTCTGGAGGCTGGTTCCGGGGCTGCGGCCGTCGTTGGAAGCATCGCTCGACGACACGGCGCCGACGCTGCCGGTGGTGACGCGTGAGATCGAACTTTCGTATCCGGAGCCGCGGACGGTGCGGTTGTACATGGTGCCGTTTCAGGACGAGGGCAGTGGCGCGAAACGGCGGTTCGCGGTGATTTTGAGTGACGTCACCCGCGATAAGCAGACGACGGAGGAACGCATCGAAAACGAGCGCACGTCGTCGATTTTGCTGCTGGCGGCGGGTGTGGCGCACGAATTGGGCAATCCGCTTAATTCGCTCACGATTCACCTGCAGCTGATCGAGCGGCGTTTGAAGAAACTGAAAGTGGAGAAAGCGAAGGAATCGACCGCGCTGGATGATTCGATCCGCGTGTGTCAGGAGGAAGTGCGGCGGCTCGACGGGATCATCACGAACTTTCTCGATGCGATCCGTCCGCAACCGCCAGATCTGGCGGACACGAATCTGGCCGACGTGCTGGATGACGTGTTGCGTTTTCAACAACAGGAAATCGCGGACCGTGGCATCACCGTCGAGGCGGAGACGCCGGCCAATCTGCCGGTGGTGAAGGCGGACCGGAACCAGGTGAAACAGGTTTTTTTCAACTTGGTTAAGAACGCGATGGAAGCGATGCAACCGGGCGGTGTGTTGCGCATCCGGACCCGCGTCGACGATGACAACGTGTATCTGCTTTTTGGCGACACTGGCGCTGGCATTAAGCAGGAGGATTTGGTGCGGCTCTTTCAGCCTTATCACACAACGAAGCCGGGTGGCCACGGACTCGGTTTGATGATCGTGCAGCGCATCATGCGCGAACACGGCGGTCAGGTGGGCATCGAGAGTAAGGAAGGCGTGGGCACGCTGGTGACGTTGCAATTCCCACAGAAGAACCGGCGCGTGCGGATGTTGAAGTAGGTGGGGTGGGGTCGGACGGGGCGGGTGGGCATTTGTTTGGCATAACTTTTAAGTTTGGCCGGCGTGTGACGATTTCCACCTTCGTCCCTCCCATGAACCACAGTCTCGGGAAAATCATTATCGTTGTCGGCCGATTTTTCGGCCGGGCTCGTTCATAACTGTTAACCACCTGTTCTTCGATGCGACTCTTTGTTTCTATTCGAGCCCGCTTGTTGGCCTATATGTTCGTTGGGCTTTGTGTGGTGTTGGGGATTGCTGGTGTGAGCGGTGCGCTGGCGTGGTGGAATCATCGGAGCGATGCGCAGGTCGCCACTGACGTTGCTTCGCGGCTGCGGTTGTCGCACGAAATGCTGGCCCAGCTGGTCAGCGCGCAAAATGCGCTTCAGGCGATCTTGCGAATGCAGGACCCCGACGAGATCGAAGCGGGCGTTAAGAAATTTCAGGCGGTGAACGAAAAGGCCATGCGTGAGATCGAGAGGTTGGGCGGCGACATTAAGGCGCGCGTGGCGGTGGTCAGCGGTGTCGAAGAAAAAGTTTTGAAGCAGATTATGGTGGGTAATAACGCCCAAGCGCTCGAACTTTGCATCAGTCAGCTCAGCCCCGAGGTCGAACGGTTGATCGCGGAATTGGGTGTGTACGCTGGTAAGGTTGAACAAGACGCTGCGCAGGCGATGAAGGATCGGGAAATATTGATCGGCCAAGTGCTGGTGTATGCGGTGGGTCTGTTTTTTGTTGTGGTTGTGTTGTTGTCGTGGGCGGGCTGGCGTTTGCAGCAATCGATCCACCTTCCACTCACGCGCTCCGCCAAACGGTTGGTCGACGCCTCCGGGGCGCTCGAGGCCTATTCAAACGAAGTCGCCAATTCCAGCAGCAACGTCGCCGAGGGCGCGAGCAGCCAAGCCGCGTCGTTGGAGGAAACGAGTGCTTCCATTGAAGAGATCGTCAGCATGACCAAGAGCAATGCCGAGAATGCAGACCGCGCCAAAACGCTCGCGGGTCAGGCGCGTCAGGTCGCCGATGTTGGCGCTGGCGACATGAGAGGGATGATATCGGCGATGGCCGACATCCACGTGGCGAGCGACAACATCAGCAAGATCGTGAAGACGATCGATGAGATTGCTTTTCAAACGAACATCCTTGCGCTTAACGCCGCAGTCGAAGCGGCGCGAGCGGGCGAAGCAGGTCTCGGGTTTGCCGTCGTGGCGGAGGAAGTTCGCAGTCTCGCTCAACGTTCCGCCGTAGCCGCACGCGAGACTGCAGACAAGATCGCGGATTCCGTGGCCAAGAGCACGCACGGCTCTCAGATCAGCGAAAAAATGGCGACGAGCCTGCAAGGAATCGTCAGCCGCGTGCGTGAAGTTGACGAACTTCTGGCGCAAATCGCGACCGCATCAGGCGAGCAGCACGAAGGTCTCGCTCAGTTGCGCACGGCAATCACGCAGATCGATTCTATCACCCAATCCAACGCCGCCAGCGCTGAGCAAAGCGCGAGCTCCACCGTCGAAATGCGACGTGAAGTGGCTGTCTTGCGCGAGACCTTGGACGAGTTGCGCCCCATGGTCGGCATGGCTGCGGACGCTGCGTCAGGGGCAAATGAGCAAGCCGGGAACCAACCAGTCGAGGCGAAACAACCGGTTCGTCGGGTGAAAACTGCCTCGGTTCAGGATGGGCAATAATTGACTGTGACAGAATGTCCCGAGGCTTGACCGCGAAGGTCGGCGCGGCGTGAATGGCGCCATGGTTCCGAGTGTCCTCATCGTTGATGACGAGAAGCATACCCGCGAAGGGTTGCAGCAAGCGTTGGAAGACAACTACGACGTCACGGTCGCCAGCAGCGCCGACGAAGCCTTCAACCTGTTCACTGCGCAGGAGTTTGATGTGGTCGTGACCGACTTGCGCATGCCTGGCAAATCCGGTCTGAAGGTGATCGATAAAGCGCTCACGCTGCCGAATCGCCCGGCCGTCCTAATGATGACCGCCTACGGCAACATCGAGTCGGCCGTCGAAGCGATGAAGCGCGGCGCCGTGGATTTTCTGACCAAGCCGGTGAATATCGAGCGCCTTGAAGTGCTGATCCAGCGCGCACTCAAATCGAAAACCCTCGAAGTCGAAGTGAAACATCTTCAAGAGCGGCTCGACGAGAAGTTCGCCGTTTCCGGCATCGTCGGTCATTCGGAGAAGCTGGTCGACGTGCTCGGTCGGGTGAAACTGGTCGCTCCCTCCAAAGCCACGATTCTCATCGAAGGCGAATCCGGTTCCGGCAAGGAACTGGTTGCGCAGGCGATTCACCAGGCGAGTCCACGTGCACGCGGAGCGTTTGTGGCGGTTCACTGCGCGGCGCTCTCGGAAAGCCTGCTCGAAAGCGAAATCTTCGGCCACGAACGTGGTGCTTTTACCGGCGCGACAGAGCGGCGTATCGGCCGGTTCGAGTCGGCCGAAGGCGGCACACTTTTCCTCGACGAAATCGGCGAAATCTCCGCCTCGACGCAGGTGAAGCTCCTGCGCTTCCTCGAAACCAAAGCGATCGAACGCGTCGGCGGCTCGAAACCGTTGGCGCTCGATGTGCGTCTCGTCGCTGCAACCAATCGCAACCTTGAACAGCTGGTGCGCGCCGGAAAGTTTCGCGAAGATCTGTATTTCCGGCTCAACGTCGTACGCATCGTGATGCCGCCGCTGCGTGAACGCACCGACGACATCCCGCTCCTGCTCGCGCATTTCAACAAGATCTTCAGCGAAGAAAACGGCGTGGAGCCGTTGACGATCGAACCAGGCGCCATGCGCTATCTGCAATCGTATCCGTGGCCCGGCAATATTCGCGAGCTGCGCAATTTCATGGAAAACGCCGTGGTGCTGCGTCGCGGCGGCAAGTTCACGGAGTTCGATCTCGAACCGAAGTTCCGTGGCGACACCGCGCCGCTGCCAGCGGGAAGTATGTCGGGCCTGGTTGGTTCGACCTCGGGCGGCGAATCAGCGACGGCTGCATCGGTGAGTGGCGCTGGCGGGCCGTCGCTGCTGGTTGAGGACAGTGAAAAACGGCTGTTGCGCGACGCGTTGCTTAAGACACGCGGCAATCGCACCAAGGCGGCCAAGCTCATGGGCATCAGTCGGCGCACGCTGCACCGCAAACTCACGCAATGGCCGGAACTCGACGTGACTGATCGGTGAAAACTTCCCGCTCACTTCAAGAATGGGTTCACTGGCTGGAAATCGGCCCTGGCGCGCGCTGGATTCGGCGAGCGGCGTTACTGCTCGGGGTGATTTTGTTGTCGTTGAGAATTGGATACACGCAGTTTCACGGCCCGACGACGGAGACGACGCTCGCGCAGGCGGTGGTTGGCCGTCAGGTGGCGGCGGGCGAGGGTTTCACGACGTTGGTGCGTTATCCACAAACGCTTGCGACGCTTCGTGCGCGCGGCGCCAAACCTGATTTTTCACGTGCCTGGCCCGAATTGCACCAGCCGCCCTTATACTCGGCGCTGATCGGCGGTGCGATCGCGGTGCTGCCGGCGAAGTTGAGCCACGCGCTGTTTGAAAAGGCGCCGGTTCCGCCTGATGGTTTCCGCGGCGATTATCTTTTGCTCGTTCTGAATATCGTGCTGCTCTGGCTGGCGGCGTGGATGACGTTTTTGCTCGGGCGCCGGCTGTTTGATGCCTCGGTGGGTTTGGTGGCTTCGCTTGGTTTGTTGGCGAGCGCCACGGTCTGGGCGCAAACGGTGGCGGTCAACGGCACGCCGCTCATGATGGTGCTGCTGCTCGGGCTTTTCCACGCGCTGGTGAGAGGGGAGGGCGTGGTGGCCGTCGGGAAACCAGCGTGGCTGTGGGCGATGGTTGCGGGAATTTTTTGTGGGCTGCTATTTCTGGGCGATTATCCAGCGGGCGCGGTTGTCTTGCCGGTGCTCGTGTATTTGGGATTTCGCTACACGGGCAATGGCCGCATGCTCTCGCTGCTGAGCGTGGTGGTGGGTTTTGCGCTGGTGGCGGCACCGTGGATGATCCGCAATATTGGCCTGACAGGAAACCCGCTGGCGCTGGCGGCCCACAACATTGCGCTCAAGGCCGGCGATCCGCTGGCGGAACCCGAGACGTTTCGCAACACGTTGTCCGCGGCGAGCCCGGTGGTCGAACTGAATAAAATCGGCAACAAGGGACTCACGGGTTTGCAGGTGGCGCTGCGCGAGAAATTCTGGTCGGGCGGTCTGTTGTTTTCCGCGTTGTTTGTGGTGGGGCTGCTGTATCATTTTCGTGGCAACACGGTGAGCCGGATGCGCTGGTTGTTTCTGGCAGTGTTGGCGGTGCTGTTGGCGTCGCAGGTGTTTGTCGATTCCGGTGAGGGCGAGCGGTCGACGGTTGTTTTGGCGGTGCCGTTAATTACGGTTTTTGGTGCAGGCTTCTTTGCCGTGCTGGTGGCGAGCAACGAGCGGCTGGCACCGCATGGCCGTTGGCTGGCGGTCGGGTTGATCTGTCTTCAGGCGTTGCCGTTTCTTAAGGACGTGGTGGAGCCACGGCGTCTGTTTCATTTCAGTTATCCGCCTTATTATCCGTCGGTTTTTGTGGGCCTGCGCGAAGATGCAACACGACGCGGGGCCCTGGCGTGGATGGCCGACGTTCCGGCTGGCGCAGCCTGGTACAGCGGTCAACGGGTGTGGTCGCAACCGGCGCAACTGCGCGACATTTATGCGATCGGCACGGATCAACCGGTGTATGCGCTGGTTTTGACACCGCACACGCTGGACCGGCCATTTTTTAACTAACTTACTCGTACCAGTAAAGATGCCGGCCGGTTAGGTGAATGGAGCGAGGTGTACGCCGGACTGGTCAAGGGCCGGTATCCGGCGGCGTTTCCGCTTCAGTTTCCAGAAAAGGTTTCGGATAATCTTTACGTGCTTTTTGATCCGCGCGTTTTGCAGCGGACGGGAAAGTAATTGCGGCGTCCTGTGCCCCGCCCGTAACGTTCGCTACCCACCGCACTTATTATCATGAGAGTTTTTAGCATCATCATCAGTCTGGTTTGCCTGATGATTGTGCCTGGGCGGTTGGGCGCGGTTTATGCGCCGATTCCCGAGCAGGAGCAGGGCAAGGCGCTTACGGTTTATCTGTCGGCTGGCGGGTTTTATGACACGAATATTTTTGGCGGTTCGGTCAACGAAGTCAGCAGCTACGTCTACGAGTTGAATCCGAGCGTGGTGTTCAACGCATCGGTTAACGCCAAGACGTTGGTTGCGGCTTCTTATCGGTTGTCGCTCGACTATATGCCGGATCGGCCGGGCAAGAAGGAGCTCGATAGCCACGAGTTCACGGCGCGCGTTGCACATACGTTCACGCCGTTGATGTCGCTCGATTTGAGCGACACGTATCAGCTCGCGAAAAACCCCGAGTCGTTGCTCCCCGGTCTCGCCACTGTCGTGAACACCGACCAATCGTATCGGCGTAATCAGTTCGATGTGCATTATGCCGCCGGCCTGACGAAGCGCACCGGCCTCGTGTTTAAGGGACGCAGCACGCGGTACGATTACGAGAATTCCGTTCTCGGGCTTAGCCTCAATCATAGCGAATATCTGGCCGGGTTGGCCGCCGAACATGCCGTATTGCCCGATCTGAAAACCGTGCTCGAGTATCGTCACCTGATCATCAACTACGACACGGCCGGCGACACGAAAGACAAACGCTCGGACTTTCTGCTTATCGGCGCCGATTATGCGGTGAGCGAACGGTTCGGGTTGACTGGTCGACTGGGCGGCGAGCGTCGTCGCAGGGCGGGTGGCACCAGCGACACGTTGCCGTATGCCGAACTCGGCCTGAAGTTCGATTACGGGAAGAGCTCGTACGTGGCTTTTGGATACAGCTATTCAGTCGAGGAAACGTCCAATATCGAACTCTACTCCGACATGAGCGTGAATCGTTATTTCGTAAATGTGCAGCAGGCCATCGTGACGCAGGTCATGGCGACGGCGTCGTTGACTTGGGAGCCATCACGGCTGCACGGCCGGTCGGGCATTCATGCCGATCTGGACGAAACGAATACGCAACTCGGCCTCGCTCTCATTTACCGGCCGGGCAAGGTTTGGTCGGTGTCGGCTGTCTTTGATTACGATCGGATTAACTCCGACGATTCGTCGCGAAAATTAAAACGCGCCCGCACCGGCCTGAGCGCCAAATACGTTTTCTAGACCTTGCGCGTCGGTTCGCCGTGAGGGATGACGCAAGGCATTCGCGCTTTCTATCGGTACAAAGAGCTTGCCGATTTCGGCCGAGGGAAGTTCCTTAATACCGTTTCATGGTTCACACCCACCACGCTGGCAAAGAAGGCGCATCACTCGCCGAATTCTTTTCACTGCTCCGTTTGCGCAAGGCGTTGATCTTTTTGATCGTCGGCCTCGTGCTCACCACGACTTTGATCGTGACGGCGTTTTTGCCGAAATGGTATCAATCGACAACGGCGGTGCTCGTGAAGAAGCCCGAGGGCGAAGTGAAACTTTTTCAGGCGCAACAGAGCGGTTACTACGATCCGTATTTTCTCCAGGATCAGTTCAAGATCATGCAGGAGGCCAACATCCTTCTGCCCGTGATCGAGAAGCTCGGCCTCAACGAAAAACTTGCCACGCCCTACGGCGCGAGTGGTTCGCTGCCCACCGACATCACGCTGGAATATTTGCGC
>Ga0302322_100006029_pt1 | contig 10702 bp, 9 predicted proteins | sample Fen_T0_2_FD_203757 | JGI IMG/M metagenome (GOLD analysis project Ga0302322, IMG submission 203757) | Peat permafrost microbial communities from Stordalen Mire near Abisko, Sweden - Fen_T0_2 | ecosystem: Environmental > Terrestrial > Soil > Wetlands > Permafrost | place: Sweden: Abisko... | reverse complement strand
AGGGCGAAACGTCGTTGCATGGTGTTCTCCAGAGAGAGGGCTTTGAATTCGGGGGGACCTGAAATCACGCGGTCTGAAGCCGACGCGCACCCGAGGCTGCAGGGACCATCGGACGGGCGCGTGGCGCCTGAACCAGTTCATCCACCTGCGAGCCGTACAGATCGCGCAAGCGCGCCGGGGTCAGTTCATCGGTCGGGCCGTCGTGAACCACCTCGCCGGCGCGCAGCGCGATGGTGCGCGGGCAGTAGGCGAAGGCGTGCTCCACCTGGTGCAAGGACACGAGCACCGTGACGCCGGAATGGCGGTTGAGCTCGGCCAGGTTGTCCATCACCCGCCGGCTGGACTCCGGGTCAAGCGAAGCGATCGGCTCATCGGCCAGCACCACTTCAGCGGCCTGCACCATGGCCCGCGCGATGGCCGCACGCTGCTGTTGGCCGCCCGACAATGTCGATGCGCGTTGCCACGCACAAGCCTGCATGCCGACGCGCGCCAGCGCCGCATGGGCCAGTTGCACATCCTCGGATCGGAAGCGGCCCGTCGCCCAGCGCCAGGCCGGGGTGCGGTGCAGGGCACCGGCCAGCACATTGCTCATCACCGGCAGGCGGTCCACCAGGTTGAACTGCTGGAAGATCATGGCCACGCGGGCGCGCAGTGCCCTGATCCGTGGCGAGACCAGGCCGTCGATCTGCACCTGCTCGCCCAGCATCGAGATCATGCCGCCCTGCATGGCGTCGCAACGGTGCAGTGCGCTGAGGTGGCGCAGCAGCGTGGACTTGCCGGAGCCGGACGCGCCGAGCAGCGCCACCATCTCTCCGCGTTGAATGCGCAATGACACACCGCGCAGCGCCGGCTTGGCGCCGAAGTGCTTGCGCAGGTGATCGACCTCGATGATGGCGTTGGACATGGGCTCTCCCGGCGCGGCTTCGAGTCATGAAGCCTGCGTGGGACGAATGCTGCCGCTCGCCGATGTCAGCGCAGTGACATCCAGCGCGCTGCCCGAGCGTTGGCTGCCGGCCAGCAGCCGATCGAGGATGTCCGGAACCTCGAAGACTGCGCGGTTGTCCATGCAGCGCACCCGCGCCTTGAACCCGTCCAGTTGGTCCACCAATTGCCTCACGGCCGCCTCGAGCCGGCGCGTGGATCGGATCACCAGGCCGAGCCCGTTCTCGATCACCCAATCGGTGTTGTAGCGCTCCTGCGGCATGGTCCAGGCATTGCGAAACGTGATCACCGGCAGGCCCTGTTGCACGGCCTCGCTGAGGCAGCCCGGGCCCGGCTTGCCGATGAAGAAGTCGGCCAACATCATGTGCTGGCGCACCTCGCTGGTGAAGCCGACGATGGCGCGCGGCGCGCTCGCCTTTTGCCGGGCCAGGTCGCGCAGCTCCTGCTGCAGGCTGGGGTGCCTGCCGCACATCAGGATGAGCTGCACGTCGCTCAACCTTTGTGCAATGTCCAGCATGGCCATCGAGCCCTCGCCGCCAAACATCACGAGGCCGGTGGGCCGGCCAGGGTCCAGCCCGAGGTGATGAAGGGCGGCGGCGCGGTCCAGCCCGATGGGATGATAGAAGTCCGGCCGGACGATCATGCCGCTGGTGCGGTTCACACGGTGGGCCGGCAGGCCGGCGCCCAGCGCTTGCGATGCCGCCTTGGGTGTGCCGCAGATCACGTGCTGGTCACCGCCCGGCTCGATCCAGAAGTGCGGCGGGTGATCGGCCATGTCGGTCATCACCGTCACATAGGGCACGCCCGGCAACGCGGCCGCGGCACTCTCGCGCATGGCGCGATTGAAGTTGGGCACCAGCGAGACGATCAGGTCCGGGTCGCTGCGCAACCAGTGCTGCTGCAGCCGCCGCAGCATGCTGGGGTGGCCGAGCCGGATGATGCCCTGCAGCACCTTCAGTTCCTGCGACAGCCCGAGTGTCCAGCCCGTGGACAGGCGCTTGTTGTACAGCGCTTCGGGCGCCATGCCCGTGATCCTGCGAAAGCGGTCTTCCGGATCGAGCACCTCGAACAAGTTCACTTTGCGCAGGCACCAGGGGCGGCCCTGCTCCCTGGCCACGGCCTCGAGCGCCAGGGCAGCGGCGCGGTGCCCGCCGCCAGCGTTGAAGTAGATCAGATCGATGGTGGCGTGCATGGCGTCCTCGGTCGTGGCCTGCGTGCATGCTCACCGCCGCCTGTGACCACGCTGTGACGCCGGCCTTGCAAGGGCCTCGTCATGCGCGCGTCACGGCCCTGCCACGCGCCGACACGAGACTGCTGCGATTCACAGGCAGCCCGTACTGAATCGAATGCCCAAGGGATTCCATTACCTGATCGCCGCGCAGTTTGCATCCGCCCTGGCCGACAACGCCCTGCTCATCGTGATGATTGCGCTGCTCGACGAGCGCGGTCACCCGGCGTGGTGGGCACCGCTGCTCAAGCTCGTCTTCACGCTGGCCTATGTGCTGCTGGCACCGCTGGTCGGCCCCTTGGCCGACAGCGGCCCCAAGGCGCGCCTGATGGCCTGGATGAACGGGCTGAAGATGGCGGGACTGGCCCTGATCCTGCTGGGCGTGCATCCGCTGCTGGGCTTCGCAGTGGTGGGTGTGGCGGCGTCGGCCTACGCGCCCGCCAAGTACGGATTGATCACCGAACTGGTGCCCGCGACGCAACTCATTCGCGCCAACGCCTGGATCGAGGTCTCGGTGGTGCTGGCCGCGCTGGCCGGCACCGTGGTCGGCGGTGGGCTGGTCTCCGATGCGTGGCGCAGCGGTGAGGTGGCCGTGCCCGGTGCTGCGGCGCTGGTGGGCCTGGGCGGGGCTCACACGGGCCTGGCGGCGTCCTTGTTGCTGCTGCTGGGCGCCTACCTGCTGGCTGCGGCCCTGAACCTGGGCGTGCCGGCCAGCGGCGTGCACTACCCGGGCAGCAGCCTGCAACTGGGCGCAGATTTCTGGCGTGCGCAGCGCAGGCTGTGGAGCGATCCCGATGGCCGCCTGTCGCTGGCGGTGACCACCTTGTTCTGGGGCGTGGGCGCCACGCTGCAGTTCGCCGTGCTGCGCTGGGCCATCGATGTGCTGGGCTTGAGCCTGTCCCAAGGTGCCTACATGCAGGCGGTGGTGGCCGTGGGTGTGGTCGCCGGGGCCTCGCTGGCCGGCCGCGTGGTGGCCATCGGCCAGGCGCGGCGCGTGTTGCCGCTGGGCCTCGTGCTGGGGGCGGGCATCGCGCTGGCGGCCCTGAGCCCGAACCTGCCGGTGGCCCTGGCCATGCTGGCGCTGGTGGGCGCCATCGGCGGCATGCTCGTGGTGCCGATGAACGCCTTGCTGCAACACCGTGGCCACGTGCTGTTGACGGCAGGACGCTCCATTGCCGTGCAAGGCTTCAACGAGAACCTGAGCGTGCTGGTGATGCTCAGCGGCTATGCGGCCTTGCTGGCGTACCAGGTGCCGATCGTGAGCCTGATGCTCGGCTTCGGGGCCCTCATCGGCAGCTTGGTCGGCCTGCTCTGGCTACGTTCCTGCCGCGAACTGCGCTCAGGCCGTGGCGAAGCGCAAGCTGTCCCGTGATTGCTCCACGGATTCAAGCGCCTTGAGGTAGACCTGTTCCACCTGATCAACGATGCTGGGCCAACCCATCAGCTTGGACGCCTCGAAGGCGTTGGCACCCAGCTCACGCAGCTGCGCGGGGCGTGCGGCCAGCTCAACGGCTTGCTTGATGAACGCAGCACGGTCGTCCACGCGCACACGCACGCCGTTGTGCCCGCATTGGATCAATTGGGCTGCGGCGGCATAGTCGTAGGCCAGCACGGCCAGCCCACTGGCCATGGCCTCGCCGGTGACATTGCCCCAGGTTTCCGTCAGGCTGGCGAACACGAAGAGGTCGCCCGAAGCGCAGTGCCGGGCCAGGTCCTCACCCTGGCGCTGCCCGGCCAGGATGAGGCCAGGCATCCGGCCAGCCAGAGATTCGCGCAAGGGGCCGTCACCCACGAGCACGCAGCGTGCGCGCGGGTCCATGCGCTGCACGGCTGCGAAGGCCTCGATGACGGTCTCGAGATTCTTCTCCGCAGCCAGGCGACCGACGCAGATCAGCACGGGCGAGTCCGGTGTGGCACCCCATTCGGCACGCAGGGCCTCGCTGCGGAAGCTGGGCGAAAAGCGCTGCGTGTCGACACCGCGCCCGATCACCGCCATGCGGTGAAAGCCGTGGCCTTCGAGCTCGCGCTTCAAACCCTCGGTGGGCACCATGGTGGCCTGGGTGCGGTTGTGGAACTTGCGCAGGTAGGCCAGGATGGGCTTGCGCAGCCAGCCGATGTCGTAGTGGCGGCTGTAGGCGTGGAAGTTGGTGCGGAACTCCGAGCACACCGGGAGCTTGAGCCGCGTGGCCGCCTGCAACGCCGACCAACCGAGCAGGCCCTCGGTGGCGATGTGCACCAGGTCCGGCCGGCGCAGGGCCCACTGGGCGAGCAGCGCACGCTTGGACGGCAGCCCCATCTTCAAGTGCGGGTAGCGCGGGATCGCGCAGCCGCGCAGCAGAAGTTCGTTGAATTGCCCACCCCGGGCCGCCTCGTCGCCGGCGTCCTGGCGCAGGCGAACCAGCTGCAGGCCATGGCCCTTGCTGCGCAGGCCCTCCACCAGACGCTGCAGGCTCAGCGCCGCGCCATTGACATCGGGCGGATAGGTCTCAGTGACCACCGCGATGCGCAGGCTGCGCCGGTCTGCGGGCAGTTCGTCGACCACGATGGCGTGCTGGGCGGTGCTTGAGTTCATGCCGTGATGCTCCGCGCGGTTTGCAACAACGGTGTGACAGCCGGGCAAGCCGCTGCACCGCGTGTCACCGGAATTTCATCTCAGGTGGTCACCATCCTGTCGTGTGGCCGCCGCCGCGGTCATGCCCTTGCCCCGCTCTTGCCCATTCAACAGGAGATCACGTGAAAGACTTCCTCAAGGCCCTATCCATCCAGCGCTGGGACGATCACCGCTACTACCACCAGTGCCGCATCAACCAGAGCCTGCACTTCATCTCGGCCCTCAGCTTCCTGGTGGCCTACGTCATGGTCTTTGTGGACCCGCCCGTCGCCGGCCTGATCGGCTGGCTGGTGTCGATGGTCACCCGGCAATCCGGCCACTTCTTCTTCGAGCCCACGGGCTACGACCACATCAACCAGGCCACGCAAGAACACAAGGAGGCCATCAAGGTGGGCTACAACCTGCAGCGCAAGATCGTGCTGATCGCCGTGTGGGTCGCCGTGCCGCTGGCCTTGCTGGCCTCACCGACGCTGTTCGGCCTGGTGCCGGCCGCAGGCAGCACCGCTGAGTTGGTGCGTCAGGTGGGCTGGGGATGGCTGCTGCTGGGCGTGGCCGGCCTGCTGTTCCGCATGCTGCAGCTGTTTGTGCTCAAGGGAGTGCAGACCGGGCTCGTGTGGGTGACCAAGATCCTGACCGATCCGTTTCATGACGTCTGGCTGTACCACCGCGCTCCGCTGCAGTTGCTGAAGGGCCAGCGCTACGAGCAGCCGCAGGCCATGCAGGCTTGATCGATGGCGCGGGGGCACCGGTTGACGTCGCCCCCAGCATGCTCAGAACCACTCGGCCAGGCGCTGGCGCAAGGCCTCGCGCATCAAGGTCTTGCGGATGGCCTGGTTGCTGGCTTGCGGCGCATGCCACCACCAGCCATCGGCGCGCATGGCGCGGCCCGCCGCCACGAAACGGCGGGCCACCTCGTCGAACTGGGCCTCGCTCGTGTTGATCGGAAAGATCAGGCGGCCAGAGCCCACCCACGACAAGGCCAGGCCCTCGGCCCGCAGATAGAACTGAAGCATCCAGTGGTAACGCGACGGCACCTCATACAGCACGGTGAAGATCGAGGACAGGTGGGCCACTTGAACCGGCAGGCCGGCCTCGCGCAGCATGGCATTCAGGCGCGCGGCAAAGCCGTCGAAGCGCTGGTCCAGCCCTGGATACAGCGCCTGGATGTCGGGCTGCTCGATGCGCTCGAAGAAGGCCGCCATGCCGCCCATCACCACCGGGTGCGCATTGAAGGTGCCGCGTGCAAAGCACAGGTCGGCCGGCCGGTCCTCGCGGAAGCGCTTCATCAGGTGGCGCCGCCCGCACACCACGCCGACCGGGAAGCCGCCAGCCACCGTCTTGCCGTAGGTGACCATGTCGGCTCGCACGCCGAAGTACTCTTGCGCCCCACCGGGCGCCAGGCGAAAGCCGAGAAAGACCTCGTCGAAGATCAGCACGATGCCGCGCTCGGTGCAGACCTCGCGCAAGGCGCGCAGCCAGCGCGTGTAGGCCTCGCGATCGAAGTGCGCGCGGCGCCCGCCGTCCACCAGCGAGGAGTCGCCCGGCGCCGACGAGTTCGGGTGCAGGCCCTGCAGCGGATTGACGAGCACGCAGGCGATGTCCTTGCGGTGGCGCAGCACCTCGATGCTGCGCTGGTCCATGTCGCGCAGGGTGTAGGTCTGGCGCGGGCCCGCAGGTGTGCCCGGCCCGGGCTGCACATCGTCCCACCAGCCGTGGTAGGCGCCACAGAAGCGCACCAGGTGGCTGCGCCCGGTGTGGTAGCGCGCGAGGCGCACGGCCTGCATCACGGCCTCGGTGCCCGACATGTGGAACGACACCTCATCCAGGCCGGAGACCTCGCACAGGCGCGCGACGTTGGCCGCCACACATGGATGGTAGGCACCGAGCACCATGCCCAGCCTGGCGGTGCGCTGCAGGCCATCGGCCATGCAGGCCTTGTAGAAATCGTGGCCAAACACATTGACGCCGTAGGAGCCGGTGAGATCGATCAGGCGATTGCCGTCGAGGTCTTTCAGCTCCAGGCCATCCGCGGACGCGGCAAAGGCCGGCACGGTGAGGCGCTGCCGCAGGTAGGGGCTGAACTGGAACGGCACGCGGTAGGCGCTGGTGAACTGCAGGTCCGAAAGCTGGCCTCGCGTGGTCTCGGTCATCGCGGTACCGCTGGGGTAGCGCCTGGCGTACAGGTCCGCCAGGCGCGCCAGGCCGTTCTGTCGGCGCTGCACCACATCGGCGGTGGCGCCGTCGGCCGCAAAGAAGCGCTTGGCGTCGTAGGCGCCGCCGGGGAGCCAGCCTGCCAGGCGCTTGGCCATGCGCGAGTGGCCGGTCAGCGAAGGGTGCTTGGCCATCGAAAGCTGCAAGCGTCGGCGTGCCAGCGGCGCGAGCATGAAGAGCCCGGCCACGGCGGCCGTCCACGGGGCCATGGAAGCGAGGTCTGGAAGTTGGGACATGTTGATCGCCAAGTGATGGAACCCCGCAGGTCTACCTGAATGATTTGACAAAGCCATGAATGACACTGCTTTCAAGCCCATGACCCTGCTGCGCCGATCGATGCAGCGCGCCGCCAACAAGCTGGTGCTCAACGAGGATCTGAACTTCCTGCTCACCAACCGCATCCCGCGCCTGGCGCTGACGCGGTTCATGGGCTGGTTCAGCCAGATCCGCCATCCGTGGGTGCGCGACGCCTCGATGGCGGCCTGGCGCCTGTTCACCGATCTCGACCTGAGCGATGCGCGCAAGTCGCGCTTCGACAGCCTGCACGACTGCTTCACCCGCGAATTGAAACCGGGCGCCCGCGTGTTCGACCCGCGCAGCGAGGTGCTGGCCAGCCCCTGCGATGCGGTGGTGGGCGCCTGCGGGCCGGTGCGCGGCCTGGAGGTGTTCCAGGCCAAGGGCTTCCCGTACACGCTGGCCGATCTCTTCGGCGACGAGGCCTCGGCGGCACCGTGGCGCGATGGCTGCTTCGTCACGCTGCGCCTGCGCTCATCCATGTACCACCGGTTTCACGCGCCGCATGACCTGCGTGTGTCACGCGTGCGCCACATCGCGGGCGACACCTGGAACGTCAACCCGATCGCATTGCAGCGCGTGCAGAGCCTGTTCTGCAAGAACGAGCGTGCGGTGCTGCATTGCGAGTTGGCCAGCGACGGCAGCCCGATTGCAATCGTGCCGGTGGCGGCGATTTTGGTGGCCAGCCTGCGCCTGCACTTCGTGGATGCGCTCATCAACCGGCAGTACCAGGGGCCGCAGACCATCGAGTGCGATGCGCAGTTCGTCAAGGGCCAGGAGATGGGCTGGTTTCAGCACGGCTCCACCATCCTCGTGTTTGCGCCGCCTGGCTTCGAACTGGCACCCGGCATCGCCAGCGGCACGGAGATCCGTGCGGGGCAGACCCTGATGCGGCGCGTGGGCTGAACCGATGGCGCCTTCATCGCAACGTCATCAACCGCAGTCACGATTCACCCCACCAAACTCTTGGGGTGAGGCATGAAGATCAGCATCTTCGGTGCGGGCTATGTGGGCCTGGTCACGGCGGCTTGCCTGGCCGAGATGGGCAACAGCGTGGTGTGTGTCGATGTCGACCCCAAGCGAGTCGAGGACCTCAACCGCGGCATCGTGCCCATCCACGAGCCGGGCCTGGACGTGCTGATGCACAGAAACGTCGCATCACGGCGCTTGAGCTTCACGCTGGACGCGGCCGAGGCCGTGGCGCAGGCCACGTTGATCTTCATCGCCGTCGGCACGCCCTCGGACGAGGACGGCTCGGCCGACCTGGCCCATGTGCTGAACGTGGCCCGCAGCATCGGCCAGCACATGGACGACTACAAGGTCATCGTGGACAAGAGCACGGTGCCCGTGGGCACGGCCGCACTGGTGCGCGGCCTGGTGCATGAGGCCCTGGCTGCGCGCCACATGACGCTGCCCTTCGCGGTGGTGTCCAACCCCGAGTTCCTGCGCGAGGGCTCGGCGGTGGAGGACTGCCTGCGCCCTGATCGCATCGTGATCGGCAGCGATGACGAGCGCGCGGTGCTGCTGATCCGCTCGGTGTACGCACCTTTTCAGCGTCAGGCGGAGCGCGTGCTGGTGATGGACGAGCGCAGCGCCGAGCTCACCAAGTACGCGGCCAATGCCATGCTGGCCACGCGCATCAGCTTCATGAACGAGCTGGCTGCGCTGGCCCACTCGGTGGGGGCCGACATCGAGCAGGTGCGCCTGGGCATCGGCACCGACCCGCGCATCGGCAAGCAGTTTCTCTACGCCGGCTGCGGCTGGGGCGGCTCGTGCCTGCCCAAGGACGTGCGTGCGCTGGCCCGGCTGGGCGAGGACGAAGGCGTCGAGCTGCCCCTGCTGCAGGCCGCCGCCCGCATCAATGAGCGGCAGCGCAAGCTGCTGGCGCGGCATGTGGTGACGCGATTCGGCGAGGACTTGCGCGGCCACCGCATCGCCGTCTGGGGCCTGGCCTTCAAGCCGGAGACCGACGACATGCGCGAGGCCCCCGCCATCGACCTGATCGATGAGCTGGTGGCCCGCGGCGCCGAGGTGCTGGCCTACGACCCGGCGGCGCACACGCGCGCACGCACCCTGTGGGCGGATGTCGCGGCCGTGCACGTGGTGGACACGGCGATGGAGGCCATCGCCGGCGCGTCCGCGCTGGTGGTGGTCACCGAGTGGAGCGAGTTCCGCAGCCCCGACTTCGAGGCGCTGCGGCAGCAACTCGCGCATCCCTTCATCGTCGACGGGCGCAATCTCTACGATCCCAGCGCGATGGCGCAGATGGGCTTCGAGTACGTGGGCATCGGGCGGGGTGTTGCGCCTCGGCACGGCGCCTCGGTGTCCGTGCGGGCAGCCCAGGCTGGCGCGATCAACCCGATGCCGGCCTGAGCTTGGGCATCAGCACCATCGAGATGCTCAACCAGACGCAAACGCTGAAGTAGGTGGTTGTCCAGACCACCTCGGACCGCCAGTGATCCCAACTGTGCGAGACCACCCAATGCACCGAGGCGTCCCGCAGGCCCTGCTCGACAGTGAGGTAGACGAGCCCCAGGGCCTCATCGGCCTGCCAGCGTGACCAGTACATGGGCACGTCAACGCAGAACATGTAGGCCACATAGAGGCCACCCGCCGCACACGACAGCGCCAGCAGGGGCCGCCGTGTGGCTTGAAGCCGCCTGCGCGCCAGCAGCATGCCGACCACCATCAGCGCGGCGGACAGGCCCCAGATCGACTCCTCCACCACATGCCCGATGTTGGAGGTGGCGAGCACCGAGTACCACGAGAACACTTCAGCCACAGCGATCAGTGGAAGCACGGCCCTTGAGACGGCCCCCACCGTGGCATGGCCAGAGGCGCGCGCGACTTCGCGCATCAACAGCGCCCACTGTGCTGCAAAGCACAGCTCAGCCACCGTGGCCACGCTTCGCCCGACGATCACGCTGGACAAGAAGCTGTCCACCATCACCAGTCGCTGCACGTTGTACACCGGCAGCACCGAGCGCCAGGCGCAGCCCAGCACGTATCCGGCTGAGAGAAGCAATTGCCATCGTCGGTCCAGCCAGGCATCAGGCGGCCATGTGGCGCGAACCCGCCAGAGCCACCGGGCAACCAGGGCCCAGGCCACGACATTGATCGCGGCCACCGAACGCAACAGCGTCCACCACTCCGCGGTGCTAGTCAGCATGGCAAGCTGGCTCCGGGTAAAAGATATAAACAGTTTATATCTTTTTCGGAAACCTGCAATGCTGCCGGTTCGGCTGAACGTAACGCAGCGCCATCATTGCGCCAACAATCCGTCTTGCGCAAGCGGAAAAGAACGGTATAAACTGTTTATACCAAAACTTGGAGATCCCCCATGCCCGCTGCAAAGAGACCGGCTGCCATGCCCGCTGCGAAGCCCGTCAAGCCAACGGCAGCGGCAAAGCCGGTGG
>Ga0302322_100006028_pt1 | contig 10702 bp, 9 predicted proteins | sample Fen_T0_2_FD_203757 | JGI IMG/M metagenome (GOLD analysis project Ga0302322, IMG submission 203757) | Peat permafrost microbial communities from Stordalen Mire near Abisko, Sweden - Fen_T0_2 | ecosystem: Environmental > Terrestrial > Soil > Wetlands > Permafrost | place: Sweden: Abisko... | reverse complement strand
TCGCCGCCACCCTGGGTGGTCTGCGCGGTCATCAGGCGCCGCCCAACGAGAAGATGTTGGCGTGGCCGATCGACAAGGTGGTGTTGTCCGGCGATGACCCGGCCTCGGCGCTGGCGCCCTTCCTCACCCTCACGCCGTACCAGTATCTGCCGGCGATTCGCGAGCATCGTATCGCGCTCATCGAATCCTACATGCTCAGCAGCGTGACCCACCACCGGATTGCGGGCTACGAACGGTTGGCGCATGAACTTCATCCGGAGCTTTTCCCATGAACCCCCGGTGGCAATTTCCCTGGCTGTTCTGGCTGAGCGTTCTGTTGGTCGTATTGATGATTGCGTCGCTCGCGGCAGGGGATTTGCCGCTGTCGCCCGCGCGAATATGGGCCGGCCTGATGCATCGTGACGACCTAGCGGCGACCGTAATCTGGAACCTGCGGTTGCCACGGCTCTTGGTGGCGATGGCAGTCGGCGCGGCGCTTTCGGCGAGTGGTCTCGTGATGCAGGCCTATTTCCGCAACAGCCTCGCGAGTCCCGGCCTGCTCGGGGTGAGCAGCGGTGGTGCGGCGGGCGCGGTGGTGGCGATCGGGTTGGGCTGGGCCGGCTGGTCGATCCTCGTCGTGCCGATCTGTTCCTTGGTCGGAGCGTTCGTCGCAACCGCGGCAGTATTGGCGCTGGCCCGTCGTGGCACCGGCAGCGAGCGACTGCTACTGGCGGGCATCGCGCTCAACGCCTTGCTCGGCGCGGTGACGAGCTATGTGCTGACCAATTTCACCATCAGCTACGAGCGCAACGCCCAGATTCTTTTCTGGCTGATGGGCGGACTTGAAGACCGCTCGTGGGAGCACGTGCAAATGGCGGCGCCCATCGTGCTCGCGGCGTTCTTATTGTGGCCGCTCGGTCGGCCAATGGATCTGCTCAGCCTTGGCACCGCGGAGGCCGGCAGCCTCGGCGTGGATGTGGTTTCGCTGCGGCGGCGCATGATCATGCTCTCGACGATCCTGACCGCACTGGCCACGGCCGTGGCGGGCACGGTGGGATTTGTCGGCTTGGTGGTGCCGCACGTTTTGCGGCTGTTGGCCGGACCCGAGCACAAGCGCCTCGTGCCGCTCTCGCTGGTCGGCGGCGCGGTGTTCGTCGTCGCGTGTGACCTCGCCGGTCGGTTTGCCGGCAATCTTCGGCTGGGCATCGTCACCGCTGTGGTGGGCGGTCCATTCTTCCTCTGGCTTTTGCGCCGCGCGCCATGAACGCCCTCGACATCAACGCCGTTGCGGTATCCGGCCGTCTGCAGGAGGTCAGCCTCGCGCTGTCGCCCGGCAGATTGGTTGGGTTGGTGGGCCCGAACGGTTCGGGCAAGTCCACGTTGCTTCAGGTGGCGGCGGGGGTGCTGCCGTCGGCTGGCGCGGTGCGCTGGGCCGGGAAAAACATTGCGGCACTCGCGCCGATGGAGCGCGGCCGAATGGCCGCGTGGGTGCCGCAAGAAGCTCACTTTGAATTTGGTTTCTCGGTGCGGTCGGTCGTCGCGCAGGGACGTTATGCGCACGGCGATGACGATCGCGGCGTGGAGGAAGCGCTGGCGCGATGCGACCTCACGGCGCTCGCGGACCGGCCGGTGAACCGCTTATCCGGCGGAGAACGCCACCGCGTCCTGCTGGCGCGCGCCATCGCCACCGCGGCGCCGCTGCAACTTTGGGACGAACCCTTTGCCGCGCTCGATGTGAAGCACGCGCTGGAGGGGTTGACCTTGGCGGCCGCGCTTTCCCGCGCCGGTACCACGCTGTTGATTTCGCTGCATGACCTGAAGCTGGCGTACTGTCTCGATGCGGTCGCGGTGATGCACGGTGGAAAGTTGCGCGCCTTCGGGCCGCCCGACGAAGTACTTACCCCGGAGTTGCTCTTCGAGGTTTTTGGCGTGCGCGCCCGCACCGGACCCGGTCTCATCCTCGAACTTCCATGAATCCCTCCCGCGAAAACCTGAACGACGAACAGCACCGTGCCGCCATGGAGGCGCTGCAGGCCGAAATGGACGCCAAGATAAAATCGGCGCAGGTGAAGCGCGGCCTGGTCATTGTCCACACGGGCGACGGCAAAGGGAAAAGCTCGGCGGCGTTCGGCATGCTGACCCGGCAGCTCGCGTACAAGCGGCGTTGCGGCGTGGTGCAGTTCATCAAGAGCGGCGCCGATTCGGTCGAGCGCGTGTTGCGCGGTCCGCTGCTGGAGTGGCGCAGCGTGGGTGGCGGTTTCACCTGGAACACGCAGGATCGCGCTGCCGATATCGCGATGTGCCGCGAGGGCTGGGAGATCGCACTCGGTTGGTTCAAGAATCCGGAGATCGATTTCATCCTGCTCGACGAGCTCAACATCGTACTCGCCTACAAATATCTGCCGCTCGGCGAAGTGCTCGCCGGCCTGCGCACGAAGCAGCCCATGCAGCATGTGGTAATCACGGGTCGCGGGGCGTTGCCGGAGCTGATCGAACTGGCCGACCTCGTAACCGAGATGCGGGAGATCAAGCACCCCTTCAAGACCGGCGTGAAGGCGCAGGCAGGGATTGAATTCTAAGCAAACAAGGAAACCGCGAATGGACGCCAATAGACGCGAATATGAGCCGCAAAGACACGAGCGGAATCATTGGCGTTCATTCGTGATTATTCGCGATTAAATTTTCTTTGTAGATTAAACCCCATGAAAGCCCTTTCCGTCCTTGGCACTTCCTCCAACGCGGGCAAGACGTGGATCACGACGGCGCTCTGCGCGTGGTTGCGGGGCGAGGGCGTGCGGGTCGCGCCGTTCAAGGCGCAGAACATGTCGAACAACGCGTGGGTCACGCCGGACGGCGGCGAGATGGCGCGGGCGCAGGCGGTGCAAGCCGAGGCGTGCGGACTCGCTCCACGGGTGGAGATGAACCCGATTTTGCTCAAGCCCAGCGGCGCCACTCTGGCGCAGCTCATCGTGCTTGGGAAAGCGAGCTCGCACGTGGAGGCGCGGGACTATTTCAAGGACAACGGCGGATTGTGGCGGATGGTAGCCGATACGCTCGGTGGCTGGAAAACCAAGTGCGACGTGCTCGTGATGGAAGGCGCGGGCAGCCCGGTGGAATTGAACCTGATGGACCGCGACCTCGTGAACCTGCGGCCGATCAGGTATCTCGATGGCCGCTGGGTGCTGGTGGGTGATATTGATCGCGGTGGAATTTATGCACAGCTCGCGGGCACATGGGCGTTGCTGCCCGCGGAAGACCGGGCGCGCGGACTCGGTGCGATCGTCAACCGCTTCCGCGGCGATCTCTCGCTGTTTCCCAATCCGCAGGAATGGCTCGCGCCTCACGCACCCGGCCTCGATGTGCTGGGGACGGTGCCGTTCCGGCGGGACCTGCAACCGGAGGAAGAGGACGGTCTTTCGGCGGACGACGAGGATCGCGGCGCGGGTGAGACGATCGCCTGGGTGCGTTATCCGCGCGCGGCGAATCTGACGGATTGCCAGCCGTGGTGGGACGACGCCGGGGTGCGGACGCGTTGGACGGCGGATGCGGCGGTCCTCGCGAAGGCGCGCGTCATCGTGCTGCCCGGAACGAAGAATACGCTCGGCGACCTGCGTTGGCTGAAGGCGCGGGGGCTCGATCGGGTGGTGCGCGACGCGGCGCAACGCGGCACGCTCGTGCTCGGGGTTTGCGGTGGCTATCAGATGCTCGGTGAAAAGCTCAGCGATCCAAAAGGAGTCGCCGGAGATGCCGGCGAAGAACCCGGTCTCGGCCTGCTGCCGATCACCACGGAATTTCATGCACAGAAGATCGTGCGCCAAGTTACCGCGGAGTGCGACGGCCAACGTTGGACCGCCTATGAAATCCACATGGGCCGCAGCACGGTCGCGGGTACGGCGGAAAATTTGCAGACCGTGTGGGACAACGAAACCCCGCGGCTCGAAGGATTGTGCATCGGCAATGTGTGGGGCACGTATCTGCACGGCTGGTTTGAATCGCCGCGACTCCGCGCGCGCGTGACGGCGGCCGCTGGCTTTGCGTCCCACCGGCCGCACGCGGTGACCTGGGCGGAAAAACGCCAGGCGATCTACACCGCCATGGCGGATCACGTGGTGGAGCACGTCAACCTCGACCCGGTGCGGCGTTATCTCGGGCTCTGATCGCGACGCTCGTCCAGCCGTAGGCGCCGAACGATTTCGTCTTTATCAGGGGCATCCGTCCAGTCGTACGCGGCAGCGACGGTGGAGTTGACCTGTTCGACGTCGCCGCTGAGCACGGCGCGGGCCGCTTGGGAGCGGAGGTCCTGCTGGGCCTTCGTGAGTGAGCCGAGCGGAGCGAAAGGCGGCCACGGGAAAGGAAAGGACTCGATGAGCCGGACCGGCGAATGCTTTTGAAAGTGTCCATGCCACCAACTGGTAAAGGCGACGGACGCCAGCACGGCGTGGGTGAAGTCATCGTCGCGTGCGACGACGAGCAAAGACGCGTCGGGCAGACGATCGCTCTCGAGCCAGAACCAGGCCGGCTCGGACGCGTCGAGCGCGGTGGCGAGAAAGCGGTCGAGTCGCGCGAGCGCGTGGCGGAGCGACATTTGCGCATGCGGATTGATCCACCAGGAACCGGCCGTTGCGCCGGTCCGCTTTTTCTGCAGGGCGAACGGGCGCTCGTGCAAGGCGGCTTCCTGTTCGGTGTAGTGCGCGGGAAAATCGATCTGCCAGTGTTCGTGGAGCCGGCGTCCCGTTTTCCCGACGAAGGAGCGAAGGACGTCACTATTGGACCGGCCGGCGGGATTGCGGGTGGCAGAGAATGCGTCCGCTTGAACGGGCGAGATTAGGGCGGGCGACCATTCCCTCTCGCCGATGAAAGCGAGACCGGCATTTTCCGGGAGAGGGATTAGGTGGTCAATCATGGCGAGGCGACTCAGTTATGCTGCTATGACATCGCGCCTACGCGCAAATTGATAACCGAACCAAATGTCAGCTTGTCAGCGGTCCGGACACTCGGCTTATTTTCCCGATGCGACATTGCATCCTGTTGGGAATGTTTCTGGCGCTCATAGGATTTGCCTCGGCATTGAGTCCGGATGCGACGCGGGAGCAGGTGTTCGCCGAATTGGGCAAGCCCACGTCGGTAGCAAAGCTGGGTGCGCGGGAAATCCTGGTTTATCCGAAAGGAGTGCGGTTGGAGTTGGAGGAAGGAAAGGTCGTTGCGGCCAAGGGAATCGCTTTGACCGACGCGGTTCCGATGCCCGTCGAACCGGCGGCCGCAACACCGGTGATGAAGGTTCCGGCGAAGGGGGCCCCAGCACTGGTTGAGAAGGAAAAGAAGGGCGCAGCACCCAGCGAAGCGGACGAACTGGGAGTCGAGCCGGAAAAATCCAAGATTCAGACCGAATTGGAAAAAGCGATCGAGAAGTCCGAGCGCGGTAGCGAGCAAGCGCAGGGTCCGGCGCCACCGAAGAGTTTTGACGTCCTTGGATTTGGGTTGGGGATCATCTTGAAGTTTCTGCTGACGGTGGCCGCGCTTAAGCTGGCGTGCAAATATTGGGGCGCAGAGGTTTTTTGGAACACGATCTTGACCGTCTGCGCTGTCGATGTGGGGGTGGGTGGCGTGGGGGCCCTGACAGGGGCATTGGTTCTGGGCTTCCCCACGATGTTCAATGCCGACGATGCGGTGGGGGGAATCGTGATGCTTTTCCTGTTGAAAAAACTAAGCGTCAATCACGCCATCGGCCAGGCGATACAACTCACTTTGACGACGAAGACCTTCATCATCGTGGGCGGATCCTTTCTCGTCACGATCCTCCTCCGCCTGATGCACCACTAGCCTGGGATTTTGCAGCAAGCTTGGGCCGCGAATTCGCGGCCGCAGGCAATCTGCGGTCAGGCCGGGGCGATTTCAGCCAGCGGTTTTTCCCTTGGTGATGGCGTCGATGACCGTAAAGAGTTCCTGGGTGTTGACCGGCTTTGCGAGGAAGCCATGAATGCCAGCCTCGGTGGCTCGCTTCCGGTCTTCAGGATAAACATTGGCCGTCAGGGCGTAGATTGAGGGACGGCGCGGACCGTTTTGCTGGCGGAGGATTTCGCGGGCCGCTTCGAAGCCGTCCATCACGGGCATCTGGAGATCCATGAGCACGAGGTCATACGGCTGGCGCAGCGCGGCTTCGAGGGCGAGGCGGCCGTTCTCGGCGAGATCCGGCTGATAGCCGCGACTCTCGAGGATAAGGCTAATCAGCTCGCGATTGATGGGGTGATCCTCGGCCACCAAAATGCGGAACGGTTGGGGTATCGCCATCGGTGGCGGTACGTATTGGGGAATGCGCGCCGGCGTGGTGTCGGCCGGGGTTTCGGCGTAAGTGAAGGCGCCGTTGACGGTGAACGAAAAAGTGGAGCCCTTGTCCGGCGTGGATTCGAGGACGATCTCACCGCCCATCATGCGGACAATGCGATCGCAGATGGCGAGGCCGAGGCCGGTGCCGCCGTAATTCCGGGTTGTGGAGGAATCGACCTGGCTGAATGGCTTGAAGAGTCGGTCCCGCCGGTCGGCGGGAATGCCGATACCCGTATCGGAAATTGAAATCGCCAGCGTGCCTACCCCCGGGCTCGTTTCGCCGCGCGAAGAGACCCGAACGGTGACGGATCCGTGGGCGGTGAACTTGACGGCGTTGGCGATCAGATTGACGAGAATTTGGCGGAATCGCGGATGATCGATGGTGATGGTTTCTGGGAGATCAGCGCTGGTCTTCAAATTGAAAACGAGTCCTTTTTCGGCCGCGCGAGGTGCGAGCATATCGGTCACTTCGTTCAAGAACGGAAGCAGGACGACGGATTCGGGATGCAGCGTGAAACGCCCGGCTTCGATCTTGGAGAAGTCCAGAATGTCATTGATCAGCGTGAGCAGTGATTCGCTGCTGGTGCAGATCGAAGAGAGCCAGGAAATCTGCTGGGGATCGAGCGTGGTGGTGGTGAGCAGCAGATCGGAGAAACCGAGCACCGCATTGAGCGGCGTGCGCATTTCATGGCTCATGACGGCGAGGAACTCGCTCTTGGCGTGGTCGGCCGCCTCGGCGCGCTCCTTGGCGGCGATGAGTTCGCGCTCGGCCTCCTTGAGCGCGGTGATCTCGACGCAGGAGGCGATGATCTCGCAGACCTCACCGTTTTCCCGACGGGGCCGCATGAGGACGAAGATCTCGATGCCCTTCATCGTGGTGAAGGTGGTGGTGAATTCCTCGCCCGCCCACGCGCGGGCGTAGGCGGCGTTGATGATCGCGGCCTGGGCCGGCTGGGCGAATTCCTCGATGAGATGCCCTTCGATCTGCTCGGGCGTCAGGCCCAGGCGCTGGAGGAGCTGGCCGCGGCAGAGGGTGAGTTCGAAGCCGCGCGGGGTGAGCCGCACGCATTGAATCATGCCCTGCTGGAGTTCGAGGGTCTGCTGGTAATAGCGGCTGACGGAAGCGATTTTGCTTTCGGCCTCGGCACGGAGTTTTTCGTTGGCCTCAGTGAGTTCCTTCGAGGTGGTCTCGAGCGTGTGCTCGATGAAGGAGCGGTCCTGGCGTAGCTCGACGTACGCGTTCTCGACCGCCTTGAGGAAGCCCTGCCACTGCGTCGACGAGACATCGACGTTCGGCAGGTGCTTGCGCAGTTGGCGGGCGAGAAGCGAATCCATGGGCGTTTAAGCAGCCTCGGTGAAGACCGTGAGGGTCATCGTCTGGTTGTGCAGATCGCAGCTATGGACAAGTCCGCTCGGGCAGATTTCGCCGTAGGAATAGAAACCGGCGGCGGCGACACCGCGACCGATCTGATCGAGCACGGCTTCGACCTCCTCCTCGATTCGCTGGCCCATGACGAGACGGCGGCCGACGCAGCTCACAAGGACGGCAAAGCTGTTGGCGGGATCAGGTGAAGCGAGGGCTATGCGGCCGGCAGATTCGGCGCCGCCGACGAGAGCGTCGGTGTTCGCCTTCATGAGGCTGACGTAGTGGCCTTGGGGAATGTCGCCGGCGAAGGTGAGCGACTGCTTCTCCTCATCAACAGCGAGAATTGTGCGCACGAGGCCATGTTTGGCCGCTTTGTCCGGCAAAAGTTCAAGCGGGAAAAGAAGCCCGGTCGCTGGCAGGCCGGTCGCGCGATCGCCGAGATAGGATTTGTAGAGAGAAAGCGCGGGCTGACCATCAAGGGTATAGAGGACGTTGCCGACCGAACTCGTGACGAGGCGGCGCGGGCCGAAGGCTTCCCAGCCGCCGGCGGAGCCGTGAGTGAGCGTGAGATGTTCGCCGTAGAAGCCGATGGCGACCACACGGCCGGGACCGATGTCGCGACCGAGGCCGGCCATCGTGCGCTTGAAGTTGGAACCGTCGCCGGCAAGGCCGCCGGTGACATGCACCGTGGAAGGCAGGCTGGCGCGAAAGCCAGTGGTGAGCGACGTACCGTTGACGAGGAGCCCATCGCTCAGCACGAGCACGTGGCGCAGATCCGGGGCGGCGAGGCGCGAGCCCAGGGTGGCCGCAGCCTGGTGGCTTTCCGCCGCGTCATTCACCACAATCGTTTCGGCGCGAACGCGGGTGCTGGCGAATTTGATGCAAAGCACGGCGATCGTGTCGTCGGTGACATTGGTCCCAAGGATTTCGCCGGCGGTGCTGCATCCAGCGCAGACCGCACCGGGATATCGGTCGAGTAAGGCGGAGAGTGCGCCGGTGGTTTCAGCGAGCAAGTTGGTCGCGCCAAAATAGAGCACGAGATCGGCGGAGGCGGGAGCGGAGGCGAGGGCGGGGGACCAGCCGTTTTGCGCGGTCCAAGTGAGGGTATCGGTTTTCATTTTTTGTTCGTCGTTGTTGAGGGATGCTTCTTTGAAAAAAGAGAAATGGTCGGGTTGGGTGACTAGCCGGCGGGCGCGACAGGCGAGGCGGTTGCCGCGGGCGGGGGAAAAGCAGAGGGGGCGGCGGAAGCCGACGCTGAATCGGGTCGCAAGCCGGCGGCGGCCCGGAGGGCGGCGCGGAGTTTCGCCGGGTTGGCGGGTTTCAGGAGATAGTCGGAAATGCCCAGTTTCGAAAGGGAGAGAATCTTCGAACGGTCCTGCTCGCCGGACAGGATGGCGACGCGCAGGTTCTGCAGGGCGGGGTCGCTTCGGATTTGTTCAAGCAAGGCGAGTCCGTCCATTTGCGGCATGCGGAGGTCAACCAGACAGAGATCGGGCCGGAGTCCGTCGCGGAGTTGGGTCAGGGCATGGATTCCGCTGGTTGCTTCGACGCTTTCCCAGCCGGCTTCCTGTTTGATAATGGCGGCGAGGGCGGTCCGCTCCATGAGATCATCCTCCACAACCAGCACGGTTTTGCTGAGGAGGTTGCGGCGGACCACAACTGGCTCGGCGGTGACGGGCAGGGCTGCGATAATTTGGCGCAAAGTGGCAAGGACCTTGTCGCCGGCATAGGGTTTCAAAAGGTAGCCGCTGATGCCGAGTTTTGAGAGTGCAATCACGGTGTCGCGGTCCCGCGTGGCGGAGGCAATGGCGACGTATAAATGCTTCAGGGCTGGATCGCGGCGAAGGCGCTGGAGCAATTCCATGCCATCGATCTTGGGCATGCGGAGGTCGAAGAGGCAGAGGTGCGGGCGCAGTCCATCGCACAACATGTCGAGAGCCTGTTGACCGTCCTTGGCTTCGATCAATTGCCAATCGGATTCGACTTTTAGGATTTCCTTGAGGGCAGTGCGCTCAAGGTCGTCGTCATCCACGATAAAGATATTTTTCATGGCTTGGTTCGGTTAAACGGGGAGCGAGGGAAGCAGGCGCTCATGGAGCGCGGCGTAGGTTTGTTCGATCTCACGGAGCAGGGGTTCGATTTCGTCGAGCTGTCCGCTGTCGGCCAGTTTCTCCATTCGAGCGCAAAGGTCACTGAGCGCCGTGGCGTTCAGGTAGCGCGAATTGCTTTTCATGGTATGGGCTTCCAAGCCGAGGGTTGTGTTGTCACGCCGGGCCAAAGCGGTGCGCATCGATTCAAGGCGACGGGGAGTTTCTCGCACAAAAATGCCGGTGATCTTCTCGAGCATTTCCGGCGCTACGGCCAGGGAGTCATCAGAGTTTGCATCCGCTCCGGCGGCCTCATCGGCATCGAGCGAGGCCAGTAGCTCGGCTTCGCTCAGGCCTGGGGGCAGTTGGCCGGCCGCGGGCTGTGGGACGGGCGCGACCGGCGGCGCCTTCGGACGGGTCTGGAGGTGTGCGATGGCCCGACCGATCGCCGCGCTCATGGCGGGAGCACGCACGGGCTTGGTAACGAAATCGTTCATGCCGCCGGCCAGGCATCTTGCGCGGTCATCGGGCGACGCATTGGCGGTGAGGGCGATAATATAGATCGCAGGATCGGTTACTCCGGTGGCGGGATCACGGATGAGACGCGTGGCGGTGAATCCATCCATCACCGGCATGCGATTGTCCATGAGGACGACGTCGAATTTTTCCACGATCAACCGGTCGACGGCCTCGCGACCGTTGGTGACCGAAGCCACCTGACGGTGACCGAGATTGGTGACGAGCGATTCAGCGATCGTGCGATTGGAAACATCGTCGTCGACCACGAGCACGCGCAGTTGCATCGCCGGGCGCGCTACGATTGCGGGAGCAAGGGGGGCCTTTGGAATGACGGCGGCGACGGTCGGAGGCACAGTGACGGCGGCGGGTCGGGCGGCCTCGTTGCCAATTCGGAAGCCGGCGGAAAAGGTGAAGGTGGAACCCTGGC